>JGI12109J20283_10335338_pt1 | contig 16300 bp, 21 predicted proteins | sample ElkSlonscriptome_12_FD_20283 | JGI IMG/M metagenome (IMG submission 20283)
GCATGCTAGCATCTGTGACATCGTCTATCGATGCCTCTATGCTGTCTACTCCAGCTGATGATATGTCCGGTGCGCTGATGCCGTCCAGTGCAGCGTCTAGGCCACGCACTGACCCAGATGCCATGATAGCCTCCGAGCCGATGCGATTGATGCTGCGAGCCGGTCCTACAGCAGTGGCGCCATTGAGCGAGCGCATCACCTGCGATATATGCTGTAGAGACGCAGCTACGCGGTCCACACTAGCGGTGGCCTTGTCTATTATTTCGAGGCTGAAATCAAGGCCTTTTGCCATTTAATTACCGCTTTTTGCTGTGAGCTTTATGCCAATTTTCTGACCATTTTAGCATCACCTGGATGAATTGCGCAACTACAATGGCGCTGGCATACTCGTCGTCATCTGGAGCTGAGTCGTCACCTCTGAGCAGAGACGCGAGTCCTATTGCTAGGCCCTGCGCGTCATGCTCCCTCAGCTCCTTTACGCGTTTCCCAAACGCTGGATACCTGACCCAGCCAGCTCCTGGGCATCGCCTACAACAATCGTCATCAGTGCAGGCAGGTCGTCGTATATCTTGCGAGCCCGCTCCCTGTCTGGGTACGCAGTGCAGGCTAGCGCGTAGTTGCGCATCGCTTGCCCCTTGTCCCCTTTGGTCTTAGTTAGCTCGTTAGTCAGGCGCTTATATTCCAAAAATCCGGCCTTTGGCTTGGCGACCACGAGGACTCCACCATCGATAGCTGAGTCCACATACAGATAGCATCTACCGTCGTGTGCGTCGTAGATGTCGCCGAGCTCAGGCTGGATTTCTTTTGGGATATTTTCTAAAAATTCATCTCTAGTCATAGGATACTCCCTTTCTCTATTGGTTACTTGAGGTTTCTAGTCTGGTCAAATGGGTGCTTGCCGTTCCAATAAATCACATCTCCAATCTCCATGTCGCAGGAGATAGTGAGCGCGTCTGCGCCCTCGCTGTGACTAGCATCGCGAGTGCTAAATTGCACGAATTTAAGTGTATCTACGACAACCTCCTGGTCTTGGTATGCGTATGCAATGCTCACTGAGCACTTCAGTTCATAGAATGCCTTGCCGGCCGCCTCAGCAGCCGCTTGGAGCGCATCGTAGACCTCACGATACATAGTGATGGAGCCCTCTGCCTCGTACTGACCCTCTGTCATAGCGACAGGGGATCGGCTCGCACCATACAGCTTCTCACGAGACATGGAGTCAGAGTAGCTGGCCTCAGTGAAACCCTCTATGACATTGATGCTGTTGCCGCTTGCGTCATCGATTATCTCGACGCTCAGGTTACTGAATTGGTATGCTTTCCCGTTAATTACAGCCATTACAAGCTCCTAGCGAACCCGACTTGGGTGATGAATTGCTCGACCGCTGGTCTGCCGACGACTGCTAGCGAGCTCTGGATGGTATTAGTGTTGAGGAAATCATTGAGCCGGTTGACATTGTATGAGAGTCCAGATACATGTGACCGGTCACCCTCCACAGTAACCGGGTCGATTAGCGCAATGCCTACCTGGCTGCGCACTGCTGACTCTACCCTAGCCGCAGACGCATCGGTGATGCGACGAGTCCCGTCTGTCTTTGCCTTGAGGGACGACAAAGTCCATGTCCCCTGCGCCGAATACACGACTCGCGCGCCTCTGTCGATGACTCTGCCAGATGGCCACAGCCTATAATCAGAGCCAGTCGGCGCTGCTACCAGGTCTAGAGTGACGTAAAACCCAGCCTCTCCGCGATAGCTTCGGAATGTAGTTACCTTGTCGGAATCACCAAATTGTCCGCTGCGGTCCTCGTCGTAGCTGATAGCAGTCACGCCTCTGAGAGAGCCTGAACGCCTGCGTCCGAGTGACTCTGATAGGTCAGCTGTGGCGGCACGCTCAGCTATAGATATGACACCAGGTAGCGACGGTGAGCCCCAGCCTGGGATTGGCACCTGAGTTGTCACAGTGACATAGCCGTATGACGCTAGCAGCCTAGCGTCGGACCACGTCAGTCTAGATGTCTTGACATTTGCTGGAGTATCGCCTGACCCTGCATCTATGATGCCACGTGCGTAGTATGTATTGGCCTCTAGGTTGCTCATCACTGTCGATGCAGCACCAGCAGCAGTGGCTGCGTCAGAAGCATCAGCGTAGCTGCCAGAGAATGCTACGAGCTCGATGTAGTCGGTGCCAATCTGTGCGTCTAAAGCAGCAAATGCAGTGGACAGGTCGCTAGTAGTATAGTGCGGAGCCGTGCACTCAAATGTGTGAGTGTCTCCATCCTCCCATATCGCTGGTCCAGCCCCGTCAGTCCATGTCAGCGTCAGGCCTGAGTTGGTCACCAGGCTAGTCCCACCATCCGCTGGGATGACTCTATCGCCAGTGTACGTCTTGCCGCCGTCTAGCGAGTAGCGGTAGGTAGTAGACGAAGTAATCTCTACTATGACATCATAGGCGTCATTTGGCGTGCCGCTCACCGCTACTGTGCCAGTAGATGACCCGATAGCTGTCTTAGTGACAGAGCCAGCCACTCCAGCAGTGGACGCCGCAGTCTTGAGTACTGATACGCCACCGGCTGCCTGCACTACAGCAGCAGCCACCTCGACAGCAGGACCGTATCCAAGCGTGCTGATGATGTCTTGCACATTCGAAAATTTGTATAGCGTGTCATCGGTGCCGGATGAGCTCACTCCGACGACCAGCATGTTGTCAGCTGGTGGCGCAGAGAACCCGACATTCCCGTCCGGAAATGTAATAGTCTGACCTGGTGGATATGCCATTATTTGCTCCTACGTGCTGCCAGCTGTGGTGATACAGCTGGTCCGTGTGGCGTGTATTTGCCTAGTTTGTTGGGTGTTACTGCTGCATTAAGTGCAGCCACATAATCGTCCTCAGTGAGCTGTAGTGGCACTCCAGTCACTGACTCCTCGTAGTGCCACCCATGCAGAGCTGACGCTGCTGAGTGCTCCACGGAATAGATGTCTAGAGGCCTGCCTCGCTCGATGGCACGCTGCGGTGACCTCACTAGCCCGCGCTCACGAGCCAGCTGCGTGACCGGCTTTGTCACCTTTGGCGTCAACTTTACTTCCTTTTTTTCAGTCTTATCCATAGCTATATCCTGTGTCAAAGTCATTGACTACCACGTCTGTGGTGCCCTGCTCTGGCTCAATCGGAGTGGCCACTGCCGTCTCCGTGTAATCTAGCGTGTCCCTAGTGACTGGGACGATTATGTCCACATTTGCTGTGAGGCCCTGGGACCGCATAGCGACCTCTGGGTGGGCCTGCGTAACAAATAGACCATTGCCCCATGATATGTCAAATTGGCGCGCTGACTTGGCTCCAAATGCAGAGTTGATTAAATTGAAGAATAACCCACGCACGTCTGCTACTGTATTGCCCCTCACTTCGACGTGCCATGTCGAGCTATATAGGTACTCGGCGCGTATGCCGCCATGGGCAGGCTCGATCGTGAATCGACCTGACTCTCGCCAGACAATAGGCGGCACAGCCTGCAGCTCGGATTTGATGCCGTCGAGTGAATACCCTATAGATACAGGCGTCCCGCCGACCGACATGCGCCTGTCTAGCTCTGCATGTATGGCCGCTATGGTGTCATGTACGATGTCAGACATCTAGCTCTGCCTCCAGCCACTCTGCCGCCATGTCGGACAGTGCCTCAGCCCAGTCGTCTGGCATGCCACCAGTCTCATCGGGTACCATCTTGCGAGGTGGGACTCCGTCTACAGACTGTGCATAGTACCATCTTCCGCCGTACTGCCACGCTAGCATATCAGCATTTACCGGCTCGATTGGCTGCCCCGATGGACCGTAGATGCCAGTCCCAAATTGGTGGTATTCAGCGTATTCCGTGGCGTTTCGTAGGCTAAATTCTCTCGCAGTAGACTTGCCTCTAGTCCATCCGGTGCGCAGCGCGGCTGTCCGTCCAGATAGCACAGGCTTGCCGTTATCGAATATCTTGCCCGGCCATTTCTTGCCGTATGGGTCTTTTTGTCTCTTAAATCCCTCGCGGACCAGGAACAGAGCCTCCTCTTGGAGGTTAGCGACCAGGTCTTTCCGTCGCTTACCTAGACCCTGCACTTTCTTGTAAAACGCCTTAAAAATAGGGCTAGCGTACACTTTTACTGTAATCATCACCAGCCCCTAGGAGTGGATGTGTAGACACGTGCAGCTCCCTCATGGATGACTGTATCGTCTACATCGCCGAGCGATGCCCTACCTGCGCTGATATCTTTAAGCCACTCGAGAGTCTTTTCGCATCTGGCCTTGTAGCCAGCGTCGTACTCCTCAGGCTTGTAGCCTAGCGTCTGTAAGATGTCACAAGCAGCTAGATTTACAGTTGCTTTTCTGATCGACTCTGGCACCGTAGTGAGCGGCACCGAGTATCGCCCTCTGAGGTAGCTGTCTACCACAGAGGACGACTCTGCCAGATATGCAGTGACCTGCGCAGTCGTCAGCTGGCCTACTATCTGAGCGGATAGCCCAGTATTAGTCAGGTCAGTCTCGGTTGCGTAGGCCACTCTACTACTCCTCAGCCTTGTGAACTAGCATCTGTACAGCTAGGTCCACGGTGGCCTCACGCACCGACTCTGGTACCTGGCGACGCGCCATGAGGTAGATGTCTACCATCTGAGCGGTCGTCAGCTGGCCTACTGTCTGAGCAGATAGTAAGCCAGCATTAGCCAGTTCAGTTTCGGTTACGTATGCCACTATAATTACGCGATGCAGCGCGCCATGAGGAACCAAGGGCCATAGCCAGCAGCTACGCGGGCGTCGACGCCATAGACAAATTGCCTTTCGAAGAAGACATTATCGTCGCTGGGGTTGGTTTTCATCTGCATCTGTGGTGCCTGTCGCACTTGGTATACGATAGGCTTGACGGCGCTGCTGAGCTGCGCGAGGTACCACACAGTCGGCTGATTCGCTAACTCTGGGGCTACGATTACATTGGCATAGCCCTTGAGCATATTTGACGCTCCAGCAGCATTGCGTTCTGCTTTGACGATTTCGTCGGCCTCATAGCGAAGCTGTGGCGGCACGATGAGCGTGTCAGGCATGACGCCTAGAGGCTCTCCGTTATAGCCAGTGTAGCTCGCCATGGCAGCAAAAGTCGTGTCGAAATTTGCAGCAGTGAGTGCCGTCGAAGTGAATAGATTGCTCTGATTACCGCTTGCGTCGAGGTCGTGAGTAGTGGCAAAAAATGCTACACCGTCAAACCCAAGAGCAGTAGTGCCATCCTGGATAGCCGCAGTGATACGGTCATCGCGGAGCTTGCGCGCGCTCTCACCCATCATGCGGATGCGTGGAGTGTAGACACCTAGGTTGTCATCTTCAATGTCATTGCGGTCTACGCCTACAGTGAGCTCCCATGACTTATTTTCAAGTGTATACACTTGCTCAGACATGTTGCGGATTTGACGCGGTCCGATCCACTCACGCATGCGTGGCAGCTCATTCATCCACCCGTAGACGTTGGAGCGAGTGCTCGACGGAACGTCCATCGCGACAGGGCCAGCCCAGTCAGGCGACTGAGTGAATGCCTCTTGGTAGACTGCGCTGAATGATTTTCGCAGCCCATCTAATGTTGCTTTTGTAACTAGCATTATAAGTCTCCTATTAGGTCAGCGGGCTAATCGCAACCCACACTCCATCAGATGCGACGCCGGCTACCTTGCCAGCGACTGAGCGTGTAGACGTGCCGTCGGTCTTAGCCACGGTCTGGTCGTCTACGATATAGCAGTCTGAGCCTATCTCAGCTGTAGTGATTTCGTCGGTAGTGGCTGAGTTTTCGAACTTAAACACGCCACTGCGGACCTTCGGGTAGACCTCAGCAGATGCATCTACAGTGTAGCGCTCCTCGCATCTACCGATAGCGATTAGTGTGGTGCTAGTGGCGCCAGGCTTGATGCGCCCGTCAGCTGTGTCTACCGCCAATAGCGAGCCAACATAGAACTCGTCAGACTGCACTGCTCGGTATGGCCCCTGCAGTTGCGCGATTGCCGACGCAAGCTCCTCGACGTCCTTATTTGCTGCTAGTGCTGCCATTATACAGTCTCCTCAATGCTAGAGAGCTCAACTCCAAGTTGCTTGGCGACTGCTATCTCTTCATCTGTTAGTTTCTTGTTTTTGAGCGTTTCATTCGAAGCGACAACAGTAGTGTCAGTCGCGAGATGAGATGCCGACCAGCTGTCTGCGAGCTGCTGTACCTGCTCGATGCTGCCGAGCGACCTAGCGAAATCGTGCATGCTAGGCGGGAGCTTGCCGCTCGTGCTGAGCTCTACGATGGTCTTGTCGATTTCAGCGCCGTGCTTATAGTCTGCTAGCTGCTGCTCTGCTGCGTCCTTGCCCTCTTGCAGCTTGACGATTTGGTGGATGATGTCTTGCGTATTTTCAGCGCCAGTCAGCTCCAGGAGCTGAGTGTTGAGCGTCTTGAGTTTGGACGCCAAGCTAACGCCAGCCTCCTCACTGTCTACGCCCAGCGCTACTAGTATGTCGTCACTCATATGAGTCACTCCTTCGTCATGAGCCACTATTGGCTCCTGTTGATAGCTGGCGGGCGTATTGGTTAGCGCTACCGCCAAAATTGCATTTATCCTTTTTTTTGAGTCGATTAGGATTGTCGGCGAGAAGAACCGGAACTCCCGAGCGGTGAGTGCCTTGATGGCATACTCACCCCACTCTATATCTACAGCGTAGATGCCATCATCACGCAGGTCTAGACGGTACCACGCTACAGCCTTCTGGCCATCTGGTCCAGACTCAGGCTTAAACATCATATGGTTGATATCAAATGGCTGCTTGTCAGTGGCGCCTGCTAAGTGCTTCTCAATAGCCTTGCGGGACACCTCATCATAGATGAATGTCCCCTTCCTAGTGCGGTTAGGTCCACGCGCGAATAGACGCAGCTCAGTAGGCAGCTCTCCGCTGTCGAGCAGGTGGATAGCAGTCAGACCAGACTGTAGCGTGGTCATACGAGCGCCTGATACTCCTTGAGTCGAGCAGAGATGGCCTCTTTCTCGTCGGTCGAGAATTGCTTGCTTCTGAGCTGGGACTGCATCTTAGCTACGACTGCAACGAACGTCTTATTTGGCAGCTTTGCTGGCTCTACGTCGATGCTCGCCTGCTTAGGCTGCTGCTTTGTCGGTGATTTCTTGGATTCCATGATGTTATCCTATTGACAATATTGTTTGGTTAATAACATGCCAGGACGCACGTGTCAAATACAGCGCTCCTAGGCATGGGTGACTATCTATCTGCAACGAGCTCGCCAGTGTCCATGTCAAACACCAATAGCGGCTGCTCTACGAGCTCATCCTCTGCGAGTAGCTCGTCCTCGATCGGCTCCAGCTCATCCTCAGGCATCGCGACCTCTCCCTAGGTATTTCTTTATTTTCTCCCACTCGGGGGAGCCTACGTCTGCATAGAACCCGCGTATCATGCGGCCAGAGCCAGTGAGCAAGAACTCCTTGCCCCACCTGCGCCCGTCTCTAGTCGCGAATAGCGAGATGTCCTGCACAGTGCGCAGCCTCGACACAGCCTTGCCAGCTGCGTCCTTGCCCCAGCCTTTTTTTACTAGCCATTTTTGCATGCGTTTTTTCAAACGCTCAGTCTCAGCCAGTGGCAGCTCAAACCCAGCGCGAGCCCAGACGTATCTGCCTGCCCACGATGCATCTAGCTCCACTCTATCGATGCCCATGGCCTCATACGCTGCCATCTGTGAGAGTATCACTCGGCTGCCTATGCCTTTGCCCTGTAGGCTACGCTTGAGAGTAAACAGCATGTTTTTTGCTACTATCCCGCCGCCAGGCCTAGTCTTATATGTCCTTATTACGTTAGCCAGCTGCCGACCCGTGACATCGAAATATTGGGCCTGCCCGACTAGCAGGTCGCCTCTGGCGCCAGCTGAGTATATGGACCTGTCTACCCTAGCCCCTGGCAGGTCTAAGACATCAGCTGCTAGTAGCCTGTCCATCTCGGCAGGCGTCAGACGGCGGCCAAACACGTCATCCATCTTTTGTGGTGCTGCGTCGTCCACGAAATACCCAGCCTCGCGATAGTCGTCCACGCTAGCAGGTGCAGGCGGCCTCACAGGCAAGTCTGGTACTATATCGTCGACCTCATCTATGTCTGGCTCCCACTCGTCTTGGTACTTACCCCAGCCTTTTTGAGCTCTGTCACCTGGGCCGTCACTAGGGGTGATTATACCTGCACGCTCTGCTGCTCTGCGTGTCAGCGACTGGATGCTAGATTGACACCTGTGGTGCAGTGGAGGTTGCAGTCCGAGCTTGGCGAACTCCTCTATCTCCATGACCTTGTCATTCCAACTTGTACACACAGGTGTTGGGTCTGGAGTTGGGCGCACAGCGTCAAACCTGCCATATGGACGCAGTTTTTTCACTGCCGGCGATGTCTGCTGATGCCAGCGAGCCTCGTTGTAGCTGCGCATTATCCAGTTGCGTACAGTCGTCTCGACACGCGGAGCATCCTCCCCGCCCCATGCTCTCGTCAGATTGGGGCCAACCTCATCACGCCATTTCTCAAACGGTACGCCTCTGTCCAGCGCGTCCTGCATCGACGACATGACCTCTCTGACGGCCGCGGCATCAGTGACGCCCGACAACCAAAATCCAGTGCGTCTGGCACGCTCTACATCAGACGCAAATTCATCGTCGGTCATCGGCAACCTGCGAAGGAACCAATCACTGGCCTCCTCGAATCTGGCCGTGCTGTCCTCAGTCTCCCAGACCATCTGACTCCATGTCCTCTGCCAGCGAGTAGCGGCCAGCTAGCTGAGCTAGGACTACAGCTCTACTCATGATTTGTGAAAATTGTGTCTGAGTGGTCTGACTTCCGTAGAGACTACGTAGCCTGTCTCTGAGTGCATCCGGGCTGTCGCTATCCGAGACGACCGCCGCAAGCTGCTCTGCATCGATAGCGTATGCCTGTGCTGCCTCCTGGGATGCCATTTTTTGGAGTCGTTCAATATAGTCGAGCCCGTTATAATAGCCCTCCTGTCCTGGCTCTCTAGCGAGAGTATGTAGCTCAGCATCGTCTGGCGTCTCCTCATCTGGTGGCTGTGGCTGCTCTGGCTCTGGCTCGCGCGCACTCAGCTCGATACCATAGCGCTCTGTTATCTCGTCCAGATTGTTGATATCATAACCAGCGCTCTGTATCTTGCTAATCGCATCGGCCAGCGTAGACAGAGCCGTAGCGTCAGCTTGAAGGTCCTCGCCAGCCTCAGTGACCCAGTGAGTCCATGGCGTCATCTGCTTCGGCGTACCTAGATTGATTGACAATGCAGGCCATAGCAGCTGCCAGCGGTAGCTAGTGGAGATGCGTCGTGCATCGTATCCAGCCAGCCGCTCACTGACTGAGTCGTGGCTGACAGCAGCGGCTCTGGAGCCCTGCCCGGTGACTTCGGTGCCTAGATTTGACCCCTGGTATGCGATGATAATTTTGCGGTCTAGTCGCTCTAGATGTAGTCTGAACGTATCATATGTCTGGGCCTTAGCTTCTAGTAACTCGAGCCCAAATCCCAGCTGGTCGTCCTGCCCGAAGCCTTGTGGCAGCTCTGCTACAGTCTCACTACCTAAGCTCTGTAGCTGCTCCCACATGTCGTCTTTAGCGTCTTGCTCGGCGACTACAGGCACCATGGCTTTGATAATCGGCAGCCCATGCCGCTCATTGTATCGATTCCAATCCCTAAATGTCAGCTGCTTAGCCAGCCAGAGCAGCGCCATGCCACGAATAGTACCTCGACGGTACCCACGAGGCCCCTGCTCGAGCAGCAGCCACTTGCCGTCACCTGGAGTGACCTCCATGAGGCCCTGCTGTGCCGAGTACATGTATCGCTGCCTGGTGTCGTCCCAATAGCAAAATTCCATCGGGAGAGCTCTCACAGCTGGCCGCCACTCGCCAGCCTCAGTGGTCCAATCGATTGTCCCGACAGCTACTCCTAGCTGGTGATATGACCGCAGTAGCTCAGCTTGCTGCTCCTCACTACACCAGTCATACCATCTGTCATCCGCCCAGTCAGCCGCTGCGTCAGATGCAGGCAGTGGCCTCTCGCGATTTCTGCCATCTTCTATGTAGCGCTCAACGACTGGACGCAGTTCAAACTCAGCACTAGCGACTGCTTGCACGCGACGCTCCAGCGACTGCGGCAGCTGGTCGTCTTCGTTCATGACATCCATGAGCAGGGCGCTGGCCTGGAATATCCCCTCCGCATGCTCGATTAGTGCATCACGTATCTGCGAGATAGTCCAGGAGGTCTGTATCCCGGTCGTCCACGCTGTGACGAGAGTGGTCAGATTGTTCCGTCGTATGCTGTCTGCACTCATTGCATAGTACCTTGTATCTCTGCTCGCCAGAGCGAGTGATGCGATAGTCTGTGAACTCGATGGTCTCTCCGATGTATATCACACGCCGGCACGATTTGCACCTGCAGCGCTCCCCTGTCTGGTATACACTATCCGATGGCAAGACGCAGCCCCCTATCCTTTCGCCTAGAAAATACTGTACCCGATGGTATCGCATCGATGGCTGCCATAGCCGAGCCCAGCGCATCCACGTCATCGTCATGCTCCTTGCCAGATCCAGAGAAATCACCTACGATGTCCAGAAATGGCTCGAGCCATGTAGCCGCATCTGGGAAGGAATCGAGCGATGGCACCAGCACACGGCCGTCATTCCAGGCTGCTGCTGCAGCTGTGGCTGAGACCAGCTTATCTCCAGGCGGACGCTTGACACTGATTCTGATGCCAGACTGCACCAAGAACTGAGCGGCCCCTTTCTCGGTCCCGGAGGCCCTCCACAGTACTCGGGCGCTAGGCCTCTGTGAGGTGCGTCGACGTATGATGTCCGCGAACTCAGGGGCCTCACATCTGGCACGGTCTACACGCACGATATAATAGAGTGGCTCCATGTCGTGTCTGTCCTCGCGCAATAGATGCAGCAGCACAGACCAGTCTGCCGATGTTTTGGCGGTATATGCCAAATCGAGCCCGAAGGCCTCTTTATACCGTGACGGCAGAGTCGTGTAGTAGGTCGCGCCGTGGAAGACCTTGCCGCCTCGAGGTCGCGGATGCCCCTGATACAATGCCTGCCAGGTAAAGTCTAGGACGTTTTTCTTCTTAGCTCTTAGTGACTCGACTGGCCACATCGCCGGGAACAATGCATCGCCTGCCTCACGGCCGTTGGGGTCGCCTTGCTCCGCGAATGCAGGCAGATTGAGGCTCTCCCATCCTGCATCGATTAGCTCTCCGGACAGGTCCTGCGGGTGCCATCGTGTAGCCATGACTACGATACTGGCGCCTGGGTGCACGCGTGTCTCGATGGCCTCATGATAGGCTTCACTGACTACCTCGCGACGACGAGCAGAGTCAGCCTCTGTCCTATTTTTGACGTAGTCGTCGATGATGGCCAGGCCGTCGACGGGCTCACCTGTGATGCCACCATCGATGCTCGTAAATAATATCTGTCCTCCACCCGGTAGCGATAGCTGAGACAGTGTGCCGGTCACCTGCACTCCAGCGCGGACGAGCAGCCGCTTGACTTTTTTCGCGACGCTCTTGGCTCGCGTGTCATTGTAGGTCACGTATGCGTGCCGTCTGTCGCCATGGGTGATGGCAAGCCAGACGAGACCATGCAGTGTGCACTCGGTCTTGCCGTGCTGTGGCGGCGCGGAGAATACAACTCTATGTCCACCACCGACTGCAGTGTGCAGGTAGTCTATGTATTTGCCGAAGTGGCCAGGCCGATGCAGCCGAGGCGACAGTCTAGCCATGCACTCATAGATGTCTGAGTAGACATCCGATGCAGGTGCACTGGTGCGTCTCCTCAGGCGCTCGATGCGCTCCTTGTCTCTGCGCATGCGCTCGATTTTGTCGAGGATGCGCATTAGCTGTCACCATCTACGAGCGCCCTGAGCCCGCCAAGCGTCTCGGCTGCTTTGAGCGATTCTGACATCGATGCCTCGCCGAGTAGAGACTGTATGCGACTGATGCTGGCCAGATATGCACGCTCGAGCTCGTCTGATACCGATTTGAGCGCATCTAATTTTATAGAGTCGTAGTAAGGGCGAAGCTCCTCGAACTCACCCTTTCGCCACTTCTGTGACCAGTCGTGGCACGACCGAACCGGCAAGCCTGTCCTCTTAGAGGCCTCGCCGACTGAGGTAACCTCAGCCAGGACTATCATCTGCGCAATATCAGGCAGTGGAGTGCGTGTACCACGTCTCGCCATGACACCATGGTACACCATCCTTTGCTCTGGCGCAATGCGCTGAATTTTGGCGCAAAATGCGCATGGTTGGGTCGCTGTATCAACCCCAGCGCGGGTTTTATTTGTGTCCTCTGTGAGCGCAGGGTTACCAATCGTCGTGGTGTCCACCTCCACGCAGGTTTTGTTTGCCCTGCTAACCTGTGCGGGCCTCTCCTTTGCGTCTAATCATGATAGCAGCTCCAGCATCTCTGTCACGCACTAATCCGCATTTTTCACAGCAGATTTCTACGTCACTGGTCGGCCCAGAGACATGCCCGCAACTAGGGCACTCGCGTGATGTGTTGCGTGGGTCTATCTCTACCACGGTTGCGCCGTACTGCTTGGCCAGCATCTCTTTGAATTTGTATGCCGCCACTATGTCACGCGCCTGTCTAGACTTGCGTGCCATCTGGTCGTCCGTCTGCTTGTCTTTCATCTTCTGAGCCACGATTTTCTCTACATAGAACGTCTCGTACCTAGCTCGCAGCCGCCTAGCCTCTTGCAGGTATATCTCCTTACGTTTATTTCTGATTCGCCTTTTTTTCTTGGCTATCCGACCGCAAATCTTATTGTGCCAGGCCAGCCACGCGGCCTCATCGGTAGTGAGCTCGTCACTCGGTGTGCGCTCCAGGTGTGACTGATACGTGTGCCGATTACGTGCTCTCAGGCCTAGCGCAGACTTACGCGCTACATACAGCTCATCGGCTCGTGACTGCTCAGCCTGTGCTGCTTCGTTTGCTTTCATGAGCTCGGCAGGCAGCACTATGTTGTCAGCGAACCCGTCGCTACCATCTAATGTCCAGGCACGGATAGAGCCGTCTAGCATCCGCCTATGGCCCCAGTCCATCCCCACAGCTCCATCTGGGCTGCGGGCAGTAGTGGGCCAGTCTGCATCTATGGTGACGGATATGCTGTAGCGCCACTTACCGGCCACTCGCTCACGAGTCAGCTTGACTTCCAAGACGTCATGCTCATCAGGTACTCGCAAATCGCCAATTTTCATGCGGATTTTTACTTTTCCATTCTCCCTGCCGATCGGTAGAGTCAAGCACCAATATCGACCATCCACAGATATATTGCCGGAGCCTACATGCCGTATACTTCCGACACCTTGCCACACTAGTGACTGCCTATCCGACCATCGTGGTCTCCTTATCTTTGCAGGCTTGCCAGCAGAACGGTCACGCATGACGTAAGACCTTGCTTGCTTAGCGGAATCGAGCGCAGCGCTATATGACCCACGGTGACATCTGGACTCCCTATATACAAGCAAATTATTCACCCTGCGTCTATCGCTAGACGCTGATGCCTGCCTCGCCAAAAATGACTCGTCGGACTCACCGGCCTTTCGCCTGACTTTCTTTGGAGATAAGCCTAGCGCTATCACCTCATCGTCTGGGATGACATCTCGGTCCCATGACTTAGCGGCTTTCCATTCCGGCATCGAGTCCCGCTGTTTCTTGAGCTCCAATCTCCTTTCTCCTAGCTTGGCAAGCAGCTCTGGGTGATGCCCTAGCTCTCTCTTAGTCGACCTGCTGGCCCTGCGCTTGCGACGATGAAGCCGGCTCATGATGCTAGACACCCGAGCCAGCTCTGGCATCACTGCGTCTATCACAGCTTGGTGAGCATCTTCGAAGTCCAGTAGCCTATGATAGGTCCACCTAGCGTTTCGGAACTCCTGGTCCAGGCTGTCATCATAATCAACGATGCGAGCCGGCCGATTGTATGCTTTGATACTCATTGCTTCCCCATCACTTTGTCGCAATGGCTACACACCCAGTAGACACCACCGGTGTCATTGAGTGCCATGACTGCCCACACTGGGGCCCATAGGCCGCACAGGAATACAGTCGCTAGCAGATGCAGAACGTGATTGACGCCAGGTCTAGTCATAGAGTATGGGGTCGTCTGAGCGCCACAGTGCTGGCATGTACGTGTCGGTAATTGTGTCATTTTTTCTTCCTTTTTTTCTGATGCTCTCATAGATGCATCGGCATAATCATCTCTATGTGTCCGCCGCCTTCAATGACGACTTGCCCCCTGCTGTCGTTCGGGAGGTCCAGGCTTATAATCCCACTGTCGTCCGGCTCGCTAGCTAGCAGTGCCGACCGGAGATAACGCAGGTCTAGGCATACGCCTACGCCTCCACGCGTATCGCTATCAGTGACAGCGACTGACGCTGATGCCTCACCAGCATCTGAGCTGTGAGATATCACGACTCTGTCAGAATCAGCGTGTAGTATCGCTGCACTACTGATAACAGACACGCTGTCGATGATGTCGACTAGCGCGTCCCTATCTACAGATACGTAGCGCTCATTAGACGACATATCCATGTGCTGACGCCACTGAGGGAATCCAGCCATCTGCTGCCTCACTAGCAGCTGGTCATCTCCTGACACCCACACGTCGCCACGGAGCACCGGATCGTGCATCTGCGCTAGAAGACGCATAGCTGGAGCAGGTACTGCATGTATGCGTCTAGACTCAGTCTGGTGCCCATGGATAGACATGCGGTGACCATCAGTCGCGACGGCAGTGATGCCATCAGGCCCGAGCTCCAGCTGGATCTGACACAGCTGTGGTCTACTGCTGTCTCTGCCCATAGCGTGGCTCACACGCGCCACGGCATTTTTGCAATGTATAGTTTCTCCGTCTGCTTGGAATGGCGCTGGAACGTCTACCTGTGCGGCTAATAGCCTGTACCGAGCCCTACCGCCGAGCAGACGCCCATCTTTGCTGAGCTCCACCTCGTCATCATCGAGACGGCTGACAGCCGCTAGCATAGTGCGGCCATCCGTACGCAGTGCAGGCCCAGAGTAGCCTGGCACCAGTCCTATGTACTCTGCCTCTGGGCACATGGCATAAACTCCATCCGCGATAGTCACGTCACGGCTCAGTGTCGTAGCCATGCGCAGTGCGCGCATTAATCGTAGTCTGTTCATCACTCATCACCTCTGATTTCAAAAACTTCCTCTGCTGTGCCCTCAAGCAGCGCCAGATTTATGCGTCTAGCAAGTTGCCTGCTAGACCTTAATGTAGGGTCGCCCTTGGCAATGTACGATAACAACTCACCATCATTACCAGAAAAACACCCGCAGGAGTGTTGCACTCGTCCGTCATCGTGCATGAGTGTGCGGAGTGTCCGACCGCACTCGCCGTGCTCTGGCCAGGAGATCGATGCGCCGCGCCACCAGCCATTCCGGCTGCGCCAGTCGCCGCCGTGCCAGTCACCTGAGCGCCAGTAGCCGCTGTGCCACTCGCCGCCGTACCAGGCCCCTGAGCGCCAGGTGCCGTCATACCAGTCGCCGCCGTGCCATTCGCCACCGCGCCAGGTGCCGGCGCGCCACTCACCGGCATGCCAAATTCCGGCATGCCATATGCCGGCATGCCATATGCCGACGTACCATGTCCCTCCGCTCCATTCTCCACCGCGCCATATGCCGGAGCGCCAGTTGCCGCCGCGCCAGACTCCGGAGCGCCAGTTGCCAGACAGCCACTCACCTGAGCTCCAGGTACCGCCTAGCCAATGCCCGTCTAGCCACATGACATTACCCCCGTAATCTATGCGGACATCGCACCATTCTATGTCTGCATCGCATAGCCATTGCGGCCAGTCAGATGGCTTCGCGTCGCCTTTTTTGTATATCATTGGTCAGTATCCTCAGTCAGTATTCGGATGCGCCATTTGAGCCCATACTCCGTGGTGCCCCAAACATCAATGAACCCTAATTCAGGCACTGCTACCCAATCATCTGCTACTTCACAAAGGTCATCGATGTCTATGTATATCGCCCGTATTGTGATGGTAATTTGATTACTGGCCGATTGGTCTATCGCTGTTGTCATATAAAAACTTCCTCTGCTGTACCATCGAGCAATGCTAGATTTACACGTCTAGCCAGCAGACGACTAGCCTTTAATGCAGGGTCTCCTTCATCAATGTACGCTAACAGCTCAGCGTCATCACCGTCAAAACACTCACAAGTGTGCTGCACTCGTCCGTCATCGTGCATGAGCGTGCGGA
>JGI12109J20283_12731744_pt1 | contig 16299 bp, 14 predicted proteins | sample ElkSlonscriptome_12_FD_20283 | JGI IMG/M metagenome (IMG submission 20283)
GTGCGACTGGCCTTCGGCGATGCGACACTGTTGCGCGATGTCTCGGGCTACGGCATGGGGGGCGTGGTCGAGGTACTTGGACAGCCAGCGCTTCCTGGCGTGCTTTGGGCGACGTTCGTGTTCACCACGGCGAGTGTCCTCGGCATCCTGGCGCTTGGACTGATCGTGGCTCTGCTTGTCGTGCGGGGCGAAACGCGTGGCCTGCGCGGGATCGGCTTGCTCCGGACGATTGTCCTGACGGCTTGGGTGGTGCCGGGCATCGCAAACGGCCTGATCTGGCAATTGCTGTTTTCCGAAGCCCCTTTCGGTGCGCTCAACTCGACACTGGGGGTTGTCGGCATCGCGCCGGTGCGTTGGTTGTCGGACCCCACGAATGCGATGATTTCGACCGTGATCGCCAATGTGTGGCAGGGGACCGCCTTTGCCATGATCGTCATCTATGCTGCGCGAAAGGGCTTGTCGGATGATCTGTTCGCGGCGGCGGCGATTGACGGTGCAGGCCCTTTCGCACGATTCTTGTTCATCACGTTGCCGCAATTGCGGCCTGCGGTCCTGATCGTGGCGATCCTCGTGACGATCCAGACCCTGAACACCTTCGATGTCATCCTCGCGCTGACAGGGGGGGGACCGGGACGCACAACCGAGGTGCTGTCGCTTTTCACCTTCAACACCGTTTTCTACAATTTCGATCTTTCCGGCGGCTCGGTTCTTGCGATCATTCTCGTTTCGATCGCTTTCGCTTTGACGGTGGCGTATATCCGCATCCTTGTCGACCGACCGGAGGGCCGCAGATGACCGGGCAGCGGACGGAAAGGCTGGCGGATATCGCGACCTATGCGCTGGGCGTCGTCCTGATCCTGTTGTTCGCGGCACCTCTCTTGTGGCTGATCTCATTGGCAATCCGCACACCGGCCGAGGTGTTTCTTGGGGCGTCGCGCTTCATTCCCGAGGACCCGACGCTCGACAATTTCCGCCAGATCCTGACGGACCGCACCTTCGGTCTCTATCTGTGGAACGCAATCAAGCTTTGTGCGCTGGGCGCGGCGGGTGCCTTGCTGGTTGCGATCCCTGCGGCCTATATCTTCTCGCGGCGCCGCTTTCGCGGTGCGTCGGCCCTGATGCTGGGGATACTGACCGTGCAGATGGTCTCGCCACTGGTGCTGATCATTCCGCTTTACCGCTACATGGAACGCCTCGGGCTGCTTGAGACCCACGCAGCCGCTGCCGGTGTGTACATGGCTTTGGGCGTGCCGCTGTCGGTCTGGATGCTGAAGGCAAGCTTCGATGCGATCCCCAAATCGCTCGAGGATGCCGCGGCGATCGACGGCTGTTCACCGTCGCGTGTCCTGTTCTTCGTCACGCTGCCGCTTGCTGCGCCGGGGATCGCCTCGGCATTCATCCTCAATATGCTGATGGGGTGGTCACAGTTCCTTGTGCCCTTCATCCTTCTGTCGCGGGACCAGCTGCAGCCCATTGCCGTGGCGATCTTCAATTACGCCGGGTCCACAAGCGCTTCGACAACGCAGCTGCTTGCTGCAGCTTGCGTCATCACGGTTCTTCCGGCGATCGGCGTCTTTCTTGCGCTCCAGCGCCTGATCGTGAGCGCGATCATGGCGGGCGCGGTCAAGGGGTGACGTTTGCGGTGCTGAACGTCGCGAGAAAGCGGTTCCGGAAATCATCCATCTTGATCACCGGAACGTCGGTATCGGGCAGCATGCCGGGGTTCCAACCCCAGTCGGCGAAACGATCGACCAGTGTTGCCGGGCCGATGACATGGATCGGAACGAGACGGCCCGCATCCTCGGATACAAACAATGCCGGTTGGTGATCGCCAAGCACGATCATGAAGGGCGGGTCATCGGCGCGACGGGCCGCGTAGTTGCCGACAGTGCGCAAACTGTAGTCGATCGCTTGCCGGAACTGGTCTCGGACGCGGTCGCGGTCGCGCCAGACCACCTCTGGCGGATCACCGGACTGGGCAGCGGCGTTGAAGATCTGCCCGTCGCCGACATCTTCCCAAGGAACAAGCTCGGGCACGGGTGTCCAGGGTGCGTGGGACGAAATCAACGCTACCTGCGCAAAGACCGGCGGGCGGTCGCGACCGGGCACCCCGTCGAGCACCAGACGGTCAAGCGCCGAGAGGGTGAACTGATCGGGCATCGTGACCCAGTTGAAGGGCAATCCACCGTAGCCCAGATCGGTTGCCTCGAAGACTTCGCTGAAGCCCATGAAGTCCGCCTCGGGCCAGTCCATCGTGATGGCTGGCATCACCGCGACCGTCTCGAACCCGTTTTGCTGGGCCAGGTGGAAGAGTGATTTGCGTCCACTGATCAGGGCGGCGCCATAGGTGCGCTGGTCGGGTACCCACAGCCCCGTCGACAGCGTGGCATGGCTCAGCCAGCTTTGCCCGCCGATCATGGGCGCTTCCAGCCAACCCGACCGCATGGCCAGCCCGAGGCCGGAAAGCTCGGCCTCGATCTGGCGAAGGGTTGCGTGATGGGTCGGTGCGTAGCGCGGGTTCGTGAGGCTCGATGCGCCATAGCTTTCGATATATGTCAGCAAGACATCGCGATCGGTGATCAGATCGAGCAGCGGCGCCGCATCTGCATAGGGATCGGTGGCGGCAGCCTCGTTGAAGGTGCGCAGCCGCGTGACAGTCTGGGACAACATTTCGGCGCGTTCGACCGCAACGCGTGTCGTGAAAGCGGCACCCGGCATATCAACAGGCAGGCTCCAGTGGCGCATGGCAGCACCGATTTCGGCGACTGCTACGGCACAAAGCGGCAAAAGTGCCAAAGCGCCCGACGTCCGCAGCCAGCCCTTTGCTTCGAGACGCGCCCAGCGACCCGTCGCCCACCAAAGGATCATTGCCAGTGCGACAATGCAGACGAGGGCACCCAAGACGATGGCGCTGGCCAGAAATGTCCCGACTGTTCCTGACCCCAGGTTCCATGCCGCAGGAAGAAGATGCATGTCCACGACCGGGTTGAATCCGCGATTATAGGTCGCAAACGTCGCGAAGTCCGCGGCCTTCAGCAGTGTCAGGACGACAAGGAAGGCCACGATGCCAGCGCGGATCGCCGTTGTAGCCTTGCCGGAAGGGGGAAGAACCGCAAGACCGATCGCGATCACCGGCAGCTCCAGCGGAAAGACAAGAAGAATATCCGGGGCGAGGGCCAGCGGATGGTTCGGCATCGCCAAAACGAGATAAAGCACCATGGTCGCGACGATGAGACCAAGCGCTGGCCAGATACGCACTGCCGCCGATGATCGGACAGGTGCCGTCATCACCCCTTTGCCAACAGAAATCTGATATCCGTCGCGAAAGACCAGACAAGCGCCAGCGCCGCGAGCGCTGCCGCTGCGATCAAGGCGGACGATGGCAGAACAGGCACCAGAAACGCGACCAGCGTCCCGATCTGCAGGACACACACCGCCTTGCGCCAGAATGTATCGGGCACGGTCTTGGTCAGTTGCGGCCAGATCAGTCCCGCCAGAAGGAACGCGTATCTTGGTAGTCCCAGAAGGATGACCCAGGCACCCGCCTGACCTGTCTTGAATGCGACAAGGGCCAGAACCAGAGCAAAGAGCGAGTCCACCTCCATGTCGAAGCGTGCCCCGAACTGCGACACCAGGCCCGCCCGACGCGCAAGCCAGCCGTCCACACCGTCGGACAGCAAGGCAATCACAGCGATGGCGAAACCGGCCCACAGCAGTGTCTCGGGCAATGGCGCGGGCAAGACCAGCAGAGATGCCAGAGCGGCCGTGAGCGCCAGCCTCAGCATCGAAACAAGGTTGCAGGCACCGAAAGTCGCGTGCGGGTAGGTGCGGTGCAACTCGAAGGCTGCGATGATAGTCGCAGACCAAAAAACGGTGAAAGCGACGACGATTCCCGCTTCGCCTGCAATCTGTGATGCGGCGGTGACGCTCAGGACCATGCCGGCGATCACCGCAAGCACAAATTCAAGCCAAAGCGATGCCGAGGACGGAACGGGTCCGCGGCTGGATAAAGTATCTGTTATCTGAACCAGAATGTATCGCATCCAGTTAGAGGTAAGCGTAGACCAGAGCGGGTCAAGCGCGGCAGTTGAAGTGGGTGGCCCGCACGCTATGATCTTTGAGGTTCATCCGAGATATTCATCATGGCCGTAAATACATCGTCGAGACTAGGCTACCCAACCGTGTCGCGTTGGCTTCACTGGATCACCGCGATCGTGGTGCTGGCGACAATCCCGGTGGGCGTATTCATGACCACCGAAGGTTTGTCGCGCGGGCTTCAGAACGCGCTCTTCATATTCCACAAGAATGTAGGGGTTTTCATCCTGCTGCTCGTCGTGGCACGGCTGCTTGTCCGCGCGGGCACTACAACGGCCCCGCTACCCGCCTCGCTTCCGGGATGGCAAAAGCGCGCGGCGGCGGTCAGTCACGTGGCACTCTATCTGCTGCTGCTTGTGATGGCGGTGTCCGGATATATACGGGTCGCGGCAGGTGGCTTTCCCATTGAGACGCTCGACGCTCTTGGTGTCCCGCGGCTGGTGCCACGATCCGACACCCTTGCGGAAACGGCGCAATGGGTGCATTCCAACGCCCGTTTCGTTCTGGTCGCCTTCATCCTGTTGCACATCGGGGCCGCTCTGCAACATGGCTTGATCAAGCGCGACGGTGTGTTTTCGCGCATTTGGCCCCTGATGGCGCCCAAAAGATGACGGCGACGCAGACACCCGCGTTGACCCAAGCCAGTCCGCGTGCCGATCGTTTCCCGCACGACGAGAAACATGCGACCGCGACGACGTCACCTGCTTTGCGCGGCGTGCGTTCAAGGCAGTTTCGTCCGTTTGTCATGTGGACGCTTGTGCTGTCGCTGCCGCTTGTCATCGGGCTTGGCATTGTTCTTGCACCGCTCGAGGCGATCGATGTGCTTTTGGTTGTTCTTTTTGCGCTGAACACGGTGTGGGTATCCGCGGCGGCTGTGACCGCTGTAATCGGGAGCGGGTCCGAACGCGTCGCCGGCCGGATACACCCGCCACGGGGCTGGCACCCGCGGGCGCGGACGGCGGTATTATTCCTGATTTGTGGCGAGGAACCGGAAGCGGTGGCAACACGTATCCGGGCAATGTCAGCCGACCTTCGGCGCAACGGCACCGACGACGTCACCGAGATCTGGCTGTTGTCGGACACTTCCGGCCCCGCGGTGGCGGCAGAAGAGCGTGCGATGAAACCTCTGGTGAGTGATGGCATCGCGCGATACCGGCGGCGTGCGCAGAACACGCGGCGCAAGCCGGGTAATCTGGCCGACTGGTTACAGAAGCATTCCGATGGCATCGACACCATGCTGGTTATGGATGCCGACAGCACCATGACGGCGGACCGGCTGAATGAATTGCGGTTTTGCATGGAGAATGATCCGCATCTCGGGCTGCTGCAAAGCGGCATTGCCCTTCGGCCGGGTCCAACGCGCTTCGCCGCTTTGCAGCGTCTTTCCACACGATTGACCGGCCCAGTCTTCATCCGTGGTCTTCAAAGGTGGTCGGGCGCAGCCGGAAACTATTGGGGTCACAATGCCCTGATCCGCGTCGCGGCGTTCCGCGAGGTCATGCATCTGCCCAAGTTGAGTGGGCCCGCCCCTTACGGAGGCGAGTTCCTCAGCCACGATTTCATCGAAGCGGCATGGCTTGTGAGGGCAGGGTGGAAGGTCGCCATCTCGCCCCGGACGTCGGGAAGTTCTGAGGCGGGCCCCGAGAATCTGGCAACGTTCCACCGGCGGGACCGACGCTGGTGCCAGGGCAATCTGCAACATACACGCGCCCTCTTCGCGCGGAGGCTGCACCCGATCAGCCGTATCCATCTTGCCTTCGGTATCCAGAGCTACCTGTCATCTCCGATCTGGTTGACGATGATCCTGCTCTTTCTGCTGGCCGGCATGGCGCCGGGCGCCGTGCCTCTCCTGTCCGGCGCGCTCGCCTTGCTTCTGGTGCCCAAATTCGCGGCGCTCTGGCGGTTCTGGCGACGCACGTCGTCGTCGGCGCGGCGGCGGGTTTTCCTGCGGGCGACCGGTGCCGAGATCCTGCTCAGCACGCTTCTGTCGCCGCTTGTGATGGTGCGCCAGACATTGGGTGTGCTTGCGGTGGCAGCCGGTCGGGATTGCGGATGGAAGCGCCCCGACAGCAATCCACGTCTTGTCGCGCCCGACGGCGGGATCGAGGCGCTGGCCGGATGCGGCCTGATCGCGACAGCTGTGCTGGGGGGCGACACGCCCATGCAGGCGCTTTGGCTGACATTGATAGCGGGTCCGCTTCTGGCGGCTCCATGGCTGGTGCCGTGGCTCGACGCGCCCAAGGACGCATGATGCAGCGGCGGACATTTCTGGGTACGGCATTCGCCGCCGGTCTGGTGCCGGTTCGCGGTCTGGGTCAAGGTGATGCCGAGGATTTCACCACGCTGGCACAACGCCTGTCGCGTCAGCCGCACCGTGATCCGGCAATGCAGCTTGCGCCACCCTTCGACAATCTGACCTATGACAGTTTTCGGGCGATCCGCCCTGCCGAAGGCGGGGCAGCCGGCCTGCCGCTGGGCGGCGGAGTCAGTGCCGATCTCTTGCCGCCCGGATTCTTCTTTCGGGATCGGGTCGCCATCGAAATCGAGCGTAACGGAGAGATCACCCCGATCGGCTTCGACCCCGCGTTGTTCTCGTACGGCGCGCGATATTTCGACAGTCCGCCACAAATGGACGATACCGCCCGCGCCGAAATGGGCTTTTCGGGTTTGCGACTGCGCTCAGCCTACCGCCAACTGGGTGTTTCAGACGAATTTTTTGTCACGCAAGGGGCCAGCTATTTCCGTACAGTTTCGCGTCAGACGCTTTACGGGCTGTCCTTTCGCGCCCTTGCGATCGGCACGGGCGGCGGGGCGCCCGAGGAATTTCCGGTGTTTACCCGTCTGCGTCTGCGCGAGGGCAGCGATGGGCAGGCCCGCCTCGAGGCGTTGATCGAAAGCCCCTCGATCACCGGTGCGGCCACTTTCGCGATCTCACCGGGAGAGCCCACCGTGACCGATGTCGATCTGGTGCTTTTTCCCCGGGTGACGCTGGATGACGTCGGGATTGCGCCCCTGACGTCGATGTATCTCAAGGGTGCGCTGCGCGCGGCCGTATCGGACGATTTTCGCCCGCGCGTCCATGACAGCGAGGCGTTGCAGATCATCAACGGCGCAGGCGAACGTCTCTGGAGGCCTTTGTCCAACCCCGCCACGTTGCAGATCTCGCGGTTTGCCGATGACGGTCCGCGCGGTTTCGGATTGATCCAGCAGTCGCGGGAATTCGCAGATTTCGAAGATCCCGAAGCCGCCTATCACAAGCGCCCATCGGCTTGGATCGCCCCCCGCGAGAACTGGGGCGAGGGTGGCGTCATGCTGGTCGAAATCCCGACCGCAGACGAGTTTCATGACAATATCGTCGCCTTCTGGCGCCCCGGCGAGCCGCTGACGGCTGGTGGCGTCTATCGATATTCCTACAGGATTTTCACGGGTGCTTCTCCGGTGCCGCTGCCCGCGCCGCGCGTGCGCATCGCGCAAAGCCGTTCCGGCCTTGTGCATGACGCCCCCGGCTATTTGCAGTATGTCATCGATTTCCATGGCGATCTGGGTGCGGATCTCTACCCCACAGTTACCGCGTCGGAAGGCGAGATCGCGGGCGTCTCGGCTTATCCGGTTGCCGCACGCGGACATCTGCGGGTCGGGTTCCGATACGCCCCGGGCGCGGCGGAAGCCGCCGAGCTTCGGCTGGTCCTGCGCGATGCATCTGGCACGCCGCAATCGGATGTCTGGCTGCACAGATGGACCCCGGCACGCGATGGCGGGCCCTAGGCGCCAAGCGTTATCTCTGCCCACAGCGGAAGATGGTCTGATGTGTTCCGCAGGATATCCGACGTGATCACCCGTGCCGCCGTAACCTTCGCAGGAGCGGTCGTCATCACGCGATCGAGTGGCAGGACCGGGTTGATTGCCGGAAAGCTGCGACGCGCGGGTCCTGTCAGGTCGACACCTGTCACTCGTTTCGAAAATGCGAATCCGCCCCATGGCCGCCATTCGTTCAAATCCCCGGCGAGAACGGTCGGCAGGCGGGCCTTGCGCGTAAGGTATTGGCCAACAGCCCTCATCTGTGCGGTCCGCAGCACCTGCCCCAATGAAAGATGGGTCGCAACAAGGCGAAACTTCATTGATCCGGACTGAAACGTCATGATCGTTGCACCACGGGGATAGTGGCCCGGCAGGTCGAGAAGATGCGCATCCGTCGATTGCCAGTGCGGTGCATGCAGGACGATCGTGCCGAGAAAGCCGTGGCTTTCCGCGCTCCATCGTCGTTCCAGATCGCCATGGGCATGACACAGTCCGGTTGCTGCTTCGATCCGTTCCATATCGAGGATGGCGCCATAGGGCGGTGCTTCGGCATCGGCCTCGGTCAGGATGACGATATCAGCGGGATTGCGTGTCAAAAGGTCAATCAGCGCGTTTGACGTACGGTGCGTATCGATGATCCCGTCGCGCCCACGGCAGCGATGGATATTCCATGTCAGACACGTCAGCTTGGCCATGCTGCCTATCTAGATCGTATCTGGGCTGAAAGCAGGCATCATACGGGGTATCACACTTTGACCGGGTTGGTATTCTTGGTTCTTGCGCCGCCCGAAACTAGGATAGAGAGGTTTCGATTGAAAGGTCGCATCTTGGGAATTCCTCGCCTCGAAAAAGGGGTGCACGCATCTTGCATCGTCTGGGGCACTGATATGGCTGACGGTATCACATGATAGATCCTTGCATCATTTGTGTAGCGATTACGGGATCGCTGCCGACCAAGGCCGACAATCCGGCCGTGCCCATCACCGTGGCCGAACAGGTGGAAAGCACGCAAGCGGCATTCGAGGCCGGTGCAGCCATCTGCCACGCCCATGTCCGCAACGACGATGCCACTCCGTCAAGCGATCCCGAGCGGTTTGCGCGCCTGAAAGAAGGCCTCGCAAAGCACTGCCCCGGAATGATCGTTCAATTCTCGACAGGAGGGCGGTCGGGGATGGGCAAGACCCGTGGCGGCATGCTGCCGCTCAGACCGGATATGGCATCGCTTTCGGTAGGCTCGAACAACTTCCCGACGCGGGTCTATGAAAACCCGCCCGATCTTGTCGATTGGCTTGCATCCGAAATGCGTACCTTTGACATCAAGCCCGAGATCGAGGCCTTCGACCTGTCACACATCCTCAAGGCCGCAGAGATGCATGCCGATGGGCGGATCAAGGATACCCCTTACGTGCAATTCGTCATGGGTGTCCGGAATGCCATGCCCGCGGATCCCATTGTATTCGATTTCTATGTTGCGACAGTCAAGCGGTTGTTCGGGGAAGGCGTGCCGTGGTGTGCGGCGGGGATCGGCGCGTCCCAGATCGTGTTGAATGAATGGGCGATTGCGGCCGGTGGCCATACGCGCACAGGCCTCGAGGATAACGTGCGTCTGAGCAGAACAGAGCTTGCGCCTTCGAATGCTGCATTGGTGGAAAGGACTGTCGCCATCGCGGAAAGATATGGGCGGCGTCCCGCGACCCCCGACGAGGCGCGGGCGCTCCTCGGCCTCGCGCCATCTGCGGACCGATCCTAACATGACACAGGCCGCACATTCCGCGGTGTGGTTCTGTACGGGTTTGGACGTTGGAAAGCCTGATGCGGTCGTCTCGGACGGCGCAAAAACCGCGCAGCTTACCGACACGTAAACTCATGGGCAGGCGATGGGTCAAACTGCCCGTGCGTATCTCGTTGCTGAGGGATTGCAATTCCGACTGAACCTGTCAACCTTTCTCAAACCGAACCAACCTTTTGCAGACCCGGCGCGCGATCACAGTCTGACCGACCGATCCATCAAGCAGGACATGCAGACCCGGCGATGATCTGGGAAAGGGGACCTTGAGGGAGATATCGTGACGGCAGCGATTGAGGGATACATCTTTTACGAGATCGCCGCCCTTCTGGTGCTTGCGGCGGGGGTCGGCTTTCTGGGGTTGTTATTGCGTCAGCCATTGATCGTCAGCTTCATTGCTGTCGGGATCATTGCTGGCCCATCTGTTCTGGACATCGCGCGGTCGGACGAGCAAATCGACCTGCTTGCCGAACTGGGCATCGCCGTTTTGTTGTTTCTCGTCGGGCTCAAGCTCGATTTCAATCTGGTACGGACGCTTGGGCCGGTCGCCCTCGTGACGGGACTGGGTCAGGTCATTTTCACGACGGTCTTCGGGTTCCTGATCGGCCTGGCGTTGGGCCTCGACGCAGTGACGGCGATCTATGTGGCCATTGCGCTGACGTTCTCGTCGACGATCATCATCGTGAAGCTTCTGTCCGACAAACGCGAGATCGACGCTCTGCATGGGCGGATCGCGCTTGGTTTTCTGATCGTGCAGGATGTGGTCGTCGTGGTGGCGATGATAGCCCTGTCTGCCATAGGTGTCGGAAGCGCCAGCGGGGGGGATGGTGCAATTATCGATGTCCTGCGGGTGCTCGGCTACGGTTTGGCGATGCTCGCTTTCGTCGTGGTCTTCATCCGCTACGTGGCCAATCCGCTGGTTGAACGGCTTTCGCGTGCCCCTGAACTTCTGGTGTCATTCGCGATCGGTTGGGCAGCACTCTTGGCGGCAGTGGGCCACTATCTGGGCTTCGGCAAGGAACTGGGCGGGCTGCTTGCCGGTGTGTCCCTTGCATCGACCCCTTTCCGCGAGGCTATTGCCGCACGGCTTGCCAGCTTGCGCGATTTCCTGCTCTTGTTCTTTTTCATCGCGCTGGGCGCATCACTCGATCTTTCGGTTCTGGGTGCCAGCGTGGGACCCGCGCTTGTGCTTGCGCTTTTCGTTCTGATCGGGAACCCGTTGATCGTGCTCGCGATCATGGGGGCCATGGGCTATCGGAAAAGAACCGGGTTCCTTGCGGGTCTGACCGTTGCGCAAATCAGCGAGTTTTCCCTGATTTTCATGGCCATGGGGGTGACGATCGGCCATGTGGCCCCCGAGGCTCTGGGGTTGGTTACGCTTGTGGGGCTGGTGACGATCGCGGCCTCGACCTACATGATCACGTATTCGCATCAGCTCTACCGTGTCTTCGAACCGTTCCTGGGTTTCTTCGAGCGTCGCAATCCTGAAGCGGAAGATGTAGAGAGCGCCAGTGCAGCACGTCCCCACGATGTGATCCTCTTCGGTCTCGGGCGTTACGGCCTGGGAATCGCATCGGCGTTGCAGGACAGCGGAAAACGTATCCTCGGGGTGGATTTCAGCCCTGAATCGGTCCGCTATGCCCGTAGCCAGGGTCTGGACGTTGTCTTTGGCGATGCAACGGATCCCGAATTCCTTGCACATCTTCCGCTTGCGAAGGCCGAATGGCTGGTGATGGCCGTCCCCGAGCATGACACCGGGGTGACCCATGACGATCCGCGTCATGCACTGCTGAAAGCCGTCCGTGAACTGGGCTTCGAAGGCAAGGTCGCGGTTGCGGCCCATCGGGACACCACGGCCGAAGCACTACGGCAACAGCGGGCCGACCTTGTCCTCATGCCATATCGCGATGCAGCCTTTGCTGCCGCACGCATGATCGCGGGTGATACACCTGCGCCCGATACGACCGTCGCTGATCCAGAAGGACAACGGGAGTTGCCGGCATGACATCGACGCACGCCAAGCCGACAAAGGTCCTCGCCGTCGCCGACCGGGGCGACACGCAAATCGCCGTTGAAAGCGCCGCGGCGCTTGCCCGCGAACACGATGCAAAGCTGGAGGTGATTGCGTGTGTAGAGCCTCCGCAGGATCTGGCGATCATCGCCAGGCTCGCAGGCGAGCCGCCGGACAGCCTGGTCGCAGAGGCTGTCGCCCAGACCCGGGCGGAGGTGCGCGCCCGACTGGATTCAATCGTCCCGAAGCTGGATATCGCGTTCGAGGTTCTGGTCGGCAAAAGCTATCTGGAAATTATCGGTTATGTGGCCAGCAGGCAGTGTGATTTCGTCGTCAAGAAGGCGGAACCGCTCGTTGGTATGGACCGGTTCCTCTTCGCAAGCACGGACCAGCACCTGCTTCGCAAGTGCCCGTGCCCCGTGTGGCTGCAAACCGAAGGTGCTGCGACACGCCCGAAACGCATTCTTGCGGCTGTCGATCTCGATCTCGACGATGCAGCCGAGCCTGAAACACTACAGGCGCTGAATCGCCGTGTCGTCGATGTTGCCTGCAAGGTAGCGGGCCAACGTCCTGCCGAGATCATCGTACTCCATGCCTGGGACGCGATAGGGGATGGCATGATCTGGGCGTTTTCGGGCAACCGTGATGCGCGTATGTCGGCGGACCACTATGTGAACGCCTTGCTCGACTCGCGGCGAAAGGAGATGCATCGCCTTCTTGATGCAGCAGGAAAGGCACACGGACCGGATCTGGCGCTCCGCCCGCACCTGGTCAGAGGCAATCCCGAGACGGTCATCTCACAACAGTCCCACGAGATCGAAGCGGACCTCGTGGTCATGGGTACGGTTGCCCGTACAGGCCTGAGCGGTGTCTTCATCGGGAATACGGCTGAAAATATCATCAACAGCCTCGAATGCCCCGTTCTCGCCGTCAAGCCGGAGGGGTTCGTCAGCCCCCTTCTGAGATAATGGGCGAGGCGTCCAGACACGGGGTCACATTGCGATAGCGCTTTGGGAACCATTTCTGCTGATCCAAGGTTTTTCAACAAATGTTTTGATACCGCAGGTGAAAAGCCATGTCCGAAAAGCCTTGCCCGTGTGACACCATCTTAAGAAGCACATATCGACTTTTCGCGCTTTGCCTGATCTCGGTGCCGTCAATTGCCACAGCTCAAGACGAAGTAGACACTGGCAACGTCCGTTTCGACAGTTTTGGCTATCTCCGCGCCGGGGTCGGGATGTCATCGGGCGGTGATGATCAGGGCTGTTTTCAGTTGCCGGGAGCGGGCGCGAAATACCGGCTGGGCAATGAATGCGAGATCTACTTCGAACCCGGATTTACGCTTAGCTTCGGCAACGAGGATATCGGCCCTCTCTACACGTTCACCTTACGGGGCAGTGCCGTCATTACGCCGATCAATGAATACGACGATGCGGAGTTCTTCGGCGAAGAGGCCTGGTTCGGCGCAAGGCGCATCTTGGGTGAGGGTGCTTTTGCCGACGCGCAAATCTGGGTAGGGCACCGTTTCTACAAGCGTTCCGACGTGCATATCAACGATTTCTATTATTGGGATGCCACTGGCACCGGCGTCGGGATCGAGGATGTCGACCTGGGCTTCGGGAAAGGTGCACTGGCGGTCTTTACCAATAGCGGCGGCAGTTTCGAAAGTGCGCGGGATGCCGGGGATGAGTATACCCGCATCGATGCCAGGGTCGAGGAAATCACGCTCTCGGAAAGTGCGTCGCTGACATTCGGATTGGATTATCGCTTTGCCGATGACGGTCTCAACGCCAGCAACGATGGCGGAGGAATGGCTACCGCAGAGTTCGATTACGAGGACCAGGTCGGCGGCACCTGGACACTTGCGTTCCAGGCCGGATGGGGGGCAGCGCACACGCTGTCTTTCGCGTCGGATGCTGACGCGCCTGAAAGCTGGCGCACTTTCCGCAGCGTTGGCCAATACCTGTGGAATGCGTCGGACGATTTCTCGATCCAGGCCACAGCCGTCGCCGAAGTACGCTCCGATCTCGATGATTGGTATTCTGTGGGTGCGCGCCCGATCTGGCGTTTGCGCGGAGATACCTATCTCGCGGTTGAGGCGGGGCTTGACCACGTTGTCCCCGAAACCGGCCCAGCACGCAATCTGGGCAAGGTCACAGCGGCCCTGCAATGGAAACCCTCTGGCCCCGATTTCTTCGACCGGCCGGAAGTCCGGCTTTACGGAACTTACGCGGCATGGGACGACGGTGCCGAAGACAGTGGCATTGCGCCGGGATACGATGGTCGGGACGGCGTCAATTTCGGCATCCAGGTTGAACACTTCTGGTGAGAAACGTGGAAGGTCTGACAAGGCAGCGGCGTGTTTCCGTCTCGATCTTGAACAAACAGGCTATCGATGGCGGGATGTGATCCTCGTGTCAGGCAACTCGTCGTCCAGCGGCAGGTCGCTGCTATCGGGTTCGATATGCCCGCGCCGCGCAAGATACTGTGCAACTCCAAAGCACAACGTCGCCCACGCAGCACCGGCTAGCCACCCTGCCAGAACATCGGTGGGCCAGTGGACGCCGAGATAGACGCGGCTTACCCCGACGAGCAGAGTGAGCGTGACGGCAGTGACAAGAATGAACGTTTTGAGCCTGCGCTGGGGCTGTACCCGCGCGATCAGCACACCCAGAGACAAGTAAGCTACCGCCGCCATCATGGAATGGCCGGACGGAAAACTCGCTGTCATGACGATCGAGCCATGCGGCACAAGATCTGGGCGGGGGCGATCGACAAATTCCTTGGCGATGCTCGAGAGCACGATGCCTCCGCCAACGGCCGTCAGCAGGAAGATCATTGAACCGATGCGATTGCGCAAGAAAAAGTATAGCCCTGCCAACCCGGTTGCGAGGGTCAGAATGGCCACGCCGCCAAGCGCAGTGAGATCGCGACCCATCTCCTCCAGCCAGCCAGGTCCGATCGGATCGGACAAGTCGCCTTGGGTGCGCAGTGCAAGCAAAATGTCGCGGTCGAGATTGCGCGTCGACCCTTCGATGACCTCGTCGGTCAGTTCAGCCAGCGCCCAGACAAGGCAGATCAGACCAGCAAGTACCAGCAGCCAGCGCAGTTCGAGTGTCCGATTGAGTGTCGTGACTAATTGGCGGGCCATTCTGCTCATGCCGTCTCTCCTCTAAGCGAAGTGGGGTTCGGAGCAACACGCCAGTCGTTGGGAGTGGTTCAGTCCCGGCAAAGCTCCTCGCATCGCCAATCGTGCTCTCTCAAAGCGAGCCGTCCTGATGGCTCGCGCTACCGTCGGGCTGTCATTGGGAAGGCTCTTGGGGCTTTTCTTGCCAGTAGCCGGGCAGTCCGCCGCAATAGCTCGGCACGTTCACGCTGTCCTCTATCGCCGCATACATAAGCGCGTCGGAATATGCGAACCTTTCAGGCTCACTATCATCGGGGCGGTGCATCCCGGTATAAAGCGCCTTGAGGACTGTCTTTTCGATTTCGGCAGTATCCGACTGCCCGCCAAGAACGGCGCGCGTCTGCCGTTGGTCGAGCAGGTTTCGCGTTTCATGCAGCAACGTGCGGGGCAGGGTGTCAAAGCCGGACAGCTCCCGCATACGGGCGGCAAATTCTGCAAAGCTCGGCGGGACGCTCTGCGCCAAAGCCGCATCTGGCAGCAGAGCTGAGGCACAGACGCCTCCCAGTACGGCACGACGCGTGAGCGGGGCTTTATGAGCGTCAGTCATTTTCAAGGCCTCCTGTTGGTGTTTCGTCGGTTTCGTTGACTGGAGATGTGGACGGTGCCCAGGCTGCGTAATACGCGGCGAGCTGTGAAATCTCTTCACTGGACAACTGGCCGGCAAAGGCCCGCATACGACCCATCGTATCGGATCGCCGCGTCCCGTCAGCGTAGGCACGCAACTGATAAGCCAGATAGGTCGAGGGTTGACCGTGCAGGCGTGGCGCAAGCCTGCCACGCTCGGCAGGATCGAGGCTGTGGCAACTGGCACAGGATGGCAAACCACGCGACCAGTCACCTTCCTCGATCAGGCTGATCGCATCCGTCAGCCCATCAACGACCTGCCGCTGTTGCAGTTCAGGGGCAGGTGCATCCGAGTAAAGTCGCGCCATCGCGGCATCTCCATCGCCAAGCATCGTCGCGGTGGTCTGCATCTGCTGGTGAAGGCGCAGCCCTTCAGCGTAAGCATAAAGCTGACGTTCGAGATAGCGGGCCGGCTGTCCGTTCAGGTCGGGGTAGGGCGACAGGCGCGGCCGGGGCGCACCGGCAACAGGCGCAGCCGGCGCAACGGCGTGGCAATCCGAACAATTGAGAAGAATATCGGCGTTCTGCGCGGAGAGAGGAGACGCGGCCAGCGTCGCACCAAAAATGACGGCTAAAAAAGAGGTTTTCATCGGGAATTCTCCTGCGCGATGCTTTCACCGATGCGCACCGCCAGCGCGGCAATGGTCAACGTGACATTGACGCTGGAGACGGACGGGAAGGTCGAAGATGACGCAATCCACAGATTGGGGTGATCGTGGGTGCGGCAGTCGCTATCGACCACACTGTCCGAGGCGTCGTTGCCCATGATGGTCGCACCTGTGATGTGATTGTTTGGCA
>JGI12109J20283_10720291_pt1 | contig 16290 bp, 11 predicted proteins | sample ElkSlonscriptome_12_FD_20283 | JGI IMG/M metagenome (IMG submission 20283)
AAAAACCGCATGTTATGGTGAATAGATGCCCAATCAACTACCTGACAACTTGTTCGTAGTCCCCACAGATACCCCCAGGACCGTCCGCAGGTTTGGCATGCTTATTCACCACTGCTACGCGCACCGAGCGGTTCACCAGCAGGTGGAAAGCGTACTGACTGCGTGATGGCCTGCAACAGGCGTTTATTCTCTTCAACCGCATTTGATGAACCAATGAGCAGCACAATCGCATAACCGTTGTTACGACGTAGTTCAATCAAATTGACCAGTACATTCAAGCTTGTGCCCTCTAAACCGGCTTCGATTTCAAGCACAGATGTATCCCCATATCTAACTACTTCGGACCGGGTGCCAAATGTCCCGGTGAGCAGATCGAGGTCTTCGGCAAGGTCTTCAAGAGATGTATTTTCGTCCGCATCAGACCCTGTCAGATCTTCAATGTCACCTACAATCACACCCAGCGCAATATCCTCTGCACGGAAATTCGGCGGTTCCCCAGCCTGGAGTGCAGCTAACGTCACGGTGTTACTCGCCAATAAGATTGAGTCCTCACCGTCAAATTCTTCGTTGGAAATTAGCCAACCCGCCGGATAATCAAAGCTCAACAGGTTGTTCAGGTTAAAATTTTCTGCCAGTGTAATCGGCTCAGGTTCGGGGATGGGTGCAGGTTCCACAGAAGCGGCAATATCCAGAATGATCGGCTCCAAGGCGTCGAATTCATCGGCGGCACCTGTGCCCACCGTGACCGCGAAGTTGTTGTTGCCCAGGTCTATCGCAATCAATGTGGAGCTAAAAGTATTCCCGGCAAAATCCAGGCGGATAGCGGCATTACCGCCGATTTCGGTCTCTGTTTGCTCACCGACTTCATAGCCGGTTTCACTCAATTGTGTATCATAGCTTGCTGCAATAGCTGCAAGATCATCATCGCGCTGCCCACCGACCTGTCGTGCGGTACCGATCAACACACCGATGGCTTGCTCACCAGCAGGGAAATCCGGGCCTGTCTCGAAAAATAGATCACGGGCTTGCTCGGAAGTCGCGATGATAAATGTACTACGATTTTCCTCGAAGAAAGCATAATCTGACGGGTAGTTGAAGCGAAACTCACCGTTGCTGGTCGTAAACGTGTTGAAGGCCCCCAATGCACCGCCACATACCTCACGCAGTTCACCAATTTGGGTTTCGGCATCAGCCAGCAAGGAGAGCGCGGTGGTTGTATCGCCACCGCCGGCGGCATCCTGTGCTTCGATGAGCAGAACCGCGATGTCACTCAGGTCAATATCACAGCCAGCATCATCACTCTGCTGAGCCAGAGCTGGCAACCCGGCTAATAACAGGCACATCGCCGCCAGTAGACCTATCAATCGCTTGCTATACATAACCTATTCCCCTCTCAAATGAGCAAACATTATCTTCGAGTATAATCGCATTCGGTAAAATCAACGAAGGCCGCTGTAGTGATGTAATGGGATCAGCCAGCGTGGTTAGGCCGTCCCGTGGATTTCCCACATGATGATCTCTGGTGGGCATAAGAACCGGGCACGCGGCGCACCCATCCCTTCTAAACCCACCCCGCGCGACGTATACGCGGTGAGATGGTTCAAATCATAACGTCCCATCACGTATTCCATACCCAAGGCACTGCCGCTGAACACCGCACCGATGAACGGAAAGCGCAATTGTCCGCCGTGTGTATGCCCACACACGTATAGATCATACCCGGCTTCATCAGCCTCTGGTATGACATCCGGGGCATGGGTGACGACCAGCTTAAAGGCATCTGGCGGGGCATCTGCTGCCAGCCGTTTCACCGTCGCCTGATCTTGTGGTAGGCGGTGGGTGGTGGTCATGCCAAGTACATACACCATGCCAGATTGAGTCTGTAGTGGCACCCAGTCGTCATCTAACAGCCGCAGATTATCTAGCCCGGTGGTGAACACCTGCACGCGTGCCCTGGATTCAACCGTGTAAGTACCCTGTACGCAGTACACACCCAGCGGAGCCTGCCACTCGCTGATAATCTCGCGAATTTCGGCCTCAGCTTGTGGATCGTCAGCATAGGAGATGTTGACAAAATCACCAGAAAATACGATGAGGTCAGGGGCTAATGACTGGATCAGTGCATTCAGGCGGCGTTCACGGGCGGTGATGCGCTCCAGGTGTAAATCACCAATATGCAGTACCCGCAATGGAGATGCACCTGCATTGAGCCTGGCGGTGTGTAACTGCTCATTGGTGACGCCCAAATTAAACGGTGCAATCCACGTTGAGTAGATCACAACACCACTTAAGCCGACCATCAGCATAGCCACCAACCAGAGCGGCGCACCGAACAAGCCCAGCACCACCATCAACAAGCCTCGCGCAGCGGTCAGGGCCAGCGTCGGCGGGCGGTCTGGGCCGAAACTACGCCCAACACGCGGCAATAACCACAGGCTCAGCCAATCTCCTGCCGCTGCCAACAGCATCAACCCGGCAGCAATCGTTGCCGGCGCGGTGTCAGCCCGGATAAGCCAACTTGCATAGGTCACTGTAGTGACTAACAATAAAAACAGGCCGACCCCTATCACAGGAATGGCCTGTAGACGATCCGACGTGACCAGTAAGGTATGAATGATGTTATTCACCATCGGGTCGTTATCATCAATATTGGGATGTCTGCCGGACATAGGCACTCTCAGGTTGCAGCCGATAATAAGGGAATCATCACATAGAAGGTACTGCCTTCACCGAAAACACTCTCTACACGGATTTCACCGCCATGCTTGCGCACAATGCCCTGGCTGATGCTCAGGCCCAGACCAGTGCCCTTGGTATTTCGGTCACCCCGGTACATCGGCAGGAAAATCTTCTCCAGATCTTCCGGTTTGATGCCGTTGCCATTATCCTGCACAGTGATAATCGCCATTTGCCCAGCAAATTGAGGGCTTGTTTTAGTCACATCTTCTATCTGTCTATTAGCAAAGTCTTCCGCATACAAGCAGACGTTAATCTGCCCGCCTTCCTGGGTGTAATTGATGCTGTTCGAGATCAAATTACGCATCACGCGCTTAAGCTGGGTCGGGTCCGCGTAGACCCGCATCGGGTCCAGGGCAAAATCCGTACTAATGGTAATCTGTTTGCTTTCCTGGGCATTATCCCGTTGTACATCAACCACATCTTCCAGCAGTTCCTGCAAGACCATATCACGCATCTGAAAGCTTTTGCCTTCATTGACATCAGATATGGTGAGTAGGTCTTCAATCAGTTGCGCCATATCAGCGGTGATCTCTTTTAAGCGTTGCACGCGCTTAGGGTTATTGGGGTCGCGTTCCAGCATGTAAAGGGACGTATTCAAACTGGCTACCGGGTTGCGCAGGTCATGGGCGGCAACAGCAATGAACCGGGCTTGTTCGGCCTCTACCGCTTTGATCTGACTAATATCACGCATGATGGTAACAGCGTGTAGCACACCATCGGCCTCGTTAACACGAGAGATCGTCAGCCCGGCTTCAAATGTGGTTTTATCCTGCCGCTGGAAGCGCATCTCCCCACGCCACGTCTCCCCATAAGCGATAGTTGCCCAGGCTTGCTCTATCTCGTATTGTGTCGCGAGGTCTAGATCAGCCGGGTCAAGGTCATCATTTTCGGTCAAACTCTCTACCAGTTTCACCAGCGATGTACCCGGTAGTATGCCGGGTTGGTAACCTGTCATCTGGTAGAAAGTCTCATTGGCATATTGGATTTTGCCGTCCTTCGTGTAGATGATACCCTCGCCTGTCGCTTCAAGGATGGATTGCAGGCTGCGCCGTTCCACCTCAAGTTCATATGTACGATTACGCACTTCTGCTTCCAACTCGCTGGCACGCCGGGCATTACGGATAGCGATACTAACCTGGCTAGCAAAGGCCATTAAACGGTCTGCATGTACCTCGGTAAAGGCTTCAAGCTGGGCACTATCCACGTTGATGAATCCCAACGGCTCACCGTGGAAGATAATAGGTGCACCGATGAATGACCGAATCCATTCCGTGGTTGGCACCACATTCCACCCAGGGTAGCCACGTACATCTGGCAAATATAGGGGTTTGCCCGTATCCACCATCGCAGTCAGCAGCGGGCTATCTTTGATGTCCATCTCATATTCGTAGATGGAGCGGGCATCACTACCGAATTGTTCATGCCCGGAATGACGAATAATACGAGCGACGCCCTCCCGTTTAACCATAATCGACGCGGCATCATATGGCAGCACTTGTGACAAATTTTCCAGCACACGATCCAACACCTCATCTAATTCAAGTGTGCTGTTGATCGTCAATGCAATGTCATTCAGGCTTTCCACCATTGAGCGTTGCTCACGTTCGGCGGCCCGCGTGCGCTGCTGCTCCAGGAACGCGGCTAAGATATTGGCAATAGATTGGATAAAGTTCACATCATCCAGGGAGAAAGACCGATGATCTAACGTATTGCCTTCCAGGATGCCAATGGGTTTTTCTTGCCCATGAATGACGACGCTAATCCCACTCTGTACAGCATTAGCCTTTAGCACGGATGCGGGTTTAAATCGCTTATCGGTGGTGATGTCTTCACAGGCGACTGGCTCACCGGTATATAAGGTATAGGTAGCCTGAGTATAGGGTTGTTGTAGCGGCTCACCCTGTCCGATCATATCATCTGCCCAGCCAGCAACAGACCGTACAACCAACGTATTTGCCTTTGTATCCAGTTCTAACACCCGGCAATAATCCACATTCAGAACCTGGGCAGTTAGCGTCACAGCCTCTTCCATAAGCGTATCCCAATCCGCCGGGTTACCCAGCGCACGCTGCCCCAATTCCGCAACGACAGCTTGTTGCAACGCATGACTTTTCAGCGATACCTCCGCCTGGGCACGTTCGGTAATGTTTTGTACGGTACCAGTAAAGCCAATTACACGGGTATGGGTGTCATCCCATATAGGCTGAGCATAATCCCTTATCCACAGCAGACGACCTGTTTTCGTCGCGATACGAACCTCAATGACACTACTATGACCCTGGCTTAATACCCGCGAATGTGACTGAACAATTGGCAAATCATCTTTATGGATCAATGTTGGATCAGGGGCATTCGCCAGTATGTCGTCAATATCATAGCCGGTCAGTTCAGCAAACCCACTGGATAACCAGGTTAGCTTAAATATGCCACGCTCATCATCAAAGCGGCACTCATAGGTGTAATCAGACATCAACTCCACAATATTTTGGTAGCTGGTCTGTAGCTGATGGCGACTCTGTTCATCAGAATGTTTTTGGGGTAGGTCACGCACAATCAACTGAGTAGCGAGAACCCCATCATACAGGATGAGCATTGAGGTAACCTCTACCGTCAGGTCGAGGCTATCCGCTTTTCCACGCAGGCGTTCAGTGCTGCGCATAGCAAAGGCATCCCCCTGGAGTGATTGTACAATCGTGGCTGTCTCGCCATGATCATCATCACGAAACAGATAATCACTTATCTTCTGGTTGATGATCTCATCGGCGGAACCCAACCCCAGCAATTGAACCCCGGCATCGTTTATGTATAGAAAATTACCCTTGTGATGCACGGCGATCATATCCGGGTGAAAGTCCATCATTTGCCGATAGTGAACTTCTACGCGATTGTCGCTCTCTGTGGAGAACACCATCGTCTTATTGAGGCCACGCAGCAACAACAATATCAACACAATCGGCGTGCAGATGCTCAGGGGGCCAATTGCCATTTCCGTAACGGATAGCGTATCCACAGCCAGGGCCATCACCATCATGCCAACCAGGTTAGCCAGCGCGATCAACCCGGCCACACGCAGCGGCAGGAAGAAAATAGCAATTGTGATGGGAATTAACAGATACAGCATCATGTACTCACTTGCACCAACGAGTGGCGTCACAAGTAAGTAAATGGGAACTGTTGCAACCACTAGGGCCAGGGTAACAGCAGCTTGTTGGTAGCCACTGCGGGATACAGCATAAATCAGGCCAATTAGCAGAACGCCTGCCAAGTTGACACTGTTACCGGGATCACTGGGAACGACGATAAAATAAAGTAGCGAAACAACACCACCAGAACCCAGCAGCAGCAGTAACAAGAATGACAACGCCTGATTGCGCTGTAAGACAGGCGGCTGTAGAGGCACCCACGGGTCGAGTACCCATTGACGTAACTGAGTACGCCAGGTTGTCGGCTCTGGTTGCTTATATCCGTCGGTCATAAGGTGGCCCGCTTCGTCCTTGTTCACCTAATTGAAACGTTTCTATGCGCAAAACGTATAAGATTACGTTAAACTGTTCACTGATCTATGTCAAAGATGTGGGTTATTTGTTTGCACCTATCAGGTGGATACCAGGTAAGGTCGTCATTGCAGGTGCATGAAATGGCCTTGAAAAGTCCCGTCTAAATCAGTCAACCAGTTATACTATGATACAACCATGTTATGTTTGAGAGGATTGTGTTTTGGAAGATTTACGCAAGTTCGCCAAAAAGCTTAATATCGGTGCGCAGGTTCAACGGGCAGCGACCAATGCCATGAACCAGCGCCGTGAACAATTTGACCGTGTAGGCTATGTGTTATTTACCCTGCCAGCGACGATGTCTGCCTTACCGGAACCCCGTAATTGGATCCGTCGCCGGATACAGGGTGACCCGCCGCTGAGCCTGACGCAGATTGACCAAATCTTTCGTCAAATTGCGGAAGACACACGCACACGCGGGGTTATTTTGCATCTGCGGGGGGCGGCAATGCCCCTGGCTGACTTGCAAAGCCTGCGTAACAGCATGCTACGCCTACGCGAGGCAGGTCGCCGGGTGGTGGTCTATGCGCAGGATTACGACACGATGATGTACTATGTCGCCAGTGCTGCCGATGAAATCCTCATCCAACCGGGTGGCAGTATGATGACCACCGGCATGCGCCTGGAAACACTCTACCTCAAGGACTCATTGGCTGCGTTGGGTGTGGAAGTCGAAGCCGTTGCTATTTCCCCATATAAATCCGCAGCGGATCAACTGACACGCAACGACATTTCACCGGAATCACGCGATCAAATTAACTGGTTGTTGGATTCACGCTTTGAGCAGTTGATCAACGGCATTACCGAAGGCCGAAACATCGAACCAGACGCAGCACAGGCGTTTATCGATGGCGCACCCTACACCGATCAAGAAGCGATGGACGCCGGGTTCATTGATGGCATTACCAATGAGGAAGGGTTTGCCGCCCACCTGGAAGTTGACCAGAAAGACATCATCACCTACGACGAGGCCCAAAAGCGGCTGTTCATCCCCTGGCGTGAGCCAACCGATAAATACATCGCCATGATCCGAGTGAGCGGTACCATCATCAACGGTGAAAGCGAAAGCCCCCCGGTTGATTTCCCTCTGCCCATATTCGGCGAGGAACGGGCCGGTGACCTGAGCGTGGTCCAACGGGTGCGCCAACTCATGGAGCGCGACGACATCGGCGCGGTGGTGCTCTATGTGGATAGCCCCGGCGGGTCAGCATCGGCATCAGAAGCGATGGCCTCCGCCCTGGATGAACTCGCCAAGAAAGTGCCGATTGTCGTGTATATGAACAACGTCGCGGCGTCCGGTGGGTATTATGTCTCTACCCCGGCCAAATGGATCGTCGCGCAACCGGGCACCATCACCGGGTCAATTGGCGTCATCGGTGCCAAGCCGACCACGCAAGGCGTATTCGAGAAGCTACATGCCAATCGCATTGAGTTCACCCGTGGGGCCAACGCCTCATTTGGCAGCAGCATGGCCCCCTACACAGATGATCAGCGTGAACAGGCGAAGAAATATATTGAGCGCATTTATGATCAGTTTACGGCACGGGTGGCAACGTCACGCAATATGACCCAGGAAGCGGTTGACGCCATCGGCGGTGGCCGGGTGTGGACGGGTGCGCAAGCTCTGGAAAATGGCCTCGTTGACGAATTGGGTGATCTACGCACGGCGTTGAACAAGGCGCGTGAACTGGCTGGCTTGCCGGAGAATGCCCCATTAGCCTTTGCTGGCAGCCAGAAGAAAGAAGCCCTCGCGCCCCAACTCGCCCAACTCGAACCGGCGACAGCGGGCCTGATGTACGCTTATCGTGGCATGAATAGCGTCTTCAACGGGCGGGCAATGATGCTCATGCCCTTCACCATTGACGAATAACCCGCCGGGTGAGATGACCAGTGCGGTAAGTATGTTCTGCCGTGTTGGTCGCCTCTCAATACAAATCGTGTGCGAAGTTGCTGGTATTTAGTTTCAAGTTTTCAGACTTTTGTTTCCCGTGACATACGGTAACCGATTGTATTGGATTATGGATACTGACAACTGATGACTAAAAACTAACCGAAGGTATTGCTATTTTAACAATTTGCGTCATAAAAAACCTGTTCCAGGGTGCTGAACTTGTGATAGCATACAGGCTCGGCAAAGGTAGCATGAGGTAGCATTCCACCCGATGCAAACCGAAACCACCCAACCAGTTGATATGACCCGGTATGTACGGCAGGCTGGCCTCTGGATGATTATGCTGACGCTCATCGCGGCGGCAGTGTATGCCATGTTCAGCGGGGACCGTGACCCACAGACAACGATCAGTGATTTTTCCACACGCTTTTTAGGCATTTTCATCGAGGCAGCACCCTTCTTGCTGCTCGGTTCAGCGGTGAGTGGCCTACTAGAGGTTTTTGTACGCCGTGAAGACATCATCCGCTGGCTACCCAAAAACCCGATCACCGCGACGGTTGGCGGGGCCTTTATGGGCTTTGTTTTCCCGGTGTGTGAATGCGGCGTGGTCCCGGTGACGCGGCGATTGTTCACCAAAGGCTTGCCGATGTCCGTGGGGGTGGCGTTTTTGCTGGCCGCCCCGGTGATGAACCCGATTGTGCTGGTCAGCACATTTATCGCCTTTGAAAATCAGCCAAATCAGACGGAACTTGTCGCGCTGCGCTTTGCGATTACAGCAATCGTAGCCATTGGTGTAGGTGTCATCTTCGCGATTGCTGCCCGTCCACAGGAGATTTTGCGCCCGGTGTCATTTGCGCCGGTTGCCGGGGGCGATGGCGGTAAACCTGATGACAATGCCTTCACAGATTTTAAGCAACCCCCACGCGATATGATCGCCTCAGCTAACCCCACATTAGGGAATAACCTGTACCGTGCCATCAAGGTCGCCAGCTATGAATTCTTCGAGATGGGGCGTTTTCTGGTGGTGGGCTGTTTGCTGGCCGCGTTGATGCAGACCGTCGTCACGCAGGAAACACTGGTGAACCTGGGTGAAGGGCCGCTACTTTCCGTGATTATTATGCAGGCCCTGGGCTTTGTGCTGAGCGTCTGCTCTACGGTAGATGCGTTCCTCGCGCTGGCTTTCACGGGCACATTCAGCAGTGGCTCGATATTGGCCTTCCTCACCTTTGGCCCGATGATTGACATCAAAAGTACACTGATGTTCGCCGGGGTGTTCAAGCGCAAGACCGTTGCCTATCTCATCTTACTGCCACTGTTGATGACCATGCTCATCGGTTTGTGGATCAACCTGTTCACCAACATTTAACGAGGTTTTGAGCCATGCAAGCGACTGACCCTGTAACCCAGCGGCCAGAAACAACCTCTGCCGCTGTTAACCCGCTAGATGTCTTAAAAGTGCTGGTCCTGTTCGGCCTGGCCGTGTATTTTGCCTATAACATCGTCAGCGGCAACATTACCAATTACATCAACATCCGCTTTGACTGGTTATCCTACGTGGCAGTGTTCATCTTTGCCATGCTTGGTATCGGGTCCGCGTGGGCACTTTACCGCCGTGATACGGATGCCGGTTACAGCGCGGACGCCCATGAGGTCAGTTCACTGGGTTGGTGGACCATTATCATCGTCGCGCTGCCGTTGGTGATGGGCACGCTGATTCCCTCACGCCCGTTGAGTGTGGACGCGATCAGCGGCGGCGTGCAGTTGAGCGTAGCCTCGGCCAATTCGGCGGCGGCCTTCAGCCGTGACCCGTTGGAGCGTAACGTGCTGGATTGGCTGCGCGTCTTCGCCGGGGAAACCACACCCTCCCGTTTTGATGGTGAACAGGCCAATATCATTGGTTTTGTGTACCGCGAACCGGATTTCCCTACCGGGCATTTTATGGTGGCACGTTTCACCGTGAGCTGCTGTGTCGCGGATGCTCAGCCGATTGGCTTGCCAGTCTACGCGCCGGAATTATTAGATGATCTCGTTGATGGCGATTGGGTTGAGGTGAACGGCGCGTTTGAAGCGGCGGTTTTCCGTGATACCAAGGTGCCTATCATCCAGGCAGACGCCATCACTATCGTCAGCCAACCCGAACACCCCTACCTATACCCATAACAGCAGGTCACAACATGTCTACATCGGTTGAACACAACAGGGCGATGGCACCCCGCCAGATCAAACTCGGTGATTGGCTGCGGCTGACCCTGTTTGATATGCTGGTCCTTGGCACAGCGGTCATGTTGATAGCATCTATCGGCTTGACGATGATTTTGACATCAGACGGCGGCAGTGGGCCGCAGATCGTGTATTTTCAGCGGGGTGATAGTGGGCGCGAGAACATCTGGGTGGCCTATGCCAACGACCCTGATAGTGCCCGCCGTCTAACAGATGCCGAAAATCCGATCCTGGAATTTGATATGCACCCCGGCGGCCAGCAACTTGTATTTTCTATGAGAGATCGCACCACTACACGGGCCGAACTCTACCTGATGGACATGCGCAGCCGGGCCATAACCCCCTTGACCAACTGCGCCACCCAGGACGCCGATTGCACAGCACCCGTTTTCCGGGCAAATGGTGATCTGCTGGCCTACCAGCGGGTGGATTTCAACAGCGATCTGGGATTGGGTGTCAGTCCGGCGCGTATCTGGCTATTGGATCTCAGCACCGAACCGCCCAGCACCTATCCACTCATTGATGACAGCCAGGTCCTTGGGCATAGCCCGATCTGGTCAGCGGATGGCAGCCGGTTGGCCTTCTACGATAACGGCAGCGGTGGCATCATCGTGTATAACTTTGAGGCGAATGAAGCCGCAGGCGAAAACCCAATTGCGTTTATCCCTACTGCAACCGGCCTGACGGGATCGTTTGCGCCGGATGGCAATGCACTGGTCTTCCCGGAGTTGGTGTTTGAGGAAAACGCGCCGGTACGGGCACATCTACAAATTGCGGATTTAGAGGACGGGGTGTTCCGTGTGTTGAGCGACCCCGGCGAACAGGTTGATGATCAACAGGCAGTATGGGGGCCAAGTGGCGAGTACATCGCTATTGGCCGTGATTATGCCGAAACCAATCAACCCGGCACGCAGATTTACCTGTATGATACAGAAGACGCAACTATTGATCCGCTATTGGTCGATGAGCAGTATGATCACGGCTTTATGCAGTGGTCGGCGGATGGCGAGTGGTTAACAATGACGCGCTTTCAGCGGTTTGACCAATTCGGCAATTACTTCACCGAAGGCGTGCTGGAAGTATGGACATATAATCTACCAGAACGCCGACTCTACAAAATCGCGGAGAACGCACGTATGCCCGCGTGGATACCCTAGTTTGATATATAGCAAAAGAGAACCATGACAGACGAAACACCGTCTATAGATAGGAACGAACCGATTGCACAGGACCGATCTGGCGGATTTTCGCCCGCACTGCTGATTATTCTGCTCATCGCCGGGTTAGGGCTATTAGCGGCTGGGGCGATGTTGGCCGCCAACGACACACCAAACACCCCGGCAAGGGATGGGGCGGCTGTGCGGCCTCTACGAGACTGGCAAGCGGATGATTTTACGCTAACCTCGCTAACAGGGGAACAGGTCAGCCTATCCGATTATGCGGGTAGGCCGGTATTTCTGAACTTCTGGGCGGAGTGGTGCGAACCATGCCGCAGGGAGTTCCCCGCGTTTGCGGCGTTTATGGCCGAGCAACCCGCTAATGGGCCGATCATCCTGGCAGTAAATCAAGGCGATAGTGCCGAGACTGCACAGGCCTTCCTGGATGAGATGGGTATCAGCGGGGTGACGGTGCTGCTGGATAGCGACCTGGAATTACCGAACGATTACCCTGCACGTAATCTGCCTGCCACTTACGTCATTGACCCGGATGGGTTTGTGCGCTTCGCCAAATACGGTGAGGTGACGGTAGATGAACTCTATGCTTATTTAGATGAACTGGAGCCAGCCTCCAGAGGATGATATGGACCTCTCCCAAGCGATAAGCTACCCCTTTGATGACGCCGAATGGGTCTCCAAACTGGCAATGATGGCGTTATTAACCTTCGCAATGGTGATACTCATGCCATTTCTGTTCGTCGGTGTGGTGCCGCTGTGTGTGCTGCTGGGCTACGCGCTGGATATTATTGACAACGTCCGGCAGAAAGCCACCTATCCCATGCCACGGTGGGGGAGCTTACAGGATTATCTGGCACGCGGGGCGGGGATGTTGCCCGCGCTGATCCTGTATAACCTACCGTTGATCCTCGGCATGTGCTGCCTGACGATTGTCCGTGCATCAGTGGGCAGTACCTTTCTGGAAGGGATTATGCTGCTGGGTGTACTGTGCTGCATCACCCCTTTGTTGATCCTATATTTTGCTTACACCTGGCCGATGCTCGCTAATGCCACCGCCAAATATGCCCGTGGTCAATCGCCCAAAGTATTTTTTGAAGTCGGCAAACTGGCTGACACGGTCAACGCGGTGTTCGGCCCGTCGATGCAATTGGCCCTGCTATTTATGCTGGTGAACGTAGGGCTACTTGCTCTGCAACTGATCCCGGTGATCGGGCAATTGTTGTTCTTCGCGCTGTATGTGCCCATCATCGCCCATCTGATCGGCCAATACGCCCGCATTATGGATAAAAACGACCCGCATCGAAAACGGCGTTAACCCGGTGGATACCCTGCGTGCTGGCCTTGTAGCAGTCGCTGAGCGGTTCTGGTGGGCGGTACAAACGCGCTTTCTGCTACGCTGGACGCTGGCGAATATGCTCGGCTGGTCAATTGGCTTGTATGCCGGGAGTACGCTGGCGGCTTCACTGGGGGGCATCAGCATGATTGCGGCTTTCGCTTTACTGCCTGGTGGGGCATTGGCTGGTGCGATTGCGGGCGGCATGCAAGCCCTGGCACTACAATTACCGCTCGACGTACACGACGACATCATCGACGGATTTTCACCGGAAATTAACCGCCGCTGGATGATATTCAGCACACTGGGCGGGGCTTTAGGCACCATCCCCGTGTTTTTCACCGCATTTACGCTGATCGGTGGTGCGGGCTTCGGCTTTGCTGTAATGGGATTGGGGTATGGGCTGGTATTTGGCTGGATCCAGACCTATGCCCTGCACCATGATCTCCCCGATTTAATCTGGTTATGGGTGCCAGCGAATGGCCTGGGTGGGTGCTTATGCGGGGCCTTTTCGTTGGGCATCAATCCGCTGAGTGTGCCGGTATTTTGCACCATCGGCCCGGTCATTTTTGGGATAATCACCGGGATGGCATGGCGGGCCGCCCTACACATGGACCTAACATAGGGTTTAGAAGCCGTTTGAATATTCCGATTTGATAGTGGTTTTAGCTGGCGGACGGGGAGAACCCCGCCCCTACGATGTAAAATCCAGGTTGTACTGATACAAAACAGGCCACTGTGCATGTGCAGTGACCTGTTTTTTATTACGATATTGCGGGTAATGGATCGCCTTATTTGACCCCGGCTAGCTTCTTCGCCGCTTTGATGGCCTTCAGACGCTGCTCGGTATTCAAGATGCGCTTGCGCAGCCGCAGGCTGTTGGGTGTGACTTCCAGCAATTCGTCCTCGGCCAGGAACTCAATGCAGTCATCCAGGCTCATGTTGATGGGCGGTGTCAGGCCGTCGGTGGTTTCGCTGGGCTTGGCGCGGAAGTTCGTCAAATGCTTGGCCTTCGCCACGTTGACAGACAGATCATCCGGGCGAATGTGCTCACCGATGATCATCCCCTCATACACATCCACACCTGGGCCGATGAAGAATGATCCCCGGCTTTGCAAATTGACAATAGCATACGCGGTAGATGTACCGGGTTGATCTGCTGTCAGGCTGCCGAACTGCCGCCGTAAGGACTCCCCCTCGACGGTATCATAGCCGTGATGCAAGGTGTGAATCTGCCCCATGCCGCTGGTGGCCCGCATAAACTGAGATTGGAAACCGATCAAGAAGCGTGTAGGCACCAGATAGGTCAGGTAGGTGGTGCCGTTTTCGCTGCTCATGTTCGTCATCTGCCCGCGACGCTCGCCCATCATCTCGAAAACAGTGCCGGTGTTGTCATCGGCCACTTCGATGTGAACTTCTTCCACAGGTTCTAGCATCTCGCCTGTTTCCGGGTCTTCACGGAAGATCACTTCCGGCTTGCTGACCTCAAACTCATACCCCTCGCGGCGCATGGTCTCGATCAAAATACCCAGGTGCAACTCCCCGCGCCCACTGACCATAAAGCGGTCAGCCTGATCAGTATCTTCGACGCGCAAGGCCACATTACTGCGGATCTCGTTATACAGGCGTTCACGGATGCGGCGGGATGTACCCCAGCCGGTTTTGCCCTCGCGCCCGGCAAATGGTGAGGTGTTCACACCGAAGGTCATGCGCACGGTGGGTTCTTCCACGGTGATAGGCGGTAGGCCATCTTTCACTGAAGAGTGGGCGATGGTATCACTGATACGGACTTCATCCATGCCCGCGAACGCCAGAATTTCCCCGGCGGTGACCTCGTCAACTTCGGCACGGTCCAGGTTGTGGTAGGTGAACAGATACTCCACACGCCCGTTGATGCGTTCGCCTTCGGGCGTAATCCGTACTACAGACATGCCCTTGGTCAATTTGCCGCTGTTCAAACGCCCGACGCCAATCTGCCCTTTGTAGTTGTCATAATCCAATGTGGTGACCAGCAGTGTAGCCGGTGCATCCGCTTCTACAGTTGGGCCGGGGATTTCCTCAAGGATCGTTTCAAACAAAGGGGAAAGATCTTCTGCAAGATGGTCGGCTTCATGGCCGGCTTTACCATCCAGGCCAATGGCATAAAGCAGCGGGAAATCGGCCTGTTCGTCGCTGGCACCCAGTTCGATGAACAGGTCAAACGTATCATTGACCACATCTTCGATGCGTGAGTGCGGGCGATCCACCTTATTGACGACAACAATAATACGCAGGCCCAGGCTCAGGGCTTTGCGCAACACGAAGCGCGTCTGCGGCATGGGGCCTTCCACCGCGTCGATGAGCAGAATCGCCCCATCAACCATGTTTAACACACGTTCTACCTCACCGCCGAAGTCGGCGTGGCCGGGGGTATCCACAATATTGATTTTGGTATCACCCCAGGTGATGGCGGTGTTTTTGGATAGGATGGTAATACCGCGCTCACGCTCCAGATCATTCGAATCCAGAATGCGTTCGCCGGTCTCTTGGTTTTCGCGGAAGACGTTGGATTGCTTCAACATCCCATCAACCAGGGTGGTCTTGCCGTGGTCAACGTGGGCAATAATGGCGATATTGCGCAGGTCGTCGCGGGTTGTAGTCACAGGTTACCTCGTTTGGCTCGTCAGTTGACATGAATAAAGACACGGGCTGGCCGTGCCTTGATAAGATATATCATACTTGTATTTTATCAGACGCAGATTAAGAAACCAGAGTGGGCCACCGAAACGGCCCACAGCTTTCTGCGTGATCTACAGGATGGCGTTCTCACCCGTCAGGTGACGGCCAACCAGCAGCATGTTGATCTCGTTGGTGCCTTCATAGGTATAAACGACCTCAGCATCAGTCATCAGGCGGGCGATGTGGTTTTCCACCAGGATGCCATTACCGCCCAACACCTCGCGGGCCAGTTGCGTCACATAACGGGCTTTGCGGGCGTTATTGTACTTCGCCATGCTGACCATACCCTCGTTCATCTGGCCCTGGGTGAGCAGATGCGCCAGTTGGTAACACAGGCCCTGCATGAGTGTGACTTCTGTCGCCATTTCCACCAGTTTCTGCTGGATCAACTGGAAACCGGCGATGGGCTTGCCGAACTGCTCCCGGCTTTTAGCATAGTTCAGAGCATGCTCAAAGGCACCTGCGGCGATACCAGCCGCTTCCCAGGCGACGGCGTAACGTCCCAGGCCGAGCACCTGCGCCAGATTACGGAAGGATGTGGCATATTCCAGGCGGTTTTCGGCGGGCACGCGCACATTTTCCAGCGTGATATTGGCATTGAGCACAGAGCGTTTGCCAATTTTGCCGGGCAAGTCCACGATGGTCACGCCGTCGGTATTG
>JGI12109J20283_10375424_pt1 | contig 16273 bp, 10 predicted proteins | sample ElkSlonscriptome_12_FD_20283 | JGI IMG/M metagenome (IMG submission 20283)
TCGATACCGTCAGGAGCAAGACCGAACTCCTCTGCCGAGCTGCAACCGCACCCGGCGTCGTCTTCTCCAGCATGGGCGCCGCCCGCAAGCTGGATCCCACGCAAGCCCGCGCGGCGTCCATCTGGGAGACACGGGGCTGCCCCCTGGCGCGCATCATCCGGCGCAACCTGCGCGAACGCGGCGTGGCGGCGGACTTCCAGGCGGTATACTCGCCGGAGGCCATCCCACTGCCGGTGGAATTCGAAAAGGATGCGGAAACCGGGAAAATCGTCAACGGCTCGGCGGTGCATGTTACAGCGGTGTTCGGTATGATCCTGGCGGGATTGGTTGTGCGGGACGTGATGGCCAAAGAGTAGCCCGCCTTGGCAGTTTCCTGATGAAGCTGGGCCAGCCCCGGGCCGCCATGGGCGATTCGGCGGGTGCCGCCGCGAACCTGCAGGAAGCCCGGGAAATCGGGATCAAACCCTGACGGCGGCCGGTGGTGACAACTCTCTTTTCCCTTTAACTTGAGCTTTTCCATCAGGCCGCCAACTATCCCGAACAACCAGGGAATCCAGCATGAAAGACCTTCTCCACCCTCGCAAACCCTCCGCCACCACCCTGCAGAAGGCTCTCGATATCAACCTGAATCCGTTGCAGTACGGATCCATCGTCGAGATCGGAGCGGGCCAGGAAGTGGCGCGCAACTTCTTCCAGGCCGGCGGGGCCTCCGGCACCATCGCCCAGACCAGTTCCGCCTACGACATGCGCTTCAGCGACGCCATCTACGGACCCGACGAGACGGGCCGCTACGTCACCCGCCAGCGGCTGCAGCGCATGCTCGAAAGGGAATACGACCTGGTCGTCGAGCGCGTCAGCGATGAGCGCAATCCGGATTCGTGTTACTTCGCCTTCGCCGACACCGTTTCGGCCAAGCGCTACGGCGTGGACGGCGAGTGCCACGGATGGCTGGGCATCCGCTTCCAGCACAAGCCCAACGCCGCACCCAGCCAGGTGGTCCTGCACGTGCTCATGCTCGACACCTCCAACCAGGGCCAGCAGACCGCCCTGGGCACCCTGGGCGTGAACCTCATCCACTCCGCCTTCAAGCACCTGGACAACGTGGACGAGCTGGTGGATTCGCTGACCGAGAACCTGGGCTGGGGCCGCATCGACATCGACTACATCCACTTCGACGGGCCCTGCTTCAATTTCGGCGCCAACCGGGACATGCCCATCAAGCTGGTCACCGGCAGCCAGGGCCCGGTGGTGATGTTCGAGACCGACGGAAGCTGCGCCATCCCCGGCGACCTGCTGTACAAGAAGATCCCCCTGATCCTGCGCGGCACCTTCCGCCCCTTCACCAACGTGCATATCAACATGGTCGAGTACGGCCGCAAGGCCCTGAAGGCGGAGCTCGGGGTGGACGACGACGACATCGTCGTGCTCTGCGAGATGAACGTCGCGCGCTATCTGTACGAGGATGAGGACGACGTATCGGATCTGCGGGCGCGGGTGGACATGATCGCCGAGATGGGCTACCACCCCATGGTCACCTCGCACCTGCGCTTCTTCCGTCTGGGCGAGTACTTCCTCAAGCACAAGCAACGGCGCATCGCCTTCGTGCTGTCGGTGGCGGATCTCGATACCATCTTCGACGAGGAGTATTATGGCGGGCTGTCCGGTGGCATCCTGCACGCCATCTCCAGGATCTTCGCCAGCGACTCCAAGCTCCTGACCTATCCCCTGCTGACGGCAGACGGCGATGTCCGGACGGTGGACAACCACGTGGTCTCCCCCGAACAGCAGCACCTGTTCAAGCACCTGGTCTACAACCGGCGCATCCTGCCGCTGGATCCCCCGCGGGAGAAGCTGGTGCCCTTCAACCCGGACAACATCGGCAGCCTGATTGCCCGGGGAGAAGAGCGCTGGAGGGATCTGGTTCCCGAGGTGGTGCAGCGGCGTATCGGGGAGCTGAAGATCTGACAGGGAGGACTTGTCCCCTCTCCAGCATCTAGCTTTTCTTCCGCCGCTTCTGCCCCACCCCCGAAGGCAGATCCAGGTCCATGGGCGCCCCCTGCGTCGAGAGGATCACCAGCCGCCGCTCCCCTTCCAGCGTGACGGTTCCCGGCAGGATTCTCAGCTGCAACAGATGCTGCACCTGCCGCGGCGCAAAGGTGATGCCCTTGTACTCGGGCTCCAGCACGTAGGGGCACCCCTCCTTCCACCCGCTACAGCCGTAGGCGCGCTTGCCCGGGATCACCTCCTTGCCGCACAGGGGGCAATCCCCCCAGCGGTTCTCCTGGAGCCGGCGTGTATTCTGGTGCCCGATGCTCTCCCGGATGAAGGCCGCGATCTCGTCCATGAACGCGGCGGCGGACGCCTCGGCCCGTTCGATCCGCTTCAGCTTCTCTTCCCACTCGCCGGTCATCTCGGGCGACTTCAAGAGCGGGTCTCCGATCAGCGCGATCAGGCAGCGCCCCATGTCCGTGGCCAGAATCTTCTTCCTGTCGCGGCGGATGTAGCCGCGGTTCAGCAGCGTCTCGATGATGGACGCGCGCGTGGCCGGGGTCCCGATGCCGCGCTCCTTGAGGGCCTCGCGCAGCTTGTCGTCGTCCACCAGCTTGCCGGCGGCCTCCATGGCACCCAGCAGGCTGTTCTCCGTGAAGTGGCTGGACGGCTTGGTCTTGCCCTCGTGCAGGAAGGGCTCGTGGGGGCCGCTCTCGTCCTTTTCGAAATCGGGCAGATCCTGATTGTCGTCCGATTCCTTCATCTTCTTCGCCGGGAAGAGGGCGCGCCAGCCGGGCTCCAGGATCAACGTGCCCTTGGCCTGGAACTTCACGCCGCCGGCCTCGCCGCTGACGGTGGTGATGCTCTTGAGGCACACCGGATAGAACGCCGCCAGGAACTGCCGGATCACCGCCTCGTACACCAGGCGCTCGTTGCCGCCCAGGCCCGACGGCTTCACCCCCGTGGGGATGATGGCGTGGTGGTCGGTGACCTTCTTGTCGTCAACGATGCGCCTGGTGAAAGGCAGCTTCTTCAGGGTCAGGGGCGCCACCGGCTCGGGCCAGAAGGCGGCCAGCTTTTGCATCACCTCGGGCACGCCGGCCTTCATGTCGGAGCTGAGGTAGCGCGAGTCGGTGCGCGGGTAGGTCAGCAGCTTGCTCTCGTAAAGATTCTGCGCCGCGTTGAGGGTGGCCGTGGCGGACAGGCCGTGCTGCGTGTTCAGCTCGCGCTGGAGGGTCGTCAGATCGAAGAGCTGGGGCGGTTGCTCGCGCTTCTTCTTGCCGTCGATGCCGGTGACCCGGAAGTCCTCACCCTGCACCTTGGCCAGCAGTTTCTCCGCCTTCTCCTGCGTATCGCGGCGCTTGCCCGTGTGCTTGAAGACCACGTCGCGGTACTTCGTGCGCAGCTCCCAGAAATTCTCGGCACGGAACTGGGCGATGGTATCGTCCCGCTCGACGATCATGGCCAGCACCGGGGTCTGCACCCGGCCGATGCTCCACAGCACCCGGTCCCCGCCCCCGCCGATGCCGCCGTGCCGCACCGTGTAGTAGCGCGTGGAGTTCAGGCCCACGATCCAGTCCGCCTCGCTGCGGCAGCGCGCCGCGTCGTAGAGCGGATCGTAGTCGTGTCCCTCGCGCAATTCCTTGAAGCCCTGGAGGATGGCCTCCGTGGTCATGGAGCTGAGCCACAGGCGCCGGATGGGTTTTTCCTCGCACCCGGCCACCGCCAGGATGTAGCGGAAGATGAGCTCGCCCTCGCGCCCGGCATCGGTGGCGCAGATGATCACCTCCGCCTTGCCGAAGAGGCTGCGGATGGTTGCGAACTGCTCCTCCACGCCCCGGTCGCCGATGACCTTCAGCTTGAACTCGTCCGGGATGAAGGGCAGCGTATCGAGGGACCAGCGCTTCAGCCGGGGATCGTAGGCGGCCGGCTCGTCCAGCCCCACCAGGTGGCCGAAGGCCCAGGTCACGGCGCATCCCCGCCCCTCCAGATACCCCTTCTTCTTGCCGGATATCTTCAGGACCTTGGCGATGTCCCGGGCCACCGACGGCTTCTCTGTGATGATGACCTTCATCGGGTTTTGCCATCACCCCGTGCGCATGGCCAGGATCTTCTTCAGATCCAGGGTCCCGGCGAAGCACTTGAACGCCGCTTCCTTGCTGTCGATGCCGTGGATGGACATGCGGTCCGCCAGCTCGTTGCCCTCCACGCCCACGTGGCCGTTCACGTGCAACACCGGCACCTGGCCACGCAGCTCCTTGTAGAGGGCGAAAATCTCCTGGATCAGCTCCAGGTTCTTGATCTCCCCGCCCTGTTTCTTCCAGCCCTTGCGCTCCCAGTTGAAAGCCCACCGGGTGATGCACTGGATGGAGTACTGCGAGTCGCAGAAGATGGCCACCGACACCCCCGCGTCCAGCTCGCGCCGGGCCATGAGCAGGGCCTGGTGCAGGGCGTTCAGCTCGGCGGTGTTGTTGGTACCCCGCGGGTTGAAGAGGCCGAACCACAGCTCCGCCACCTTGCCCTCCCGGTAGACGGCCACGCCGGAGGCGGCCTTGCCCGGATTCGGCTCGCAGCCGCCGTCGGTGAAGATCTTGGTGTGGGCGGAATGGTCCGCCACCTCGGCCGCGCTGTGGGTTCTGGGTCCGCGGCGGGCCGTTTTTTTCTTCGGAGCGGCCGTGGCCTTCTTCAGGGCGGCGGCGGGAGTATCGGCGAAGGCGGCCTCGGCCTCGGCCAAAGTCTTGTAGGACTTGTATCTGGCGCCGGCGACGCCGCTCACCTGGGCCTTGCAGCTATCCCAATCGCGGTAGATGCCGGGTTTCTTGCCGGACCAGACCACATAAAACTTGCTTGCCACGTTTCGCTCCGTCTTTGGTGATGGGAGGGTTCCTTTGAGCAATATACTGTGCAGGATGCTGGAAAGGCCAAGGACTTTTCCGGTGTCAGGTCGTGCCCCGGATCTCTGATCACCAACCGGCCCGACGCTTAGTGTGGGTGATTGACCCATACCAGACTCAGGAAAAACCGGGTGGGACAAATTGCCTGTGGATAGTATTTTACAGGGGCCTGATGAACGAAACATAAAGAGTATTGCGGCCAGTGAGGGCGAAACCGACGCCTCCTCCGGAGAGTGGTCAACCCTTTCAATGAGCCCAGGTTGGCCGGAGGCCCCCCAAGCTGACTGTCGCATGCGTACGCTTACCAAAAGGGAGTTTGTCAATTGTTTGAATCCAGGATTCATGCTTTGCTAGTGGAAGACAACGATGCGGTGGCCCTTGCCCTGCAGGAACTGCTTGCCTCCAGGGGACGTTTCCACCTCGTGCGCATCGACCGCCTGGACGCCGTTCTCGCGGCGGTGGCAGAGTCCCGGTTCGACATCATCCTGCTCGATCTTTCCCTTCCCGACAGCACCGGGCTCGAAACGGTGGGCAAGGCGCATGAGATCGTCCCCGGCATCCCGATCATGGTGCTAACCTCGACCGACGACGATCTGGTGGGTGCTGGAGCCGTGCGACGCGGGGCGGAAGACTATCTCGTGAAGGAGCGTGTGGACGAGCGCACCGTGTTTCGTGCGGCCTCCCATGCCATCGAGCGGCACCGTCTCCAACGCCAGCGGGATCAATTGGTCGAGGAGTTGTCGGCCTCCCTGGAACGTATCAGAGTCCTTTCTGGCCTGCTGTCCATCTGCTCCTATTGCAAGCGCATCCGAAACAACGAAGGTGGGTGGAATCAGCTCGAGATCTACCTCCGCGATCATTCCGATGCAGAGTTCAGCCACGGTATTTGTCCCCAGTGCGCCAGCGAGGTCCTCAAGGAAATTGAAGCGTATGAGGGCTGACCCCACGGCCCTCTGGTCGGTTCAGGCGGCTGCATCCCGGGGCCAAGGTCCTGCTTTGCACCGTTTTTAACGGCGACGGAATCCGCTTCTGTTATGATGCCGGGGCTTCAGCCCGAATTGCTCTCCACCCTCAGGAGCACCGTCCATATGCCCGAGTCGCGTCCACAATTCTGGCCCGACGTCCGTACCGCCGCTGTGGTCGGCATCTTCCTGTTGCTGGCTTTTGGTGCGCTGTACCAGGCCCGCGGCTTCTTCCTTCCCGTCGCCATTGCCGTGATGCTCTCCCTGCTTCTCGCCCCGGTGGTGGCTGGGCTGCACCGCCTGGGGCTCCCCGAATCCCTGGGATCTCTGCTGGTGCTCTTCGCTTTCTTTGTCATTGTCGTCGTGGGAGCCGTCCGGCTTGCCGAGCCAGCCAACCAGTGGATGGACGACGCGCCCCGCCACCTCAGGGCCATCGAGGAGAAACTGCGCAACATCAAGGAGCCCGTGCACCGGGTCGCCGATGCCACCGAGCGGGTGGAGAATTTGGCCACGGTCGACAATCAGGACACCGCCATGCCGGTGCAGGTCGAGCGCCCCCGTCTTGCGTGGATCCTCTTGAGCGGGACCCGCGAATTCGTAGCCCTGTCGGTGGTCGTGATGATTCTGCTCTACTTCCTGCTGGCCAGCGGCGATCTCTTCCTGCGCAAGCTGGTCGCTGCGCTGCCGCGCCTGAGTGACAAGCGGCGGGCGGTGGAAATGGCGCGACAGGTGCGTCACGATGTCAGTCGATATCTGCTGACCATCACCTTGGTGAACGCGGCACTGGCCTCGGCCGCCACCCTGGCCTTTGCGCTGCTGGGCATGCCCAACCCCCTGCTGTGGGGGGCGCTCGCGGGCTTGCTCAACTACGTGCCTTTCTTCGGGCCGGTGGTAACCTTCTCGGTGGTGACGATGGTGTCACTGCTTTCGTTCGACTCGACTGGTCACGCGCTGCTGGTACCCGCGGTGTACGGGGCCATCAACTTCGTCGAGGGCAACCTGATCACGCCGCTGGTGATCGGCCGTTCACTCGTGCTCAACCCCGTCGCTGTATTCCTGTCCCTCATGCTCTGGGGGTGGCTCTGGGGCATAGCCGGCGCGTTGCTGGCCGTGCCTCTGTTGGCAGTCCTCAAGCTGGTGTGCGATAACGTGGAGCCGTTGCAGCCCCTGGGCACCTTTCTGGGGCGATGACCGCCGGCCCCTGGCGGTTGATGGATCCCTAGCCGTTGGCCTGCAGGCGGGTCCGCCCCGGCCTCATCGCCTCCCGGCCGATCAGCAATTGCCCCGCGTCCCAAGGCGACGCAGTGCCTCGGGTAGATCGCGGGTGATCTCCTCCTTCGCCACGAAGTCCACCGCGCCGGCCTCGCGAAGCGCACTTTCGATGGTCTCATCACGGATCGACAAACCGATCACCGCGATGTGGGGAAATTCCGCGGATAGGCGGTGGGTGGCCTCGATACCGTTGAGGACCGGCATGTTGACGTCCATCAGCACGACGTCCGCAGAGAATTCACGGGCCGCCTCCAGGGCCTCCGCCCCGTCGCCGGCTTCGCCCACCACCTCGACACCCTCACAACCCTTCACCAGTCCCACGATACTCTCGCGCACCACCTGGTGATCGTCGGCTACGACCACACGAAGATCCCGTCCTTCGCGGGGCTCGACCGCCGGGTGGGCTTCAGCCGTAATGGCATCGGTGTCCCGGGTCTCCGTTGCGATCATCACCTCCGTCGTCGCTTGGGTCGGTATCGTCATCAAGGCGCGAACGCCTCCCTCGGGGTCATTCTCCACGTGGAGCGTGCCGCCGATCGACTCGATCTGCTCACTGATGTTCAGCAACCCGTACCCGCCGTGGGCATCTTCCTGGCCAGCCGTGAAGCCCCGTCCCGAATCGGCCACTTCGAGGACCGCCTGTTCATCTTCCAGCCCCAGCCGCAACCGAGCGTCCTTCACCTGGGCATGCTTGACCACGTTGAACAACAGTTCCTGCGCCGCCCGGAACATGACGGTTTGTTCTCCCATGCCCAGGGATACCGCCTGGTCGGGTAATTCGATCTCCACATTCAGGCCGTGCTGCTTGCGGAAATGGTCGCTCAACCAGCGAACCATTTCGCGCGCGCTGCCGTCCCGCATGGCCGGTGGGCGCAATTCGCTCACCAGCGAGCGACAGCTGCGCAGGGCCTGTTCCAGCAGATCACGGCACACCGGCAGGTTATCGTCAGGGGCATCGATACGGTTCAGGCGCATCAGGGAAGCCACCAGCATCTGCTGCAGATCGTCGTGCAGGAGGCGGGCGACACGCTGTCGCTCCCGCTCCTCGACTTCGTTGAGGCGCATCCGCATCCCACGCAGCCTCTCGGCTCTTTGGTCGGCCACGGCGCTGCGTTCGGCGACCCGGTCCTCGAGCGTCTGGTTGACACGATATAGATCTTCCTCCACCATCTTCTGACGGGTGATGTCCATATTCACCCCGCGCATGAAGAGGGGTTTCCCCTCCGAGTCGCGAACCAGTTTGCCTCGGGCGTCGAGCCAGCGGAAGCGTCCATTGGGCAGCACGATCCGGAACACGTGCTCATAACCGCGGCCTTCCTTCACGACACGATCCACCGCTTGCCGCAGCCCTTCGCGATCCTCAGGGTGCACGGACTTGAAGAACCGCTCGCCGGAAGCCGGGGTATTGGGGTCCAGGTCCAGCAACTCGAACATCTGGTCGTTCCAGTGGCTCCGATCGGTCTCGACCTCCCACTCCCAGACACCCACGCCGGCCGCCTGCACGATCATCTGCAGGCTGTCCTGGATCCGCAGGCGATACTCGTGGGCCGTGCGGCGCTCGAAGATCCGGCCGAACTGTTCAGCGAGCGTCTGGATGGTCCGCACGAACTCGTCGTCGAGTCGCATTTTCTCCTCGTGGAAGAACTCCACAACCGCCACGGGCTCGTTCCGCACCATGATGGGAAATGCCATGGCTCCCTTGAGGGTGATGTCGGGATGTGATCTCTGAAATCGGGTATCGTCCTGAATGTCGCTAATCCAGTAGACCTGGCCGCTTCCGGCCGCCTGACCCGGCAGCGAGTCGTCGCCCACCTGGAAGCGCATTTTCTCGGTGACCTGCCGGAAGGTCTCATGCCGATTATCCTCCGGGAGTCGCCACAGGCGCCCCGATTCGAGCAGGCCCTCTTTCTCCAGCGTGTAGACGTGCCCCACCGACCAGGAAGTCAGGCGGCAGATGATGTCCAGGCAACGCTGCAGGGCCTCGTCCAGCGAATCGGTTTCCGCAGCGGTGATCGCCGCCTCGTGCACCAGAGCGATGCGATGGGCATCCCTGCGCAAGGCTTCGCTGCTCCGGAGATTCTCCAGCGTGGCGTGGGTAAGGTTCGCAACGGCCTGCAGAAAGTTCACGTCATCGGCGTCGAAATCGCGTCCGCCATGATCATAGACGCTGATCACGCCCCAGGGCACATCTGCAGTGCCCACCAGGACGGCCATGCCGCTTTCGGCCCCCTTCCGCTTCAACTCGTTTGGCAATTCGAACCGCTTTTCAACCCGCAAGTCACTCGACACTACCGGAGCGGCAGTGGTGATGGTATATCCGGGCAGGGAGCCGCGGCCCGCCGGCCGGCGGGAGCGTCCCACCTGACCGCGATGCCACCCAACGCCGGCCCGTAGCCGCAGACGCCCGCTGCCGGATTCCTGCTCGAGCACCTCCACCAGGGGGCTACCAAGGGTCTTGGCGACCACCTTGGCGACCTGGGTCAGGAACTGGCGCGAATCCGTGATGTCCAGGCCAAGCTGGCCCAGTCGGGCCACCGCCGCCTGCTGGCTTTCACGCACCTCGATACGGTTGGCCCAGTTCTTCACGGAGGTGATGTCGGCGTAGGTGACCACGACACCTGCGATCTGGTTGTCACTCGTCCGATACGGCAGCACCCGACGCATGTGCCAGCGGCCTCCACCGCTCACTTCCCGCTCCTCCGGGATCAGCCGCCTCAGCACCCGGCGCGAGTCTTCGATCAGACCAGGATCCTCGATGCCCGGGGCGAGTTCAATGAATGGCCGGCCCACGTCGCCTTCGCGCACATGTAACAGCTCGGCAGCGGGCCCGGTGAAACGGCGGATGCAGAATTCGGTATCGAGGAACACCGTGGCCACGTCGGAGCTGGAGATGAGGTTGTTCAGGTCGTTGCTGGACGCCTCCACCTCTTCCACCTTCTCCTCGAGCTGGCGATTGACGGTGTTCAGCTCCTCGTTGAGAGATTGCAGCTCCTCACGGCTGGTCTCCAGTTCCTCGTTGGTCGACTGGAGTTCCTCGTTCATGCTCATGACCTCCTCGTTGGAGGCCTTGAGCTCCTCGTTCGACGTCTCCAGCTCCTCGATGGTGCTCTGGAGATCCTCCCGCGTCGTCTGCAACTCATACTCGAGATGTTCGACCATCGCGGCGTCATCCGTCTCCTCGTCGGTGGCGTCGGCGTCATCGTCGCCCTTGGTCGACGGCTTCGCCGGGGACTTCTCGGCGGGAGCGGGAGGAACCACGCTCGGCTCGTCCTCGAAAGCCACGAGATACCGCTGCTCGTTTTCGCGGGGGCCGGGCAAGAGGCGCACGGTGACGCGGATGGCCACCAGCCGACCGTTGCGCCGGACCCGCCTGGCCACTATGCTGGCAGGCTCCTTCTGATCCAGGGTGGCTTGCAGGGCCAGACGTATCTTGGGTCGTAAGCCCTCGATCGCCATCTTCAAAAGGTTCTGGGTGGCTTCGCCCGAGGGGAAATCGAGATAGTCGCGGACCGGGCCGTGCATGAAGTAGACGGTGAAATCGGGTCCAATGACCACGGAGGCGGGCGCGAAGACCTCGACCATGAACCGACGGATCCGGTCCGTCTCGGAATCGCCGCCGATCGTGCGCTGCACCGCGGCGGCCCGGCTGCGGTGGGCCGCGGCCTCCGGGCCCCGGCCGATCGGAAAGACCACCCCTGACCCGATCACTGCGTTGCCCTTCTTGCGGTACATGCGCCATGCCTTCGAGACCTGGTGGAACAGACGACCCTGCTGCCCCACCGATTCCGAGTTGCCCAGGAACAGATAGCCGCCGGGGGCCAGCGAGAAATGGAAGGTCTCGAGCAGCCGCTGCTGGATGCCGTTCTCGAGATAGATCAGCAGATTGCGGCAGCTGATGAGGTCCAGGTTGGAGAACGGCGGGTCGCTGATGAGGTTCTGCACCGCGAACACTACGCTGCCCCGCATGCGCTTGTTCACCTTGTAGGTATCACCATGCTCCACGAAGAAGCGGGACAGTCGGTGCGCACTGACGTCGGCGGCGATGTTGCCCGGATACAGGCCCCCGCGCGCGAACTCGATGGCTTCGGCGTCAAGGTCGGTGGCGAAGATCTGCAGATCCAGCCGTGTCTTCTTCCGATCGAATGCCTCGTAGAACTGCATGGCCAGTGAATAGGCCTCTTCGCCGGTGGCGCAGCCGGGCACCCAAACCCGGACCGGCTTGTCCACGTCGCGATGGGAGACAATTTGGTCGATGACCTCCTCGTCCAGCAGGGTCCAGGCCTCGCGGTCCCGGAAAAAATGCGTGACCCCGATGAGCAGGTCCTTGAAGAGACGCCGCACCTCGTCGGGATCCGCGCGCAGCTTCGCCAGGTAGTCGCCCAGCGCATCGACGCGCTGAAGCCCCATGCGGCGCTGGATGCGCCGGCTTACCGTCCCCTTCTTGTAGCACCGGAAATCGTATTCGGTGTGGGCCCGCAGAAGATTTAGGATGGATTGGAAATGCTCGGGTGCCGTATCGGCGATCAGGGGCCGTTCAGCGCCGTCGAGGTACGGGTGCTCGGCGTAATCGATGAGCGCGGCAGGCAGTTCCGCAACAGACATGACGAAGTCGACCATGCCGGTGGCGACCGCCGCACGCGGCATCCCCGGGTAGGCGGCCGTTCCAGGATCTTCGGCCATAACCATGCCGCCGACCGACTTGATGGCCTTGAGGCCCTGGCTGCCGTCGGAACCGGTGCCGGACAGGATGACGCCGATGGCTCGCTCCTGTCGCGCCGCCGCGAGGCTACGGAAGAAGTAGTCAATGGGCATCCGCAAGCCGCGCTTCTGCACCGGCTCGTCGAGGAACAGCCCGTCATCGGCGATCTTGATGAACTTGCCGGGGGGAATCACATACACGTGGTCGGGCTCGATGACCATGGCATTGTGGGCCTCCACCACGGTCATGGCCGTCTGCTTCCCTAGCAGATCGGCCATCATGCTCTGGTGGGTGGGGTCCAGGTGCTGGATCAGGACGAAAGCTAAACCGCTGCGATGCGGCACGGCGCCGAGGAAGCGCTTGAAAGCCTCCAGCCCGCCAGCCGACGCGCCGATCCCTACCACCAGGCAGTGCTCATCATCCGGATCTCTCGATCCGGTGTTCTTCACCTCGTCGTTCATGGTTTACCTCGTGGTCGCCGGCATCAGTCGCACCGGGGAAGTGGCTTCTCAGGCGCCTGGCGCCTTCCTCTGGGTGTCTGTGGCCTTTATTCGACTGGCGCCCTGGGTCGGGGGCGTCGTCCGACTGCCCAGGTCCTCCAGGACCTGACGGATGGACTCGGCCCCCGCCTGGGACTCGCGGGCCCGCGCGGCGATCTGCCCTCCGGTCGCCGAATGAACCCGTCGTTCGGCCAGGCGACCGAGGAGTCGGCTGCGCTCCTCCAAGGTGCGCAGGGCCACCCAGAGGCTCTTCTCCAGGGCCCTGTCCTGATCTTCGAGCAGGCTGAGCGAAGAGTAGGCGTGGCCGATATGGCACCGATAGCGCTCTTCGCCGCGGTTCTCTTGCACCCAGAGAGGTCCGCCGCAAGCAGGGCAGCCCATGGGCGCGGGCCTCCCAAAACGATCCATCCGGCTCAGATCGGCAAGAGCCCGCCGGTTGAAATCCAACTCTGCGAGCAGGTCGTCCGGCACTGGCGGCGAATCGCCGGCCGGGCCGTGTGTCAACTCTCCAATGCGGGCCGCCAGTTCGGACGGCGAACCCACGAAGACCGGATCAGCAGCAGCAGCAGCAGCCTCGGGCATGTCCGGACGCTCTGCGGTCTCGGACGATTGCACCAGGGCTTCCCCCCCACAACGGCGCACGGCGAGCAGCCCCGCGGCGCCGTCGTCAAGCATGCCGCTGAGCACCATGCCGATCACGCGCGGGCCGTAGGCCACGGCCGCCGAGCGGAACATCGGATCGATGGCCGGACGGGATAGATTCTCCCGTGGGCCGGCGATCAGCCGGATGCGATCATCCAGGAGAAGCAGGTGGAAGCCCGGCGGAGCGAGCGTCACCCGGGCGGGCTCAATGGGCTGTTCGTCGGCAGCAAAGGCTACCGGCAGATCAGTCTTCTCCCCCACTACGCTGGCCAGGCGTGCCGACGTGGCCTCATGCACGTGGAGGGTGACGAAAACAGCGGCAGGCAGATCGGCATCCAGATGACTGAGAAGTTCGGTCAACGCAACGACGCCCCCCGCCGACCCGCCGATGACGACGATGTCGCGGTTTGGGTATTTCATTGCACCAGTTTAGCCTATCCCGGCCGGAAAACCCACAGATTTCTGGTGGTCCCGTGTTTTGGGTGTTCCGTTAAGGAAACCACAGAGTGGGTGAATCCAGATCCCGCCGCTCCGGGAACGAACAGAGGACATCATGCCCCTGGCGCGGACCTTCATGGGCCAGTTCGCCAGGCAGAACGGGATAGACATCACCAGCTTCAACTACAAGGCGGCGGATTGCCTGCTTTCCTGCACCTGCCCGGGGAACGTGCGGGAGCTGGAGAAGTACAAAAAATCCGATGGGGATACCCCGTAGAGCCCTCCTCCGGCCCTACAGCCCAACCCAAATCGTTGATCTGCTCGAGGTCGCTGTAATGATCACCCTGCCGGAGCAGGCAGTCCACAGGTTGACACCGACGCCGGATGCGGGGATCATGGGCAAACAGCGGTCGCCCGGGAGATCGCGGCCCATGCACGCCGAATCGGCAATGACCGCCCCCGGATAGCAGACGGGATCCCCAACGGTGAAACCCACCTACGAGGAACTACAGCAACGAGTCCGCGAGTTGGAGCGCGTCGAGGCCGAGCGTCGCCAGGCCGAGAAAGAGCTTCGGCACCGTGTCGAGATCCTCACGCACCCCCTCGATGTCGACGAGGCGATCACCTTCGAGGACCTCTTCGACCTCGATGACATCCAGGAACTCCAGGACCAGTTCGCCGAGGCCACCGGCGTCGCGTCAATAATCACGCGCACCGACGGCACGCCCATCACCCGGCCCAGCCGATTCTGCCGCCTCTGTCAGGACATCATCCGCAAGACTGACAAGGGGCTGGCGAACTGCCTGCAGTCCGATGCCATGATCGGTGAATTCAATCGCGTGGGACCGACGATCCAGCCCTGCCTCAGCGGTGGACTCTGGGACGCAGGCGCGGGTATCTCGGTCGGCGGCAAACACCTGGCCAACTGGCTCATCGGACAGGTCCGCGACGAGACCCAGACCGAGGAGAAAATCCGGGCCTACGCCAGGAATATCGGCGCTGACGAGGATGAGGCCGTGTCGGCGTTCCAGGATGTCCCGGCCATGTCCCCGGAGCAGTTCAGCCGGGTCTCGCGGGTCCTGTTCACGCTGGCGAACCAGCTCTCCCTGAGCGCCTACCAGAACATCCAGCAGGCCCGCGTCCTTGCCGCTCGGGAACAGGCGGAAATGGACCTTCGCGAGAGCGAGGAGCGCTACCGATCGCTGCACAACGCATCGTTCGGCGGCATCGCGATCCATGACAACGGGATCATCCTCGAGTGCAATCAGGGCCTCGCCGAAATGAGCGGATACTCCATTGACGAACTGGTCGGCATGAACGGCCTGGAGTTGATCGCCGACCGGTCCCGCGACCTGGCAAGAAGACACATCAGTGAGGGGTACGAACGGCCCTACGAGATCTTCGCGAGGGACAAGGAGGGCGTCGAACGGCCGACGCGGCTGGAGGCCAGGAACATCCCCTTCAGAGGCAAGATGGTGCGTGCCGTCGAGTTTCGCGACCTCACCGAGATCAAGCAGGCCGAGGAGGAGCAGCAGCGCCTGCAGGAACAACTGGCCCAGGCGCAAAAGATGGAGTCGGTGGGGCAGCTCGCCGGCGGCATCGCCCACGACTTCAACAATCTTCTGCAGGCGATCCTCGGTTACGGCGAGATAGCCATGGAGACGGCCGCACCGGACAGCGAAGTCCATGAGCTCCTGGGGCAGATAATGCAGGCCGGCGACAGAGCCCGGGAGCTGGTCGCCCAGCTACTGGCTTTCAGCCGCCGGCAGGTGCTCGAGATGCTGAATGTGGATCTCAACGATGCCGTCAGCGACCTCCTCAAGATGCTGCATCGGGTCATCGGGGAGCACGTCGAGCTGCGATTCGTCAAGGGGACGGATCTGGGCATCGTCCGCGCCGATGCCGGTCAGATCGGCCAGATCCTCACCAACCTGTGCGTCAACGCGCGCGATGCCATGCCCGACGGCGGCACCATCACCATCGAGACCATGGACGCCCACCTCGACGAGGACTATTGCGAGAACATCGCATGGGCCCGGCCGGGGCGTTTCGCGCTGCTGAGCGTGACCGATACCGGCGGCGGCATGGACGAGGCCACCAAGCATCAGGTGTTCGAACCGTTCTTCACCACCAAGGGAGTGGGCGAGGGCACGGGGCTGGGGCTGTCCACCGTCTATGGGCTGGTGAAGCAACATCAGGGATTCGTGAACGTGTACAGCGAGGTCGGGAAAGGCTCCACTTTCAGGATCTATCTGCCCGTGTCGGAGCAGGTGGAGGCCATTGCGAGTGCGCGGCCGACCGGACCGGTGCGCGGCGGCACCGAGACCATTCTGCTGGCCGAGGACGACGAGATGGTGCGCGCGCTCACAACCACAATGCTCGAACGCGGCGGCTACACGGTCCTGCCGGCGCGAGACGGCGATGAGGCACTGGCCGTGTTCGCCCGGCACGCCGATGAGATCGACCTGACCCTGCTCGACGTCATCATGCCCGGGCTCGGTGGCCGCGCCGTCCACGACCGGATCCGCGAGACCCATCCGGACCTGCCCGCACTCTTCGCCAGTGGATACAGCATGAACGCCCTGCACACCAACTTCGTCCTCGACGACGGCCTGGAACTCATCCAGAAGCCGACCGGACGGATGGATTTGCTGCGTAAGGTCCGCGACGTGCTGGATGCCGCCGGCGGCGACTGACCTGGATCCGTTTTACCGGAGGAGTTTCATTGAAGAGCCTGTGCCTCATCCCTGTGTGTCTCCTTTTGCTGGCCTGCCGGACCGCCGAGGCCGAACCCGGCTCCTCTCATGCCTCCATTTTCGGTGACCGGGTCATGGTCTTTGATGAAGACATGGATCAAAACGCCATGCAGCAGACGCT
>JGI12109J20283_10565000_pt1 | contig 16273 bp, 14 predicted proteins | sample ElkSlonscriptome_12_FD_20283 | JGI IMG/M metagenome (IMG submission 20283)
CGTGCACCTGTGAAGGCGGGCGCTGGAAAATCGTGCCCGATCTGGAAATCAACGATTTCAGCCGGGCGCGCATGGACGCAACCGACGAAGAACTGCGCGAAGAGCGGAAAGCGGTCGAAGACCTGCTCTGACTCCGAGCCGGCGCGAACCGCCCCCCGCGCCGGCGTGCCGGCGCACTTTGTAATCAACGCTTCGGCAAGACCCCGTCCGGCGAGTTCGGCGCGGCGTCAGTCGCGGCGTCGGAGGCGCTCCTGCGCATTGCCCACATAAGCGCGGGCCGCGGCCTCGAGCACCGACGGCGCCAAACGGACCGTATAGTCCGGATTGACGTAGGCGAACTGGACAATGCCGCGGCTTCCGATGATGAACGTCGCCGGGGCCGGCAGCGCCAGCAGCTCCCCGCCGGAGCGCGCGCGAAGATCGACACCGAAACCGAGGTAGCGTTCATGAGTCCGGTCGTCGACCCGGAATGCGATGCCGAACGCTTGCGCGGCATTCATCTCCGGATCGGAGAACAGCCGGTAACCGAAGCCTGCATCTTCGCCCTCCGCCAGCAGATCCGGGCGATCCGGACTGACGAACCAGACCTCGAATCCCATGTCGATCAACGCTTTCTCGCTGGTGCGCAGTTCAGCGAGATGCAGATTGCAGTAGGGACACCAGCCACCGCGATAGAACGTCAGGACGATCGGCTTGCCCGGCTCGGCCGGGTCGACGCTCAGCATTTCGCCGTCGACGTCGAGGAGTCGGAATTCCGGGGACGGCATCCCCGGAAGCAGGGGTCGCACCCGGTCGGGAGCAGAATGAATTTCGGCGCCGGTCGCAACGGGGAGCAGCAGCACGGCGGCCAGCATCAAGAATCGCATGACGGATATCCGGGTCGGGGGTTGCTCTACAAGGACCGGCACCGGGGCCGTTCGATTGCATTCCCGACCCCGAGGCGGCGTCTACGCCCGGTTTCTGCGCGACCCGTGGCCGCGAAGACGCGCAGCTCGAGCCGGCCCGGCCGCACTTGCCGCACGGCGTGGCCAGTCGCGCGCCGCTGAACGGGACCCGACGCCCGCCGGGTCAGGCCTGAAGACTCTGGTGCTTGGCGACGATCAACATCGAAAGCTCCAGCGCCTGCTCGTAGTTCAGGCGCGGATCGACCGTCGTCTTGTAGGCGCGAGCCAGATCATCCTCTGCCAGCTCGCGCGCGCCGCCGGTGCATTCGGTGACGTTTTCACCGGTCAATTCGAGGTGCGCGCCGCCCAGCCGTGATCCGCAGGCCGCATGAATTTCAAACGACTGCTCCACCTCGGCCTGGATATTCGAGAACCGGCGCGTCTTGAAACCGCTCGAAGTCTTCTCGGTGTTGCCGTGCATCGGATCGCAGATCCAGAGAACCGGTGAACCGGTCGACTTGGCCGCCTTGATCAGACCGGGCAGCTTGTCGCCGACATTACCGGCACCCATCCGGTGAATCAGGACCAGACGGCCGGGCTCATCATCCGGATTCAGCGCACGAATCAGACCCTTCAGCCAGTCCGGGGACATTCCGGGGCCGACCTTGATGCCGATCGGGTTACGAATGCCGCGGAACATCTCGACGTGGGCGCCGTCGAGGGCGGCGGTCCGCATGCCGATCCACGGGAAATGGGTCGAGGTATTGAACCAGCCCCACTGTCGCGGGACCTCGCGGGTCAACGCCTGCTCGTAGTGCAGGTGCAGCGCTTCGTGCGAGGTAAAGAAGTCCACTCGCCGGACGCTGCCTGGCGTTTGCCCGGTTACCGTCTCCATGAACCGCACCGAGTGGCCGATCGAATCGGCAATCTGGTCGAACTGCTCGGCCAGCGGCGAGTGCTCGACCCAGCCCAGGTCCCAGTATTCCGGGTGATGCAGATCGGCGAAACCACCGTCGACCAGCGCCCGTACGAAGTTCATCGTCATCGCAGACCTTGAATACGCCCGGACCATACGCTCCGGGTCCGGTCGTCGTGCCTCCGGTGTGAAGTCCGGCGAGTTGACGACGTCGCCGCGATAGCTCGGGAGCTTGACGCCGTCGCGGGTCTCGAAATCGTCCGAGCGCGGCTTGGCGTATTGCCCGGCGAAGCGTCCGATACGCACCACCGGCATTTCCATGCCGTGCAGAAGAACCAGCGACATCTGCAGCAGGACCTTCAGCCGGTTGGTGATGATCTCGGGACGGCACTCATCGAAGATTTCCGCGCAGTCTCCGCCCTGCAGCACGAATCGCTTGCCGGCCTGCGCTTCGGCCAGCTGCTTCTTGAGATTGAGGATTTCCCACGACGTCACCAGCGGCGGCATTCGAGAAAGCCGCTGCATGGCGTCGGCAAGCGCGCTCTGATCTTCATATCGCGCCTGTTGAAGCGCTTCACGGCGCTGCCAGGAATCCACGTCCCAGTCCTTTGCCGGCGTAATGCTCTGAAGCGATTCACTCATGGTGATTTCCTTTTCTCAACGCGAATACAGTCAGAATCATCAACAGAACATACCAGATCATCGTCCAGCCCGGCATCGACAGGCCGAACAAGGTCCAGTCCACTTCTGCACATTCGCCGGAGCCGGTGAAGGCTGAACGGATGGCCTCGAACCAGGAAAAATATTCGACCATGAAGTCGAAACCGGGTCCACATTCAGGCACCTCGCTCGGCGGCAGGCTTTGAAGCCATAAATGCCGCCCCGCGGTCGTCATTCCCCAGATGCCGCCGGCGAACACGACCGCGCCGTAAATGAATCGAGAGGCTCGACGGCTGCCGTGCAACATGCCGCCCAGCGCCCCGATCGCGATGATGATGAACGCAAATCGCTGCAGGATGCACAGCGGACAGGGCTCGTAGCCCAGCGCGAACTCCGCGTAATAGGCAAAACCCAGCAATGCCGCAGACAGCGCCAGCACCAGCGCGAACCCCGTTCTCGGAAAAAGATCGATTTTCATTTCGTTATTCTGCCATGCAGTCGGCTGCGGCTCGTGGGTAAAGACTTCGGTCCAGGCGCCGACGCGGTCGGAGCTCCGGCGCTCGATGGACCCCGAAGTTCAATCAGAAGGAGGGTGGTCCGGCTGCGCTTCGCCATCCCGGCGCGAGTTCCCGGGTTTCCGCAAGTCCGTTGTCTGCAGCCGAATCGTTGCTCGGGATCATTCGGTTTCCGAGGAGTCGGCCTTCAGTTCGATCCAAAGCGCAGCATTCTCGCGCGCCACTGCACGGCCGTCTTCTGCATTGTCGACCACGCTGACGTGCCCCGGTTGCCCCAGCCGCGTGCCGATCATCGTATCGGTCAGAAATACCCAGTCGCCGTCGATGCGCTGCTCGATGCCAACGCGGAACCACAGCGCGTCCGGATCGGCACCCTCGGTCGCCTCCGGCGACTCGAGCTCGATCTCGACGCGCCAGGTCGTGTCCCCCGACCCTGCCTCGAAGCGCTCGGGCTGTGCCGGCGGAAGTACCAGCTGATGTTCGCCGGTCAGCACGCCCCGGTTCCAGACCGAGGCCTCGACCCGATAGTGCGACGCCGGCTGAGCCGCGGCAGCAAGCGCGGTCAGGATCAACAGGCAGGCGATCGCAGACGAGGTTCTCATCGCGCGGCCTCGTGAATCAGCTGTTTCGGAATCTCGCCGGAAGTGCCTCGGTATCGGGCTGGTCGGCACCTTCCTTGACCACCGGCATCAGATCCTGTTTCGAAATGCCGAGCACGATGGCCGCGGTGCTGGCGATGAAAATCGACGAATAGGTACCGACGATCACACCGACGATCAGCGTATAGGCAAAGGCATGAATGATCTCGCCGCCGAAGTAGAACAGCGCGATCAGGACCAGCATCGTCGTCAACGACGTCATCACCGTTCGGGACAGCATCTGGTTGATCGACAGGTTGGTCAGCTCGGTCGCGGTGCCCTTGCGCTTGACCCGGAAGTTCTCTCGAAGCCGGTCGTAGACCACGATGGTGTCGTTCAGGGAATAACCGATCACCGCCAGCAGCGCCGCGACCACGGTCAGGTCGAAGCCGAGCTGAAACAGGGAAATCAAGCCCATCACGATCAGCACGTCGTGGATCAGCGCAGCGACTGCACCGACCGCGAAACGCCACTGGAACCGGAACGACACGTACAGCAGGATGCCGGCCAGTGCGTAGAGCAGGGCCAGACCGCCCTGGTTGGCCAGTTCTTCGCCGATCTGCGGGCCGACGAACTCGACTCGCCGGATCTCGACCCCGGCATCGACGGTCGACAGCGCATCCAGCACCCTCGTGCTGATGTCGGCACCCTCTTCCCCGGCCACCTCTGCAGGCAGCCGCACAACGATGTCGCGTGCCGTGCCGAAGTTCTGGACGGTGAAGCTTTCGTACCCGGCCTGCTCGAGCGAGCCGCGGACGTCGGTCAGCGCCGGCGCTTCCGGATACGAAACCTCGATCAGCGTGCCGCCGGTGAAGTCCAGCCCGAAGTTCAGGCCCCGGGTGACCAGAGAACCGACGCTCAGCAGCAAAAGGATTGCCGAAAAGATCAGCGCAACCTTGCGTCGGGACATGAAGTCGATACGAGTGTCGGTCTTGATGATTTCCATGCGATTCGTTTCTCTAGATCGAGAGCTTCGCGACGCGCTGTTTGCGTCCGTAGATCAGGTTGACGACGCCGCGCGTGCCGAAGATGGCCGTGAACATCGAGGTGATGATACCCAGCGACAGCGTGACCGCGAAGCCCTTGACCGGTCCGGTGCCGAACATGAACAGCACCAGCGCCGCGATCAGCGTGGTGACGTTGGCGTCTGCAATCGTCGAAAACGCCTTGCCGTAGCCGGCACGAATGGCGGCCTGGGGCGTGTTGCCGAGCCTGAGCTCTTCCTTGATGCGTTCGTAGATCAGCACGTTGGCATCGACCGCCATGCCGACAGTCAGCACGATACCGGCGATACCGGGCAACGTCAGCGTCGCGCCGATCATCGACAGCATCGCGATGATCAAGACCAGGTTGGCGGTCAACGCCAGGTTGGCGACCAGCCCGAATACCTTGTAGTAGATCGCCATCACGACCAGCACAAGGCAGAAGCCGATGATCACCGAGTTGAAGCCCTGCTCGATGTTGTCGGCGCCGAGGCTCGGACCCACCGTTCGTTCTTCGATGATCTGAACCGGCGCGGCAAGCGCGCCGGCGCGCAGCAGCAGCGCGAGCTGGCTGGCTTCGCGAGAAGAGCCCAGTCCGGTGGTCTGGAACCGGCGCCCGAACGGCTCGCGCACGACCGCGACCGAGATCACTTCCTCGACGCGCCGCATGTCGGAGACCTCTTCGCCGTCGACCATTTCGGTCACCGGCCGCTGCTCGATGAACACCACCGCCATGCGGTTGCCGACGTTTTCGCTGGTGAAGTCCAGCATGCGGCGAGCACCGACCGCGTCGAGCGTGACCTGAACGTTGGGCTGACCGCTCTGCTGGTCGAAGCCGGCCGAGGCGCTGGTCAGATTCTCACCCGAAGCGATCAGGCGGCGCGACAGCAGGATCGGTGTTCCGTCGCGCTCGAGGTACAGCCTGGACTGAGCCGGCACTCGGCCCGTGCGCTGTGCCTCGAACGGGTCGTTCTGCTCATCGACGGCGCGATACTCCAGCGTCGCGGTGGCGCCCAGGATGCGCTTGGCCTCGGCGGTATCCTGCACGCCCGGAAGTTGAACGACGATCCGTTCGGCTCCCTGCTGCTGGATGACCGGCTCGGCGACGCCCAGTTCGTTGACTCGATTTCTCAGCGTGGTGATGTTCTGCTGCAGCGCGGTCTGCTGCAGTTCGGTCATCACCTCGGGCCGGACGCCTGCGCGGATATTGAAGGTCTGGCTACCGTCGAACGATTCGATATCGAGTTCCGTCAGCTCCTGAGCCAGCGCCTGCAGCGCCTGCGCGCGGTCCTCTTCGCTGCGAAGCTCGGCAACCAGCTCGTCGCCCTGAACGCGCACCGACCGATAGCGGATGCGTTCGTCTCTCAGCAGGTTCCGGATATCGTCGACGAATCGCTCCAGCGTCTGTTCGCGGGCGGTCTCCATGTCGACTTCCATCAGGAAGTGCACCCCACCCTGCAGATCCAGGCCGAGAACCATCGGTTCGGCACCGATCGCGCGCAGCCAGCCGGGCGTGGCAGGCGCGAGGTTCAGCGCCACCACGTAGGCGTCGCCGAGCTCGCTTCTCAGTGCATCGGCCAGAGCCAGCTGCGTTTCGTTGTTGCCCACGCGAACCATCAGTCGCTCGGGTGTGAAATCCGTCGACTGCGCCTCGATTTCGTTGGAATCCAGAACTTCCTGTACGACGTCCTGCAGACCCGGGTCGAGTTCGAATCCGCGCGCCGACGACACCTGCACGGCCGGATCCTCGCCGAACAGGTTCGGCAATGCGTAGAGCGTGCCGATGACAAGCACGGCAATCAGGAGTAGGTATTTCCAGACGGGATAGCGGTTCATTTTTGTTCCGAATCGTGGTTCCGGCTCGTGGTCCGAAGCATCCCGACGTCAGGCCGCCGAGTCGAAGGTGCCTTTGGGTACGACTTGACCGACCGAGCTCTTCTGCATCTTGACGACCACGCTGTCGGCCAGCTCGACCTGAACGAAGTGATCGCCGACCTCGGTGATGCGGCCCAGCAGCCCGCCGGACGAAACGACCTCGTCCCCGACGGCCAGGTTGGACACCAGCTCGCGATGCTGCTTGTTGCGCTTCATCTGGGGGCGGATGATCAGAAGCCAGAAGATGACGACGATGAATACCAGCGGCAGCAGCGAGGCCAGCAGGCTGGGTTCCTGCGGCGCGGCTTGCTGTGCCAGGGCGGACGGAATCAGGAAGTCGAATACAGACTCAATCATGATCGAAAACTCGGTTGGAAACTGGGTTGCGTTCAAGCGAGCGGGCCGGATTCAGCGATCCGGCCCGTCAACGGCAACACGGGATTATCCCATAACCACGCCCGACTTGGGGTCTGTGCCGCCGGCATCAGCCGCGAGCGGCGCGGTGAATCGTCGGCGACAATTCCCGCAGCGAAGCGCCGGGTCAGGGCAGCAAAACGGGAGTCAGCGGCTTACTCGATCTTGCCGTGGCACTGCTTGTACTTCTTGCCCGATCCGCAGGGGCAGGGTTCGTTTCGTCCGACTTTGCGCCCCTCGCGAACGAAAGTGCCCTGCTGCTGCGGTTCCGCGGCACCGCCGGGGCCGGCCTGTCCACCGCCTTGCGCACCGGCCGCGTCGCTGCCGATTGCGGCTGCCTCGCGGTGACGGAACTCCATCGGACGTTCCCGCCGCCGCTGCTCGTCGACGGCTTCTACATCCTGCTCGGAGCGCACTTCCACCCGGGCGAGGATCTTCATGACCTCCAGGCGCATGTTGTCGAGCATGTCGGTGAACATGCCGAAACCCTCGCGCTTGTATTCCTGCTGCGGTTTCTTCTGCGCAAACCCGCGCAGATGAATACCGCGCCTGAGATAGTCCATGCTGGCCAGGTGTTCCTTCCACTGCTGGTCGAGCACGTTGAGCATCACCGCCTTTTCGAAACTCCGCATGACGCTGGCGCCGGTCTGCTCTTCCTTGACCTCGAAATGGGCTTCGATGCGTTCGAGAATCCGATTGCGCAGCTCGACTTCGGCCAGCTCGTCGTCTTCCTCCAGCCATTTGCGAATCGGCACTTCGATTCCGAATTCGCCCTCCAGCGCCTTTTCCAGCCCTTCGACGTCCCACATCTCCGCGATCGATTCGGGCGGGATGTAGCGGCTGATCAGGCTGTTGAAGACCTCGTCACGCATCTCTTCGATGTAGTCGTGAACGTCGTCGGCCTCCATCAACTCGTTGCGCTGTGCGTAGATGACCCGCCGCTGGTCGTTGGCGACGTCGTCGAAATCGAGCAGGTTCTTACGGATATCGAAGTTGTGGGCCTCGACCTTGCGCTGCGCGTTCTCGATTGCCCGGCTGACCCAGGTATGTTCGATCGCTTCACCTTCCTGCATGCCGAGCTTCTGCATCATGCCGCCCAGGCGGTCGGATGCGAAAATTCGCATCAGGCTGTCTTCCAGCGAAAGATAGAAACGGCTGGAACCCGGGTCACCCTGACGACCGGATCGGCCACGGAGCTGATTGTCGATTCGCCGCGATTCGTGCCGCTCGGTGCCGATGATGTGCAAGCCGCCGGCCTCGATTACCTGGTCGTGACGCTTCTTCCAGTCTTCCTTGACCGCCTTGATCTTTTCTTCGGGCACGTTCTCGCCGAGCTCGGAAAGCTCGGCCTCCAGGCTGCCTCCGAGCACGATGTCGGTGCCGCGACCGGCCATGTTGGTCGCGATGGTCACGGCGCCGGGCCGCCCGGCCTGGGCAATGATCGGCGCCTCGCGTTCGTGCTGCTTTGCGTTCAGCACCTCGTGCTTGATCTTTGCCTTCTTCAGCTCGCGCGAGATCAGCTCCGAGGTCTCGATCGATGTCGTACCGACCAGCGCCGGCTGGCCGGCCTGGCTGCGTTCCTTGATGTCGTTGATGATCGCGGCGTACTTTTCCTGCGTGGTCAGATAGACCAGGTCGCCGTTGTCTTCCCGAACCATCGGGCGATGGGTCGGGATCACGACGACCTCGAGACCGTAGATACTCTGGAACTCGTAGGCCTCGGTATCGGCCGTCCCGGTCATGCCGGAAAGTTTCTCGTACAGGCGGAAATAGTTCTGGAAAGTGATCGACGCCAGCGTCTGGTTTTCGCGCTGAATCGGCACACCCTCCTTGGCCTCCACCGCCTGGTGAAGTCCGTCCGACCAGCGGCGGCCAGGCATGGTGCGCCCGGTGAATTCGTCGACAATCACGACCTCGCCGTCGTTGACGATGTATTCGACGTCGCGGTTGAAAAGATAATGGGCGCGCAGGCAGGCGTTGAGGGTGTGCATCAGCGCCAGGTTGTTGGCGTCGTAGAGACTCTCGTTTTCGTTCAGCAGCCCGGCGGCAATCAGCAGCTGCTCGACGTGCGCCATGCCGTCCTCGGTGAGGTGCACCTGCTTGGTTTTCTCGTCGAGCGAGAAGTCGCCGGGCCCCTCTTCCTCTTCCTGGATCGTGAGTTCGGGCACGATGCGGTTGAGCTTGACGTACAGATCCGGCCCCTCGTCGGCCGGGCCTGAAATGATCAGCGGCGTCCTCGCCTCGTCGATCAGGATCGAGTCGACCTCGTCGACGATCGCGAAATGCTGGGCGCGCTGGACTTTTTGATCCAGCGAAAATGCCATGTTGTCGCGAAGGTAATCGAACCCGAATTCGTTGTTGGTGCCGTAGGTGACGTCGCAGGCATAAGCCGCGCGTTTGGCCGCTGGCGTCATTCCGGGCACCGAGACACCGACGCTCATGTCCAGCGCGTGATAAATCGGACCCATCCAGTCGGCGTCGCGGCGAGCCAGGTAATCGTTGACCGTCACCACGTGCGCACCCTTGCCCGGCAGCGCGTTCAGGTAGACGGCGAGGGTCGCGACCAGGGTCTTGCCCTCACCGGTCTTCATTTCCGCGATCTTGCCCTGATGGAGGACCATTCCGCCAATCAGCTGCACGTCGAAATGCCGCAGGCCCAGCGTGCGCACCGAGGCTTCGCGTACGACCGCGAAGGCCTCTGGAAGCAGCGCGTCCAGCGTTTCTCCGTCGGCATGACGCTGGCGGAATTCGGCGGTCTTGGCCTTGAGCTGGTCGTCGCTGAGCTGCTGCGTTTCCGATTCCAGCGCGTTGATTTGCTCGACGTCCTTCCCGAGCTGCTTCAGCAAGCGCTCGTTACGGCTTCCGACGACCTTCGTGATCAAGCTTTTGAGCATAGAGATACCGGGCCTGGTTGGGCATTGGTCCACTGACGACGGGCGCGAAATGGCGACTCCCGGCGGTCAGCGCGAAGCGACCGCCGGTCTCCGGAACCGACCGCGATGGACGGCCGTCAGTCGACAATCGCCTGACGCGTGCCGGATGACGCCTCACGCCCTGAGATATGCATGTTGGGCCTTCGCTGCGGCCGATCAAGCACTCGGGCTCGGGCATTGTAGCGAATGGCGCGTTCCAGCGCCGATGCCGGTGCTGGTGCCGGTCGGATAGACTGGTNGGATGTCGAAGGAAGTGACGAGCAAAAACGAGCGCGCGCACAGCGTAAAGCGACAGATCAACGGTCGCTCCGGTTTTTCGGCATTGCTGCGCGAAACCGAGGCCTACGTTGAATTGAACCGGCGAATCGAGGGCGCGATACCGACGTCGGCGCGTGGTGAAATCGGTGTAGCCCGGATCGTCGACGGCTGCGTCGTCATCGGTGCAGCCAGCCCCGCCCGCGCCACGCAAGCGCGCCTGGCCGCGGACGACATTCTGGACGCGGCGCGCAACCACTGGCCGACTCGCATTGAATCGGCTCGTGTGGTGGTCATCCCGGGTGTGCGCTTCGGCACCTAGCGTGATTTTGTCCCTGCCTGGACCGGGTCGGCAGAGGCGAGCGCCCTCGACCGGCGCCCGCTCCGATCAGAACGCCTGAGCGGGCTGCAGGTAGGAGATGGGCGCGCGCTCGGCGTCGTCGAATACCACTTCTTCCCAGACGTCTTCGCGAGCCAGCAGCTCACGGATGAGGGAGTTATTCAACGCGTGTCCGGACTTGTAGCCGATGAAACGACCGATCAGGCCGGCGCCGAGCAGGTACAGATCGCCGATCGCGTCCAGCACCTTGTGCTTGACGAACTCGTCCTCGTAACGCAGGCCGTCCGTATTGAGCACCCGGTAGTCGTCGACAACGACGGCGTTGTCGAGGCTGCCGCCCAGCACCAGGTTGCGCTGACGGAGATACTCGATATCGCGCATGAAGCCGAAGGTACGGGCGCGCGACACCTCTTTCAGATACGACGTGGTCGAAAAATCCATGTCGACCTTGCAGTGGCGACGCTTGAACACCGGGTGGTCGAAATCGATCTCGAAGCCCACTCGGAAGCCATCAAACGGCTCGAAGCGAGCCCAGCGGTCACCTTCATCCAGCTCAAGCGGCTTCTTGATGCGGATGAATCGCTTGGCGGCTGCTTGTTCGGCGATGCCGGCGGATTGAATCAGGAAAACGAAGGGCGCAGCGCTGCCGTCCATGATCGGAACTTCGGCCGCGGTCAGATCCACATACAGGTTGTCGATGCCGAGGCCGGCGAGCGCGGACATCAGATGTTCGATCGTGGCAACCCGGGTGCCGTCGTCGCCGACCAGCGTCGTCGAGAGCGCAGTGTCGCCGACCCGATCCGGCTCTGCTCGCAGCTCGCAGACGGGCCCAAGGTCGGTGCGCCGGAATACAATTCCGGTATTGACGGGAGCCGGCCGGAGCGTCATCACGACTTTCTCGCCGCTGTGCATCCCGATTCCGGTCGCCCGGATCACGTTTTTCAGCGTTCTTTGTCGAATCATCTGAACGCGGTCGCTCCTTTAACAAATTCCCCGAATTTTAGCACAGCGAAAGCAACGCGAACTGAAATGTTGCAGAAATCCGACACGCTGTTGCACATTCACGACATTGTGCCGAACGCCCGCCAATACGGGCTAGCGGGCACGGCGAGTGACCCGCTATCGACCGTCGCGTTATGCCGGAGCTTTCTCCGTCGGGAACCCACCGCCGATCGCTCCGGCAGCCGAGCCGGCCGCTTCAGTCGGCCTGGTTGCGGAGAAACGCCGGAATATCGAGGTACTCGAATTCCTGCTGTTCGGCTCTCGGACGATCTTGCCGATCGCGAGCGCCGGACGACCCGCCCTCGCTATCCGGCTGCTCGTGAATCCGCCGCGTGGCGACCGGCTGATTGTCGGTCCCTGTGCGCACCACCTGCATCGGCTTTTCCTCGCGCTTTCGCACGCGCTGCCCGAGCCCGGTTGCCACCACCGTGACCCGGATTTCGTCGTTCATGTCGGCGTCGATCACCGTGCCCATGACCACCGAAGCGTCTTCGCTGGCGAGGTCGGCAATGGTGGTCCCGATCTCCTCGAACTCCTTCATCGACAGGTTCATGCCGGCGGTCACATTGACCAGGATGCCGCAAGCACCCGACAGGTTGACGTCCTCGAGCAGCGGCGATCCGATCGCCGATTGAGCTGCCATCAACGCGCGGTCCTGGCCAGTCGCGGACCCCGATCCCATCATCGCCATACCCATCTCCGACATCACCGTGCGCACGTCGGCAAAGTCGACGTTGATCAGCCCCGGCCGGGTGATCAACTCGGCAATTCCCTGCACCGCGCCGGACAGCACCTGGTTGGCGGCCTTGAACGCGTTGAGCAGCGTAATGTCCGGACCCAGCACGCTCAGCAGTTTGGCGTTCGGGATGGTGATCAGCGAATCGACGTGGTGGCCGAGTTCATCGATCCCCTGTTGGGCAACGCCGAGGCGCCGCTGGCCTTCGAACGGAAACGGCTTGGTGACCACCGCCACGGTAAGAATGCCCATTTCCTTGGCGGTCTGCGCGACCACCGGCGCGGCGCCCGTGCCGGTGCCGCCGCCCATTCCGGCCGTGATGAAGACCATGTCGCATCCGTCGAGCATCTCGGTGATGCGATCGCGATCCTCCAGCGCAGCCTGGCGCCCCACCTCTGGGTTGGCGCCCGCGCCCAGACCCTTGGTCACGCTGGATCCGATCTGCAGCGTCGACTTGCCGTTGAAACTTTTCAGGGCCTGCGCGTCGGTGTTGACCGAGATGAACTCGACGCCTTCGATATTGGCCTCGACCATCTGATTGACCGCGTTGCCGCCGCCTCCGCCGATACCGAGCACCTTGATCGTCGCGCTGGGCGTGTAATTTTCGATTACTTCGAATGCCATGATGATTCTCCTTTCTCTCGCCGTTTTGAAATCACGAGCTCGAACCGACGGCGCGGATCTGAAGTCCGCTTGCTGCCGCCGCACGGGCCCGCAAAAGTGAAACTTCCGTTTGAATCGGGAATCCGTTCACGCTCAGAATTCCCCCTGAAACCATTGCTTGCATCGTTCCAGCAGGCTGCCGGCCGAACCGCGGCCGCGCCCGCGCCCAACGCCGGGGCGCTCACTGCGGCTGCCGCGGATCAACAGACCGACGCCGGTGGCGTGGATCGGGTTGTCGACGACTTCCGACAGACCGGTGACGTGCTGGGGCGCGCCGAGGCGCACCGGCATGTGCATGATTTCCTCGGCCAGTTCGACCACGCCCTCCATTCGCGCTCCGCCGCCGGTCAGCACCAGGCCGGCCGGCACGAGGTTCTCGCAGCCGGACTGGCGCAGCTGCTTGTGCACGTGGTTGAACAACTCCCGGTAGCGCGCTTCGACGACCTGGGCCAGCGTCTGGCGCTCGAGCCTGCGAGGCGCCCGATCGCCGACCGACGGCACCTGGATGGTTTCGTCGCTGGCGGTGAGCTGCTCCAGCGCGCAGGCGTACTTGACCTTGATCTCCTCGGCGTGCAGCGTCGGCGTCCGGAGCGCCACCGCGATGTCGCTGGTCACCAGGTCGCCGGCGATCGGGATACACGCGGTGTGCTGGGTCGCGCCATCGGAGAACACCGCGATGTCCGTGGTGCCGGCGCCGATATCGACCAGCGCAATGCCGAGCTCCTTTTCGTCTTCGGACAGCACCGATTCGCTCGACGCGAGCTGGTGCAGCACCAGCCCGTCGACGTTGAGCCCGCAGCGCGCGATGCACTTGGTCACGTTCTGGATCGCGCTGACTGCAGCCGTAACCAGATGGACCTGCACCTCCAGCCGCACCCCGGACATGCCGACCGGCTGGCGGATGCCGTCGGTTGAATCGATCACATAGCCCTTGGGCAGGACCTCGAGGATCTGCTGATCGGCCGGAATGGCCACCGCGCGTGCCGATTCGAGCACGCGCTCGACGTCGGAATCGTCGACTTCGGAATCGCGGATGGCGACCGCGCCGTGCGAGTGGCGCGAGCTGACGTGGGTTCCGGCAATGCCGGCGAAAACCGAGTGAATCTCGCAATCGGCCATCAGCTCGGCTTCCTCGACGGCGCGCTGAATCGAGGCTTCGGTGGACTCGATGTCCACGACCATGCCGCGTTTGAGTCCGCGCGAGGCGTGCGATCCCAGCCCGATCACCTCGACGCGGCCGTCTTCCTGCAGCTCGCCTACGATCGCAACGATCTTGCTGGTACCGATATCCAGTCCGACGACCAGCGACTTGTCGATCTTTCTAGCCATGATTGGCGTCCACTCCGGATTCAATTGAGGTTGCTCGCCCGGCCAGACGGGCCGGATCGGTGACCTCGACGGATCGCTCGGGGGTCACCGAAAGGCCGTTCGGATAGCGCAGGTCGACGCGCGCCACGTCGCCCCGGGCATTCAGCGCCGGGCGCACCGAGAGGTAGCGCCGAACGCGCGGCTCGATCTCGTCGCGCCCAAGCAGCAATTCGACCCCGTCGTTCAGGACGACCCGCCATGAGCCCCGGGGATCGACGTCGACCCGCGACAGCGAAAGCCCCTCGGCGCGCAGCAGGCCGCCGATCGAACGCCATCCCTCCACGACGCGGTCATGACGATCTCCGGGACCGGTCAGGTCGACCAGGCCCTGCATCGACGCGGTGCCGGCGACGTGGAACAGCTCGCCTTCGGGATTGACCAACGCCTCGCCGTTGAATCGCGCCACGGCTCGCTGCTCGACGACCAGGATCGACAGCGCGTCCGGCCACTGCCTGGCAACCGAGGCGCGCTTGACCCAGGGGAGCGCCTCGACCGCCGCGCGCGCAGCATCGACGTCGACGGCGAAGAATCCGCGGCGTGCCTCGTCGGCCACCGCGGCGCGGATCTGGGCGGTGGCGACTCGCTCGACTTCGCCGCTGACTTCCAGCCAGCGGATCGGCCAGTGACGCGCCTCGCCCCAGCCCGACCACCAGGCGCCCCCAAGCAGGGCCACCAGCAGCAGGCCGGTCACGCTCCAGCGGTTGAAGGCCGCTTTCAGGTAGTTGATTGCTGCAGTCATTGTGCCGACCCCTCCCCGGTCGTGGCCAGAACGCGCATCACAAGCCGATCGAAATCGATCCCGGCCGCCGCTGCCGCCATCGGCACCAGCGAGTGGTCGGTCAGGCCGGGTACCGTATTGACCTCGAGCAACCAGGGCTCACCCTCGGTGTCGAGCAGGAAATCGACCCGGCCCCAGCCGCGGCAACCGAGCACGTCGAACGCCTGCAGCGCCAGCGCGCGCAGCGCCTGCTCCCGAGCCGGTTCAAGCCCGCAAGGAGCGCGGTATTCGGTGTCTCCGGCGTTGTATTTGGCGTCGTAATCGTAGAAATCGCGCGGGGTCGCGATCCGGACCAGCGGCAGCACTTCGCGTTCCAGTACCGCTGCGGTGTATTCGGGGCCCTCGACCAGCCGCTCGACCAGCACGCACTCGTCGTATTCGAGGGCTCGAGCGACGGCGTCGGACAGCCGCCCTCGTTCGACGATCCTCGACATACCGACGCTGGAGCCTTCGCGCGCCGGCTTGACGAACACCGGCAGGCCGAGATCGGCCTCGATCGCGGCAGCGTCTGCCGCCGCGCGCGCGATGCGCCAATCCGGCGTCGGAATGCCGGCGGCGCGCCAGACCCGCTTGGTCTGGAGCTTGTCCATGGTCAGCGCCGAGGCAAGCAGTCCGGAGCCGGAAACCGGCACACCGTACAGCGCCAGCGCACCCTGCAGACAGCCGTCTTCGCCGCCGCGGCCGTGAATCATGTTCAGCACGCGCCCGATTCGCCCGTCGCGTGCAGCGTCGACGACGGCCCGAGCGCCATCGAAGCTCTGATAGTCGACCCCGGCACGGTCCAGCGCCCCGGCCACGGCCGCCCCGGTACGAAGCGAAACCTCGCGCTCGGCGCTGTCGCCGCCGAATACCAGTCCGAGCACCTGCGATTGCGACGACCGGGCCGTCATGGCTGCCGCTCCCGCAGCTTGGCTGCCAGTGAGCCGACGTCTCCGGCGCCCATGATCAGCACCAGATCGTTGTCTTCGACCACCGAGTCCAGCGCATCCGGCGCGTCGTCGATGCCGGCGATTCGGGTGACCTCGGCTCCGCCGCGCTGCCCGATGGAAGAGGCCAGGCTGTCAGAAGTGATACCGGCAACCGGCGCCTCGCCGGCCGGGTAGATATCGCCGAGAATCAGTCGGTCGGGCTCTGCCAGCACGCGCGCAAACGCGTCGAACTGGTCTCGGGTCCGGGTGAACCGATGCGGCTGGAACAACATCACCAGGCGGCGACCGGGCCAGCCGCCGCGGGCGGCCTGGATCACCGAATCCAGCTCGGTGGGATGGTGACCGTAGTCTTCGAATACCAGCGCCGAGCCGCGCGAAAACTCG
>JGI12109J20283_10775153_pt1 | contig 16273 bp, 14 predicted proteins | sample ElkSlonscriptome_12_FD_20283 | JGI IMG/M metagenome (IMG submission 20283)
GGCAACACGGGTTCGATCCCCGTCGGGGATGCCAAATAAAGAAAACGGCCCCTTCCATCCGGAAGAGGCCGTTTTTTTTTGCGGTATGCGAACCGGTCTACCAGTCCACGTTCACCACCCAGAGGTTGGCGTCGCTGGAACCGAAGTTCCCGTAGTAGATCCTGGTGCCGTCGGGCGACCAGGCGGGCCAGAAACCGCCGCTGGTGGTCACCTGGAAGGGCTCGCCGCTGCCGTCGGCGGCGATGACAAAGATTTCGCTCAGGCCGGTCCGGGTGCTCTCGTAGGCAATTTCCTCGCCGTCGGGAGACCAGTCCGGGTGTCCGGAATAGGCACCATAGGGGGTAACCTGGATCAAGCCCAGCCCCATGTTGTTCACGGTGTAAATGGCGGAATATCCGTCCCGGTTGCTCTCGAAAGCCACCCGGGTGCCATCAGGGGACCAGTTGGGGGTCCGGTTGTAGATCCCATTTTCGGTGGTCGTCAGGCGCTGCGGTTCGCCGCCAGCAACGGAGACCAGCCAGATGTCACTGCCGCCGGGCTTGTCCCGATTCGACTCGAACACGATGAAATCGTTGTTGGGCGACCAGTTGGGACTGCCGTCATTCGCAACGGAGCTCGTCAGGGCCACGGGCTCGCTGCCGGGGTTGGACAGGTCCAGGACGTAGATGTCCTTCACGCCGGAGCGTTCGGACTCGAAGACGATGAAGCTGCCGTCCGGGGACCATTCAGCGGCGCTGTCAAAGGCGGGATCGGTGGTCAACGGTTCGGCCGTGCCCCCCTCTACGGGAATCCTGTAGATATCCATGTTACCGGCCACATCGGATTCGAAAAGAACCCACTGACCGTCCGGGGAGATATTGGGGTTGCTCTCGAAATTCCCGTTGTCGGTGATCTGGGCCACCACGGGGATCCGGGCCGCAGGCGGAGGCGCCGTGCTGTCATCCGAGCTGCAACCGGCCATCAGGAAGAGGCCGAAAACCAGGAAAAGGGCCAGCCCCAAGAACTTACGCATTTCGATGCTCCTCATCACATGGTCCCGCACCGCGGAGTCGGGCGGATTGCCTTGCCGTCCGGGTGCTTCTCGCTGTTCTGGTCTCATTGTTCGGCTCCCCTGATCCTTACATTAAGAAAAAAATCCTTTTTGAAAAGGGGTTACAGGTTTTAACGCACCAGGGTCAGGCTTCCCTGGGCCTGGATGGACCCCGCCTGCAGCACGTACAGGTAGCGACCGCTGGCCACGCCGGTGCCCCGGTCATCGTTCCCGTTCCAGTCCAGCATGACGTGGCCGCCGCCGCTGATGCTGCCGCCGTCGATGCTGCGGACCAGACGGCCACGCACGTCGAAGACATCCAGGCGAACCTGGCCCACGGTGCCGGCCGGCAGTTCGAGGGAGATGGTGGTGCGGGGGTTGCAGGGATTGGGGAAAGCCCGCGCCACATGCCGCGCGACCTCGGCGCTCGGGCGTTCGGAAAGGAATCCGCCCAGCAGGTCCTCGAGGCCCAGGACCTGGTCCGGCAGGGTCAGGTCGTGGTTCTCGATGCTACCGGTGACGATGGCCAGTTCGCCGCCGAAGAGGTAGCGGAAATCCTCAGCCACGATCTCACGGGCGCGATCCGCATGGGCGGCGGCCGGGCCGTTGTCCTCGTTGGAGAGGCCACGCAGGTCCATGTAGGCATTCCAGCGGCTGCTGCTGTCATCCATGAAGGCCCAGGTCAGGACGTGGCCCATCTCGTGGGTCACGATGTAGGCCTGGGTGGAGGCGGCGATGGTGCCGGTGCCCGGCGTCAGGTAGATGTTGTTGCCGCTGGCGTAGCTGCTGGACACGGCCGCCGGAGGGGCGGGCAGGAGGTAGATATCCACGTCCAGAGCCACGTCGAAGCCGTGCATGGCTTCCAGGGCGCCCAGGACCTGATCCGCATCGAAAGGCACGTACCGGGCGTCCGCAGCCGCCAGGTTGATGCCGCAGAGGGAAGGCTCGGCGGCGATCTCGGCCGCTCCGACCAGGTTGACCCGCAGGCCGTTGGCCATGGTCACCACTTCCGCACCCCGGACGAACGAGGCGGACATGAGGATGATGACCAGGACCAGAGCGGCGTTGGTGGTGCTCAGCTTGTTGTTCTGCGTCATCATGATCCTTTACCTTCCCTTTCCTGGAACCAGCGGGCTTCTTCATCCATCACGAGCCGCACTGCTGGTCTTTACCCAATAAAAGGCATGATTCGTTCCCGAAAGGGGGATTTCCCGGGCCTGGCGGAAATCCGGCCACGCGTGGATCTCGCAAGCCCCAAGTCGATGGGAAAAAAGCACTTACAAAAGTACTTTTATTGTGATAATTGGGATAGATCCGCCACAGGTTTCTGCGGCGCCCACATGTGTGCGTAATTTCCCCCATTTCGCGTGAAAAAATACTCACCTTTTGATGAATACTATAACACACTGCCACGTTGATTGGGGAATTATTCAAATAATGTGGGGGAATTTCCTCAGAATGGGCGGGGACGGGTCAGCGGTTGCGGCCAAACCGCCCCAGCAGCAAGCCACCGATGCCATAGAGGAAAGCGGCGAGTTTCAGGCCCGCTCCGATGATGATCAGCCCCTGGGACCCGCCGCCGAAACCGGGGATCAGCCCGGCCAGGTGGCCCAGCAGGCTGATGGAGTCCAGCAGGACCACACCCAGCACAAGGACCAGCCATTCGTTGCCACAGGACCCGGAAACAAGCTGGCAGATCCGGCGTCCGAGCACCACGCCCACCAGGGAAATGGACAGCACCCCCACCAGGAGCAGCCCCACGAGCACCAGCAGCGCCACCGGGATGCCGATGACCGTCAGCACCAGAATACCGATGAGGGCCAGCCCCAGGAGCACCAGCACCAGGGAGCCCACCGCCCCGACCAGCAGGCTGGGCAGGGGCCGGGTCGTGAGAGTCTCGTGGACGCGCTCGAGATTTTCCCGGGGGGTCAGGGCCATGCCGATGAGCGCCAGCACCAGGATAAGCATCAGCTCGCCGAGGGCGGCAAAGAGGCCCAGGGCCCCACCCTCGGTCAGCCAGCGGAAGTCCCCGTCGGTCAGGCCGGGCAAAGGATCGATCACCGTCACATCGGAGACATCGGCCCCCGGATCCTGACTGAGGAATCCGGCCACGGTGATGACCTCGTCCGTGATCTCGGCCGTATCGTCGATGACCAGATCGCCGAACACGGTGACCACCTTGCCATCCACCCGGCCGCTGATCTGCGCGTCACCGAAAACCACCACCACGTTGCCGCGCACATCCTGGTTGGCGGGAATCTGGACGCCCTCGCGGATCTTCACCACGTTGCCGCGCACGATCTGCCGCTCGGGAAATTTTTCCTCCCTGCCCGGCACGCCCCAGCTCCAGGAGCGGCGCACTTCCTGCCGCGTCTCCTCGGGCATATCCTTGAGAATGACCTCCTGCAGGAGCTGGAATCCCTGGCTGATCTGCTTGTCCAGATTCTGCGGCACGTCGATAACGATACCCTCGCCCGTCCGGTCCAGGAAGCTGATGCGGTTGTTGGAGATTTGCAGTTCCATCTCCCCCAGCTCCTGGCCGATGCCCTCGATCACGTCCGTGAAATCCTGGACCGTTTCCTGCAGACGGGCCCGTTGCTCCTCCGAAAGCTGGATATCCAGTTCATCGAGGGAGAGGCTGTCCCGCAGGCCGCTGATGGCTCGGGAGTAGATCTGGATCTCGCGGCGCAGGCTGTCGCGCATGGCGGCCTGGGCGTCACTGTCGGCGGGAAGGAGGGGTTGGGGCGGTTTGGAAGGCGAAGCCTCGGTCGGAGGGGCCTGCTGGGCCGTCGCCACGCCGAGCAGGAAAAGCAGGGAGGCCACCAATACGCATACGGCGACGCGGTTCCTTCCGGAGCCGCGTCCCCAACTGCGTATCTGGCGTCCGATGCCCATGCATTTCCCTATCGTGATGTTCAGCTACCGGTATCCCTGGCCCGGGTCATTCCGAGGGCCACCCGCCGACCGACGGCCTGCAGGCGCACCATGAGTTCCGGCATGACGCCCACGACCACGGCCGCGCCCAGATAGGCCGGAGCCTCCAGGGCGAACTGGGCCCCGGCCGCGGCCACGGCCACGACCAGGCCCGCGGTGCGGGTCGCCGGAGCGCGGACGAAAGCCGGCAGGAACTCTTCCTCCAGGAAGACGGGCACCCGCTCGCGGCGGATCCCCTCCATGGCTTTATATCCCTCGTAGTTGACGGATGCGAGAATTTTCTGATCGAATTCCGCAGGCGGCTCGTGATCCGGCAGGCCTTCCAGAAGCTGGAAGAGACCCACGAGACGATCGTGCTCGGCCTGGCAGTCGGCGCAGTCGCGCATATGGAGAAAGACGGAGAGCCCACTGGTCTTGTCCAGGGTCCCGTCCAGGTACTCCTGCATCTTTTCCTGGCACGGTCCGCATTCCAGCGGAGCGGTGCCCGGGTTTTCCTTGCGGTCCATGATCGCCTCCTCATGTGGCGATGAATCGCTCCTCCGGACTGCGTGGGGTGCGACGGTCCGTCCGGAGAGTCCGTTGGTGTAGGGGGCTGCAATCGGTTTTGGGCCGATTGCAGCCACCCAGAGCAACAGGTGTCTTATCCCCCGACATTGACTTGATCACCTGTCTGCCGGGGATTACGAAGGCCCCCGGCCATTGTTTCACGGAAATTCCATTAAATTTACCGGAATCATATTTCATAGGAACGGGCCTTCAGCATCTGCTGGATCATGTTGCGGGCCCGATGGATGCGGGCCTTGACCGTGCCGAGGGGCAGGTCCAGCACCTCGGCGATCTCCTCGTAACTGAGCTGTTGGTCGTGCCGCAGCAGGGTGATGGCCTTGTAGTGCGGCGGCAGGTCCGCGATGACCTCCTCCAGGCGGCTGAGGGCCTCCTTGCGCTGCATTACCATGTCGGGCGTGGGCCCGGTGTCGGGCAGCTGGAGTTCGAACTCCTCGCCATCGGCCCCGGTGCTGCTCTCGATGGACTGGAAGCGCATGCGCCTGCGGCGCAGGAAATCGATGCAGTGGTTGGTGGCGATGCGGAAGAGCCAGCTGCTGAAGGCGTAGTTCTCGTCGAATCGATCCAGGAGGTTGAAGACCTTGATGAAGACCTCCTGCCCCAGATCGACGGCGTCCTCCTGGTTGCGCGTCATGCGGTAGCAGAGGTTGTAGATGGGTGTCCGGTAGGTGGCCAGGATCTCGGCAAACGCCGCCTCTTCACCGCGCTTGCAGCGGCGAATGACGCGCAGATCCTGTTGCCGATCGAACATGAGGTCTCCCGAAGATAAAGCCCGGGTCCGGTTTATCGCTGCGAAAATAGAGCCAAGGCCGCCGTGAGGTCAACCGCCAACCCGCCTCCGGGGCAAAAGAAAAGCGCCCCCGAGAGGGCGCTTTCCGGGCGAGATTCGGGCGAGAGCCTAGCGGGGGTCCACTCCCAGCAGCGTCATCCAGTCCGTCCGCGTCATGGACGGGAACAGACCACCGAAGGTGTAGTCCGGCAGGTAGAGGAAGTCACCCTCGGGAATCGGGTTGCCGTCGGGGCCGTCCAGGAAGACCAGGGGCGTTTCCGAATCCCAGTAGATATCCACCTCGGTGACGGAGATCACGTCGGTGAATTCCATGTCCTGCCCGTTCACCACGGTGGTGTAGGGGAAATCCGGGTTCCAGAGATTGGGACCGTAGGTGTAGGTGCCATCGTAAGTGGCGTACTGCGCAAAATCCAGCCATTCCATGTAGGGCAGCTTCGTCTTCCAGTCCGGCACCGGATCGAGGAAGAAGGAGGAGATGTCCACCGTCAGGTCGAAGGTCTCCTCGGGCCCCACCACCACCGGGATGGTGTACGGACCGTTGGTCAGGGTCCGCACCCAGGCGATGATGTCGGGCAGGGTTTCCCAGGTCCCCATGTGTTCGGGCAGGTCGCCGCCCATCTCCAGGATGGCGCCGTCCAGCTCGGCCAGCAGCATCTGGGCGATGAGATCGTGATCCTGGTCGTCCTGCTCGGCCTGGATGAAGCCGTAGGCCGCCTCCAGCTTGGCCAGCAGGGCCTGCATCTCACCGTGAGCGGCGCTCAGGGCGTCCTCGCCGCTCCAGGGGTCGGTCCACAGGGTCAGGAAGTGGCTGCCGCTGCTCAGCAACCCCTCGATATGGCCCAGCATGGCATCCTGCAGCAGGAGGGATTCTTCCTCGTCGTCGTACAGGGTCAGCTCGTAGGTGCCGTCCCCGACCGGGTCGTACTCGTAGCTGGTGAAGCCGCTTTGCAGGAGGGGATCGGTCAGCCAGGTGTAGTCTCCGTCCGGGGAAGGCTCCACGTCGTAGGCGGTGGCCAGGTACAGGCCCGAGCGCAGGGCACGCACCACGCCGTCCAGCACGTAGACCTCGCCCAGGTCGATCTCCACCGTATCAGGCTCCGCCCCCTGAATGATCAGGATCTGGAAATCGGGATCCGCCTCGGCGGCGCCCAGGTGCCCGACGATGCTGCCGGTCATGGGCAGCAGGGTATCGTGGATGGTGGTCTGCAGGTCACGCACGATGGCTGTCCCGTCCTTGGCTCCAGCATCCACACCCAGGGGAACCTCCTGGGGCACCATGGCCAGAGGGGCGCGGTGCATGATGGTGAAGGAACGCCCCAGCAGCCCGCCGGCCAGCAGGTCCAGGGGCGAGTGACCGGGCAGGGTCATGCCCCCCGGCAGGGTCAGGTCCGGTTCCCCCAGCATCCCCGTCAGATCCTCCAGCCCGCTGGCCTGGGCCAGGAGCACCATCTGCACGAAGGCCAGGCCGAAGTGGGCCGCCCCGCAGTTCGGGTCCAGGGCCAGGGCGGCCTCGAAATCCTCCTGATAGGTGGTCATGTCCATGGCCATGATGGCGTCCATATCTTCGGGGTCGAAGGTGCCTCCCACGGCGTCTTCCATATCTTCCATCATGCCACCCATGCTCTCGGTGGCGGCCTGGTCGGCTGCGGCCTGATCCTCGGGCGAGACGTTCGTTCCCCCGTCATCTCCATCACTGCTGCAACCCCAGAAGGCGAGACACAGAGAAAGAACGAGCAGGAGCAGAATCTTGCGCATGGCAATCCCTTTCGAGAGGGTTTCGGGTGTGGCGGATTTCTTCCCCGCGCCTATCCTAAACGTGCTGACAGGCCATTGTCAACAAGCGCCAGGGGTCGGTGGGAGACGGGCAGCCTTGACACCCCATCACGGCGGACCTATCCTCCCGTCGAACAGGAACTCACCCCGATCGGGAACCGCATGGGAGGCACGGCATGAGCAACATCGAAATCATTCAGGCACGGGAAATTCTGGATTCCCGGGGCAACCCCACCATCGAGGTGGATGTATTCCTGGAAGACGGCAGCGTGGGCCGGGCAGGCGTGCCCAGCGGCGCCAGCACCGGCGAGCACGAGGCCATCGAGCTGCGCGACGACGCCAAGGATCGCTACCTGGGCAAGGGCGTGCTGGATGCCGTGGGCAACGTCCGCAGCCTGGAAGAGGAACTGGTGGGCGTGGACGCCACCGACCAGCTGCTGGTCGACCGCATCATGCTGGAACTGGACAGCACCCCGAACAAGAGCAAGCTGGGCGCCAACGCCATCCTGGGCGTGAGCCTGGCCGTGGCCAAGGCCGCCGCCGAGTCCGTGGGCCTGCCCCTGTACCAGTACATCGGCGGCGTCGGCGCCCGCACCCTGCCCGTGCCCATGATGAACGTGCTGAACGGCGGCAGCCACGCCGACAACAACGTGGACATCCAGGAATTCATGATCATGCCCATCGGCGCCCCCACCTTCGCCGAGGCCCTGCGCTACGGCGCCGAAACCTTCCACACCCTCAAGAAGCTGCTGAGCGAGAAGGGCCTGGCCACCAGCGTCGGTGACGAGGGCGGCTTCGCCCCCAACCTGGGCAGCAACCGCGAGGCCCTGGACCTGCTGACCATGGCCATCGAGAAGGCCGGTTACAAGCCCGGCGAGGAGATCGTCCTGGCCGTGGACGTGGCCAGCAGCGAGTTCTACAAGGACGGCAAGTACCACCTGGAAGCCGAGGGCGGCGAGGACTGGGAACCCGAGCAGCTGGTCGAGTTCTACAAGGGCCTGGTGGATTCCTACCCCATCATGAGCATCGAGGACGGCCTGGACGAGAACGACTGGGCCGGCTGGGGCAAGATGTTCGAGGTGCTGGGCAACCGCATCCAGATCGTGGGCGACGACCTGTTCGTCACCAACCCGGAGCGTCTGCGCCGCGGCATCGTCGAGGGCTGCGCCAACAGCATCCTGATCAAGCTGAACCAGATCGGCAGCCTGAGCGAGACCCTCGAGACCATCGAGATCGCCAAGAAGGCCCGCTACACCAACGTGATCAGCCACCGCAGCGGCGAGACCGCCGATACCACCATCGCGGACCTGGCCGTGGCCACCAACGCCGGCCAGATCAAGACGGGAAGCCTGTGCCGCAGCGACCGCATCGCCAAGTACAACCAGCTGCTGCGCATCGAAGAGGAACTGGAAGACCTGGCCGTCTACCCCGGCCTGGGTTGCTTCTACAACCTGCGCTAGGGAGGCGGACGCATGTTTTCCCGCTTCCAGGCCAAGAATCCGGAGGGCCGGAACTTTCCGGTCCACCGGCGGGCCCGGGACCGCAACAAGCTGATCCTGTTCATCGCCGCGGCGGGGCTGGTTCTGCTGCTGATGGCCCAGCTGGGTGAGGATGGCCTGGCCACCTTCCTGCAGCTGCGGAACCAGGAATCCGAACTGGCCACCGAGGTGCAGCGGCTGGAGGCCGCCAACACCGGGCTGGAACAGAAGCTGCACGGGCTGGCCACCGATCCGGTGGTGCTGGAAAAGCTGGCGCGTGAGAAGCACAACATGCAGAAGCCGGAGGAGGAGGTTCTGACTGTCCGGCAACCTGAGGATCCGCCCGAGTAGACGGCCGTTGCGGGTGTCCCCGGCCGGGCCAGCGGAAAACCCCGGAGTTATTTTTTGACAGTCCCGGGGAGGCTTCCTATATTGCGGCCACCAAAAGAATATGGATGCGGGGTGGAGCAGTCTGGTAGCTCGTTGGGCTCATAACCCAAAGGTCACAGGTTCAAATCCTGTCCCCGCTACCAAATTAAATCCCCGCGCCCCTTGATGGGCGCGGGGATTTTTTTATCCATGGCTTATCCCGCACCGGATACCTTTTCTTGATTCGCCTGGCGCGGTTGTATTCAGGGTGCGCATGGCCGCTCCGGGATGCTATTTTCGAATAGAACTTCCCGGTGGCCGCTGCGGCCGGACTGGCCTGCCATGGTCGGGAAGGCTGTCCCAGTGCTTGCCGAAACGCGGCGGNTGTCCGGCAAGGACATCGTGGTCTGCCAGGCCCGATGCTCGATTTCCTCACGGCATGAGATCGGAGACGGATTGAAAGATGAAGTCGTACCCGCCCACGAGAATTTCCCTGACGGGGACCGAGGCCAACGCCGGCGTGCCCAACTGCTTGTGCCCATGAAAAGGAACCTGGTAGCCGGCTTTGCCGTCGTCATCCTGGCCATCGCCAATCCGCTCGGCATGGCCCCGGTCCGGGCCGGGCTTCCGGGCGAGGAGCCTGCACGCCCGGAGACCACCCCGTCGCTGGTGATCAACGCGCTGCTGGAAAAGACGATCTTCAAGGTGGATGTCGTCTCGCTGGAGTTGTGGTTGGGCCCGGCGACGACACGCGATATCAGGCGGCATCCCCCTGCCGGCGCCGATTCGCTGGCCACTGTGATCGCCGACAGCCGCGACGCCTGGGCCCAGCTCGTCTTCCAGCGCGACGTGGGTCTCGACCGGTTCCTTGCCGGCGTCACCGAGGACATGCAGCGCGCCGTTAACGCGGGATGGCTCGACGCGGAGGGTTATGCCGAGGTCGCGACAGGCCTACCCCGCTGGCTGGCGCCGCTAAAGGAGCAGGGGATCGCATCGGGCGACCGGTTCACCTACGCCATCGTGGAGGACACGCTGCGTGCCGTCTTCACGCGGCAGGACGGCAACGTCGTCATCGATCAGACAGACGTTGGCCCGGCGCATCGGCGGGCCCTGCTGGGCAGCTTCGTGGCGCCCGGCGCCGGTTTTCGTGAGGGTCTGCTTGCGGATTTGAAGCGAAAGAGAGAGCGGCCTTGAAGACCCGTGTCGTTCGGCCCGAGATCCTCGACTCCCTTCCGCCCGACCACCCGGCGGCTGTCGCCAATCGCCGCGACCTGCGAATAATCAACCGCATCATGGGCACATCGGCCTGGATCGCGTCCACGCTCGAACGATGCCTGGTCCAGGGCGACCACATCCTCGAGGTCGGCGCCGGCGACGGTGAACTGGGACGCGTTCTGCGGCACCGTCTGCCGGACCTGCCAAGCTACCGCTACACCGGGCTGGACCGGAGCCACACACGGCCCCCGGGCTGGCCGGACCTCTGGGAATGGTGTCGCCATGACCTGCTCGACCACGAAATGGAGCCGAAACCTCAGGTGCTGATTGCCAACTTTCTGCTGCATCAGTTCACCGATGCCGACCTTGCCCGTCTGGGCCGGGCCATCCGGGACATCCCCGTCTGGATCCTCTGCGAGCCGTACCGATCTCGTCTCGCCGTGGCTGGTCTCGCCCTCCTGCGTCCTTTTGGCCTGCACGATGTCTCTTGGCACGACGGCCGGGTCAGCGTGCGGGCCGGATTCCGCGGGCGGGAACTGGCGAACCTGCTGGGAGACGATGGCGCCCGCCGGCAGACACGCATCGCCGTCGACTGGCGCGGCAGCTATCGTCTGGTGTCGGTTCTCCGAGGGTCCCGCGGATCTTGATTCCGCCCGCCGCTTGATTACAAGCCAACCAGCAGCGACTCCGAACAGAATCCTGGGCCCAGAGCAGAGATGAGCCCGAAGCCGCCCTGGCCGGGCTCGCGTTGCTCCATGTATCTCTCCAGAACGAACAGCACCGTGGCCGACGACATGTTGCCGTAGTCGCGCAGAATGCTCCGGGGAAGATCCAGCTGGGCCGGTTCCAGGGCCAGGGCCGCCTGGTAGGCTTCCAGCACCTTGGTGCCCCCCGGATGCAGCAGAAGCGCCCCCATGTCGGCAATCTTCAGGTCGTGCATGGCCAGGAAGCCGCCCAGATCCTCGGCCGCGGTCTCCTCCACCATGCGGGGAATGCGCTTGGCGAAGACCACTTGCAGCCCCTCCTGCAGCACGGTCCAGCCCATGACGTCGAGGGAGTCGGGGAAGAAACGGCTGCGGGTGTCGAGCAGGGTCAGTCCCGAGCCGGCCACCTGATCGCCGCTGACCGCAGCCGCCGCCGAACCGTCGCCGAACAGGGCGGTGGCCACCAGGTTCGATTTGGAAACGTCGTTGGGCAGGAAAGTCAACCCGCACAGTTCGGTCGTCACGACCAGGATTCTCGCCTCCGGATGAGCCAGGACGTAATGGTGGGCGTGGGATAAACCCGCCGCACCGCCGGCACAGCCCAGACCCCAGATGGGTGTGCGCCGGACATCAGTCCGCAGCCCCAGGTCATTGATCAGGCGCGCGTCGATGGAGGGCGTGGCCAGGCCCGTGGTATTGACGTAGATGATGTAGTCCACTTCGGAGGCTTTCCAGCCGGCCCGTTTCATGGCCGATTCGGCGGCCTCGGCGCTGAGCCGGGTGGCCTCGCGGCAGTACAGGGCGCTCTTTTCGGCCAGGTCGTGCTCCTGGAAAAACCACTCCTGGGGGACGGCGAAATATCGACTCTGTATGCCTGTGTTTTCGAACAGGGGCATGAGGCTCTCGATATCGGGCAGGTGGCCAGCGAACTGGGCGCGTGCAAAATTCGCGGCCGTGCTCTGATCTATCCTGGTTTCGGGGATAGCGGTGGCCACGGCCTGGATCTTCGGCATATCGGCTCCTTCTGTGAATGGGTTTCGGTCCCTGAAATATAGTCAGGGAATCCCAAGATAGAACGATTCGATAGTTTGGGCTTGCCGGAGCGCTCCGTTGCGCTTCCGCGATGGCCAATGTGAACCAGAGGCGCATGCTTCAGGGTTTGCCGACCGCTATCCGAAACCCGCACGGGATGGCCTGCCCCCTGAAGGCCCCAACCCCCATTCTTCGACGCTGGTCAAATCCGGCGATTTAGGCTAAGGTGGCAACGCGCCTTCATCGCAGGGCGCCTTCTTCGTATCAACAATGAGCGACGGAACAAGGAAGAACCATGGCAGAATCGCGTGGACAGTGGAGCGGTCGGCTCGGCTTCATCCTGGCGGCCACCGGCAGCGCCATCGGGCTGGGTAATCTCTGGAAATTTCCCTACATCACCCATGAGAATCATGGCGGGGCCTTCGTGCTGGTCTACATCGGCATGGTGCTGCTGGTGGGTTTTCCCATCATGATCGCCGAGATCCTGGTGGGGCGCCGCACCCACCTGAGTCCGGTGGGTGCCTTTCGCACCCTGGGCCGGAGCAAGCCCGGCGGAGGCGCCTGGTCCGGGGTGGGGTTTCTCGGGGTGCTGGCCGGCTTCACCATCCTCAGTTATTACAGCGTGGTGGCCGGCTGGACCATCCACTACACCTGGCTATCGCTGAACGGGGAACTGGCCCGGCTGGCCCGGGACGCCCACGGCCTGCAGACCTACTTCGGCAACGAGTTCCTGGCCAGTGGGCCGCAACAGGTCTTCTACCACGTGCTGTTCATGCTGCTGACCACGGTGGCGGTGTACTTCGGGGTGCAGAAGGGCATCGAGAAGGTGGCCAAGATTCTCATGCCCACGCTCTTGCTGATCCTGCTGATACTGGTCGGCTACAGCAGCACCACCTCCGGTTTCGGCGAGGCCCTGCGGTTCCTCTTTCGGCCTGATTTCCATACGCTGACCACCGGGTCCATCCTGGAGGCCCTCGGGCACGCGTTCTTCACCCTGTCACTGGGCATGGGCGCCATGCTGACCTACGGCAGCTATATCTCCAATAACATGAGCATCCCCCGCGCCGCCTTCCAGATCTCGCTGCTCGATACGCTGATCGCCCTGATGGCCTGCGTCATCATGTTCAGCATCATCAACAGCGCGGACATCGAGGTCTCCAAGAGCGCCACCATCCTGTTCACCACCATCCCCACCGTGTTCGCGCAGTTGCCGGCGGCCAGTTTCTTCAACGCCATCTTCTACCTGCTGATCGGGTTCGCCGCCCTGACCAGCACCATCAGTCTGCTGGAGGTGGTCAGCAGCTATGCCATCGACGACCTGCGCTGGTCCCGCAAGCGGGCCACCCTGACCATGAGCGCGGTGATCACCGTCTTCGGCGTGCTGAACGCCCTGAGCCTGGGTGCCAACCCGGCCCTGTCCCGCATCAACTTTGTCGGGCGGGAAAGCACGGCGGGCGTCTTCGGCACCATGGACTATCTTGCCAGCAACTGGTTCCTGCCCGTGGGCGGGTTCCTGATCGCCATCTTCGTGGGCTGGATCCTGGGTTCCAGGGAAACCCTCGAGGAGCTGGAAAAGGGGCACGGCCCCTACCGCTGGTTCCGGGGCTGGCGCCAGCTGATCCGCTTCGTGGCCCCGCTGGCGGTGGGCGCCATCATCGTCAGTGTCATCCTGGGCCGGGAATACCAGTAGGAAACGGACGGCAACCGATTCATGAAAAAGCGCAGGGGAATCATCTACGGTGTCCTGGTGGTATTGCTGCTGGTCATCGGCGTGTGGTGGGTCTACTTCCTGACCCTGGAGAACGATGCGCGCCTGGAGTTCGAGCGGCAGAAACTGCAGAACGACCGGCTGCACGCCGTGTTCCTGCTGCAGAGCAACCCGCAGATGCGCGCCGATCCGCGCCACTACCTGGGAGATAACTTCCCCCACCTCATGTTCCGCAAGACCGACCAGGGTGTGGACGTGCAGATCGACCCCGTCTTTCTCAAGGCCGCCGAGGACAAGGCGCGCCGCGTGCGCAACATGTTCCTCTACGAGGGGCTGACCTTCATGGTCCTGCTGCTGGCCGGCAGCACCATCCTGGTGCTTTCGTGGCGCAGCGAGAGCCGTTTCGTGGAGGCGCGGGAGCTCTTTCTGGCCGGCGCCACGCACGAGTTCAAGACCCCCCTGGCCAGCCTGCAACTGTACACCGAGACCCTGGGCCGTGAGGGATTGAGCGAGGAACATCAGCAGCGCATCCGGGGCCGCATGGTGGAGGACATCCGGCGCCTGGAGCATCTGGTGGACGAGGTGCTTTCCCTCAGCGCCGACGATACGTTCCGCCCCGGACCGCGCGTGGTCCTGGACCTCAAGGAGCTCTCCCGGCGAGTCATCGAGGAACTTCGCGGATTTGCCGGGGACAACGGGGCCGTCATTCTGCTGGAAAGCGAGCCCGATATCCTGATCCAGGGTCAGGAAGTGGCCTTCAACCTGACGTTGCGCAACCTCATCGTCAACGCCATCCGGCACAACGACCCGGGGGTGCGTATCACCGTCAAGCTGGAAAGGCGGCGCAACTGGAACCTGCTGACCGTCAGCGACGACGGCCGCGGCATCCCCCGGCGATTGCACGACAAGGTTTTCGAGTGTTTTTATAGCGACAGCAGGGACACCCGGCCGGACAAGGGCGCCGGCGTGGGTCTGTACCTGGTGCGCCGCAACGTGACGAGCATGGGTGGCAAGGTGAAGATAGAGAGTGACGAGGGCAAGGGCTGCACCTTCTACATCATGCTCCCGGCCCACAAAGGAGAAAAGGCATGAAACGGCGAATACTGGTGGTGGAGGACGACGCCCATCTGGCGGACGGCCTGCACATCAACCTGGATCTGGAAGGGTACGAACCCCTGGTGGCCGGCAGCGGGGAAGAAGGTCTGGAACTGTGGCGGCGCGGCGGCGTGGACCTGATCCTGCTGGACGTGATGCTGCCGGGCATGGACGGCTTCGAGGTGTGCCGCCACATCCGGCGCGAGGGCGACCGGGTGCCCATCCTTTTTCTGACGGCCCGCGGCGCCGGGCAGGATCGCATCCGCGGCCTGGACGAGGGCGGGGACGACTACATCAGCAAACCCTTCGAGCTGAACGAACTTCTGGCCCGCATCAAGAGCATCTTCCGCCGGCAGGACTGGTTCCGCGGGCAGGAGGCACCGCAGACCCTGCAGGTCGGGCGGGCCACGGTGAACCTGCGGGCCTTCCAGGCCACCACCAGCGAGGGCGAGACCATCGACCTCAAGGAAAAGGAGGTCATGATCCTGCGCCTGCTCAAGGAGCACGAGGGCGAACCCGTGGACCGGGAGACCATCCTGGACCGGGTCTGGGGGTTCGGGGCCTACCCCACCACCCGCACGGTGGACAATTTCATCCTCTCGCTGCGCAAGATCATCGAGAAGGACCCGCGTCAGCCGAAGCACATCCTGACGGTGCACGGCGTGGGCTACCGCCTGATCAGCATCCCGGAGGAGAGCCCGGAAGATGAGTGACCGGCGCGAACAGTTCCGGCGGCTGATGGAAGTTTTTCGGGACCCTCCAGAAAACCTGGAGAAATCCGAGGCCCTGCCCCTGCTGGAATGGGCCGAGGAGGTCCTGGCCGCCGAGGGCTGCGCCGCCCTGCCGCGGGAGCTCTGGGAAGAGTACCTGGAAGAGACCCGGCACCCACGCTTCCTGACCGCCCTGTATGCCGATGACCGGGCCACGGCCCGGCGCTGGGCCGAGACCACCTTCCGTATCGTCGAGGACATCCACTTCGATCTGGGCGATCTGCTGGCCCAGCGTGCCCGGCGCCTGCCCGACCGCATCCTCTTCCAGGATCTGAGCGAGACCGGCGCCGGCAGCTGGAGCTACCACCGCATCCTGCAGCGGGTGCGCAGCAACGCCGCCGTCTTCCTCGAGCACGGTCTGCGCGAGGGCCAGGAACCGCCCGCCGGGGACGGCCCCCGGGTGGCCCTGCTCTGCGAGAACGGCATCGCCTCGGCCAGCTGCGACCTGGCCTGCCTGACGCACGACATCTTCGTCACCCCGCTGAACGTGCACTTCGGGACCGACAACCTGGTCTGGATCTTCGACCGGCTGGACATCACCTGTGCCGTGTGCGACCACCCCGACCGCCTGGAGCGGCTCATCGCCATCCGCGAGAAGACACGGCGACCGTTTGTCATCTTCACCCTGAACGATTGCTCCCGGGCGGGCCGGGACGGCATCCACCTGCTGGAGGAATTCCGGGGCATGATGGACGCCGCGGAGAGTCATGAGGTACTTGCCGGGCGGCGCCGGCGAACCATGCGCGAGGTGAGCACCGTCATGTTCACCAGCGGCAGCACCGGCCGCCCCAAGGGTGTGGCCTTCAGCCAG
>JGI12109J20283_11003530_pt1 | contig 16272 bp, 15 predicted proteins | sample ElkSlonscriptome_12_FD_20283 | JGI IMG/M metagenome (IMG submission 20283)
TGCCGGAGGGCTGCTCTTCAACGCTGACCGTGATGTCGACCTGGTCCTCGCTGCCTTCGACGGGCACGGTCTCGAAATTGATGTTTTCGAAAAAGCCGAGGCGCTGCAGCCGCTGTCGCGAGCGGTCCAGCGAAAGCTGGGAGAACCATGCGCCTTCGAACTGACGCATTTCGCGCCGCAGCACCTCGTCCTTGGTCTGGGTATTGCCCGAGAAATTGATGCGGCGAACGTAGACGCGCTTGCCGGGCTCGATAAAAAAGGTCAGATCGACCTCACGCGTGGCGCGATCAACGCGGGGCACCGGGTTGACGTTGGCAAAGGCATAGCCGATGTTCGACAGCAGAGCGGTGATGTTTTCCATGCTCTGCTCCAGATCCCGGCGAGAAAAGACATCGCCGGCGTTGACCTGGACGAGCCGGCGAAGCGTCTCTTCCGGCAGGATCAGCTCGCCGGTCAGCTGGACGTTGTTGATCCGATAGACCTCACCCTCGCGGACGTTGGCGGTGATGAAGATGTCCTGCTTGTCGGGGCTGATCGAGACCTGCGTCGATTCGATGGCGAAGTCGACATAGCCGCGATCGAGATAGTAGGAGCGCAAGGTCTCGAGATCGCCCGATAGCTTTTCGCGCGTGTAGCGATGGTGACTTCTCCAGAAGAACAGGCCCCGGCGGTCGGCGGATTCGAAGTCCTCGCGCAGCGCTTCGTCGTCGAAGGTTTCGTTACCGACGATATTGATGTGGCGAATGCGCGCCTGCTTGCCTTCGTCGATGTCGATGGACAGGGTGACCCGATTCCGATCCAGGCGATTGACCTGGGGATCGACGACGGCGGCGTAATGGCCCCGGGCGTGATATTGGCGCACCAGCTCCTGCTGCACCCGGTCGAGTTCGAGGGGGTTGAAGATCTCGCCTTCGCTGATGCCGATGCTGGCCAGGGCGGGCAGGAGATCTTCAGTTTTCAGCTGCCGGTTGCCGTCGATCGAGATCGAGGAGATGGCGGGGCGCTCGGCCACGGCGATGATCAGAACATTGCCGTCGCGGGCCAGGGCAATGTCGCTGAAAAAACCGGTCCGATAGAGGTCGCGAATCGTCGAGCGGCCGAGCGACGGTGTCATCGTGTCGCCGACTTCAACGGGGATGAAGCTGAAGATATTGCCTTCGGAGATGCGCTGGAGGCCGTCGACCCGGATGTCATCGATGCGAAAGCTTTCAGCCGCGAGAGGGGCCGAAAGGATGGCCAGGATCAGCAGAAGGCAGAGCTTGTTCATGAAAAACCTTGGGCTTGAGTCAATGCGCGCTGACGCCGGACGGAGTCCGGCGAGCGCGAATTTTAGGTGAAGACGCGTAATATATCGTTAAATATCGCCAGGCTCATCAGGCTGACGACGAGGAGCAGGCCGACATACTGCCCGGCCGCTTGAACCTGCTCCGAGACGGGCGAGCCCTTGATGATCTCGATGAAGTAGTAGAGCAGGTGGCCACCATCGAGCATCGGGATCGGCAGAAGATTGATGATCGCCAGGGACAGGCTGATCAGGCCGAGAAAGAACAGGAAGCGTGACAGGCCGAGTCGGGCGGAACTGTCGGCCATCTGGGCGATGGTGATCGGGCCGGACAGATTGCTCAGAGACGCGCTGCCGGTCACCATGCGACCGAGGATGCCGAGCGTCGCCCCGGTTAGGCGCCCCAGCTCCTCGAAGGACGCACCGATTGCCTCCACAGGGCCCATTTGGAGGATGAAGAAACTGCGGTCGAATCGTTCCTCGAGGTCGCTGTCGGGGGCGGGTGCTCCGATCCCTAAGAGAGGCCGGCCGTCGCGCATTTCGGGCTCGATGTCGACTTCCCAGCGCCTTTCACCGCGCTCCAGTGAGAGCGTCACGGCATTGACGCTGCCGTCGGCATTCATGGCTCGGGTGCCGATTTCCCGGATGATATCTCGCCAACCCGCAACGGCAACGCCATCGATGGCGCTGATGCGGTCGCCGCTGCTCAGGCCGGCTCGCGACGCCGGGGAGCCTGCCGAGACCTCGCCGATCACCGGCTGGAAGTCCGGCCGCCAGGGCTGCAGGCCCAGGGACTCCAGCGTATTCTCCTCATCGAATTCAGGGCCGAGCTCAGTCAGCGGCAGCTGGATGCGGCGCTCGTTGCCGCTTAGATCGGCAACGGTCAGCTCGATGGCGCGCCGATCGAGGGAGGGAGGAATCAGGCGGAGCAGCGTGTGGGTCCAGGTCTGCACCGGCTGGCCGTCAACTTCCAGAATCAAATCGTCCTCCTGCAGGCCAGCTTCGGCGGCCATGCCCGTGGGCGGATCGAGCACCGGGCGGGTTTCCGAGATCCCGATCACGAACATCAGCCAGAAGGCTGCCAGGGCAAAGATCAGATTGAAGATCGGACCGGCGGCCACGATGGCGATGCGCTGGCCAACGGGCTTGCGGTTGAAGGCCGCGTCGCGCTGCTCCGGAGCGACGGGGCCCTCGCGTTCGTCCAGCATCTTGACGTAGCCGCCCAGCGGTATGGCGGCCAGCCGGTATTCCGTGCCGTCGCGAGCGGTCCGTGACCACAGTGCGCTGCCGAAGCCGACGGAAAAGCGAAGAACTCGCACGCCGCAGCGCCGGGCCACCCAGAAGTGTCCGTATTCGTGAAAGGTGACCAGCAGCCCTAGGGCAACGATCAACCAGAAGATGGGTCCGAGTATGTCCATCGAAAATGACTCTTGTCAGTTCAGGGATTGGCCGGTCCGTGGATGGGCTGTAGCCATGCGCCAAGCAGCCCCATTGTATCGACTCTCGTTGGACCCGTTGACACGGCGCAGGTTCGCTTGCCGTCCAGAGGCTCCTTAGGCTTTCGGGCCGCCCGTGAGCTCAGGTCGGATTCGATAGGAAAGCGACCGCCAGGACGAAAAACGGCAGGGCGGCGCCGAGGCTGTCGATTCGATCGAGGATGCCACCGTGGCCCGGCAGCAGCTGCGAGCTGTCCTTGACGCCCTGCTGGCGCTTGAGCAGGCTCATAAAAAGGTCGCCACCCACCGAGATCCCGGCCAGCAGCAGCGCGACCCCGGCAGCCTCGAGCCATGAAAACGGGCTGCCCGGTAGCAGCTGGCTGGCGACGGCGCTGATGATCATGGTGCTGACCAGCCCGCCTCCCACGCCAGACCAGGTCTTTCCCGGGCTGATGCGCGGGGCCAGTTTCGGGCCCCCGATCTGCCGACCGACAAAGTATGCGCCGATATCCGCCGCGGCGATGATGATAATCAGCTGCACGACCAGCCAGGCCGATTCTCGCTGCAGCCAGCTCACGGCAAGCCAGGCCGACAGGAGGACGACCGAGAGCACGGCAAGCTTGACGCTGCGCCAGCCCGTGCCTGGCCTGCGGCCCAGCTCCGGTCGAAGCAGCCAGGCAATCAACAGCAGCCAGAGGAGAGCCGGGACGACCAGGACGCGCGGCAGCGGCCAATCAAAGCCCGGAAACGGAGGAAGGGGCAGGTCGACCAGGCCCAATCCGACGCCAACGATCAGGCCTGTAACAAGAAGGAGGGCGCCGAATACCCAGCGGAGTAACGGCTGGGTCAGACCGCCAAGCTGCGCCGCTTCCCAGCCGCCGACAGCGAGGATCACGACGCCGGCGACGACCGCGAACAGCGGGGCCGGCGCAATGAAGAGGAGGGAGAGGACGATCGCCGCGATGATGACCGCGGTCACGATCCGTGTCCTAAGCATGCTGGACTTGGCCCAGGCCTCCGAAACGGCGGTCGCGGCCGGCAAAATCGCGGAGCGCGTCGTCAAGATGTTCGGCGCTGAAGTCGGGCCAGAGCACGTCAGAGAAGTAGAGCTCGGTATAGGCCAGCTGCCAGAGAAGGAAGTTGGAGAGCCGGCGCTCGCCGCCGGTCCGGATCAGAAGATCGGGTTCGGGCACGTCGCTCAGGGCCAGATATCGGCGCAGATGGTCCTCGCTGATCGCTTCGGGCGGCAGGCCCTGATCGCGGGCAGCTTGAGCGAGCTGCTGGGCGGCGGCAACGATATCGGCCCGCCCGCCGTAGTTGACGGCCACGTTGAGGATCAGGCGACGATTGCCCTCCGTGCGCTTCTCGGCGCGCCGCATGCCGTCACGCAGCGCCGCGTTGAAGGCACTGCGATCGCCGACGAAGCGAATGCAGACGTCGTTCTCGTCAAGCTCGCGCACTTCCTTGGTCAGGGCACGCATGAACAGCTCGAGCAGCTGTTTGACTTCCATCGGGGGGCGGCGCCAGTTCTCGCTGGAGAAGGCATAGACGGTCATGTAGGGGATCCGTTTCCGGGCAACCGCTTCGACCGCCCGCCGCAGGGCGTCACTGCCGGCACGGTGGCCGTGCGATCGAGGCTTTCCCTGCTGGGAAGCCCAGCGGCCATTGCCGTCCATAACGATGGCCACGTGCTGAGGAAGAGGAACCGGCGCGTTCATGATGGTCAGATTTCCATCAGTTCCCGTTCTTTCTTGGCTATCAGCTCATCGACCTGGCCAACGTGTTCGTCGGTGAGCTGCTGCACGATGGACTCGCCCTTGCGAACGTCGTCTTCGGTCAGCTCTTTCTCCTTGAGGAAATCCTTGAGCTGGGAATTGGCGTCTCGGCGGATGTTGCGGATGGCCACCTTCGCCTGCTCCCCCTCGGCGTGAACGACCTTGACCAGACTGGCGCGACGTTCTTCGGTCAGCGCTGGCAGGGGCACGCGGATGTTGGCGCCCGAGGTCGCCGGGTTCAGGCCCAGGTCCGAGGTCATGATGGCCTTTTCGATCTTGCCTACCATCGATTTATCGAACGGCACAACGCTGAGGGTCCGCGAATCCTCGGCGTTGATGTTCGCCGCCTGATTGAGGGGGACCTCGGAGCCGTAGTAGTCGACGGTGACATGCTCCAGCAGGCTTGGGTGCGCGCGACCCGTGCGAATCTTCGCAAGTTCAGCGCCGAGTGCGGTAACGCTTTTCCCCATTCGGGCCTGAGCGTCCTTTTTGATGTCGTCGAGCATGCCTCACCTCGTAAAACCTAGAGAAATTCTAAAACTCTGAACCGGAAAAAACCGAAGAAAGTTTGAGATAACGCGCAATTGTAGCGAGACGCGCAGCGCCGTGCATGCCGACCTTGGAGCCGAGCTGCCTGCGTGCCTATGTTGAGTCAATGCACCAGCGTGCCGACGCTCTCTCCACGAATAAGACGATCGAGACTGCCGCTCTGGTTGAGGTTGATGATGCGGATCGGCATCGACTGGTCGCGACACAGGACGAAGGCATTGGCGTCCATGACGGCCAGCTTGCGTTCGATGACCTCATCGTAGCTGAGTTCGTCATAGCGCTCTGCGTCGGGATCCAGGGCCGGATCGGCGGAATAGATGCCGTCGACCTTGGTCGCCTTGATCATCAGGTCGGCGCCGATCTCGACCGCGCGCAGGCTCGCTGCCGTGTCCGTGGTGAAGAAGGGGTTGCCGGTGCCGGCTGCGAAAATGACGGCGCGACGCTTTTCGAGATGGCGCACGGCGCGTCGCCGGATGTAGTCCTCGCAGACCTCGCGCACGGAAATCGCGGACATCACTCGCGTATTGACGCCGGCGCGCTCCAGGGCGTCCTGCAGGCCGAGGGCGTTCATGACCGTCGCCAGCATGCCCATATGGTCACCGGTAATACGATCGATGCCTGACGCCGCCAGGCCCTTGCCGCGGAAGATGTTACCGCCACCGATCACGATGCCGATCTGGACGCCGGCGTCGACGACATTCGCGACCTCCCGGGCGATTCGGGAGGACACTTTTGGATCGATGCCGTAATCGAGCTCGCCGAGCAGGGCCTCGCCGCTGATTTTCAACAGAATTCTTCGAATCCCTGTCTGGCTCATGGCTTGGCCCTCCTTCGCCTGATTATCGAATCAGCTGCCGCGCGCCTGCTGCATGACCTCAGCGGCGAAATCCGTCTCTTCCTTCTCGATGCCCTCGCCGACTTCGAGGCGGATGAATGCGGTAACGCTGGCGCCCTTGTCCTTGAGCAGCTGCGCGACCGTCACATCGCCATCCTTGACGAAGGGTTGTCCGGTCAGGGTGATTTCGGCCAGACGCTTGTTCAGGCGACCCTGTACCATTTTTTCCACGATATCGGCCGGCTTGCCGCTCTCGGCTGCCTGCGACGCGAGGATGTCCTTTTCCTTTGCCAGAACCTCGGCGGGCACGTCGGCCACGTCGCGAAACTCCGGATTCAGAGCCGCCACGTGCATGGCGATATCACGCGCCAGCGCTTCATCACCGCCGCTGACGCTGACCATGACGCCGATTCGGCCGCCGTGGATATACGTGCCCACGGCACCGCCGTCGGCTTTCATGTGGGCGAGGCGGCGGACCTGGACGTTTTCGCCCACTTTGGAGACCAGCTGCTGGCGTGCGTCTTCAACCGTGCTGCCGCTCGCCATGCCCTTGCCCATCAGTTCGTCGACATCGCTGGATTCGAGCGCCAGGCGGGCGACCTCTTCGGCGAAATTGCGGAAGTTGTCGTCCTTGGCGACGAAGTCGGTTTCGCTGTTGACTTCGACAAGGACGCTCAGATCACCCGACGAGGCCTCGACGACCGCGCCCTCGGCCGCCACGCGGGAGGCCTTCTTGTCGGCCTTGGCCAGGCCGGATTTGCGCAGGTGCTCGACGGCACTCTCCATGTCGCCGCTGGTTTCGACCAGGGCTTTTTTGCATTCCATCATTCCGGCGCCAGTGCGCTCGCGGAGTTCCTTGACTTGTGCTGCTGTGATGCTCATGACAGTTCCATACACCTGTGTTCGATTCGTTTGAGGCAGACCCTTGTTATCGCGCGGCCCGCCGATGATCTATTTCGCTGCCGGCAATGGTCTTGTTATCACCGGCAGCGGATGGCGCCTCAGGGACCGAGTCTCCGGTCCCGTGCCGCTCAGTCGTCGTTTTCCGCAGCCGGCTTGGCGGCCGCTTTTTTCTTCTTCGACGCCTTCTTCTTGGCGACCTTCTTCGGAGCCGGCTCGCTCTCGCTGGCTTTCGCCTCATCTGCGCCTTCGGTCTTCTCCGCGTCGTCGGTTTCCTTGGCCGCTTCAGGCTCCGGGGCCGCTTCAGCCTTCTTCGGCGCGTCCGCTTCCGGTGCTTTGTCGTTGGTCGCTTTTGCGTCGTCTGCCGCTTCAACGTCGGCTTCGGCTTGGGACGCGTCGTCGCCGGCAGGCTCATCAGTCGTCGCCTTGGCGGAGGTCTTCTTCTTGGCCGTCTTCTTCGTGACTTTGGCGGAGGTCTTTTTCTTGGCCGTCTTCTTCGCCGTCTTCTTGGCCGGGGTGGAGGCCTCGGTCTGCTCGACCGGGTTGCCGTCGGCGTCGAGCTCGACGAATTCGTCGTCATCGCCCTTCGGCACGGGCGCCGAGGCGCGACCCTCGAGGATGGCGTCAGCGGCCAGCTGCGTGTAGAGACGAACCGCGCGAATTGCATCGTCGTTGCCCGGAATGACGTAGTCGATGTTTTCCGGGGAGTGGTTGGTGTCGACAACGGCGATCACCGGAATGCCCAGCTTGCGGGCCTCGGCCACGGCGATGGATTCGTGGCCCACATCGACCACGAACATGGCATCCGGCAGACCGTTCATGTCCTTGATGCCGCCGAGGCTGCGCTCGAGCTTGTCGCGCTCGCGAGTCAGCTGCAGCACTTCCTTCTTGACCAGGCGATCGAAGGAGCCGTCGGTTTCCATCTGCTCGAGCTCTTTCAGGCGATTGATCGATTGCTTGACCGTGCGGAAGTTGGTCAACATGCCGCCGAGCCAGCGGTGCGAGACGTAGGGACTGTTGCAGCGCTGCGCTTCTTCGGCGACTGCCTGGCCGGCGGCGCGTTTGGTGCCGACGAACATGATCTGCCCGCGCCGGCTGGCGAGACGGCTCATGAAGTCAAGGGACTCCTTGAGCAGGGGCAGGGTTTCTTCGAGGTTGACGATATGAATCTTGCCCCGGGCACCGAAGATGTAGGGTTCCATCTTTGGATTCCAGTAGCGGGTCTGATGACCGAAGTGCACCCCGGCTTCGAGGAGCTGGCGCATGGTGACGTTTGGCATGTTGTGATCCTTTATGAATCTGCTGGACATAGATCGTGGCCCGGCAGCTCTTCCCGCTGCATCAAGGGGCATCTGTCGTGATCAAAATGTCCGGGGTTTGGGCCTCCGCTCATCCCGGTCCTGCGAACCTTCGATTCCAACCGGGCAGGCCAAGAAGGCCAGCCGATCGGTCTCGCGGCAACCCCGCGGCCCGTGTCGATGAGCGTGTGTATTTGTGAGCCAGGCCAAAAGGCCTTGACTAAACCCGTCAAGTATAGCAGCAGGCCCGGGCTGAATGGAATACCCCAAGCGGCCCGATGCCCGCCTCGAACGTCGACCCGCTGCGGGCTCCGCGGGGTCGTCTCGGTTTTCTATAATCGTTTTCTCTACTCGTGCACTACCCTAGACCCAGATTTCCGATGCCTTACCTGCTCAGCGCTTACCAATTCACGTCAATGGATCAGCTGCCGCTCCAGCGGGAGCGGATCCGCAGTCGCGCCGCGGAGCTGGGTCTCAAGGGGACGGTTCTGATTGCCGAAGAGGGCATCAATTTCAGCCTCGGAGGAGGGCATAAGGCGCTCGAAGACTGGCTCGCCTGGGCCGCGCAAAGGCTTGGCATCGACGCGCCGGTTGTGAACTGGCAGCAGGTAGGTACGGTGCCTTTTCTTCGACTCAAGGTGCGAGTGCGCCCGGAAATCATTACCTTCGAGCAGGACCTGGTGCCGGGCCGGGCGGCGACGGGTCAGGCGCTCTCGCCGCAGCAGTGGCACCGCATGCTCGATGCGGACCGGCGCGGCTCCAATCAGCTGCAGCTGGTCGATACGAGAAATCAGTTCGAAGTCGAGCTCGGATCCTTCGACGGGGCTCGAGATCCGGGAACCAAGCGATTTACCGAGTTCGGCGACTGGGCCCTGCGCAACCTGTCCCCGGATCGCCCCGTCGCCATGTTTTGCACCGGCGGAGTGCGCTGTGAAAAGGCCAGCGCCTGGCTGCTGGAGCACGGATATGATCAGGTCTATCAGCTTGAGGGCGGCATCCTCAGCTATTTGGACGCGATCCCCGAATCGGAGTCGTACTGGACCGGCGAATGCTTCGTCTTCGATGATCGGGTCAGCGTCGATCATGCGCTCGAGCCGACGGGACGATCCGTGTGTGCCGGCTGCCGTCGCCCGGCTCCGGGCCTGGGTGGAGACGCGATGCCGCCCATCGATGAGCGGGGGCAGTGTCGTCTGTGCGGTGAACGTTTCGAAGCGGCGCGCCTCGAGGGGCTCAGAGAACGCGTTCGCCAGATGGCCCTGGCCCAGGCGCGAGGCGACCAGCATCTCGGTCCGCAAAACGAGGAGAAAGAATCATGACCCGGACGACGCTGCCCCTTTCCGCCAGCGCGATCGAGCCGCCGACCTGGCTTCCTGCCGCCCTCCACGGTAGCTGGGAGCTGCTCGCCGCCTATCCGCTCGCGCTCGCCGCGGTCATCGTCCTGATCGGCCTAACCCTTGCGGTGATCGGCCGGGGCCTGGTGCTGCACTGGGGCGGTAAATTGACGGCACGCACCCGCAGCGACCTGGATGAGCAGCTGCTGCGCATCGGGGCGAACGTGGCGGCCTTGCTCCTAGCCTACGCCTCGGTGGCCGTCGCCATTCAGGTCATCGGCTTCGCCGAACGGGTCGAACAGATTCTGCTGCGCATCCTCATGAGCCTGCTCATTCTGCGCCTGATGGTCTCGGGTCTGCGGGCGAGCCGGCTGGCGCTCAGCCTCCTCGGCACCTTGCGCGACCGATTCAAGATCGTCGAGGAGCGGACGCTCCCCCTGTTCGATCTGATCGGCACCATCGGCATCGTCGGACTCGCCTCCTACGCCCTGCTGATGGTTTGGAACATCAATCCGACCGCCTGGCTGGCGTCGGCGGGGGTTGTCGGCATCGCCGTCGGTTTTGCGGCGCGTGACACGCTGGCCAATCTCTTCGCGGGCTTTTTCATCATCGCCGATGCGCCCTATAAGCTCGGCGACTACATCGTTCTGGAGACCGGCGAGCGCGGTGAGATCACCAAGGTCGGTATTCGCTCGACCCGGATGCTGACGCGCGACGATGTCGAGATCACCGTGCCCAACTCGGCGATGGCCAATGCGATGGTCTACAACGAATCCGGCGGCAAGTGGACGAAGTTCCGGATCCGGCTCAAAGTCGGCGTGGCCTACGGCTCGGACGTCGATGAGGTCGTCGCACTTCTGGAACAGATCGCCACGGACCACGAGCGGGTCTGCAATGAACCGACGCCGCGCGTTCGCATGCGCGGCTTCGGCGATTCGAGCCTCGATTTCGAGCTTCTGTGCTGGGTCAACCAGCCGGCGGAGCGCGGGCTCGTCAGCCACGAGCTCTACATGAAGATCTACAAAAGCCTCGCCGCCGCCGATATCGAGATTCCCTTCCCTCAACGCGATATCTGGATGCGCCAGTCTGCCGACTCCTGATCGAGCCGTCTTTCGACCCTCGATCGGTCGCCACCAGGGCGAAGGTCAGGTCAGGTCAGGCTGGCGACCACCGCGTCGAGCGCGATCTCGCTGTTGTCCTGTCCTCGGCGCCGGTACTCGATCACGCCGCTGTCGAGGCCGCGGTCGCCGACGACCAGCACGTGGGGAATACCCAGGAGCTCGGCATCGGCAAACATCACGCCCGGCCGCAGCGGTCGGTCATCGAGCAGCACCGACTTGCCGGCGTCGGTCAGCTGTTTGTAGAGGGTCTCGCCGGCCTCCCGCACTCGATGCGATTTCTGATGATTCAGCGGCAGGATCATGATGTCGAAGGGTGACAGGGGCTCGGGCCAGATAATGCCCCGATCGTCGTGGTTCTGTTCGATCGCCGCGGCAACGATGCGCGTAATCCCGATGCCGTAGCAGCCCATCAGTGGATGCTGGCCGCGGCCGTTCTCGTCCATCACGACCGCATTCATGGCCTTCGAATACTTGTCGCCGAGCTGAAAGATGTGGCCGACCTCGATGCCGCGAATCAGGGCCAGCGTGCCCGAGCCGTCCGGGGCCGGATCGCCCGCCTGGACCTTGCGCAGATCGGCGACTTCAGGCAGCGGCAGGTCCCGCTCCCAGTTGATGCCAAAATAGTGAAAGCCGTCCTCGTTGGCGCCAGCGCTGAAATCGCTCATCGCCGCGACGGCTCGATCAACGATTACGGGCATCGGCAGCTCGACCGGGCCAAGGCTGCCCGGGCCCGCGCCAACGGCGGAACGAATCTCCTCTTCATCGGCCATTCGAAGCGGCGTCTTGACCTGTTCGAGCTTTTCGGCTTTTACCGCATTGAGCTCGTGATCGCCGCGAATAACCAGGGCGATCAGCGCCTGTTCGCTGTCCTCGCTGGCGTCCACGATCAGGGTCTTGACCGTTTTCTCGATGGGCTGATCGAACTGATCGACGAGGTCGGCGATCGTACGCGCTCGGGGAGTGGCGACCTTGTCCATCACGCGGGCCGGTGTTGCGCGCTCAGTGGGGGCCAGAGCCTCCGCCAATTCCACGTTGGCCGCATAGGCGCCGCCCGGCACGTGCGCGATTTCGTCCTCGCCGGAATCGGCCAGGACGTGGAATTCGTGCGACACGGCGCCGCCGATCGCGCCACTGTCGGCCTCGACGGCCTTGAACTCGAGGCCCAGGCGCTCGAAGATGCGCGTATAGGTCGCGTGCATGATCCGATAGAAATCGTTCAGGCTGTCGGCATCCATATGAAAGGAATAGCCGTCCTTCATCAGGAATTCGCGCGAGCGCATGACCCCGAAACGCGGCCGGATTTCGTCGCGAAACTTGGTCTGGATCTGGTAGAAACAGATCGGCAGCTGCTTGTAGGAGCGCAGCTCGCCGCGGGCAAATTCCGTAATCACTTCCTCGTGCGTCGGGCCGAAAGCGAATTCGCGACCGGCCCGGTCGGTGATCTTCAGCAGCTGGGCGCCGAACTGGTCCCAGCGATCGGTTTCCTGCCAGAGCTCGGCAGGCTGCACGGCAGGCATCAGCATTTCCAGGGCGCCGGCCGCGTCCATTTCCTCGCGGACGACCTGCTCGACCTTGCGCAGGACCTTCAGGCCCAGGGCAGTCCAGCTGTAGATGCCGGAGGTCAGTTTTCGGATCATCCCCGTGCGCAGCATGAGTTGATGCGAGGCGATCTCGGCATCAGACGGCACTTCACGCTGGGTGACGAGGTGGAATTGACTGATTTTCATGAGCGATGTGCTGCAGGGCTGTGGCAGGCAAGCCCCGAATTCTAGCAGCCGGAGGGCCCCGTGCGAACCGGCGCGATGACCCGCTGCAGCGGGAGGTCAGAAGTGCTGGCTTACGGGCGTTCAGACGCGCCGCGGCGGATCCGCCTTCAGCACCATTCGTCGATGAACGCTTGCGCTTCCTCGATCATGCGCTGGCGCTCGTCCTCGCTCAGTCGCTCGATTTCGCCGCTTTCGTTTTCGCGTTGAATCTGAACGCGCTGCGTCATCCAGGACAGATTGCTGCGGGCTTGCTCGCAGCGCTCGGCCACCATTTCAGGATCCGGCTCCTGGGCGTCAACTTCCGGTAACGCCGCCATGCCGCCATCATTGCCGTTGTCCGATCCCATGTCCTCGGTTTCGCCGACAGTTCGAGGCGCCACCGTATCGACGACGTTGTTGCGGGTGGTGATGCGCTGATACTCGACGCCCTCCGGGGGGCGCGCGGAAAAATGAGTCACGCCCTCGGCGTCGACCCACCTGTAGATTTCTTCCTGGGCCAGGGCGGGATTCGACCCCAGCGACAGCGTTGCGATCAGGGTCGCCGCCGGCATAAGCTTCAGAAATTTCAGAGATTTCATAAACTGCAGGTCTCCTGCTCACAAAAACCGCGTTGATCAAGATCTGAACTCTGCCCTAATCCGGCGGCTCGCGCAAGTTAGCAGCGGCGGTGCTATGCTCTTTCCGCGATGAAATCCCAGGCCCTGAAGTGAGCGACCCAGACAGCAGCAAAGGTCGGAATCGCGGCGCATTTCTGCTGCCCAACGCATTGACCACAGGCGCTTTGATGGCTGGTTTCTACGCCATCATTGCGGCGATTACCGACCAGGCTGTAACGGCCTGCGTCGCTGTCGTGGTTGCCGGCCTGCTCGACGGCGTCGACGGCCGGGTAGCTCGCCTGACCAACACCCAGTCGGAATTCGGCGTCCAGTACGACAGTTTGTCGGACCTCATCTCCTTCGGCCTGGCGCCGGCGCTGCTGGTCTTTACCTGGGCCCTCGAGGGGCTCGGTCATCCGGAAACGGTCGCCGCTAAGCTGGGCTGGCTGGGCGCCTTCTTTTTCTCAGCCTGCGCTGCCCTGCGCCTGGCTCGATTCAATACCCAGGCCGGCGTCGCCGACAAGGCCTACTTCCAAGGCCTCGCGAGCCCCGCGGCCGCCGGCACGATGGTCTCGACAATCTGGTTTTTCGAGAGCCGGTCGATTGCGCCCGAGTCCGTGGCCTGGGGGATGCTGCTGCTGACCATTCTTCTTGGTACCTTGATGGTGTCGCGAATTCGCTATTTCAGCTTCAAGGCCTGGCCCCTTTCCGACCGCGTCCCCTTTGCCTGGATCTTCCTCGTGCTGGTCGTGCTGGTCATGCTGGCCGTCGATCCGCCGGCCGTCCTCTTCACCATTGGTATTGTGTACGTGTCCTCGGGCCTCCTTCTGACCCTACGCGGCCGATACCAGCAGCGTCGGCGTCGTCGTCGCGAGTCCTCCAAAGCGATCAAACAGGACGATTGAACACGCATGGCTTTTGCAGTCAACAACAGCGATTCGAGGGCGTCACTCCGTGTCTGAGCTTCCCACGGCATCGCGCCGTCGCCTGGCCCGCATGGGTGTCGATCTCTGGCGGCTTCGGTCGGGCCTTCCCAGCGCCGATGATCTGGCCAGCGATGCCGATACGCTGCGCGTTCGACTGCTGTCGGGAAGCGGCGACTGGGTGCTGGTTCAGAAACAGGCCTGGCGCGGCGATCATTCGGATCTGATGGCGGATATCCAGGCCACGATCGGAGTCGAGCGCTGTCGCTTCGGGCAATGGGCCGAGGTCGGATCAGCGGGCGTCGGGCCAGCTGAGCTCCGGGCTCGAGGCGTGAGGTACGTGCTTTCATTCGGTCCGCCGCCGGACCTGATCGATTGGTCCATCCTGATCCAGGCCCCGAGCCTGGATGACCTGGTCGACCGCGCCGAGGCGCGTCGCGAGCTCTGGCAGCGCCTGGCGCCCGCGATCGGGGACTGAGCGTTGGCCGCCGTCGTCGAACCCCGGATCGAGATTCGGTCCATGCGCCGAGCGGATGTTTCGGCGGTCTATGCCATTGAAATATCAAGTTATCCCTTTCCTTGGACGCGCAGCATTATGGTCGACTGCCTCAGGGTCGGTTATGACTGCCGCGTCCTGACGGTGGATGGGATCATCGCGGCATATGCCATCGTGACCCAGGCCGTCGACGAGGCTCACCTGCTCAATCTTTGCGTCAGCTCGGAGCATCGCCGCCAGGGTCTCGCTCGCTTGTTGCTGCAGCAGATTCAGCGCGAGGCCCGCCTGACCGGTGCCCAGCGCCTGTTCCTCGAGGTTCGGCCTTCGAATCCGGGAGCTGTGGCCCTTTATCGAAGGAGCGGCTTTCGTCTGATCGGTCGCCGACCCGGCTATTACCCCGACGCGGGAGAGCGCGAAGACGCGCTGGTCATGGTCTGTCGGCTAAACCCCGCCGATCAGAGCGGTAGCGACTGATGCGCATTGCTGCAGCACAGATTGCCTCGGCCTGGTTGAACCGAGAGGCGACGGAAGCGCGCATCATCGACGCCGTCGATGAGGCGGCGGTCAGCGGTGTCGAATTGCTCGCCTTCGGCGAATGCCTGATGCCCGGCTATCCGTTCTGGGTCGAGCGGACCGATGGCGCCCGCTTCGACAGCAAGCTTCACGACGCTCTCTTCGCGCGCTACGTCGACCAGGCGGTCTGCATCGAAGACGGGCATCTGGACAGGATCTGCGAGGCGGCTCGACGCAACGCCATGTGCCTGGTTCTCGGAATTCTGGAACGCCCCGCCGATCGTGGCGAAAGCGTCTACGCCTCGGCCGTGGTCATCCTGCCCGATGGAGCGATCGGGTCGGTGCAGCGCAAGCTGATGCCGACGCATGAAGAGCGCCTTGTATGGGCGATTGGCGACGGCCACGGACTGCGCGTGCATCGCCTGGGCGAATTCACCCTCGGCGCGCTCAACTGCTGGGAAAACTGGATGCCTCTAGCCCGCGTGGCCCTGCATGCGCAGGGCGAGGACCTGCACGTAGCGCTTTGGCCCGGCAACGAGCGAAACACGCGCGAGATCACGAAGTTCATGGCCATCGAGGGCCGAAGTTTCGTCCTCTCGGCCTCAGGCCTGATGCGGCCTCAGGATTGGTCCGAGGACCTTGAATTCGATGATCGACTCAAGGCCGCCGCCTCCGATCTTCCCTGGGCGAGCGGGGGCTCCTGCCTGTGTGGTCCGGATGGGCGCTGGATCATCGAGCCCGTCAATGATGGAGCCGGCATCTTTCACGCCGACATCGACGCGGCCGCCGTGCGCCGAGCCCGGCGCCAGTTTGACCCGAGCGGCCACTATTCCCGCCCGGATGTCTTCCAGCTCAAGGTCGAGAGAAGGCGCCAGACGCTCCTGAAGCCAGAGGAATAGCGTACGAGCCACCGTTCCGGATCTGTCGCAGAGGCCCGCAAACATTCCGTAAGGTCCAGCGGTCATGGGGGTGTGACCAACATCAATCGCCGGAGTTATCGCCCGTCTGCGTGCGCTTGTTCTCGCCGTCGAGCTCCTGCTTGGCGGCGAACAGGGCAGTCAAGGCCAGCCAGGTGAGCGCGCTGAGCGCTACCGCGATCACCCACTCCTGCATGGCACAAGCCACGCCAATCGCCCCCAGCGTCCAGATGCAGCCGGCCGTGGCCGTGCCCAGCACGCGGTCTTCGTTCTTGAGAATCGCGCCGCCGCCGATGAATCCGATCCCGCCGAGGACGCCCTGCATGACCCTGGCCAGGGTGTCGGTCTGCCCGGGTTCGATCATCGCCACGCCGATCAGCATGTAGCTGCAGGCCCCGACAGAAACCAGGGGAAAAGTGCGCAGCCCCATGATCTTACTGTGCAGCTCTCGATTGACTGCCGCAGGCAGTGCCAGGGCACCCGCTGCCACCAGCGACAAAATTTTAATCATCCAGTCATCCAAGGCATTCACTC
>JGI12109J20283_10396602_pt1 | contig 16260 bp, 10 predicted proteins | sample ElkSlonscriptome_12_FD_20283 | JGI IMG/M metagenome (IMG submission 20283)
CGAAGCGATTTAGAGAAATATACGAGGCGTGCATCAAGAACCAATACAGCAAAGCAAGGGACATTTACACTCCCATGATTCCTTTGATTAGGAGTCTATTTGCGGAGGGAAATCCGGGAGGAATAAAAGAAACGCTCCAACATTTGAGCATCTGCAGTAATCACATGCGTCTTCCGCTGTATCCCGTTTCAGATGATCATAGCCTGAAGCTCTACAGACTAATTGCAGAGTTAGGCGAGCAATAAACAATTGAAGTCCTTTTGATCTTTATAAGCCTAAACTAAATGCTATGTCGGTTTATCGCCTGCAAGATGAAATACTTATTAAAGCACCCTTGGATGAGGTCTGGGATTTTTTTACCGATCCAAGAAATTTGCAGAAGATCACACCCGATAAAATGGGTTTCAAGCACGTTTACGAACCCGACGCCGAGAAAGTCTACCCTGGAATGCTTTTGGTTTACAAGGTTTCTCCATTGCTTGGAATTCCATTGACTTGGATCACCGAGATTACTCATGTTGAGCCAAAAAAGCGATTTGTTGACGATCAACTTAAGGGTCCTTTTGGAATGTGGCATCACATTCATGAATTCGAGTCAGTTGAAGGCGGTACTTTAGCTAAAGATTTGCTTTATTACCGCATGCCTTTTGGCGTTTTAGGTGACATGGCTCATCCCTTCACCGTAGCCAAACAGACACAAGAAATATTCAAGTTTCGAAAGGCCGAATTGGAGAAAATATTTGCATCTCATTAAATTGATATTTCGGCCTTTATAATTATCTTACGCGGAGTTTTGCGAGCAAAAAAATTTGTGCTTGTATTTTATTAACCCATCACTTTAACTAAACCAATTACTATGAAGAAGATTTTCCTTTTAAGTGCCGCTGCGGTGTTCGCCGTAGTGTCGGCTTTTTCGCAAGTTTGTCAACAAAACAATGGGCTCTTTTTGGGTACGGCCGTTGCTCCTTGTAGTGATACTCCACCTGTTGGAGTTGATTTTTTCGAATTTGAAGTCTGGCGAGGAGACCAGTACACTTGGACAAACCTCAAAGCAGGTGGAAATTATCGTTTTGATATTTGTCAAGGTACCGGAGGTAATGCCTGGGATGCCGTATTTACCGTAGTTGATCCATTAGGAGACGTAATCGCCAACGGGATAAATGCCAATGGATGTGCACTTTCCTTCACAGCTACTGTTGACGGAGCTTATGATGTTTTTGTAACTGAGGCGGGTGTATGCCCTCCTGCGGTTATTACTGAAGCAGGGGTGGATAACGGAATTCCTCGATTGGGATTTTTTGGAGGCGCCAGCTGCGACCCTCCCGTGACAACGTGTGAAGCCGGAACAAACGATGGGCTTACTGAGTCCATAATTTGTCCCGAAGAAACATCTATTGTTTCATTTAGTGGTACCATAGTACCTAATTCTCCCACACTCGGTGATGCGGGTATTGAGTTTGTCCCCGTAGACCCGCTTACCTCTTCTACGGGTACTATATATTTAGGCGGTTTTGAAACAGGAGATGAAGATTTTGAATTCGATAGTGGTTTGAACGGTGTATTAGCGGCAAATGATATTCCTGCGTTTGTTGGAGAGTATGATGTTAAATTAGTTGTATTATCAAATGACACAGTTAGCCCGTTTCTCAACTCAAATCGTTGTGACAGTACCGCTTCAGTGACAATAGAATTTCTTCCTGCAGGAGCTCCCGGATGTGCGCCGCCGCCTGTTTGCGAAGCCGGAAATATTGCAAGCGCTGCGAATCAGTCTGTTTGTCCTGGAGATGACGTGGTGCTCGAGTTAACGGGTGAAGACTTCCAGGACGCCGCGAATATTGTATTGGTTTGGTTGTTCATTGACACCGTGAGCGGCGATGTATTTGCGCTTCCACTAGACCCTGAGAGCCCTGCTACTTATAACTTTACCGGAGACCTTAACGCAGAGCTTGCACTAGCAGAATTAGATGTATTGCCTCCCGGTGATTATTTAACTTTTGCCGGTGTTTTTGACACCACCCTTCCCGACGGAGGAGGTTACTGCGACTTCACGGATAATGACTTTATCCTAACGATTCTCGATGAAAATGACCCTGAGTGTGGTGGTGTGCCGGAATGTACTAATCCATATCCTCAAGTTCCGTTTGAAAGTTTATCGACGGCAGTAAATCCCAATAATGGGAACATCGTCTTCCAATGGGATCCTATCGCGGGCCAACTTGGCTGTCAGGTAAATGTCATTGTAGGAGCATTAGCAGCGAGCTCGCCTTCATTTGTTTTCACTATCGGTGGTGCCAACGCAAGTTCATTTCAAGCTCCAGGAGGGCAATTGAATATCGGGACTACTTACAATTTCCGAGTTAGATGTGGATGTCAAAAAAATCCTCTGGTAATAGGTCAATACACCCAGTTTAGCAGCATTTTCTACCTCGGCGCAGGTGGGGCTCTCGCAGAACAATCTGAGGCGCTTAATCGCACGGAGTACTTGAGTTCTGTCGCGAAAGACAGGCTTCTCGTGAAGAATAGGTTCTCGAGCACAGGCGATCTTTCAGCTGTGCCAACTTATATTGGGATCGTAGAAGACACGGAACCGGCCATGTATGATGTTCAACGTAACGTTGAAGTCCAAAGCCACTCCGGTTCTTTTGAGGTATTCCCCAATCCTTCAACGGGTGCGGTTAATCTCAACTACGATGCATTGAATGAAGGACTTGTAAATGTTCGCCTTTTCGATATCGTAGGAAAGTCAGTAGCTGATTTTACTATGGCCGTGAACAAAGGGAAGAACTTTTTGAATTTTGATATTTCATCATTCGAAAAGGGAATTTACATTATAGAAGTGCGAGAGGGATTAACTTCTTCTTCTGCGAAGGTGGTGTTGAAATAACCTTCTGCAATCATACTTTGAAAAGGGTGCAGTTTTGCACCCTTTTTTTATTTTTACCCACTTTAATTAATTGCTGAAATGACAGTCTTCGGGAACCTTTTTATCACTTTAGTCATTTGTTTTTTTTCATTTTCGTTGAGCGCGCAAATGAGCGATCTTAGCGATGAAGAGACCATCGAATCGTTCACTTATGACCAAACCGGTCAAAAAGATTTTTTGGTCAATCTTAAGCTCTTCGATTTTGATTCGTCACTTTTAAATCCTTGGATTGAAGAGATTACCCACATCCGAGTTTTTGGCGTTGATTTTAAAAAAGGAAAGGGAGCAGATGGTCTCTACAAATATGTCGATGACTCCAAAATGAATGACTTTATCGACTTCAGTAATGAAAAGAACCTTAAAATAATATGGACACTGAATGTGACCAGTTTTACCCTCGAGGAAGAAATGGCTTATGTGCGAGATGTCATCTCACGCGGTCTGAACGTGGTGGGGTTCCAATATGGAGGAGAGTACTGGCAGAAGAAGTATGTTTTTGCGGATAAATCAGCGAAGGCCGTAGTTGAAAGAATTCGAATGGATGGAGAATACCGAGACTATTTGGATCTTTTGGACATGTGGCTACCTCCAATGCTGAAAGAATATCCACTATCTCAATATGAACATATCCTTATTACAGCGTACGTCGCAAATGGTCAAGATAGAACTTCCAAATACCGTCGAGAATTCAATCGGAAGATTTTTGATTACGTGAAGAACGATCCTGATTTAGCGGGGAAAATGGATTTTTCATATCATTTATATGCAGGTGCAAAACCTGACACCTACAGCAAAGACGAAGAGACAATTCTCACACCGGATAAAGTCGATTGGTCTTACCTCAATTCTCTGCCGGAAGGAAGCCGTTGGGTAGTAACCGAATCAGGTTATTATATTGCCAATTTATCGCCCGAGCAGCTTAAGCAAGCAAAAAAGTTTTACATAGAAGAGTCCAGAAGACTTGGTGATAATTCGCTCATGGGTGTTCACGAATTGCTTGACCCCACTATGCGAAAAAACCCGCTTGCCATGTATAATCCGGCAGGTATAACTCCAGTAGGTGAAATGATACAGGACTGGCTTTCGAAGCGAGCTGAATACGATGCAGGTATCCTCAGCGTGGATGTTGAAGAATCAGTAAGCTCGAATGAAAGTGATGAGGAGTCCTTGAATCAGGGTGATAGCTCTCAGTTGACTCCAAAACTTGTCGAAATTTATCCGGAATACAAAGGAGGATTTCAGTGGATTCACTTCACCCAAACCCTTGTTTTCACCAACGGTAAATCTTACGACCAGTCATACTGGTTTTCAAGTCCTGACTTTACAAACGATGATATTGGGAAGCCGCTCAACTACTTCAAGAAGATCGTAAAAGCGCGGTAAGGATCCCATAAGTCGCCGCAATACATTTTGCGTGATTTGATTCACGCCTTTAAAGAAGTTATCTTTGTCATTCCTTATATCCTTAACAATTTTTATGACGAAGATGCTGACTTTAGCCAAGTTATTTTTGGCCTCATTGCTTTTATTATTCACTCTAAACCTGAGTTCTCAAAATTCTGATCGCGTTTCGGGAGAGCTTATTGTCATGCTTGAGCCCGGTTTGGGTCACCTAAGTTTGGATAAGACCCAATTTGGCAGAATTGCTTTGGAATCCAAGATTGAGTACGTCAAAGAGCTTGCTCCTCTTTCGAATATTCATTTATTTTCATTCGAAGAAGAAGATGTAGATGCAGAGTCCTTGCTGCGCACTATTCAAGCTATTCCTGAGATCCGAGCAGCTCAATTTAATCACTTTGTCAAAGAGAGGGCATTACCCAATGATCCTCAGATCGGAAACCAATGGCATCATGTCGATGGATCGGACAATGATATTGACAGCGATCTCGCTTGGGACATTACTACCGGAGGAACTACCGCTAACGGAGATGAAATTGTGGTTTGTGTGATCGAGCCCGGTGGGGCCAACTTCAATCACAGCGATCTGGTGGCCAATCACTGGATAAATACAAATGAAATTCCCGACAACGGAGTCGACGACGATGGAAATGGCTTTGTAGATGATTACAACGGATGGGATCCTACGACCAACTCGGATAATATTTCCGCAGGTAGCCATGGAACTGCCGTCTCGGGTATGATTGGTGCCAAAGGGAACAATGGACTTGGTGGCGCAGGAGTGAACTGGGATGTGAAAATCATGCAAGTCGAAGTGGGAAGCCTTACCGAATCAAATGTAATTGCCTCCTATTCTTATCCGCAAGCCATGCGGAGTTTATACAATTCGTCAAACGGCAGCGAAGGTGCATTTGTAGTAGCTACCAACGCTTCTTGGGGAATTGATAATGCCAATCCGGCCAGTTATCCGGTTTGGTGTGCCTATTACGACGATTTAGGGTCGGAGGGAATTCTGAATTGTGGGGCTACCGCAAATAACAATGTTGATATTGATGCCGTGGGTGATATGCCTACTGCTTGTGGAAGTGATTATATGGTCTCAGTAACCGCGACGAACAGTAGTGATCAAAGAACTTTTTCGGGGTATGGCGCAACGACCATTGATTTAGCGGCACCTGGAGAATCCGTCTACCTTCCTTCCGGTTCTTCGAATTACAGCAATACCAGCGGGACTTCCTTTGCCAGTCCATGCGTAGCAGGCGCGATTGCACTCATCTACTCGGCACCATGCGCATCACTCGCGTCAATGGCTCTTTCAAACCCACAGGCGGCTGCTGATATGGTGCGTGGTTATATCTACAACGGAGTTGACCCTGTTTCATCTCTTTCTAATGAAACGGTAACAGGCGGTAGATTGAATGTTAATAATGCTCTGGACTTAGCCCTTGCCTCTTGCGGGCCTCCTCCCGTTTGCGATCCTATTGATATTACACTTTCTGAATCATGTGTTCTTAATGAAGTGAGTGGTACAGTAGAAGCGACCATAACCGTCGGTGTTTCATTTGACTCTGATCTTTGCGACGCGGAAACAGTGTGTTACCAAGAGCAAGGTGGAGATCTCACATGCATCGACCTAAATGCAGGAGTTTTGTCTAATACTTCGGTGTTTGAAATTTCAGGTCTGAACTCCAATACCACCTACGACATTTATTACACCACTGCCGATGGCGTATCAGTGACCGAGACCATTACCACCGCTGGGTGCTCAGACGTTATTGTTGGTTGTACCGATCCATCTGCTCTAAATTATAATTCAGATGCAAGTGTGGACGATGGTTCTTGTCAGTTTCCTTGCTCCGATGTAAGTCTATCAGTTCTTACCGATTGTTGGGCCACCGAAGTGAGCTGGGAGATTTTAGATGATCAAGGATCCGTTGTGGCTTCTGTTTCTTCCGGTGACTATGAGGACGAATCTCTTAACACTTGGTCTCAGTGCCTCTCACCGGGTTGTTATACATTTAATATTTTCGATTCATTCGGCGATGGAATGAGTGGTTCAACTTATTCCTCTTGCGGGGTCGATGGCGATTACGACATGGTGGGGCCCGACGGAGAGATTCTATTCGAAATGGGATCAGCAAATTACGGCTCTCAATCCTCTCATACTTTTTGTGTGCAAGAAAATGTCGTTCCCCCATGTGCCAAACCTTATCCGCAAGTTACGGGTTTGACCTCTACTATTCAGAGCGGCGGTGTGCTGTTGCAGTGGGATCCGATTATCGGATCAATTGGCTGTCAAGTTCAAGGAGGAATTGTAGGAGGAGGCCTGACCTCCGTTACCGTCAGCCAAAACGAAGCTTCACAGTTATTCGTTTCAAACAACGGCTTGCAATCGGGGCAGGCTTATCAGTGGCGAGTAAGGTGTGGATGTTCTACCAGTCCATTAATCGCAGGAGCTTGGAGTGGGGTTGATCAATTTTTTCCGGCCGCTGCTCGAAGTGCTTTCGGTTCCGGCGACGACAGGGAGCAATCAGCTAAAATAGTTCCTAATCCAACCAATGGATTCACCCGAATAGTATTAAATTCCGACGAGTCTTTTAGTGGAACAATTTCTCTTTTCGATATTGCCGGTAAGTTGGTGCTTCAGCGCAATGTTGCTTTGTTAAAAGGAGAGAATACCGTTCAACTAAACTTGGCAGATCACACTCCCGGTCTTTACTTATTGACCGCTCGATGGGGGAATGAAGTATTTCAGTCTAAATTAATCATCCAATAAATAATGAATATGAGATTTAACGTCTTGATTAAAACGATGTGTATGATGTTTGTTTTGGCAAGCACATGCCTTCCATTCGCATCTTACGCTCAAACTTCCGACATGGGAGAGCCGTTTGGATGGCAATCGAAAAAACCATTAGAAATAGAAAAAGTCCCTCTGGCCAAGGTAGATATTGATCAGTTGAAGTCAGAGGATGCCGTTAATATGGCTAACAAAGTTGGACCTTATCGATTTGGTCATGAACATGTTGTAAACCTTGATGTATTGCAATCAGCCACTGTTACAACCGTTGCGGAAGGTGAGGTTTATCAGGTGGAGTTTGTTTCGAAAGATGCATTAACGATGAATGTTTTCTTTCAAGAATTTGATCTTGGCCCTGGAGAATACGTTCAAGTTTTCGATAGCGAAGGAAAATTTTATGACGGTGCCTATACGGCTTCTAACAATCAACCGGACCGTTTACTGTCAACACTTCCGATTCCGGCTACCCGAATAGTTGTGGAGTATTTCAAGCCGACAGGCTCTACATATGCGTCAAAACTGACAATAGGACATGTTGTTCAAGGATACCGTCAAGTGGCACGGCATTTTGTTGATGCATTGCACGAAGCCAAGGGATTGAATGATAGTGGAAGCTGCAATTACGACACCGGTTGCACCGAGTTCCCCGGAAATCCTTTTGGAGCGCCCGGAGAATGGGATGAACCTATCGCTTCAGTGGCGTTGATTTTGATAAATGGATCGGGAATTTGCAGCGGAGCTTTGGTAAACAATACAGCCAATGATGGGACACCGTATTTTCTTTCGGCCGATCACTGTGGAACCACTAACGGCGGCGGACGGTCATTTCTATTTGGCTACGAGTCACCTAATGCGGTTTGTGCTACCACTGCTAACAGCACTGATGGCCCAACTACGGCTCAGATCAACGGAGCGACTTTGCGCGCTAGCAACCCGGGCTCGGATGTAGCCCTATGGGAGTTAAACAGTGATATTCCTTCTTCTTATAACGTATTTTTTGCGGGATGGGACAATAGTGGATCTATTCCAACCGAGATTACGGGAATTCACCATCCGAGTGGAGATGTGAAGAAAATTTGTCGAGAAGAGGATTCTCCATTTTTTGATACGGCAGGTGGTGCGCAAGTGTGGTGGATCAATGATTGGGAGTGGGGAGTGACCGAGCCCGGTTCTTCGGGTTCTCCTATTTTTGATCAGAATAAGAGAATTGTGGGGCAGCTTTATGGCGGACTGGCAGCCTGTTCGGGAACAGTGAACAATGGAACGTATGACTACTACGGTCGTTTTGATGTTTCTTGGGACAATGGTAGTTCATCCTCTTCGCGTTTGAGCGACTGGCTTGATCCACTTGGATTAAATCCAACCGTAATCGACGGGTACAATCCAAATCAACCGACAGCCGATTTAGATGCTGCGGTTCAAGGAGTAGATGGTATTTCGGGATTTTATTGCAACCCCGAATTTCTGACTCCATCCGTTCAAATAGAAAACATTGGTGCGACTACGTTGACATCTCTTTCCATCGATTATTTTCTGGATGGAAACTCTATTGGTTCAATTGTTTGGACCGGGAGCCTGATCACCGGAGCTGCAACCACCGTGACTTTGCCCGATCTAACAATTCCGGAATCAGGAATTTATTCCTACAGCGTAGAAGTTTCAAATCCAAACGGAGGCAGTGACGAAAATTCTGCAAATAATTCGGGAGCTTCAAGTTTTGAAGCGGCAGTTAACGCAAATTCAGCGCAGCTCGACTTAACTTTCGATTGCTGGCCAAACGAAGTGAGCTGGGAATTGGTCAGCGACCAAACGGGAAACATTCTCGCCTCGGGAGATGGCTACCCCGGCAATGCCGATGGTCAAACGGTAAGTGAAGTATTCTGTCTGGCTGAAGGCTGCTATACATTCAATATTTTCGATTCTTTCGGCGATGGAATGAATGGAACCTCTTTAAGTAGCTGTGATATAGATGGGGACTACCAGATAGTCGGTGATGATGGAACTGTTTTAGTAGAAATGACCGCACCAAATGCAGACTACGGCGATTTTGCCACCCATTCTTTCTGTATCGATGGTGGTGAAACGGTACCGTGTTCACAACCATATCCTGTGGTTCAAAATCTCACTTCCACAACTCAAGCGAACGGTGTGCTATTGCAGTGGGATCCGATTCCCGGTTCCATCGGTTGTCAGGTTCAGGCCGGATCAACCTCCTCTCCCGGAGTTTCAACCATTACAATATTGGAGCCCGATGCGAGCTCATTTTTGGCACCTCAAGGCCAGCTCCAGAATGGGCAATCGTACCGCTGGAGAGTTCGATGTGGTTGCACTACATCTATTGTGGGAGCATGGTCGGCACTTGATTTTTTTAACTGGAATTTGGCTGCCAAAAGCTTATCCGGAAATTCTGAGGCATTATACCTCTATCCGAATCCGGCCAATGCTGAACTCAGCGTGTCGTTGTCACTCGAAGAAGGTGGAGTGTATACGATCTCATTCTACGATCTACAGGGACGAATGGTCAAAGAAAAATTAGTAGACATAGAATCCAATCAAAAATTGAGATTCGATATCAGCGACTTGGAGACAGGAGTTTATTTATTCCAAATTTCCAATGGGACGAATACTTTCACAGAGAAGCTGATTAAGCAATAAGAGTTTGATTATAGATTATGAAAGGGCAGCCGGCAGGCTGCCCTTTTTTGTTTCCGATGGATATGCGAAGGATACACTGCATTTTTATTGAGATCATGTTGCTTCACACACATTTTGGGGCTATTTTGGAGGAGAGATCAATACACGATTAGACTGATTATTAATATCTAAAAATGAAAACAGTTCTTTTGCTAGTTAGCTTTTTGCCGATCATGTCCTTTGCGCAANTAGAGTTCATTGATGTCGCAGCCGAAAAAGGAATAACGTATCAAGGAAAATCTTTCGGATCCTCATGGGGCGATATCGATGGCAATGGCTTTCCCGATCTGTTCGTTTCGAATCATGCGAATAGAAGTGACCTTTACTATGCGAATGATTTACCGGTAATCTATTCCTTCGATGGGACAGTTTTTTCGCCGACTATTGTTCCCGACTTAGGTCCTATTCTGACCACTTCAGAAGACGGGACACCGATTGTCGATGGTCGAACTGATTGGCATGGAAGCGCTTTTATTGATGTTGATAGAGATGGAGACTTGGATCAAGTGATTACGAGAGGAGGAACATCATCAAATGTTTTTTATTTGAACAACAATGGTCTTATTGATATTGATAATCAGGCTCATGAATTTAATTTAGAATACGTTCCTGCCTCGGGCAGAACCCCCGGATTGGTGGATATCAATAATGATGGACTTACCGACCTTATTCTTAATGGGATTGAAGAGGCGCAAGGCCCGAATGTTCCTAGGTTGATGATCAACTCAGGGGGAAATACCTTTGTCAATGAATCAATGAACTACGGCTTTGATTGGGCGGCTTCTGTGTTTTCTACATCAAATGATTTTATGGGTGATGGTGGACTGGATATTATTTCACTATCCTCGCGGCCAACTATTTATGAAGTAAACGATGAAATGTTCGAAACGGTACAGGCGGTTGGTTCAAACAAAGTTTTTGATTTCTTGATTGAAGACTTAAACGGTGACCTTTTGCCGGATATTTTTTCTGTAAGAGCGGATCGAAGAAATTATGTCGAAAGGCTCAGCTCATCACTTATACGAAGTCATTTCAGAGTATCTGCTTCGGTTGACCCAATTTCGTTTGAATTCACGTCGCTAAGCGCGCTCGTTGAGTTTACCGTACTTCCTCGCAGCCAGAATGTACCTTTTGTCCTTGTAATTGGGGATGAGATAGGCTCGGAAATTACAGGAGTACCCACTACCATCGCGCTTGATGCCAACGATCCTGATGTTATTGGCAACCCCGAGATAGAATTAGATTCTGCTCAACCGCGAATTTATATCAGGTATGATACGGGTAGTGAAAAATGGATTGTTACAGCGAAAAGTGGATTGGGTGCATCTATACCATTTGGGTTGACTATTGAAGGTTCTGATCTGGCTTTGACCGACAGTTTTCCCACTGCTCCAAATCTCGGCGCCGAACTGTTTTACAACGAAGGTGATTACATTTTTACCGAACAGAATCTCCCCATTTTTAATGAGACGGATAATTTTACTTCCGTTGTAGCAGCAGATTTTGATAATGACATGGACATTGACTTATATGCCGTGAGAATGAACTTTGCCAGTAACAAAGAGAATGTACTTTGGGAAAACGACAACAACCTCAATTGGATCAGACACGACGGAGCATGGGGTGCATCTGGAGATGGTGAAGGCATAGGTGAAAGTGTTACCGTTGTCGATTTCAATAATGACGGATTCATGGATTTATTCGTCACAAACGGTACTTCTGTTTTTTGGTTAAATGATGCGAACACCAATCTATATGAAAATCAATCGAACGGAAATAATTGGTTGAAGGTGGAATTGAAAGGGGTATTAAGTGATCCCATTGGGATCCACTCACGAGTTATTCTTTATGCCGGGGGCACTGCTCAGCTGAGGTACCAAGATGGTGGAATGCATAGATTCAGTCAGAATGATACTCGATTGCATTTTGGCCTTGCTCAAAATTCAACGATTGATAGTTTAGAGGTGTTCTGGCCTTCGGGAATACGCCAGGTGATCACCGATCTGGATATTAATCAAATCGCAACCATCACAGAAGCCCTTCCCTGCGAAGAGCCCTACGCGATGGCGGAAAATTTAAGTGCCGAAATTCAGCCAAACGGAGTTTTGCTGCAATGGGATCCCGTTCCGGGTTCCATTGGTTGTCAAATTAGAGGGGGACGAGCTAATTCACAAAATTTGCAATTATTCCGAACACTTGTTCCTAACGCAAAAGAGTTCTTTGCACCACAGGGGCAATTAGTCAATGGCCAGGAATACCGATGGCAGGTACGCTGTGGCTGTACCACTTCGATTATCGGAGCTTGGTCGCCATTTGATTTGTTCACTTGGAATGCAGGATCAATGAAAACACAGGAGAAAAACAAGTTCACGTTTTATCCAAACCCTGTCTTTACCGAGTTGAATGTGGCGTTGGATGTCGATACTGCCGGTGACTTTACTGCACTGTTTTTTGACCTTCAAGGTAGAGTAGTAAAGGGGGAAATGGTATATGTCGAGCTCAATCAAATGCTTCGTTTTGATCTGAGCGATTTAGAATCGGGAGTTTATATTTTCCAAATTTCCAATGGAGAAGTAACTGTTTCGGAAAAGATTATAAAGCAATGATAATGTGAAAAACAAAAAAGGCGGCCTTTCGGCCGCCCTTCTTTGTGATGGAGTCTATTTTATAGCGGGCTACTAATCAACCAGCTCAATAACCATTGCCGAAGCCCCGCCACCGCCGTTGCAGATACCCGCGCATCCACGTTTGGCATTGTTTTGCTTCAGTACGTTTAGAAGCGTGACGATGATACGAGCTCCGGAACACCCAAGCGGGTGTCCTAAAGAAACGGCACCCCCGTTGACATCTACTTTTTCAGGGTTCAGGCCAAGTTCTTTTATATTGGCCAAAGCCACTACGGAGAATGCTTCGTTCAGCTCCCAGAAGTCAATGTCAGAGTTTTCCAATCCAGCTTTTTTCAATGCTTTTGGAATCGCTTTGGAAGGAGCCATCGTGAACCATTCCGGCTCGCGAGCTGCGTCGGCGTAGCTTACGATTTTGGCAATTGGCTTTACACCCAATGCTTCGGCTTTTTCTTTACTCATCAAGATCAACGCTGCTGCTCCATCGTTCAAGGTGGAAGCATTGGCGGCCGTCACGGTACCGTCTTTGGTAAATACCGGTCGCAAGGCGGGAATCTTGTCCATTCTCACGTTCTTGTATTCTTCGTCTTCCGAAATTTCAATCGGATCGCCTTTTCGTTGCGGCACGGAAACGGGAACTACCTCGTCTGCAAACTTTCCTTCTTTCCAGGCTCGTGCAGAACGCTCGTATGATTGGATTGCGAAATTGTCCTGATCTTCACGGGTTATGCTGTATTCTTTGGCACAAAGGTCTCCACATGTTCCCATGTGTTGCCGGTCGTAAACATCTGTCAGGCCATCGAATACCATCCCATCGAGCATAGTGATATTGCCCAATTTGGTGCCTGTTCTCGAACCCGGAAGATAATGCGGTACACGGCTCATATTTTCCATTCCGCCGGCTACCACTACATCAGCATCGCCAAGCATGATGGCTTGAGCTCCTTGAGAGATGGCTTTCATCCCCGAGGCACAAACCTTGTTTACAGCTGTGCAAGGCACATCATTGCCGATTCCGGCGAACTTCGAGGCTTGACGTGCAGGGGCTTGACCCAAGCCTGCCTGAAGAACAGAGCCCATCAATACTTCATCAACTTCAGAGACAGATAGGTTGATTTTTGACAGTGCTCCTTTTATTGCCGTTGCGCCCAGTTTTGTGGCACTTACGCCGGATAAACTACCGTTAAAACTTCCTATCGGAGTTCGCACGGCAGAAACAATATATACTTCTTTCATTGGAATTAATTTTCAGTGGTTTTAAGGCCGCGAAGTTAAGGATTAAAACCGTTGAAAATTAGCAGCTGCNTGAGGTAGCTACCCTAAAGGTCTAAGGAGTAACGAGATAAAACTCTTGGGTTCCTCCCATGTTAACGGTGTCGGTGTTGAATGTGAATCGCTTGGAGATGTTGTTGTAACCGCAATCTCCGTCGTATTCTCCCTCGAGTTCAATGTTTTCTATCACACCTCCGTAGCTGGTGGTAGGGTCTACTATGGTATACCCGTAAATAGTAAAGTAGGGAGACTGGTTGTTGACAAAAGGGAATTCATCATTGATGTATAATCGACCTCGACCCGAAGGATAGTTGCCATTTAGGTATACCGTGTCTGCGACCAAGGGCTCACTGAAAGGTACAAAACGAACGATGAATATTTGATCGAGGGCTTCTTGAGTAAAACCTTCAGAACTTTGATCCAATTCAAAGTAGAGCGCATTAATGGCTTGAATGTCGGGTTCATCACATTTTTTGCTGCAAGCGCAACAAATGGCAATGGTCATTAGAACAATCGAAAGACGATGAATTTTTTTCATTCGCGGCAAAAATAAACAAAACATACTTTGAATCCCTTCTATTCTTATTTTTGAGCTCATGCAGAGAATTCTTTGGATCAACGTTTTTTTCCTCCTTATCTTATGTACGGGATGTAGTACTACATATCACTACACGGAATTTATTAAGCCCTCCAATCGGTACGTACCCTCTACGATATATGTGGTAGGCGTGGCTCAGCGAAGTACAACACCTAAAACGGTATGCCCGGTTTACACCGAGGGTATACCATATGGCGAATTGGAAAAGATTCCCAATAAATCGGCCAATCTGGCCATTGAGAACCTGAAGAATCTTTGTGAAGATATCGGAAGGTTTAAATTCGTTGAAATTGAAATTGATGAGTCAATCATCAACAACGAAGAGTTTGCGACAAAGCCTTTGACACAAGCTGAAATTGATAGCCTTTCCAAGGCTTATAATTTAGATGGAATCATTTCATTGGACGGACACAATATGCTCGTTCGTACTTCGGGTTCTGTTAGCGTAGTTTCAGTGACCGATGGCAGTGGAATGCCAACCCAAGTACCCGAGTTTTCCAAAGAAAGTGAAGTGAGCATGTCTTTGCTTTGGCGATTCTACGATTCCTCTACGGGGCAAATGATTGATGAATATCAAGAAAACTACGAACGTGTTTTTGGTCGAGTGGCGTACACTGAGGAAGAAATTCAAGACTTTAAAGAAGAGGACATGGGTTTAATGGATGTATCGGGAATGGCTGCTTATGACTATTACGAGCGCATTGCCCCGCATTGGGAGCCCGACTACCGTCAATATTTCAGTCAGGGGTCACCTGAATTGGTGGAAGTAGCCGAAAGCTTGGAGAGAACAGGTTATTGGGACGAAGCGGCTAAGGCATGGAGAGAGCTAGCCGATTCTGAAGACCCAAAAGTGAGCCACCGAGCGTGCTTCAATATGGCGCTGGCTTCTGAAATTTTAGGTCAACCTCGTGTGGCATTAGAGTGGATTGACCGTGCAAAGCTGATTAATCCTACTAAAAAAACCTTGAAATACGAAGAGGTACTTGACCGTCAGATGCTGGTTTACGAAGTGGTGAATAGCCAATTGGGTATCGAGTAAGATTCGTTTGCCAAAAAAACGGTTCTCACATTTATTCTCAACGCCTGCCTAAACGTTCTAGCTTATCCGTTTCTTTTTCGCTTCGAAAAAAAACTATGCTTGTGTGTAGCAATAGTTCAAGTTTAGTCGTCAAACCTTTGAAGCCTTTGAAAGCCGGATGGAAATCAGCCTGATAAAAAAGCAGCTAAAAACTGACCGACGGGTTCAAACTGACGTGTACAATGCTTGTTGCCGCAGAGTCTATGCGTCTTGCCTTAGAATCTTGAACGACCCTCATGAAGCGGAAGACTTTATGCAAGAGGCATTTATTCAAGCATTTGACCGCATAGATTCATTCCGGGGAGATTCCCGGCTGGCCAGCTGGATATGTAGGATTGCCATCAACAAATGTCTGGATCATCTGAAAAAGCGTAAAGTGCCTTTTGATATGGATGCCGAGTTTGAGGGAGGTGCAGAAAACCATCACTACGAAGATGAAGGAAGCTACGATGTAGATCGAATAAAAAGGGCAATGAAAGATTTGCCGGAAGGTTGCAGAGTGGTTTTCTCACTTCATCTTTTTGAAGACATGGATCACAAATCCATTTCAAAGCATTTGGGAATAAAGGAGGCTTCATCTCGCGCACAGTTCGCACGAGCTAAAAATAGGATTATCGAGTTGGTAAAGGAAACGTATGTCTGATCTGGAAAAATTCATAAAGAAGGAAAGGGATTCCTTTGACGAGGAGCCATTGCCCTTAGGTCACGAGAATCGCTTTTTGATGAAAACCGAAAAGCAGAAAATCGAGAATGAAAATCGTGTGAGATTTTGGCGAGTTGCAGCTGCCATCACAGTGCTGTTACTAGCCGGAGGAAGCTTACTTCTACCGCGGTTTAATAGCCCCGTAGATGTTCAATATGGCTCTATGGCCT
>JGI12109J20283_10187535_pt1 | contig 16250 bp, 14 predicted proteins | sample ElkSlonscriptome_12_FD_20283 | JGI IMG/M metagenome (IMG submission 20283)
CACTTGAGCTCGCCACCCAGGGCCAGGATCGGCGGCGCCGCGGCGAGACTCGCCGGCAGCGCCAGGGGTGCCGGCGCGTAGCCGCGGGCGCGGCGCAGCAGGCGCGGCACCCCGTCCATGACGCGCACGACCGAATCGTCGGCCCGATTGACGATGGCCCGATCGTGCACGAGGCGATAGTCGGCCAATCCGCCCAAGCGCTCACCCGCCTCGGCGTTGTCGATGCACTGCGGCTCTTCGGAACGATTGCCGCTGGTCATCACCAGGGGACGATCCCAGTCCGCTAGCAACAGTTGATGCAGGGGGCTGTAGGGGAGCATGAAGCCCAGGCTCACCTGCCCGGGCGCCACCCCGGCAGCGAGCGCCGCGGTCCCCGCCGCCTCGAGGAGCACGATCGGGGCAGGCGGGCTGCGCAACACCTCCGCCTCCCGATCGCTCACCGCGGCATAGGCACGGATCACCTCGAGGTCGCGCGCCATCAGCGCGAAGGGCTTGGCGAAGCGCCCCTTGCGCCGGCGCAGGGACGCAACCGCTTCGGCATTGGCGGCGTCGCAGGCCAGGTGGAAACCGCCGATACCCTTGATCGCGACGATCGCGCCCGCGGCCAGCAAGCCGCTGACCGCAGCGACGGCATCGACCGAGCCGAAGGCGCCCGGATCGAGCACCTCGCCGGCCGGACCCTCGAGCCAGGCCTGTGGTCCGCAGGCCGGACAGGCATTCGGCTGGGCGTGGAAACGGCGGTCCCCCGGGTCCTCGTACTCCCGCGCACAATCCGCACACATGGTGAAGACGGCCATGCTCGTCTTGACGCGATCGTAAGGGATACCCTCGACGATGGTCAGCCGCGGACCGCAATGCGTGCAGTTGATGAACGGATAGCGATAGCGCCGGTCGGCCGGGTCTTGCAGCTCGTCGCGACAAGCGGCACAGGTTGCGGCGTCCGGGACCACGCCGGTGCGTACGGCACCGGAGCCGCTCGCGACGATGCGAAAGGGGCCCTCAGGCGGGAGTCGGTGCAGAGGCTCCCGCTCGAGCGCATCGATGCGCCCTAGGGGCGGGCATTGGGCGCGGAGCTCGGCGCAGAATCGGTCGCGATCGACCGCATCGCCCCAGACGCGGATGAGCACCCCTTCGGCGTCGTTGCAGACCTCTCCGACCAGATCGCAGGCCCGCGCCAGGCGCCAGACGGTTGGCCGAAACCCCACCCCTTGCACCAGGCCGCGCGCCCGAATCGTCTCCCCGCCCACCGTCTCACTCCTGGCCGAGCAGACGCTGAATCACTGCACCAGCCAGCGTCAGGCCGAAGAGGGCGGGCAGGTAGCTCAGGGTGCCGTTGACGGCCCGCGGGCGACCACGGCTCACCGGCTCCGGCGGCAAAGGCGGGCGCGGTGGCTCGTCGGACCAGACCGCCAAGACCCCTCGGCCGAGGCCGCGCCGGCGCAGCCGCTGGCGCACCTCGCGGGCCAGCGGACAGCCCCGCGACTCCATCAGGTCCCCGACGCGCAACCGGGCGGGATCGAGCCGGCCACCGGCACCCATGCTGCTCGCCACTGGCGTACCCGCGACCAGCGCCGCCTCGAGCAACGCCAGTTTGCAGTTCAGGCTGTCGATCGCATCGAGGACATAGTCATAGGGGCCGGCCACCAGCCCCGGCATCTCCTCGGCGAGAACGAAGCGATCGACCAGGATCAGCCCGCAGTCGGGGTGGATATCGCCAATGCGCTCGGCCATGACCGACACCTTGGGGCGACCCAGCGTCGAGCGCAAGGCGAGCAGCTGGCGGTTCAGGTTCGAAGGCGCGACCCGATCGCCGTCGACCAGGGTCAGCCCACCCACACCAGCCCGCCCCAGGGCCTCGGCGGCGTAGGAGCCAACTCCGCCGAGGCCGACGACGAGAACGCGCCGCTGCTGAAGCCGCGCGATACCCGCCTCGCCGATCACGATCCGGGTCCGCTCCGAAAAGGCGCCAGCCGGGACGGGAAGCGGTTCGCTGCTGCCAACGCGCGGCATGCCCGCTTGTTTCGCCTTCAAAGGCCTAGCAGGGCGCGGGCGTTGGCCGTCGTCTGCGCCGCCAGCGCCGCCGGCGCCTCGTCCCGGATCGCCGCCAACGCGTCCAGCACCTCCGGCAGATAGGCGGGACTATTGCGCTCGCCATGGTGCGAAGCGACGGTCAGATCCGGGGCGTCGGTCTCGAGCACGATGGCCGTCGCCGGGAGTTCCCGAGCCAGACGGTGGAGCCGTCGCGAACGGGCGAAGGTCAGCATGCCGCCGAAGCCGAGTTTGAAACCGAGGTCCTGGTACTGTTCGGCCTGCTGCAGACTGCCATTGAAGGCGTGGGCGATTCCGCCGCGCATCGGTTGGCGCCTGAGGATCGCAAGGGCCCGATCGTGCGCCTTGCGCACGTGCAGCAGCGCCGGCAGCTCCGCCGCCCGGGCAATGGCCAGCTGGGACTCGAACAGCCGCTCCTGCGCCTGGCCGTCGAGACCGGCGACGAAGAAGTCCAGACCAATCTCGCCGATCGCAACCGGGCGTTCCTCCTCGATCGCCCGCTCCAGCGCAGTGAGATCAGAGGCGCCGTGGGCATCGAGATAGACCGGGTGCAGACCGAGCGCCGGATGCAGATCGGGATGCTTGGCACAGAGTGCGCGCAGCCGCGCCCAGCCCGCCGCCGTGATAGCGGGCACGACGATCCCGGCAACGCCGGCCGCCCGTGCGCAGCCCAACACCGCGTCGCGATCCACATCGAACTCAGCGACATCGAGGTGGCAGTGTGTGTCGATCAGCGCCGGCGCTCGGTGCATCGCAGGGATTCGCAACGCCAGCGACGACGCGTCACAGAGTCCAGGCCCTGCCGGACTCGCTCAACCGCCGCCATTGGACCGCTTGTCGCGGATATACACCGCCTTGTGCGGGCCATCGCCGACCGGGCGCTCCTCGATGTCGAACAGCTGCACGGCACGGATCAGCCCGCTGAGCTTTGCGTAGCCGTAGTTGCGGGAATCGAACTCGGGCGCCTGCTTGGCGATCGCCGAGCCCACGGCGCCCAGGCCCGCCCAACCCGTGTCGTCGGCGGCGGCGTCGGCGGCGAGGCGCAGCAGGTGCACCAACTTGGCATCCTTCTTGAGCTCCTTGCCGCTCTTGCGGCGGGACTGCTCGGCTTCGTCGTCTTCGCGCAGGAGCTCGGTGAAGACGAACTTGTCGCAGGCGGCGACAAAAGGCTCGGGGGTCTTCTTCTCGCCGAAGCCGTAGACGACCGTGCCCGACTCACGCAGCCGCGAGGCCAGGCGGGTGAAATCGCTATCGCTCGAGACGATGCAGAACCCCTCGTAATTGCCAGTGTAGAGCAGGTCCATCGCATCGATCATCATGGCGCCGTCGGTCGCATTCTTGCCCTTTGTGTAGCGAAACTGCTGGATTGGCTGGATCGAGTAGCGCAGCAGCATGTCTTTCCAACCGCCGAGGTTCGGCAGGGTCCAGTCGCCATAGATGCGCTTGACGTGCGCCGTGCCGTATTTGGCGATCTCCGCGAGCAACCCCTCGACGATCCCGGGCTGGGCGTTGTCGGCATCGATCAGCACGGCAAGCCGCTTATTCTCGCCGTTCGACAAGGATCCTCCTCATTACCACATCAGGTCATCGGGGACCTTGAACTCGGCGTATTCGTCAGCGCCGTCGTCCTCCTCGCCGGGCCGATTCAGGACCACGACGCGCTCCGCCTGACGTGCGGCGACGCGCTCGGCCACGTCGGCCGGCACGAGCTCGTAGAAGGCGTCCTGGCGCACGATCGCCAGACCGCCGGCGACGAGCTGCCGGTGCTGCTCGCGGCGCAAATACAGGCGCTTTAGGTTCGAGCCATCGCTGAAGTTGAAGGCGACGTCGCCGCCGTCGCGCGACAGACGGTGGTGATGGATCAGCTCGCGCAACTCGTTCTCGAGCGCCTTGAGTCGCGCCGCCTCCTCGCGCTGCCGATTGAGTTCGCGATCCCGCCTGGCCTTCTCGGCCTGCGCCTGGCGCGCCTGCTCACGCGCGGCCTCGGAGCGGGCATCCCCGCTCTTGGCACCGCCAGTGCGCGCCTTCTTGCGCTTCTGCGTGCGCGCCTGCTTGAGCTTCTGGTCATCGACCAGCCCCGACTTGAGTAGCTGATCCTGAAGCGAATTGCCCATCCAGGTGTACCCCATTCCGACAGCGCCACAGCGTTCTTGCCAGCGTCAATGCCCGGCCGACCCCTTGGCCCGCCCTGCGCAAGCCCGATCCCGACGCACCCCGATACGGCAAGCATGGTACAGCCCTGGCGGCAAGGCAAGGCCCCGCCGTTGCCCGGATCCGGGGCGCGGCGCTCCACGTTTGCCGCGCTCAGGTGTTCGGCGGTCCGATGGCCGGTTAGAATCCCGCCCAATGCGCGGCCTGCGCCCTACACCGAGACCAAGCTGGAGAGGACCTATGAAATTTCGCACCGCCCTTCTCGCCATCGCGCTGCTGATTGCCGTTCCCGCCCTCGCCGCCCCGAAGGCGAGTATCGGGTATGTCGACATGCAGCAGGTCATCGAGCAGAGCGAGCTGGGACAACGCGCCCAGGCCAGGCTTCAAGAGGAGTTCGGGCCGCAGCGCGAGGCCTTCGCCGAGGAAGAACAGGCCATTCGCACCCTGCAGCAGCAACTGCAGCGCGACAAGCCGCTCATGAGCAAGGAACAGATCGCCAAGCGCGAGTCGGAACTCCAGGAACGGGTGCAGGGATTCCGCAAAGAGGCCTCGGCGACGCAAGAGCGCCTGCTCAAGGAGCAGCAAGAGATGTCGCAGGAGATCCTCGCCCCGGCCCTGGAGGCCGTGAATGCAATCGCCGAAGAGCGGAGTCTCGCGGCGGTCTTCGAGCGGCGCCAGGCAGGCCTGGTCTACGTTGACGACGCCATCGACCTCACCCCAGAGGTGATCAAACAGCTCGATGCCGCGACCGAATAGGGTGCACGGGGGCGGGCTCGCGGTTCCTTTCGGCACCGCCGTGCCCGACCGCCGCGTCCTTCTTGACAGGAAGGTTGCGACGCCATGTAAACGCTGGGGTAAAATGCGGTTGACGACCCAAGAAGGGGCGTATTAGGCGGACAATCAACGGGCTGCGGCGAAGGGGCCGCGGCCGTCACCGATGAGGATCTGACGAACATGCTTGGCGAATCTCACGACCTGATCCACGAGTTCCCGGAGCTCGAGGGCAAGATCGCCGCCCTGCGGGACTCCGACGAACAGTTTTCTCGGTTGATGGATGACTACGATCAGCTCGATAGCCGGGTCCGATCGCTCGAGGAGCTCGGCGTGCCGGTGACCGATGAGACGATCGAGGATCTCAAGAAGGAGCGCCTGCGGCTCAAAGACCGCCTCTACGCCTACTTGAACGAGTCGGGCCCGCAATAGGCCGCAATCGACCAACGCAGGCAACTCAGGCCACCCCGCCAGCCCAACGAACGAGCGATCCACCGGACACCGTGCCATACCGTATCGTCCCCGTCACTGCATTCGAGCAGAACTGCACCCTCCTGTGGTGTGCCGAGACACAGGATGCCGCGATCGTCGACCCGGGCGGCGATCCCGAGCGCATCCGCCAAGCACTCGGCGCGGCCCATGTGACGCCGTCTCGGATCCTGCTGACCCATGGCCACATCGATCACGTCGGTGCCGCGCAGGTCCTGGCGAGCGAGTTGCGTATCCCGATCATTGGCCCCCATCCCGAGGACGCCTTTCTCCTCGATTCGCTGCCGCTGCAGAGCCAGATGTTCGGCGTGCCGCGCGTCGACCCGCTGATCCCCGACCGCTGGCTGGCCGCCGACGAGACCATCGAGGTGGGACAGCTGCGCCTGCGGGTCATCCACTGTCCGGGACATACGCCCGGCCACGTCGTCCTCGTCGCGGCCGAAGAGCGGCTGGCGCTGGTCGGTGATGTCCTATTCGCGGGGTCCATCGGTCGCACCGACTTCCCCCGCGGCGATCACCGTGCCCTGCTGGAATCCATTCGCGATCGGCTCTTCCCGCTCGGTGACGACATCCGCTTCATTCCTGGGCACGGCCCCATGTCGACCTTTGGCGAGGAGCGCCGCAGCAACCCCTTCGTCGGGGGCAACGCCTTCTAACGATCGGTGCCCTGACCGCCAGCGATGATCTTCCAACGCTTCCTGAAGCGCCGGGCGACGCCCAACCGAGCAGTCGATCCGGCGTCGCTGAGCCGCGTCGCCCGCGAGAGTGATGACGTCAGCGCCCGCCGCGAGGCGACGCGCCGTCTCGACCGGCTCACCGACCTGCGCGCGATCGCCGGGGGGGATCCCGACGCCGGCGTGCGGGACATCGCCGAGGCGCGTCTGCGTCACCTCCTCTGCGGCAACGACGACCCCTGCCTCCCCCTGGAGGAACGCCTTCACGCGCTGGCCGGCACCGAGGACGAGCGCCTCCTTGGCCAGGTCGCGACGAGCGGGGCCGAACCGGAACTGCGTCGTGCCGCCATCGACCGGCTCAACGATGCACGGGTCCTCACGGCCTGCGCCGCCCAGGACCCCGTCGCAGCCAACCGCCACGCGGCGGTCGACCGCATCGGCGACCGCGCATCACTCGAGCAACTCGTCCGCCAGATCGGCAAGAAGGACAAGCGGGCCTACCGCCTCGCCAAAGCGCGTATCAAGGCGATCGCCAAGGACGAGACCGAGCCCCAGCGCCTGCGTCAGCAGATCGAGGCACTCTGCGAGCGCCTCGAGCGCCTCGGACGCTTCGGACAATGGGAGCAGGATCACGCCCTCCTCGCGCTGATCGAGCGTGACTGGACGGCGCTTGCCAATGCCGCCGAGCCGGCTCAGCGCACCCGCTTCGAGCAGGCACGGACAGGCTTTCTCAACGCTTACGAAGCCCAGCGTCGCGAGCAGGACGCCCAAGTAGGACGAGCTCAGGCGCAGCAAGACAGGCGGCGCCTGCTGCATGGCCTCCTCGATGAGCTGGCGCGAGTCGCCGAGCTCAACGAGGCGTCCGAGGTCGCCGCATTAGCGGCGCGCGCACGCGCGGCCTGGCAGACAGGGCCGGCACTGCCCGACGCCGAGCAGGCCGAGCTCGACGAGCGGTTCGACCGGGCCCTGACTGGCGCCGCCGAGCACCAGCGCGAACTGGCCGCGCAGCATCGCGACAGCGGACGACTCGATCCATTGCGCCAGGCGATCGATGAGCGACTCGCGCAAAGCCAGCCGCTCGATCTGGCGCAGACCCGCAGCCTGATCGCCGAGGCGCGCGGTCTGGCCGCCAATACGGCGCTCGACTCCAGCCGCACGACAAGGCTCAGCGAGCAGACCGATGCGCTCGCCCTACGGTTGGAGAAGCAACGCCGCCACGCCGAGCAGCGCATCGCTCAGCTCGAGACGAAGCTCGAGACGCTCGCCGAGAGCCTCGCCGAAGGCGAGCTCAAGCGCGCGGAGCCACTGCTACAAAGCCTTCAGGCGGGGGTCGACCTGGCCAAGGCCAGCGGCTTGCCACGCCAAGCCTACGCCGAGATCGCCGCACACATTCAACGGGCCACCCCGCGCATCAAAGAGCTGCAAGGTTGGCGCCGCTGGGGCACCAACCAGCAGCGCGAGAACCTCTGTCAGGCGATGGACGCACTGCGGGAGCGCGACACACCCCCCGAGAACCTGATCGGCGAGCTCCGCGAGCTGCAGCAGGCATGGAAGGCGCTCGATCAAGGCGGCGCACCGGCCGATCGACGCCGCTGGGAACGCTTTCATGCCGCGGCCGAGGACGTCTACGAGCGCTGCCGGCCCTATCTCGAGGCGCAAGCCACCGAGCGCGAGGCCAACCGACGCGCCCGCGAGCAGATCTGCGCGGATCTCGAGGACTTCCTCCACAAAGTCGACTGGGAGCGCGTCGACTGGAAGAAGGCCGTCCGGGCGGCACGGGAGATGCGCCAATCTTGGGGCCACTGCGGTCCCACCGAGGGACGCCACCGCAAAGCGCTCGAGCAGCGATTCCGCACGGCACTCAAGACCCTCGACGCGCATTTGGACGCCGAGCGCAGGCGCAATCGCGAGCTCCGCGAGGGGCTGATCGGCGAGGTCGAGGCGATGGCGGGCGCGGCCGATCTCGATTTGGCGATCGAAACCACCAAGGCTTGTCAGCGCCGCTGGCACACCACCGTCGCCGGCCGCAAGGCCGACGAGAATGCGCTCTGGCAGCGTTTCCGCGCCGCCTGCGACGCGGTGTTCGACCGGCGTCGCTCCCAGATCGAGGCCCGCGAGTCGGAGCGCCAAGAGAACCTCCAGGGCCGCACGCTGATTTGCACAGAGGCCGAGGCCTTGGCGCAGGGCGCCGAGACCGAGCCGCAGGACATCGAGGCAGCGCTGCAGGCACTGGAGCGGCGCTGGCAGGAGACCGCCTCACTGCCGTTACCGCGCCATGAGGGCAACGCGCTCGCGCAGCGCTGGCAGCGGGCGCGCCAAGGTGTCACCCAGAGGCTGCAACAGGCTCGCACGGCCGAGCGGCGTCGCACCCTCGGTCTGCTCGCGCAACAGGCCGAGCTCTGCACCCGGATGGAGTGGGCTGCGGCCGATACCGATGACGACAACCCCGACCGCACGGCAATCCAGACGGCCTGGGCCGAGCTCCCGGCGCATGCGGACGCATCACTACAGGCCGCAATCGGCGCCCGCTTCGCAACCGCGCTGGAACGGGGCGAACCGGCCTCGGCGGAGACGCTCGCGGCGAATCATCGCGAACGCGAGGCCTTGTGCCTGCAGCTCGAGATCCTGGCCCAGGTCGAGTCGCCGCCGGAGCTCGCGAGCGAGCGCCTCGCCGTCCAGGTCAATCGCCTCAGCGAGCGCATGGAAGGCGGCGTGGACGATCCCTTGGCCAACGCTGCAGGCCTTCTGACCAATTGGTTCCTGTGCGGCCCGGCACCGCCGGCGCCCGAGCTCGAAGAGCGCTTCGCCCGGGTCCGAGCCGCCTTAGGCAACTGACCGACGCCGGGCTATGCGGCATGGCCGGCATCCGTTATATTGCGCGGCGGTGTCGGTCGGCGCCAGGGGCGGGCCACAACCTTAAGATCACCGGCTCAGGAGACGCGGGCCGTCCCTGCGAGCCGCCAGCCGCCAAGAGACGCAATGATCCGTAAGATTCTGATCGCCAACCGCGGCGAGATTGCCGTGCGCATCATCCGCGCCTGCGCCGAGATGGGCATCCGCTCGGTGGCCATCTACGCCGAGGCCGACCGCCGCTCACTGCACGTCAAGAAGGCGGATGAGGCCTACAGCCTCGGCCCCGACCCGCTTGCCGGCTACCTCAACGTACACAACATCGTCAACCTCGCCGCCGCCGCCGGCTGCGACGCCATCCATCCCGGCTACGGCTTTCTGTCAGAAAACCCGGAGCTAGCACGCACTTGCGCACGACGCGGCATCACCTTCATCGGCCCCTCCGCCAACGTGATTCAGCGCATGGGTGACAAGACCGAGGCCCGACGCGCAATGCAGCAGGCCGGGATCCCGGTCACGCCGGGCAGCCCCGGCAACCTCGAAAGCCTCGACGCCGCCTTGGCGATCGCCGAGGAAATCGGTTACCCGGTCATGCTCAAGGCGACGTCCGGCGGTGGCGGACGCGGCATTCGCCGCTGCGACAACCCGTTGGCGCTGCGGCACAATTACGCGCGCGTCATCTCCGAGGCGACCAAGGCCTTCGGGCGCGCCGAGGTCTTCGTCGAGCGCTGTGTCGTCAACCCCCGCCACATCGAAGTGCAGGTGCTCGGCGATCAGCATGGCAGCTGCATCCACCTCTACGAGCGCGACTGCTCGATCCAGCGGCGCAACCAAAAGCTGATCGAGATTGCCCCGTCGCCGCAGCTCGATGAGGCCCAGCGCCAATACGTCGGCGGCCTCGCGGTCCTGGCCGCACGCGCCGTCGGCTATACCAATGCCGGAACCGTCGAGTTTCTGCAGGACACGGACGGCCGCTTCTATTTCATGGAGATGAACACCCGCATTCAGGTCGAACACACGATCACCGAGTCGATCACCGGGGTCGATCTCGTCGGGGAGCAGATCCGCACCGCCGCCGGCCTGCCATTGCGCTTCCGGCAGGACCAGATCGCCAGGCGGGGCTTTGCCATCCAGTTTCGTATCAATGCCGAGGACCCGAAGAACAGCTTCCTGCCAAGCTTCGGGCGCATCTCCCGCTATTATGCCCCCGGCGGCCCGGGCGTGCGCACCGACGGCTGCATCTACAGCGGCTATCAGATTCCGCCCCACTACGACTCGATGCTGGCGAAGCTCGTGGTCTGGGCCCTGAACTGGGAGGATGTAGTCGTGCGTGGTCGCAGCGCACTGCGCGACATGGGCGTCTTCGGGATCAAGACCACCATTCCCTTCTACCAGGCCATCCTGAACCACCCGGACTTCCGCCGCGGCCGCTTCGACACAGGCTTCCTCGAGGCGCACCCAGAGCTGTGCGACTACTCGACCAAGCGGCGCAAGGAGCACATCGCGGCCGCCGTCGCTGCGGCAGTCGCCGCCCATGCCGGCCTGTAAGACGAGATCAATCGCCAATGTCAAAGGTCCAGATTACCGAAGTCGTTCTACGCGACGCCCACCAGTCGCTGCTGGCCACGCGCTTGCGTCTGGCCGACATGCTGCCGATCTGCCCCAAGCTCGACAGCGTCGGCTACTGGTCGCTCGAGTGCTGGGGCGGCGCCACTTTCGACGCCTGCGTGCGCTTTCTCAAGGAGGACCCATGGGAAAGGCTGCGCGAGCTGCGCAAGGCCCTGCCGAATACGCGGCTGCAAATGCTGCTGCGCGGACAAAACCTGCTCGGCTATCGCCACTATTCCGACGATGTGGTGCGCGCCTTCGTCGCGCGGGCGGCCGAGAACGGTATGGACGTCTTCCGCATCTTTGATGCGCTGAACGACCTGCGCAATCTGACCACGGCAATCGCGGCGACCAAGGAGGCCGGCAAGCACGCCCAGGGCACCATCTGCTACACGGTGAGCCCGGTGCACGACAATGCGGGCTACGTGACGCTCGCACGCGAGCTCGCGGCCATCGGCTGCGACTCGATCGCCATCAAGGACATGGCCGGGCTCTTGACACCCTACGCGACCAGCGAGCTGGTCAAGGCCCTGAAGGACGCCGTCGAGCTGCCCCTGCATCTGCACTCCCATGCCACCGCGGGCCTGGCCGAGATGTGCCACCTCAAGGCCATCGAGGCCGGCTGCGAGCACATCGATACGGCCGTCTCCTCAATGGCCGGCGGGACCTCGCACTCGCCGACCGAGAGCCTGGTCGCAGCACTGCGCGGCACGCCCTACGAAACCGGGCTCGACCTCGAGCAGATTCAGGACATCGGCGTCTATTTCTACCAGGTGCGCAAACGCTATCACCAGTTCGAGAGCGAGTTCACCGGGGTGGACACCCGGGTCCAAAGCAACCAGGTGCCCGGCGGGATGATCTCCAACCTCGCCCATCAGCTCAAAGAGCAGAACGCCCTCGACCGCATGGGCGAGGTGCTGGCCGAGATTCCGCGGGTCCGGGCCGATCTGGGCTACCCGCCCCTGGTGACCCCCACCTCGCAAATCGTCGGCACCCAGGCAGTGCTCAATGTTCTGACCGGCAAGCGCTACCAAACGATCACCAATGAGGTGAAACGCTACCTGCAGGGCGGCTACGGCAAGGCCCCCGCCCCGGTCAATGCAACGCTGCGGCAGCAGGCGGTCGGCAACGAGGAGTTGATCGAATCACGGCCGGCCGACCTCATGAAGGACGAAATGGACAAGCTCACTGCCGACATTGGACCGCTGGCGGACAGTGAAGAGGACGTGCTGACCTTCGCGATGTTCCCAGAGATCGGCCGCTCTTTCCTCGAGCACCGACGCGATGGGACGCTGGAGCCCGAGCTGCTGGAGCCGCCCCCGACGACGACCGACGGGCAGCGGGCGCCGACCGAGTTCAACATCGCGATGCACGGCGAGACCTACCACGTCAAGCTCACCGGCGCCGGCCACAAGGAGCAGTCCGAACGCCACTTCTACCTCGCCATCGATGGCATCCCCGAGGAGGTCGTCGTCGAGACCCTCGACGAACTGGTCCTGACGGGCGGCGCCGGCGGCGCCGTTGCGAAGGCCGGCGCCGCCGGCAAACGACCCAAGCCGAGCAAGGAAGGCCATGTGAGCACCTCGATGCCCGGCAACATCATCGACGTGCTGGTCGCAGAAGGCGATACCGTCGAGGCCGGTCAGCCCCTGTTGATCACTGAGGCGATGAAGATGGAGACGGAAATCCAGGCGCCGATCGCCGGCACGATCACCGGCCTCTTCGTCGCCAAGGGCGACGCCGTCAACCCCGATGAGGTATTGATCGAGATCAGCCCCTAGAAGGCCGCTGCGCTGTGCTCGTCGACCCGGCACAGCGCAATCGCGGCGGGGCAATGAGCACAACGCGTCCGCCTGCGCACCGCCTCACCAAGGCCGATAAGCGAGGCCCGGGATGCGATCCTGATCGAACACGCGCGGCAGCTCTGCGATCAACTCGTCCATCTCTGCGAAGCTCATGTGACGACCATAGGAGGCCTTCGCTGCGTCGATCGGGATCTCGACCCAAAAGGACCCGCGGCTCGGCTCGCAAAGGATTTGGAGTATGTTCTCTTCGGCATCGATGATACCGAGATAGTCGTCGACCGATTGCAGCCGCGGTAGAAGCTGCTCGCGAATCGCCCGAGTGGTCATCTCGACGGCGCTCGCCGAAGAGAGCACCTCTTGAGACCGATCGAAATAATAAAAGACTCGGTAGTGCATGGATGGTCTTTGGTCATGCCCAGCGTTTCATTTTTACCCCATCTCCCGTGCCCGGGCAATTGCAGATCACCGCAAGCATGCGCTTATGCCCTTCGGAGTTGGGATTGCGGCCATCTTTGGGCCGCGCGGCGGGTGCAGGTGACGCCGTGAACGCGTCCCTAGGGGCTTGACGACAGCTTCCTTGCTGTCGAATCCGGCCGGAGCGCGCCGCTCAAAAGCGGCACCAGGTCTCACCGCCGTGCTCGATCCAACCGTGGATCATGCGGCGTGTGGTCATATCGCTGGCACAGCGGCCGTGGCGGTCGATGCAGATGGCACCGCCCCGACCGTCGACCTTGCGTTTGAGGTACGCGATGCCATAAGCGACGGCGTCCTGGGCGTCGAGGTCGCGGAACTCGATGGCGTCGGCGATCGTCTTCGCGAAGACGGTGCGCATGAATTCCTCGCCGTAACCGGTCGCGGAGACGGCACAGGTCGCGTCATCGGCGTAGACGCCGGCGCCGATGATCGGGGAATCTCCGACCCGACCCATGCGCTTGTTGACGATGCCGCCGGTGGAGGTGGCCGCGGCGAGGTGTCCCTGTCGATCCCGAGCCACGGCACCGATGGTGCCGTATTTCTGCTCGTCGCCGTCGGCGTCGTGATCGAGCATGACGCGTCGGCGCAAACGGGCCTGGTCGAGCTGCTTGATGCGCTCTGGCGTAAAGAAGTAGTGATCCGGCGTCAGGCGCATGCCACAGTGCTGCGCAAAACCCAGCGCGCCTTCGCTGATCAGCAGGACATGCTCGCTACCGTCCATCACCAAGCGGGCGAGCTGCACGGGATTGGCGATGTTGCTGACCGCGGCAACCGCCCCGGCACTGAGGTCGCTGCCATCCATGATCCCGGCGTCCATTTCCACCTTGCCGTTCTCGTTGAGCACCGAGCCACAGCCGGCGTTGAACAGGGGGTCGTCCTCAAGCAGCGAGGCACAGGACTCGACGGCCTCGACCGCGCTCGCACCCTGCGCGAGGATCGCGCGCCCGTGCTCGAGAATGACGCGGATGCTCTCGAGATAGCGCACGGCAATGCGCTCGTCGCGAACATTGTCGAGCGCTCCGGCACCGCCGTGAATCATCAAAGAGAAGCTGTTCGTCATCACCGCCCTAGTCGTGCAGGAGTCTGTTGATGTCGTGGTTGAAGATCTGCCGAACGGGCTCACCGAAAACCGCCTCGGCCAATAGGGCACTCATGCGACTTTCCCCTCGATCATTGTCGTCAAGGGCAATAAGCAAGACGAGCGCCAAAAACAAATCATTGTTTTTTCATTTCTACCGGCAACACGACGCGGCTGCCCACCGTAAGACTTGCACCGTTGCGAGGCAGCCGCGATGGCAACGCGCCACCTTGGTGCCGATTCGGCGACAAAGGCTTGTACGCACTCGCCGCCATTTCCGGTCTCACGGATGCCGACGCGATCAGCCTTCGCTTCCCGGCGGCCCGAACCTGCCATAATCGATTGACGAGCAGCGGCATCGCCACTATCGTGCCGACGGCCACGGGGGTGCCCTGGCCACCGCGGCGCTCAAGTGATCGGAGGAGACCCCTGCAATGAACGCTATGGCTCGCCGTCGAGTCGCGCACCTGGCTCAATGGGGCCTTGTCTTGTTGCTCCTTGTATCCGGATTCTGCTCCGCCGAGCCGCAACCGGGTCGGATCGCGGCCGAACTCAATCGTGCCGACACCGTGGCAAACGGCTGTCGCCTTTCGTTCGTGATTCGCAATACCACGGAACACGACTTCAGCTCACTGCAGTGGGACCTCGTCACCTTCGACCCAGAAGGCCTGATCGCCGCACGGATGGCCGCCGAGTTGGCGCCGCTGAGGGCCGACAAGACCAGCGTCAAACAGTTCGATATCCAAGACTTCGGCTGTGACCGCATCGCGCGGCTGCTGCTCAATGACATCACGCAGTGCAAGACGAAAGGCCCCGATGGCGAGATGCGGGCTCGCAACGACTGTCTCGGCCTGATGGAGGTGTCCAGCCGCACCGGGATCGAGCTCTTTAAATGACCGGCGCGCCGCGACTCTCGCCGGCTCGCGGCTGATCCAGGGCTGATTCTGATCTTGAGCGTGAATTGATAATGGCCTCGTCCTCTCAATCGCCGCCGGAAGGTCTCGGGTCGCCCTCGTCTGCCTGCGCGTCACAAGCCACGAAGAAGTCGTCGCGCAAGGCCTCGATGCACTTCCCGCTCGTAAAGGTCTGCCGCTCCGGCGTCCCCAGCCGGCGCTGCTCCTCGCGCTCCATATCCTGCAGCTGCCGAGCAGGATCGCAGGCCGCAGCCTCGGCGCAGGCACCGCCCGGACCGCAAACCTTCCGGACCAATCGCTCACACGGAGAATGGCCATCGACGGGCGGGCCGGGCTCAGGCGGCAGGACCGGTTCCGACCAAGGCTCGCCCCTCTCGAGGATCTCCTTGTTCGGCACGACCCTCCCGGACTGGACGCGCAACTCACGCCCGCCTTCGAGCTGATGGACCCCATCCCAGAGCTGGGTCTCCTGGCCGTCCTTGCGCACCGTGGGTCTGCGGGTCTGCGGATCCACATAGACCTCACCGCCCCCCTGAAGCTCACCCCTCCAGGGCTCCGCAGCCGTCCCTATGAGGGGGGTCGCGGAAACCAAGATGACCGTAGAGGCGACGACCCCACGCCATCCCAGCCCGTTTCGTGCTCGTCTTCTGTCTGTAGCCATCATCTGCTGCAACCCGATCGAGTGCCAATATTAAGTGCGCTTAAAACACCTTCTCTGTGGTGACGCCGACCGCGAGCGCCGCAACCAACCCTTGAGAGATTGGGGGCGGATGCCCAAGGGCACGAGCCGCGCCCCCCTGTAGTATTGAGGGTTGCAAAAGTAATCGGAGGCGGCTCGCTGCGACACGCTGCAAGGAGGTCCGTGTCAGCTCGACGGCGGGATCCCTCCCGCCGACGGGCGCCGCGACCCGCCTCCGATTACTTTCGGGACAATTGATACCTTGTCGGTCTAGGTATTTCAACGGATTCCCACTGGCGCGCAACTCGACTATCCTTGCTGTTAGGACACCGGAACTGCGACCCGGCCGGAGCCACTCGCCGCGTCGCAACCGAGCTATACAAACACGATAGGGGCGGATGCCCGAGGAGGAGACGATGGTGAGCGCGACACGTACACCGCCCGCCGGACGTGAACCTTTTCAACCGAGGAACCCAACCGAATCGGCCAGTCGTGCGGACCACAAGCCATCGCGCTACGAAGGCCTGGGCCCGTCCGAAGTCCCCGGCGAACAGATCGCCAGCACCGTGTTGCTCGCTGACCGCCTCGGCTACGCCCTGGCCGTGATCCCGAAAAACCGCCGCATCGACCTCGCCGCCCTCTATCAGGAGTTCGGCCGCCGCCTCCGCATCGCCAGCCGCGAGGAGGCACAGCAGCTTTTCCGCGGCC
>JGI12109J20283_10016160_pt1 | contig 16231 bp, 10 predicted proteins | sample ElkSlonscriptome_12_FD_20283 | JGI IMG/M metagenome (IMG submission 20283)
GGCGCTGGTATGCTGGGCAAGCTCAACCTTGACCAGTTCGCCATGGGCTCCTCGAATGAGACGAGCCATTTCGGCAATGTGTCCTCACCCTGGCGCAAAGAAGGCAGCAACGCTGCGATGAGCCCGGGCGGGTCTTCCGGGGGATCATCCTCCGCCGTTGCCGCGCGCATCGCTCCGGCCGCAACCGGCACCGATACCGGCGGCTCGATCCGCCAGCCCGCCGCCTTTACCGGCATTTGCGGGATAAAGCCGACATACGGGCGATGCTCGCGCTGGGGGGTGGTGGCGTTTGCCTCCAGCCTCGATCAGGCCGGGCCAATGGCGCGCTCAGTCGAGGATTGCGCGATCATGCTGGGCGCTATGGCGGGCTTCGATCCCAAGGATGCAACCAGCCTCAAAATGGACGTGCCCGATTGGGAGAGCGCTTTGAGCGCCGATCTCAAAGGCAAGCGTGTCGGTATCCCCAAGGAATACCGCATGGAAGGCACGGATGCCGCGATCATAGCTTCGTGGGAAGAGGGCAAGGCATGGCTCAAGGATGCGGGCGCCGAGATCGTAGATATTGCGCTGCCGCACACGAAATACGCGCTGCCCGCCTATTACATCATCGCCCCTGCCGAAGCATCCTCCAACCTCGCGCGCTATGATGGCGTACGCTATGGCCTGCGCGATCTGCCCGAGGGCAGCGGCTTGCAGGAAATGTATGCCGCCACGCGCGAGGCGGGCTTTGGCGACGAGGTGAAGCGTCGCATCCTGATCGGCACCTATGTGCTTTCAGCCGGCTTCTACGATGCCTATTACAATCAGGCGCAGAAGGTGCGCGCGCTGGTGGCGCAGGACTTTGAAAAGGCGTGGGAGACATGCGACCTGATCCTCGCTCCCACCACGCCCACTGCCAGCTTCCCGCTGGGCAGCCTCAACGATGATCCGCTGACGATGTATCTGAACGACGTGTTCGCCGTGCCCGCTTCGCTTGCGGGCCTGCCTGCGATGAGCGTTCCGGCGGCTCTCACCCCTGAGGGGTTGCCGCTGGGCCTGCAATTGGTGGGCAAGCCGTTTGACGAGCAAGCCGTGCTCAACGCTGGCCTTGCTATTCAGCAGCGCAGCGGGTTCGATCATGCGCCGGAGAAGTGGTGGTGAGCATCGAGACCATCGGTATCATCGCGGTGGTGGCTGCGCTTTGGGCGGCCAACAGATATGGCCGCAGGATCAATGCTGGCGAAGCGCGTTTTGACAGCGAGACGGGCAAGCCCTTGCCGCCCTATCGGGGACGCAAATGACCGGCGAGATCATCTACGCCACCGTGTTCATGATTGCCTTTGTGCTGATTGGCGGCGTCGTGATGTATCTTTCCAAGACCATCGACGCAGGCGAAGCGCGATTTGACAGTGAAACGGGCAAGCCTCTCGACAGGCAAACGCCCAAGGACGAGAAAAACGATGAGTGATTATCGCATTCAGGGAACCACCGGCGAATGGGAGGTCGTGATCGGCCTCGAGGTTCACGCGCAGGTGACGTCCAACGCCAAGCTGTTTTCCGGCGCCGCCACCGCTTTTGGCGCAGAACCCAACAGCCAGGTCTCTCTTGTCGATGCGGCCATGCCCGGAATGTTGCCCGTGCCCAACCGCGAATGCATCCGTCAGGCGGTGCGCACCGGCATGGCGATCGAGGCGCAGATCAACAAATGGAGCCGGTTTGACCGCAAGAATTATTTCTACGCCGATCTGCCGCAGGGCTATCAGATCAGCCAGCTTTTTCACCCGCTCGTGGGTGAGGGCCAATTGCTGATCGAGGCGGACGAGAAGGCGGGCATTGCCGAAGATAAGATCATCGGGATCGAACGCATTCATGTCGAACAGGATGCCGGCAAGCTGATGCACGATCAGCACCCGACGATGAGCTATGTCGATCTCAATCGCAGCGGCGTTGCGCTGATGGAAATCGTCAGCCGCCCCGACATGCGCTCACCTGCCGAAGCAGGCGCCTATGTGCGCAAGCTGCGCAGCATCCTGCGCTATGTCGGAAGCTGTGATGGCAATATGGAAGAAGGCTCGATGCGGGCCGATGTGAATGTTTCCGTGCGCAAGCCGGGCGAGGAATTCGGCACCCGCACCGAGACAAAGAATGTGAACTCCGTGCGCTTCGTGATGCAGGTGATCGAATATGAGGCAAACCGCCAGGTCGATGTGATCGAGAGCGGCGGCACGGTGGATCAGGAAACCCGCCTGTTCGATGTCGCCACCGGCACCACGCGCACCATGCGAAGCAAGGAAGACGCGCACGATTACCGGTACTTCCCCGATCCCGATCTTCTGCCGCTGGTGCTGGAGGACGATTTTCTGGAAGAATGTCGCGCTTCGCTGCCCGAACTGCCCGATGCCAAGCGCACCCGCTATGAAACCGTGCTGGGCCTCACCCCCTACAATGCGCGCGAATTGACCGCCGAGGTGGAAACCTTTGCGCGTTTTGAAACGCTGCTGGCCGCAACAGCCGCCGCCACCGGCAAGCCTGAAACCGATATCGCCACGCAAGTTGCCAACTGGGCGCTTTCGGTAGCGCCGGGCGTCATCAAGCAGGCGCGCGAGAATTTCGGCGACGAGGTGGATGCCAGCAACGCCACAGCCGAACGGCAGGCCGCGATCCTCGCCATGCAGGACAAATCCGAGATCAGCGGCGGGCAGGCCAAGGAAATCTTCGAGATCGTGCTTCGGCAGGGCCGCGAACCCGATGAAATCGCCGAGACTGAAGGCCTGAAGCAGGTTTCTGACACCGGCGCCATCGAAGCGGCGATCGATGAAATCCTCAGCTCCAACGAAGACAAGGTTGAACAGTACAAGGGCGGCAAGGACAAGCTTTTCGGCTTTTTCGTGGGCCAGACAATGAAGGCGATGAAAGGCAAGGCGAACCCGCAGGTCGTCAACCAGATCCTGAAGGACAAGCTGGGCTAAGCGGCACCGCAAGCGTGGCGCGCACGATTGTCGCGCAAATGCTGCAATCGCCTTCAAATTTTCAGCAGTTTCAGCCCCTTGCACAAGCCGTGCGTCATTTCGTCTTGGCACGATGGCGATGTCGTGTAATTGCGCGGCGGGGATTTCAAGAGGGATTACACGATGCGTTTTGCAGTGCTTGCTGCGTTGCTCTTGCCGCTGGCAGGGGTGGCAAAGGCTCAGGCTATCAAGTCCGAGCCGCCACAAGAAACGTTCGCCCCGGATGAGATTGCGGCCATTGCGATGCCCGCGCTCGATTTCGACTACGCCTCGGTAAAACCGAAGGACTTTGAAAAGTACTTCTACTTCCACCGGCCCGATACCGATTTTGAAACCGCCTATGCCGATATCACCGAATGCGATTCGCTTGGCAGCGGGATCAATTACTACATGCGCGCAAGTGATTGGCAGATCCAAAGCGCGATGGCCCAGTATGGCCCGCTTGCCGGAGGGGTCGGCGGAATGATCGGCAGCGCGCTCGCCGATGCGATTTTCGGCAGTGCCGAGCGCCGCCGGTTGAAGCGTATGAACCTTCGCAATTGCATGCACTTCAAGGGCTATGATCGGTATGGCCTCGAAAAAGACCTGTGGCAGGCCTTTCATTTCGAGGAGGGCCTGAGCCGCGAGAATGCGGATGATCGCGTGGCCGCTCTTAAACAGCAGGCGCGCGTCGCCTCTGGCCCCAAGCCGACAACCGAGGTGCTCCAGCCATGATTCGCATCGCCGCTATTGCCGCCGCCGCTTATCTGGCCGCCGCAGCTCCTGCCGCCGCCCAGGACATCGAGGTGGAGCGCCAGCCGATCGAGCTTAAGAATCTTGAAAAGGGCAAGCAAGCGCTTGACCCGGCAAGAGGCTATATCTTTCTCTCAGCCCCTGGCCGTTTGAATGCGATGTTCCTGAAAACACCCGATGCCGATGACATTGCAGCCTTCGAGATCGAATGGCGCGAAGAATATGAAAAGGCGCAGGCCAAATATGAAAAGCGCATGGCGTCTTACAAGAGCAAAGCGGCCAAAGGCAGGCCGACCGGCAAAAAGCCCGAAGAGGTGAGCGAAGAGACATTCTCCATCGGACAGCTTGAAACGCGGCTGCTGTTCGCGCTTGGCCCTCAATATGTCTTTGACAAGGGCAAGGATGCGAGCGGGGAAAAGTACTACCAATATCTCCATGAAGTCGATCCGGGCACATACACGTATTATGGCCCCGTCATGGTTGATCCGTCGGCAGGCGCATTTGGATCATGCTATTGCATGGGTTCGTTCAAGTTTGAGGTGAAGGCAGGCGCGATCACTTCGCTGGGCGATTTCCTTACGGAAAGCTGGGCGGATGATGCGGCGATGAAAAAGACCAGCGTTTTCTTCGAAGCCGATCCCGAGCGGGTCCAAAAGCCCACTGATTGGAGCGTTCCGGCCAGCCTCGATGCTTTGCCCAGTGTAAAGGCCGACCTGCGGGCTGCTGGGAAGATCAACAATTTCTATCGCGTCACGATCATGCGCAGCCCGCCAATTCCGGGCGTATTGCGATATGAACGCGACGTCGTGATTGATGTAAAAGCGGAAGCAGAAGCAGAAACGGCAAAAACCGGCGAAGCAGGCACAGCGCAGGAAGAGATTTCGCCAACGCTGCAATAATGCGGTGCAGAACGGCATTAAGGCACAAATTGAAAAGGCCGCCGCAAGCGTGATGCTCGCGGCGGCCTTTTGGTATTCTCCACAGCCGATTGGCTGCGATTGCGCCGAATGGCGCTGCGCGAAGGCTTAGCTCTGGCGTTCGCCCGTCACCGGCATTGCGCCGAACGCGCCGGCATTGACCTGGCCCGTCAGCTGATCGCCTTCAACGGTGGCTTCGCATTCGAGCTTCATCGGCATCGGCACGGTCATGTTCATTTCCCACTTGAGCGTGTTGCCGTCGATCTTGCCGTTTTCGACATCCATCTGGCCCATGCCGCCTGCCATCGTGCCGGTGAAGGTTTCGCCATCATCGCCGGGGACGACGGTGAAGGTGCCGGACTGATCGCCCATCGGGCTTTTGACGACGGTGTTATAGGTGCCTGCTACTGACATAATTGTTCTCCCTTGTGGGTCTTGGTGTCCTGATGAAATTGCACTCTTCAAAGTCGAAGGTGCGCACTTCGGCGCTCTGTTTACACCAGTGTCAGTTCGCTTCAACCACATAACGGCGCTGCGCGTTCGCTTCGACGTCTTCGCGCCAGAAGTGGACCGGTTTGAGCTTGTGATCGACGTAAAGCTGCATCTGGTCGGTGTAATGCGGGCTTTCGGGGCGGGTGCTCGCCTGGCCGAAGGGCTGGATCGAGCGCGAGGAAACCTTGCCGCCATCTGCCGGCCATTCGACCCACTGGATGAAACTGTCACCATGCACGAGCGCCAGGCGGCCATCATCATCGACGCGCCAGGTGGTCGCAGCCCGCAAGGTGTCAGAGCCGCCATCCAGCGGCAGATCCACATCGCCCAGCCGCAAGCGCACCAGATCGCTCATCGGCGGATCGATCCGGCCAAAGTGCGTGTTGAGGTGATCGACCGATTTGCGCAGCAATTCGCCCGCATCGGGATAGGCTTGCTTGTTCTGGTATTCAGCCGACATGTAATCGCGCAGCATCAGGTAGGCGAGCGCATCGGCGGGGCCTTCATTATCCGCGGTAAGATCCCAATCGAGCATCAGGTCACGCGCTTTGGCCAATTCGCCTTCAGCCTCCACCTGCTCGATCGCATCCAGCATCACATCGACATAGCTTTCGCGCACATAGGCGGTGTCATACTTGATCGCTTCCAGCGTTTCGCGATCCAGCACTTGCGCCTCGCTCATCAGGGCGTAGGCGCGGCGGGATCGGTTGGTCTGCTTGCGCTCGATGCCGAGCACGGTGGAGAAATCCGCCGGGTCCAGATCGCTGCCTTCGCCGGCGGCGGTGAAGGGTTCGTTGTTCGAATTGTAAATCCACCCACTGGCCGGATTGATCAGCTTGGGGATGCGATCATAGCTGACAGAGCCTTCCCAGATCAGGTCCGAGCGTGAACCATCAAGAATGCCGCGCCAGTTGGCTTTCACATCCTCTGGGCGGTCAGGAATGGCGGCGTTGTAGACATAGGCGATATTGCCCGCTTCATCGGCATAGATGAAATTGGTGGACGGGATCGCCATGCGCGCAATCTGCGCCTGCCATTCCTCCAACGTTGTCGCCTTGTTGAGCCGGTAATACGCATCGAGCTGATCGATCCGGCCCATGCCGCCATAGCGGATCGCAAAAAAGCCCTCATCGTTCTCGATCACCGGCCCGTGAACGCTGCGATGCACGGTGCGGATGATCGGCAGGATCACCGGCCCCATGCGCACGGGCAGGATCACGCGGCGGCTTTCAAGATCGCGCCATTCGCCATCCAGCCTGTATTGCGTGCCCTCTTCGTTCATCTCCAGCTTGTAGACGTCGGCCATGTCGGGGCGGTTGACGGTGTTGGTCCAGCCCAGATGGCGGTTGTGGCCCAGAAAGGGGAAGGGCGATCCGGGAAAGTTTGCACCGGTAAAGTGCCAGCCTTCTTCGCTCTCGACGCTGAATTCATACCACGCCACGCCGCCGCGCAAGGGCTGGTGCGAATTGGAGATAAGCGTGGTTGGCCCGCCCGATTTTTCCGGCGCAACGGCCCATGCGTTCGAGCCGAGCAAGCCCGCCTCATCGCTGCCGGGAACGGGAAGCGGATGCACGCGGGCGGATGCTTCATCAGCCTCTTCCATCACCGGCTGCCCCACCGGCTCAATCGAATTTTCGCGCGGGTCTGTCCGGGGAAATCCGGGAATATCGGGGCCGAATTCGCGGTTCAGCTCTTCACCTGCCACAAGCGGGCCTATCACATTGCCAAGACCGAAGAAAAACGGCTGTCGCAGCGCAAAGCCGGCTGCCACATCCTCGCCGTTCACCGGGAAAAGGCTGGTGAGTTTTACCTCGCCCTTGTGCTGATCGGCAAACCGGTTGAGCCCGGCGGCATAGGCTTCGAACAGGGCGCGCGTGTCTGCGGGCAGTTCGGGATATTCGCGCGCTGCCGTGGCGCGCACATCGAGCAGGTGGTAGACATAATCGAAAGTCGCGCCTTCTTCGCCCGCAATCGCGCCATACCGCCCCCGGCTCATCGCGACGACATCCTGAAGCGTCGCAAAATCATCCTCCGCATGCGCCACGGCGACGCCAAAGGCGACATCGGCATCGGTTTTGCCGTAAATATGTGGCACGCCGAATTCATCGCGGATGATCTCGGCCTTGTAGCTGCGGGGCGCGGGCGCCTCGCTCGCCTGCGCCACAAACGGCTCCCAGGTTGCAAGAATAACGAAGGCAAGCACCAGCACCACCAGCACAGCGGCGCCCGATCGTTTGAGCCATTTCATGCGGCTTTCTCTCCCGATATGTTCTTGCCCGAGGCTTTGCGAAGCGGAAGCGGTAAGGTCAAGTGGGCTGTGGAACTATCGCCGCCGCCCGCGACTTGAACAGATATGAAACAACCCAGAACCGCCACGCTTTATCGAATGGTCATGCCGGGCCATCTGTGCCCCTTTGGCCTCAAGACCAAATGGCTGCTCGAAAAGAACGGCTATCAGGTTGATGACCATCATCTCACCAGCCGCGAGGAAACCGATCGTTTCAAGCAGGAACACGGCGTCAAAACAACGCCGCAAACCTGGATCGCTGGCGAGCGGATCGGGGGCTATGATGATCTGGCGGCGCATTTCGGCAATCCGATCAATCAGGATGGCACAACCTATCGCCCGGTTGCCGTGCTGTTTGCGATGATGGCGTTGATGGCATTGGGTGCTGGCTGGGTTGCGACAGGGCAGGCGATTTCGATCCTCGCGGGCGAATGGTTCATCAGCTTTTCCATGTGCGGCCTCGCCTATCTCAAACTGCGCGATGTCGAGAGTTTTTCGACGATGTTCCTCAACTACGATCTGCTGGCGCGCCGCTTCGTGCCTTATGGCTATGTGTACCCGTATGCAGAGGGGCTGGCCGGGCTGTTGATGACGGCGCATATCCTTGATTGGGTGTCGATCCCGGTGGCTCTCACAATCGGGACAATCGGCGCGATCAGCGTGTTCAAGGCGGTGTATATCGACAAGCGCGAGCTGAAATGCGCCTGTGTCGGCGGCAATAGCGATGTGCCGCTCGGCTTTGTGTCTCTGACTGAAAACCTGATCATGATCGGCATGGCCTTGTGGATGTTGGCGAAGCCGCTCTTGCTCGGCTGAGCAATTGCATTGGCTGCAACAAGCCATAAATACACTTCTGGAATAGAGGCCGTGGATCAGGGGCGGTAGATAAGGGGCCGGAAAAATCTGGCACCAGCCCTTGTGTTGCAAATAAGCAACACTACTTTGAGGTCGACCGTTTCAGGAGGGGCTTTTGCCATGAATCTCGACAAGTTTACCGATCGCGCAAAGGGCTTTTTGCAGTCCGCGCTCACCATCGCCATTCGCATGAACCACCAGCGCATCAGCCCGGTGCATATCCTCAAGGGCCTGCTTGAGGATGATGAGGGCATGGCCGCAGGGCTGATCCAGCGCGCAGGAGGCGAAGCTTCCCTCGCGATAAGCGCGGTGGATGCGGCTCTGGCAAAGGTGCCCGTCGTCACCGGCGGGGGCGCGCAAGCCCAGCCCGGCCTCGATAATGACGCAGTGCGCGTGCTCGACAGCGCCGAACAACTCGCAGACAAAGCGGGCGACAGCTATGTGACGGTGGAGCGCCTGCTCACCGCATTGGCGCTGGCGCCGGGCGCAACAGGCGATGCGATGAAAGCGGCGAGCGTGACCCCGCAAGCCTTGAACGCTGCCATCGAAGATCTGCGCGGCGGCAAGAAGGCAGACAGCGCCAATGCCGAAGCCAATTACGATGCGATGGAAAAGTTCGCCCGCGATCTGACGCAGGCGGCGCGTGATGGCAAACTCGATCCGGTGATCGGGCGCGATGAGGAAATCCGCCGCACGGTGCAAATTCTCGCCAGGCGCACAAAGAACAATCCCGCGCTGATCGGTGAACCCGGCACCGGCAAAACCGCGATTGCCGAAGGCCTCGCGCTGCGTATCGCCAATGGCGATGTGCCCGATAGCCTTAAGGGGCGCACACTGATGAGCCTTGATATGGGCGCGTTGATCGCGGGCGCAAAATATCGCGGCGAGTTCGAAGAGCGGCTCAAATCGGTGCTTGACGAGGTGAAGGGCGCCGATGGCCAGATCATCCTGTTCATCGATGAAATGCACACGCTGATCGGCGCGGGCGCATCTGAAGGCTCCATGGATGCCTCGAACCTGCTGAAGCCTGCGCTCAGCCGCGGCGAACTGCATTGCATCGGCGCGACCACGCTCGATGAATATCAGAAATATGTCGAGAAAGACCCCGCGCTCCAGCGGCGCTTTCAGCCGGTCTATATCGATGAGCCATCGGTTGAGGATACAATCAGCATTCTGCGCGGGATCAAGGACAAGTACGAACTGCATCACGGGGTGCGCATCACCGATAGCAGCATCGTTGCTGCCGCGCGCCTGTCTGATCGCTACATCCAGAACCGCTTCCTGCCCGATAAAGCCATCGATCTGATGGACGAGGCGGCAAGCCGCATCCGCATGGAAGTGGAATCGAAGCCCGAGGAAATTGAAGCGCTCGATCGCCGGATCATCCAGCTCAAGATCGAGGAATCGGCGCTGGAAAAGGAAGATGACAGCGCCTCGCGCGACAGGCTTGATGCTTTGCGCAAGGAACTGGCCGAGCTGGAGCAGGAATCGTCCGAACTCACCACAAGGTGGCAGAACGAACGCGACAAGATCGAGGCGGAAGGCCGCATCAAGGAAGAGCTCGACGCAGCGCGGCTGGAACTTGAACAGGCCCAGCGATCCGGCGATCTCGCCAAGGCGGGCGAGCTTTCCTACGGCACCATTCCCGCGCTCGAAAAGCGGCTGGCAGAAGCCGAAGACCTCACCGAAAACGCGCTGCTGCGCGAGGAAGTGACCGAAGAGGATATTGCCAGCATCGTCAGCCGCTGGACCGGCATCCCCATGGACAAGATGATGGAAGGCGAGCGCGAAAAGCTGCTCGATATGGAAAACATCCTTGGCAAGCGCGTGATCGGGCAGTCCGCCGCGATCGAAGCGGTGTCAAAGGCAGTGCGCCGTGCGCGTGCCGGATTGCAGGACCCCAACCGTCCGCTTGGCAGTTTTCTGTTCCTTGGCCCCACCGGCGTTGGCAAGACCGAGCTGACCAAGGCGCTGGCCGGCTTTTTGTTCGATGATGACAGCGCGATGGTGCGCATCGATATGAGCGAGTTCATGGAAAAGCACTCGGTCGCCCGCCTGATCGGCGCGCCTCCGGGTTATGTCGGCTACGATGAAGGCGGGGTGCTTACCGAAAGCGTGCGCCGCCGCCCCTATCAGGTGGTGTTGTTCGACGAGGTGGAAAAGGCGCATGGCGATGTGTTCAACGTGCTGCTCCAGGTGCTTGACGATGGCCGGCTGACAGACGGGCAGGGCCGCGTGGTCGATTTCTCCAACACGCTGATCATTCTTACCTCCAACCTTGGCAGCCAATATCTCGCCAGTCTGCCTGATGATGGGAAGGTGGCCGATGTTGAAGAGCAGGTGATGGATGTGGTGCGCGGGCATTTCCGCCCTGAATTCCTCAACCGGCTTGACGAGATTATCCTCTTCCACCGGCTTGCGATGGAGCACATGGCACCGATCGTGGCGATCCAGGTCAAGCGCGTGCAGAAACTGCTGGTGGACCGCAAGATCACGCTTGATCTCACCGATGCCGCGCTGCGCTGGCTTGGCCGGGTGGGCTATGATCCGGTCTATGGCGCGCGCCCGCTGAAACGCGCAGTGCAGCGCTATCTGCAAGACCCTCTCGCCGAAATGCTGCTCGAAGGGGCGGTGTCCGATGGATCGACGGTAAAAATCGACGAGGGTGATGGCGAACTGCACATAACGCTCGACCAATGACGATTCTCGCGGCGTTCTGGTGTGGCCAAAGTGTCATCCTTGGACGCCGCGGACCGATAACACCTTTTTGACATTGCCATGTTAGGCGAGTGTTGTTTCAGGATTGCATAACTTTATATCAAATTTATGCGCTGAATCGCAATATGATGCTTGGTGACCAAGTCTGTATGTGGGATTAACGCCACACATGCCCGAAAATTCGCGCAATGCATGAACGCGCTTTGACTTCAAATTTGCGCTATTGCACAAAACTGGCATCGCAGGGGCTAAATCGCGATGTCAGCAGGGTTGACTGTGAAACGATTGATCGTTTCGCGGCAAAGGCATCGTGATTGAAGCTCCGGTTATTGCAACTGGAGTAATCATGACACATTTTCACAAGACCTCGTTGAAGGCGCTTACCTTGTCCGCTTCGGCGCTCGCGTTTACGACCGCGATGCCCGCGCTCGCTCAGATGGGCGATCCCGAGCCCGGTGAGGAATGCGTTACCAAAACGAATGTTGCGGGCGTAGTCAACGCGGATGGCGATTGCATCCAGACCGGTGATGGCCCCACGGGTGTAACCGCTGCGCAGGATACAGAAATCGCCAGCGGCGCTGCTGGTGAAACGGCCGGAAACAAGATCACGGTTACCGGTTCGCGTATTGTTCGCGACACCTATTCCTCGATTTCGCCGCTTCAGGTGATCAGCACGGAAAACCAGCAGGCCATCGGCGCCTTTGACCCCGCGCAGATCCTGCAGCGTGCAGAAGCCGCCTCGGGCACCCAGATCGACGCAACCTTCCAGGGCTTCGTGCTCGATAACGGCCCGGGTTCACAAACGATCAACCTGCGCGGTCTTGGTGCCAACCGGAACCTGCTGCTGGTCAATGGTCGCCGCCTCGCGCCTTCGGGTGTGGAAGGCGCGCCTTCGGCTCCCTCGATCAACCTCATCCCGGCATCACTGGTTGACCGGTTTGACATTCTGACCGACGGCGCATCGTCGATCTACGGATCGGACGCGGTTTCGGGCGTGATCAACGTTATCCTGCGCAAGGATTTCGATGGTCTCGAAATTCAGGCCAACGGTGACATCAACGAACAGGGCGGCGGCAACGACTTCACCGTCAGCGCAGCCTGGGGCTTTACCACAGACCGCGGCGTGTTCGGCATCGGTGCTGAATACCAGAAGCGTGATCTTGTGCAGCTTCGCGACCGTGACTTCCTGCGCGGCTGCGAAACCAATCTCGAAGAAAACCCCGATGGCGATCGCTTCCTGCTTGGTGTGCGTGACAACGCCATCGTCGCAGATCGTACGCCGGGTGTGAGCGTTTCGCAGAGCGAATGTACAGTTGCCGGTATTTCGGGCCGTATCTTCAACCCGTTCACCCGCTTTGGTTCGGTGTATTTCCCGGCCAATGGCAACATCGCCAACTTCCCGGTCGATCCGGTCACGGGCCGTACGTTCAACTTCGGCGATTCGACCAACGCTTTCGGTGTTGACCTCGACGTCAACAATGACGGCATCCGCGATGTTGACTTCCAGAACGTCAACACCAACGCCAACCCGTTCGAGCTCGATCGCGCGCTCATCAGTGAGCAGGATCTGATCAACGTGTTCACCTATGGTGAATACACTTTCCCGGGTGAAGCGAACATCACGCCCTTCTTCGAGGCGTCCTACACCCGCGCCGAGGTCAACAACCCGCAGGCAGGCTTCCCACAGATCTTCCCGTCTGTGCCTGACCTGAACCAGTTCAACCCGTGTAACCCCAACCAGCCCAACGGTGTGGATTGCCGCGCGCTCGACAACGAATTTCAGGGCATCAATCCGGGTGGCCCGAATGAAGGCGCGCTTGGCCCTCTGAGCACGGGTATACCGACGCCGGTCACGCCGATTGCATCGATCCTTGGGGACCGTAACAACTTCGATGTGACGCAAGAGCAATATCGCGGCGTGCTGGGTGTACGCGGTGATCTGCCCTTCATCAGCCCTAGCTGGGCGTTCGAGGTTTCAGGCGTGTATTCGCGCTCGGAAGGTTTCTCGACCCGTACCGGCATCCGCGAAGACCGTCTGGCTCTGGCTCTGGGTCTTGACCCGACGGCCGATTACAACGGCGATGGCGTGGTTGACAATGATGGCGATGGCATCGCGGATGATTACGATCAGAACGTCGATGTGTTTGGCATCTTCGGTGATCCACAGTTCATCGGTGAATGTAATGCCGCCGGTTTCGCCAATCCCGATCTTGCCGCACCCGATCTGAACACTGGATCGTGTGTGCCGGTGAACCTGTTCGCACCCAGCGTGCTGACGGGCGCTGTCGGCACATTCGAAACGCAGGCAGAGGCTGATTATCTCTTCGGTCCGCGTAACTTCGACACCACGATCGAACAGACCATCGTCTCCGGCTTTGTCACCGGCGATCTGTTTGAACTGCCCGCCGGCCCTGTTGGTGTGGTGCTTGGTGCCGAGTGGCGCGAAGACTCGATCCAGTCCAATCCGGACATCACCGCATCGAACGGACTTCTGTTCGGCTTCTTCGCTGATGGCGGCGCATCGGGTTCGGCGTGGATCCGTGAAGCTTTCGGCGAAGTCGACATTCCGCTGGTTGCTGGCGAAAAGCTGGTTGAAGAGCTAACCGTCAACGTGTCAGGCCGTATCACCGAGCAGGAATTCTACGGCACCAACGGCACCTTCGCCCTTAAGGGCGGCTGGCGCCCGGTATCGCCGCTTCTGCTCAAGTTCAGCTACGGCACTTCGTTCCGTGCGCCGAACCTGCGCGAAAACTTCCTTCGCGGCCAGTCGGGCTTTGTCGGCCTGTTCGATCCGTGCTCGGTTCCCGATGATGCCTTCATCCCGGGGCAGGGCGGTTATGTCGCCGAGCTCGATACGCGTCAGCCGTTCGTGCTCGACAATTGCCGCCGTGAAGGCCGCGATCCGACCAGCGTGGGTATCGATGCCGAGGGTCTGAACACTCAGCGTCAGGTTTCCGGTGAGGTGACCCAGGGCGGTTCGTTCGATATCGATCCGGAAACATCGCGTTCGATCACAACCGGCTTCGCATTCGAGGAAAGCTTCCCGAGCGGGTTCGATGTGGCTCTCAACTTCAACTACTATGATGTGAAGCTGAAGGACTCGATCGTTGAACCGTCAGGCCAGTTCATTATCAATGACTGCTTCCTGCGCGAAGATGCGGCACGGTCGGAATTCTGCGATCGTATCGAGATCGAAGGCGGAGATCGCCGTCTGATCAGCGGTGTGCAGGCCGGCTTCCTCAACCGTGACCAGGAATCGGTGCGTGGTATCGACCTCAATGCCTCGTTCGGCAAGGACGTGACGATCGGCGGCGAGCTGTTCGACCTTCGCCTCGAATTCATCGCCAACCACCTGATCGAGCGTTCGACGCTGTTCACCACGGAAACCGGCGAGGTCCTCGAGACGCAGTCGCAGGGTGAATTCGGCTTCCCTGACTGGACGGGCCGTGTCACCGGCAACATCGACTGGAAGGATTTCCGCTTCACCTACCAAATCCGTTATGTCGACTCTGTCGCATCGGACCTGATTGCGGGTGATCCGGTCGAAGGTATCGAGCCGCTCGAGTTTGTTGACGCCTTCGGCAACATCCTTGGCGGTGGCCCGGTTGGCTCGGAAGGCGTTTCGCCGACCTGCCTCGGCCTTGGTTCGCCCAGCGGCAACATCCCCGGCGATGGCCAGTTCTGTCGCCCGGTTGGCAGCACGCCCGAATATTTCGAGCACACTGCCTCGCTGCGCTGGGACAATGGCGATCTTCGCATCATCGCCGGTGTCCGCAACCTGTTCGACACGGCTCCGCCGCTAGTGTCAGGCCGCGTAATCGGTCTGTCGATCTCCAACGTGCCGCTTGGTCAGCCCTATGACCTCAACGGCCGCGAGTTCTTCGGCCAGCTGCTTTATCGCTTCTAAGGCGGTATTCGCCAGAATTTAGCCAGAAAGGCGGCCTTTCAGCCCTTGCTGTCAGGCCGCTTTTTTGTTTTACTGCAAATATGCAATTGGTCTGGAATGGAGGCTGGATCAATTGTCCCACACGCTCACTTGAATAAGCAAGAAGGGTCCTACCCGATGAAATTTATCAAAGCCTCGGCGGCGGCCGCGTTGGCCGGCGTCTCCATCCTTGGGCTGAGCATGGCTGCTCCGGGCGAAAGCCTTGCCCAGGCCGATTCCAAGAAAACCGGCACATCCTCCGTTCCCATCGATGTGTGGGCGCTGCGCGACGTGGTCAACGCAGTTGATATCTCGCCTGACGGCCAGCACGTGCTGGTCCACAAGGTGACATCGCGCGACGGCAAATATTTGCTTGAAGTTTACAAGACTGATGATCTGTCAAAGCCCTTTCGCCGCCTCAACGCAGATCCGATGGAACTGCGCAGCGCGCGCTGGGTCACAAACAACCTGATCTTCGGCACCGCATGGGAGCAGACCCGCGAAAATGTGCGCGGCCCGGAAGACGATACATACGATTACCTGACCTATTCGTATGATCTGGAAAACAACAAGTTCAGCACGATCCGCGACAGCTTCCAGATCGTGTCGGACATGCCCGACAAGCCGAACAAGGTCATCGTTGCCGCCGGAAATTCGAACGGCGCAAGCCTTGGCGTTGATCCGTTCGCCGCGTTCCGTCCGCGCAGCTATTACGAGCTTGACCTTGTGACAGGCACGAAGAGCCTCGTCATGCGCGGGACAAGCAAGTACAGCAATGTGACCTTCGACACGCAGGGCAATCCGCGGTTCGCGATCGGCCGCGACAGCGACAACACCGTCAAGACATTCTACCGCAAGCCGGGCGAAGGCTCTTGGACGCAGTTTGGCCCTGTGCTTGACCAGGATGATCACAAAAACCTGCACCGCTTCCTGACAGGTTTTCAGGGGCTGGCGCATATCGATCCTGAAAATCCCAATCTTGGCTACATGATTGAAACCCGCAATGGCGAAGACAAAGCCGCTCTGTGGGAATTCAACTTTGAAACCGGCCAATACGGCAAGAAGCTGTTTCAGGATGAACTCGGCGATGTGATGAGTGTTGGCACGCACTCGATCCCGGGGCGCGATACGCTGGCCTATGCGCAATATCCCGGCGAAAAATGGGAGCGTCACTGGTTCGACGAGGGTGAAAAGGCGCTTTACGAAGCGCTGGAAAAACAGATCCCGTACGCGCACCAAATCAATATTTCGAGCCGTTCGAACGATGGCACGCGCATGATCGTGACCAATCGCGGGCCCAAGGATCCGGGTTCCTTCT
>JGI12109J20283_11074448_pt1 | contig 16230 bp, 15 predicted proteins | sample ElkSlonscriptome_12_FD_20283 | JGI IMG/M metagenome (IMG submission 20283)
CTTGCCCTCGTCGCCGCCCACCCCGCATTCGGCCTCCCCGCGCTCTTGACCGTACCGCTCGCCGTCGGCCTGCTCATCGCGATCGCCGCGGTCCTCGGCCGGCCGGCCGGCCGCGAGCTGGCGCTCGGATTCATGGGTCGACTTCCGGTCTTGCGCTCACACCGCGCCCGAGTCGCCACCCTTCTGCACGGGCACGCGGATCTTCTCCACACGCGCCACTTCGGGCCCGCCATGGTCCTGAGCATCGCGGCCTGGTGGGCGGAGTGTCTGGGCCTCGTGATCCTCTGCGGCGCTCTGGGGGCCGCTCTCGGCATCGTCGACGGAACCTGGATCTACGCCGCCTCGACGCTGCTCGGGAATCTCACCTTCCTGCCCGGTGGCCTCGGCGGCACGGAAGTCAGTCTCCTGGCCCTGCTGCGCAACGCAGGAATCGAAGAAGCCGCCGCGATGGCCGCGACGGCTCTGGTTCGAGGGGCGACACTCTGGTTCGCGGTCGTCCTCGGTCTCCTGGTGACGGTCGTGTTCCGGCGACGCCTGCGCTGGGACGAGGTCACCGCCGAAGCCGGGGCCGACGACGAATCGACCACGGACCAAGCGCCCTAGAGGCTCTCGCGGAAGCCGCGGTACCACTCCACCGTTCTTTTCAGACCTTCGGCGACGGAGACCTTCGTCTCGTAACCGAGCAGTTCCACGGCGCGGGTGATGTCCGCCTGGCTATGCTTCACGTCGCCGGCGCGTTCGGGACCGTGTTCGGCCGCCATGTCGATCCCGAGGATCTCCTGCAGCCATCCGTAGAGTTGGTTCAACGACGTGCGATCGCCGAGCGCCACGTTCACGACCTCGCCGGAGAGCTTGGGCGCCGTGAGCGCCTTCAGGTTGGCTTCGACCACGTTGTCGATGTAGGTGAAGTCCCGTGACTGCTCACCGTCTCCGTGGATCGTCGGCGGGCGACCGTCAAGAAGCGCGTCGATGAACAGCGGAATCACGGCGGCGTAGGGACTGTCGGGATCCTGCCGCGGACCGAAGACGTTGAAGTAGCGGATGGCCAGGGTCTCCATGCCGTAGACGGTCGCGAAGTTGGACACGTAGTGCTCGCCGGCGAGCTTTGCGATCGCGTAGGGCGACTTCGGAATCGTCGGCATCGTCTCGACCTTGGGCAGGGACGGACTGTCGCCGTAGGCCGAACTACTGGCTGCGTACACCAGTCGCTTGACGCCCGCATCCTTTGCGGCCACGCACACGTTGAGCGTGCCGGTGACGTTGGCCTCGTTGTTGGCCTGAGGATTCTCGATACTGCGCGGAACCGAAGCGAGGGCTGCCTCGTGGTAGACGTGGTCACAACCCTTCATCGCGCTCGCGAGAGCCTTCGCATCGACGACCGAACCCCGCACGAACTCGACCTTTCCGCCGATCGCCTCGATGTTCCGCTCGTGTCCGGTCGAGAGATCGTCGAAGACGACGACCTCATCGCCCTGTGCGGTCAGTGCCGCGGCAATGTGGGAGCCGATGAATCCGGCGCCACCGGTGACCATGATCCGGGCCATGTGTTCTGCCTCGTGGGTGTGGGGTGCGTGGGAACCAGGCCGCCGACGTCGAACGTCACAGCCGCAAGATCTTTTCGGAGTCGACACCCCTCAGGGCGTTGCGTGCGTCGACCACGCGCGAGCAACGCTCGAGCAGTTTCGTGTGGTCGAAGTCGGAGTGCACGGTCGTGATGACCGCGACGTCGAAATCCTCGTCGAGCGCGTCGACCTTGGTCGCGAAATCGAAGTCGCGGAGCGAAGGCACATTGGAGTCGATCCAGTGCACGTCCGCCCCGCGGTCGTGCAGGAGCTGAATCACGTCGAGAGCGGGCGACTCGCGCACGTCATCGATGTCGCGCTTGTAGGCCACGCCGACGACCAGCGTGCGACTGGCGCGCACGGCCCGGCCCACGTCGTTGAGAGCGCGGGCCGTGAGGTCGACGACGAATTCAGGCATCGACCGGTTGATGAAACCCGCCAGCTCGATGAAGCGGGCTTCGAAGCCACTGGCCCGCGCCTTCCAGCTCAGATAGAAGGGATCGACCGGAATGCAATGACCGCCGAGACCGGGTCCCGGATAGAAGGGCATGAAGCCGAAGGGCTTGGTCGCCGCGGCGTCGATGACCTCCCACACGTCGATGTCCAACTTGTGGCACATCTGCGCGATCTCGTTCACCAGCCCGATGTTCACGCTGCGGAAGGTGTTCTCGAGCAGCTTGACGGTTTCGGCGACGCGAGCGCTCGAGACGGGGACGACCGTATCGATGCACTTCGAGAACAGTGCGACCGCGTGCTCGGTGCACGCCGGAGTGATCCCTCCGACGACCTTCGGGATGTTGCCCGTCTGGTAAGTCGGGTTTCCGGGATCGACGCGCTCGGGCGAGAAGGCCAGGAAGAAGTCCTCACCTACCTCGAGTCCCGTTTCGCGCAAGCGTGGCAGGATGACCTCTTCGGTCGTCCCCGGGTAGGTCGTGCTCTCGAGCACGACGAGCTGCTGCGGACGCAGGACTTTCGCGATCTCCATGACGGCACTGTCGATGAAGCTCATGTCCGGATCGCGCGTCTTCGACAGGGGCGTCGGGACACAGATGTCGATCGTGTCTGCCCCGGCGAGGCGCGCGGGATCGGTCGTGGGCTCGAAACGGCCTTCGTCCACCGCGGTCTTGACCGCACTCGACGCGACGTCCCCGACGTAGCTGTCGCCGCCTCGCAAGCGCTCGACCTTGCCCTCGTCGACGTCGTAGCCGATGACCCGGAAGCCTGCGTCGACGAGTTCCATGACCAACGGCAGACCGACGTAGCCGAGACCGATCACGCCGCAGGTGGCGTCGCCGCCCTGCAACTTCTCAAGCAGACCCATGATTCGTGTTCTCCGTGCAGCGGATGACGGGTTCGCGGGCCTTGGGCCCTCGGGAGCTCAACCTGCGAGACGATTGCGTCCGTCGCGCTTGGCATCGTAGAGACGTGCGTCCGCCCGACGTAGCAGATCCCGCGGATCCACGCCTTCGTCGGGGAAGACCGCCAGGCCCATGCTGACGGTCAAGCGGCGAGCCTCGTCGTTCTCGAAGGTGTGTCGAGCGATCCTGTCGCGGATGCGCTCGGCGAAGACCAGCGCCCCCTCGCGTCCGCAATGCGGTAGGAGGAGACTGAATTCGTCGCCGCCGTACTTCGAAACGACGTCGATCGTCCGCGAACTCTCCCGGAGCATGCCCGCGATCTCACGAAGGGCAGCGCTCCCGCCGAGATGTCCGAAGGAGTCATTGTATTCCTTCAGGTTGTCGACGTCGACCATCAGCACCGCGAGCTCGCCGCCATGTCGACGGACGCGCCCCATTTCGTGGTCGAGTGCGCGCATGAAGTAGCGGTAGTTGTATGCGCCCGTGAGTCCATCCGTCTCGGCCTCGTGCTCCAGAAGACGGTACAACCGGGCATTCTCGACCACGACGCCGGCGTGCATGGCGATCAGTTCGAGTGACCGCCGATCGCCCGGGGCGTAGACCGGAAGCTCCACGGAGACGAAACCCGTCGGCAGACCCGACGCGAGCAGAACGCCGACCCGGCGGGACGTTCCGCGCAGGTCCAGAGCGGTCCGGACCGCCTCCGGAAGATCCGAGACGTCGAGCGCGCCGGGAGAACGGAGCCATTCGACGACGAGCGGAGACACCTCGACCGTGCCCAGACGAAGTGGGTCGTCGATTCTGGCCGATGCGGGGAGGGCAAATCCGACCAACTGTCCGCCTTCGAGCAGCGCGGCGCGCGGCGACGACCCGGGGAACACGGACTCGAGGGCGTCGAGGATCCGGTGGGCAATCGAGAGATCACCCAACTCACCCGGCGCAAGTCGCGACAGTTCGAGCACCGCGTCGAACGTCCGGGTGATGTCCAGATCGGTAGCAGACGACACCAGAAGACCCCCGCAGGTGTCTCGAGGAACGATATGGGACGATGGACCGCAAGAAATGTGCCGCCGCACGGCGCGGGGTGCTCGTGCAACTCGCTGCGAGGAATCGGTTTAGGAAACCGGGACGTCCTCGTCCGGATCGTCCGAGGCGAGTTGTTCCTCGAGCAGACGCTGTTCCCGCCGGATGTCGAGGATTTCGACGACCCCGTTCCGGACACGCCAGACGCAGAATCCGGCGGCACCCACCGCGAGAGCGGGAAATGCCCACCGCAGAGCGAGCGCCCGATCAGCGAGGTGTCGCTCCGAAAAGCGATCGAGCGTGCCAGCGAGGTTGAACAGCATCAGTGTGATGGCGCCCCAGAGCACGACCGTCGTGATCTCGCGCCAGAAGGCCTCTCGATTCCGCCGGAAGCGGATCAGATTGCGGCCAGCCGCCGAACTCCCCCGCCCGAAACGGGACCGCTCACGCGCCGCGGGGCGCCGCCGCCGTCGATCAGGGGAGATCCTCATAGTCCGCCTCTTCGATCTTCTGGCCCTGGCCGAGATCCCCGGAATCCTCGCGTCGAGGCGTCGGTTCGGGGCGTTCCGTTTCGGACTTCGGCTTCAGCCAGCCCGTGATCACGCGCCGCGCGAAGGTGATCACGACGAAGGCGATGATTGCATTGAGGATCAGTTTGAACATGATCTCGACGGGGCGTGCGACGGCCGGCGACGGTGCCGATGGAGCGGATTCACGGCGGTGGTGGTACGCCCGACAGGATTCGAACCTGTGACCTTCTGCTCCGGAGGCAGACGCTCTATCCAGCTGAGCTACGGGCGCACGAAGCCGTCGACTGCGGCGGGGCCAATATGGCACGACGTCGGCGCCGACGCAACGGACGCGTGCAGATCCGATCAGGCGTGTTCTTCGTCCCAGGCCCGAACGGATTCGACATCCTTGTCGCCCCGACCGCTCATGTTGACGATCACCAGGTCGTCCGCCCCCACCGTCGGCATCAACGTCTCGAGATGGGCGATCGCGTGGGCCGTTTCCAGGGCAGGGACGACTCCTTCGAGCCGACTGACGCGATGGAAGGCCGCCACCGCATCGACGTCGCGCGCATGGGCGTATTCGATACGCCCGAGCGCTTGGTAGTAGGCGTGTTCCGGGCCCACACTCGGATAGTCGAGACCCGCGCTGACGCTGTGCGTGGGCAGGACGTTTCCGTCCGGATCCTGCAGGAGTACGCTCCGCGTACCGTGCAACACTCCGGTGCGACCGTCGAGAAAGCGGGCGGCGTGGTCGCCGTCCCCGTCGCCACGGCCTCCGGCCTCGACTCCGATCATTCGCACGTCTTCGTCGCCGAGGAATGCGTGGAACAGACCCATGGCGTTGCTACCGCCGCCGACACAGGCCACGAGGTGCGTCGGCAGGCGCCCTGCCTGTTCCATGACCTGGCGCCGCGCCTCGCGTCCGATCACGCTCTGGAAGTCACGCACCATCAACGGAAACGGATGTGGGCCGAGGACGCTGCCGATCACATAGTGGGTCTCGACCACACTGCCGACCCAGTCCCGCATGGCTTCGTTGATCGCGTCCTTGAGCGTGCGGCTCCCCGAGGACACGCCGACGACCTCAGCGCCGAGCAGACGCATGCGGTACACGTTGAGTGCCTGCCGCGCCATGTCGACTTCGCCCATGTAGATACGGCACTGCATGCCCAGACGCGCACAGGCCGTCGCCGTGGCGACCCCGTGTTGTCCCGCGCCGGTCTCGGCGATGATGCGGCGTTTGCCCATGCGCCGAGCGAGCAGGACCTGGCCCAACGCGTTGTTGATCTTGTGCGCGCCGGTGTGCGCGAGATCCTCGCGCTTGAACCAGATGGCGCCGGTGCCGTAGTGCGCGGTCAGACGGGGCGCGGAGGCGAGCGGGGTCTCGCGGCCCACGTAATCACGCAAGAGCATGTCGAGTTCCGCTTCGAAGGACGGATCGGTACGCGCGGCGCCATAGGCCGCCGCGAGTTCCTCGAGAGGACTGACCAGGGTCTCGGGAACGTACCGCCCCCCGAAGTCCCCGAAATGGCCGTCCTGACCGACCTCGGGATCGAATGCGAAGGAGCTCATGTCGATTCCTCCCCGGACGGGGGCGCGGGGGTTGCGGCGGAACGGACCGCCTGGATGAAAGCGCGCACGCGCTCTGGATCCTTGATGCCCGGTGCGCTCTCGGTTCCCGATGCGACGTCCACCGCGAAGGGTCTGACCTGGCGAACGGCGTCGCCTACGGTTTGCGGGTCGAGACCGCCAGCGAGGAAGACACGTTCGGCGCGTGCGAGCTCGACCGCGAGCGACCAATCGAAGCTGGTTCCGCTGCCCGCCCCCGCATCGAGGAGTTGCGCCCAGGCGGCGCCTGCGAACCGTGCCGCGGGGACGCCTTCGCCGACGATCCGTGACTCGATCAGGCGGACGGGAAGCTGCTTCCACGCGTCGCCGGCCTCTGTGCCGTGCAACTGTACGAAGTCGAGGTCGAAATGCTCCACGATCTCCAGAACCCGACTCAGGCTCTGGTCGCGGAACACGCCGACCACCTCGGCCCCGTCGCGTGCGCTCTCGAGCCATTCGTCGAGTCCCGATTCGTCGACTCGACGTGGGCTGCCGTCGGCGAAGACGAGGCCCACGTAGTCGGCTCCTTCGTCGATCGCCAGGCGCATGTCATCGGCCCGGGTCAGTCCACAGATCTTGATCCGGGTGCTCACGATGCGACCTCTCCGAAGAGTTCCGCGAAGCGCTGCGCGGGTGTTCCCGGTCGCATGAGGCCTTCCCCGCAGAGTACGGCATCGACCGAAGTCGCCGCGACCTCTTCGGCGTCGTTCCGTGTACGCACACCACTCTCGGCCACCACGATGCGATCGGCGGGCACGCGAGCGCAGCGCTCCAACCCGAGTCCGAGATCGACGTCGAAGGTCGTGAGGTCGCGTGCGTTCACCCCCACCACCGGCATCTCGAGCGCGAGCAGTCGGTCGAGTTCTCGGTCGTCGTGCGCTTCGGCCAGCACGTCGAGTTCCCAGCGCCGAGCTTCGTCGTGGCAGCGACGGATCATGTCGTCGGTGAGCGCGACGGCCAGGAGGAGAACCGCATCGGCACCGTGGGCACGCGCTTCGACGATCTGCAACGGATCGACGACGAAGTCCTTGCGCAGGAGCGGAAGGTCGACTGCGGATCTCACGTCCTCGAGGAAGGAAAGCGAGCCGCCGAAGAACTCCGGTTCGGTCAGGACGGACAGAGCGGCCGCACCCGCGGATTCGAGTTGACGCGCGGCGTCGACGGGATCGAGATCCTCGCGGATCGCGCCGGCGGAAGGACTCCGACGCTTCAATTCGGCGATCACGCGCAGTGGGCCGCCGCGATTCCTCCGCAGGGCCCGAGCGAAGCCGCGCGTCGCCGACCGCTCGGAGGCGAGTCCGCTCAATCGGTCCTGCGTCTCGCGAAGGACTTCCACGCGCCGACGCGTCGATTCCAGGATGGGATCGAGGCGAGATGTCATGATGCTGCCCGTTCCTGCGTGAATCGCGTCCAACGCGCCAGGACATCGGCCGCCCGTCCGTCATCGATTGCGCGGCGGGCCCGCTTCACACCGTCTGCGAGGTCCTCGGTGATGCCGGCCGCGAGGAGCGCGGCCGAAGCGTTCAACGTCACGATGTCGCGCGCAGCTCCGGGTGCACCGTCGAGCACGTTGCGAATGATCGCCGCGTTCATCGCGGCGTCGCCACCCCGGAGTGCGTCGGCCGCGTGGGGTCCGAGACCGAGCACTGCCGGATCGACCTCGAGCGCCGAGACGGCATCGCCGTCGACGAGACGCGCGTCGCTGACCGCGCAGACGCTCAGTTCGTCGAGACCGTCGCGTCCATGGACCACCAGGCTCCGCCCCGTGCCGAGAGCGGCGAGAGTGTGGGCCACGATGTCCAGGCGATCGGCGGCGAAGACCCCGATGACCTGGTGGACCGCTCCGGCGGGATTCGTGAGAGGTCCGAGGAGGTTGAAGGCCGTGCGAACACCGAGCCCCTTGCGCGCCGGGGCCGCGTGACGCATCGCCGCGTGGTGGCGCGGTGCGAACTGGAAGCCGAAGCCCACCTCACGGATGCACGCGGCCACGTCGTCGGCACCGAGGTCGATCACGCCACCGAGTTCCTCGAGCACGTCCGCACTGCCGCACCGGCTACTCACCGCACGGTTTCCGTGTTTGGCGACCTTTGCCCCCGCACCGGCCGCCACGAAGGCACTCGCGGTGCTCACGTTGAAGGTGTCGGCACCGTCGCCCCCGGTTCCGCACGTGTCGACGAGACCGTCGATTCCCGTGTCGACCCTCGATGCGTGATCGCGCATCGCTTCGGCCATGCCGGCGAGTTCGTCGACCGTCTCTCCCTTTGCCCGCAGCGCCACGAGCCACCCGGCGAGCCAGTGGCCGTCGACTCCTCCGTCGAGCACGTGTCCCAGCATTTCCCGAGCACGAGCGCGCGCGAGGTCCTGGCCGTCGAGGGCGGCTTCCAGAATTGCTCGGTGGTCCATGCCGTCGTCCCAGGGGGTTCCGCGTTGGAGTCAGGGAAGATAGCGCGAAGCCCGTGGGCCTGACCAGGGCAAGGCCCCGATCCGACGTCACCGCCCGTCAGTCGCAGGTCTTCAGGAAATTCCGGAGAAGGTCGTGCCCCGCGTCGGTGAGAATCGACTCGGGATGGAACTGCACACCGAAGGTCGGTGTGTCGCGCTTACGCAGCGCCATGATCTCGTCGTCCTGGGTCCACGCGAGCACTTGCAGAGTCGAGGGCAGGCCTTCGCGCGGCACGATGAGCGAGTGGTAGCGTGTCGCCACGAAGGGATTCGGAATCCCCTCGAACAGATCCTTCGCTGCGTGCAGGACATCGGATGTCTTGCCGTGCAGGATGTTGGCCGCGCGCACGACCTCACCGCCGTAGACCTGCGCGATGCTCTGGTGCCCGAGGCACACGCCGAGGATCGGCTTCTTCCCGTCGAGCGCGCGGATCGCGTCCATGCTGATTCCCGCGTCTTCGGGACGGCCCGGTCCGGGCGACACGAGCAGACCGTCGATCCGCATCTTCTTCAGGCGTGCGACGTCGATCTCGTCGTTCAGGACGACGGTCGTGCGCGCACCGAGCTCGGCGAGGTACTGCACCAGGTTGAAGGTGAAGCTGTCGTAGTTGTCGATCACGAGGACGTGCGGTGCGCTCACGGCCGAAGTCCCTTCTGCGCGCGTTCGATCGCGGCCTGCGCGGCGCCGGCCTTCTCGTGGGTCTCTTCCCATTCGCGCTCGGGCTTGCTGTCGAGTACGACGCCGGCTCCCACGCCAAGATGCGCGAAGCCCTCACGGACTTCCATCGTCCGGATCGCGATGCACGTGTCCATGGAACCATCGAAGCCGAAGTATCCGACGGAGCCCGCGTACACGCCGCGACGGCGGCCTTCCAGCGCGTCGATGATCTGCAGGGCTCGCACCTTCGGCGCACCGCTGACCGTTCCCGCAGGAAAGGTCGCCCGCAGGGCATCGAAGGCCGACACGCCGTCCGCGAGTTCCCCTTCGACGTGGCTGACCATGTGCAAGACGTGCGAGTAGCGCTCGATCGTCATCAGATCCGTCGTTCGCACGGTGCCGGGCCGACACACGCGCCCCAGGTCGTTGCGTCCGAGGTCGACGAGCATGACGTGCTCCGCCCGCTCCTTCGGATCGGTCAGGAGATCGGCGATGCGGGCTTCGTCCTCCACCGGATCCTTGCCACGACGCCGGGTGCCCGCGATCGGACGCACGGCGGCAGTACGGCCCTCCACACGCACCAGGACCTCGGGAGAACTCCCGAGCACCTGGTCCTGACCATCATCGAGGAAGAACATGTAGGGGCTGGGGTTGATGCTGCGCAACGCGCGATAGACGTCGAGAGGCGGCGCACCCAAGCGCCGCCGCAACTCATGGCTGAGCACGACCTGGAAGATGTCTCCGGCACGAATGAGCTCGCCGGCCTCACGGACGGCACGTCCGAAACGTCGCTTGCTGTCCGAGCTCTTCCAGGCCCCGGCCACGCGGCCGGCCCGGAGGTCGTCGGCCTGGGGCCGCGAAAGAGCTTCTTCCATGGCGTCGAGACGTTCGACCGCGTCGTCGTATGCTCGGTCGACCTGCTTTTCACCGCGCACGCGCGCCGAGGCCACGAGCTTGACCGTGTGCGTGAGGTTGTCGAAGACGACGACGTCGGTCACGAGCATGAGATCGAGTTCGGGGCGATCGCTCGCCGGCAGTGGATCCAGCCCTGGGAGCTTTTGCATTCTCCGCACGAGTTCGAAGTCCATGCGGCCGACCGCACCGCCCCAGAACCGCGGCAACCCCGACACGGGCGCCGGGTCGAACCGACGCAGCCAACGCTCGAGCACGGTGAGGGGATCGCGCGCCGTGGACTTCGTCGTTCGGCCCTGGAACTCGAGAACGACCTGATCGCCGAAGGACCGTAGACGCCCGGCGGGACGAGCACCGAGAAGCGAGTAGCGTCCCCACTGTTCGCCCCCCTCGACGCTCTCCAGCAAGAAGCCGGGCCCGCCGTCGGTGAGCTTTCGATACGCCGAGACCGGCGTGTCGAGGTCGAGAAGGATTTCGCGCACGACGGGAATGAGATCGTGTGAGCGCGCCAGGGAACGGAAGGCGGCGCGCGTCGGAGTGACGGGCATCAGGACGACGACTCCTCTTGCGTCGGTGTGACGTCACCCCGCGCTCCCAGGAGCTGGGTGGCCATCGCGTGCGACCGCGGATTTTCGCCGCCGAGCATGCGTTGGATCTCGCGGACTCGCGATTCACCTTCGACGCTCTCGATACGGCTCATGGTGCGTGATCCTTCGGTGGTCTTCGAGGCCACGAGTTGGGTGTCCCCCGCGGCGGCGACGGCCGGCAAGTGCGAGATCACGAGGACTTGGCCGCGATCTGCCAGGGCACGAAGCCGCCGCGCCAACGCCGGACCCAGGTCGGCTCCGAGCCCCGCGTCGACCTCGTCGAGCACGAGCACGACGGCTCCGTGGCGTTTCGCCGAGAGACTGCGGAGGACGAGTCCAATGCGCGAGAGCTCGCCGCCGCTGGCGACGTTCTGGATCGGACCGGGCCGTTCTCCGGGATTGGTGCGCACGACGAGCTCGACACGGCTCGGTCCTGCGCTGGCCGGCCGCACACGTCGACCAGCGATGCGAAGCGGGCTGTGCGGGTCCTCTTCCGGGATCAGATCGAAGCGGATCTCTGCCCCGGCCATCCCGAGTTCGGTGAGCAGCGCGCCCGCGTCCTTCTGGACGCGGCGTGCGATCTTCCGTCGCTGCCGGTCCAGTGCGGTCCCGGCATCGGCCAGGCTCGTCAACGCCTCGTCGCGGCGCGTACGCAGGGCTGCGGGCAATGCGCCGTCCTCGCCGATCTCACCGAGCTCGCGCTGCAAACGCTCGTGCAACGACACGAGCTCCTCCTCGGTCATCGAATACTTTCGCGTGAGGTCGATCAAGAGCGCGAGACGTTCCTGATCTCGAGCTAGGGCCTCGGGGTCGAGTTCCCGCCCGGCGACGAAGCGCTCGAGCCCGCGCTGCGCCTCCTGTAGGAGATCGACCGCTGCTTCGATCTGTTCACGGGCCTCGACCAACCGGGTCAAGGCATCGGGCGCGTTCTTGAGTCGTGCGAGCGATTCTCCGAGAACCGTGAGGGCGCCGCCCTCGTCCGACTCGAGGCGGGCCAGGGCGTCGGCCGCATTCTCCACCAGTGCGGCGCCGCCTTCCTGCGCTGCGACGCGCTCGCGCAACGCGTCGAGTTCGTTCCCCTCGAGCTGCGCGCCCTCGAGTTCGCGGCGCTGGTACTCGAGGACTTCCCGCTGCTCGCGCAAACGTTGCTGCCGCGCCGTAAAGGCTTCGATCTCCTGCTCCACGTCGCGGAAATCCATTAGGGCCGTGTTCCATGCCTCGACGATCCGTGTGTCGACGCCGAGACCATCGAGAACCTGCGCATGGGCGCTGGCACGCCGCAGCATCAACTGTTCGTGCTGAGACTGCATCTCGAGCAGACGTGACGTGATCTCGCGCAGCAGGGCGGCGGAGCCGACCCGCCCGTTGACCAGTGCACGCGTACGACCTTCGCGTCGCACTTCGCGTCGCAGCACGAGATGGGCATCGCTCCCGACACGGACGCCGAGGGAATCGAGTGCCTCGCAGACGTCGGGGCGTGCGGAGAGATCGAACACGGCTTCGGCCGAGGCGCTGTCGGCACCCGCGCGCACCACGTCGCGATCGACGTCGTCGCCAGCGATCCAGCGCAGGGCTTGCACGACGAGAGACTTGCCCGCACCGGTGCTTCCGGTCAGCGCGTTGAGACCGGCACTGAGCCCGACGTGCACATCGGCGGCGACGGCGAGATCCTGGAGCTGAAGAGCGACGAGCACGGGATCAGAACTCCGGATCCGCTTCGCGGCCGCCGACACGGTCTCCGCGGTGACGCGGCAGGCCACCCCAACGCAGCTTCTCCTGGATGATCTGGAAGAGATTACGGTCGGTCAGACGCACGAAGGTGCAGGTGTCGTCGTTGCGTGGATGCAGGATGCGATCGCCCGTGGCGACTTCCGTGCGGATCTGCCCGTCCGCGCTCAGGCTACCGCTGTCGCAATCGCGAATGCGTAGTTCCACCACGCGCCCCGGCCCCAGGATGAGCGGCCGGACACCGAGCGTGTGGGGACAGATCGGGTTGACGACCACGGCATCCATCGAACCCTCGACGATCGGTCCGCCAGCCGAGAGGTTGTAGGCCGTGCTGCCAGTCGGCGTGGCCAGGATCATACCGTCGGCGAGGTAGCGACCGACACGGATGTCGTCGACGAGAACCTCGAAGTCGATCGCGCGCGGCGTGGCGCCCATGTTCAGCACCACGTCGTTGAGTGCGGAAGCGCGGAACACGACTTCACCGTCGCGGTGGACTTCGGTCGAGACACGACGACGCTTCTCGAGCGTGTAGTCGCCGGTATCGAGAGCCGCCACCACGGTGTCGATCTCTTCGAGCCGGACCTCGGCGAGAAAACCGAGGCTTCCGAGATTGACTCCCAGCAAAGGTGTATTGGAATCCCCAGCGACGCGAGAGGCGCGCAGAAAGGTCCCGTCTCCGCCGAAGCTCACGATCAGGTCGACCTGAGAGGCCAACTCGTCCGCCGCACATTTTCCGATCCGGAGTTCGAAGTGCTCGACGAGGGTGTCCTCACCCACCACTTCCATGCCGCGCTTTTCGCAGGACGTCAGGAACTCACACACCGCTTCACCGACGCGGAGCTTGTCGAGATTCGCCAGCATTCCGACGCGCTTGATCACTCGACCATCCGATCCCGGAGCCACGCGCGGCGTTCCGGTCAAGCCTGACGTCGACCGTGCAGGTCGATCGTCACTTCACGGTTCTCCCAGGTCTCGGCAATACGCTCTGCGATGTGCGGTGCGTCGAGTCCGGCATCTTCGAGGACCTCGTCGGGCGTACCGTGATCGAGGAAGCGATCGGGCAGCCCGAAGATGCGCGTCGTCGGTACGTGAACCATGCTGCGGTGGAAGAGTTCGAGCACGGCGCTTCCGAAACCACCGACCTCCGTACCCTCTTCGATCGTGCACACGAGCTCGTGGCGTGTCGCCTGCTGCAGGATCAATTCTTCGTCGAGCGGACGCAGGAAGCGCGCGTCGACCACGGTCGGCGTGATGCCCTGATCTCGCAGCAGAGCCGCCGTCCGTTCGGCGATCGTCGCTCCGGCACCCAGACCGAGGAGAAGGACGTTCTCCCCTTCTTCCAACACCACACCCTTGCCGATCGGCAGTGGACGCGGCGTCGCGTCCATCGGAACGCCCGTTCCGTTGCCGCGCGGATAGCGATAGGCGATCGGACCTTCGTCGTAGTCCAACGCCGTCGCAATCATGTGCTGCAACTCGTTCTCGTTGCGTGGTGCCATGACGACCATGTTCGGCACGCACCGCAGGTACGCGAGATCGAAGACACCATGGTGTGTGGGTCCGTCGGCTCCGACGACGCCTCCACGATCGATCGCGAAGATCACGTTCAGGTTCTGCAACGCGACATCATGGATCAACTGATCGTAGGCACGCTGGAGGAAGGTCGAGTAGATCGCCGCGACCGGCTTCAGGCCCCGGCACGCCAGGCCCGCGGCAAAGGTCACCGCGTGTTGCTCGGCGATGCCCACGTCGAAGAAGCGTTCGGGGAGTGACTCCCGGAACGGAACGAGCCCCGTGCCGTCCGGCATGCCCGCGGTGATCGCGACGATGCGACGATCCTCGCGCGCGGCATCGAGAATGTGGCTCCCGAAGATCCCGGTATAGCTCGGCGCGGCATCGGGCGCGGGCGCTTTCTTCTGCATGCCCTTCTCGGGGTCGAATTTGCTCACACCGTGGTAGCGCAGTTTGTCGGCTTCGGCGAAGGAGTAGCCCTTGCCCTTCTCCGTGACGACGTGCAGCAGGACCGGACCGCTCAGACGCTTGACGTCCTTCAGCGTCTCGCAGACGAGATCGAGGTCGTGTCCGTCGATCGGACCGAAGTAGCGGAAACCCAGCGCCTCGAAGAGATGACCCGGGGTCATGAAGGTCTTCAGGCTTTCCTTGGCCTTGTGCGCGAACTGCTGCGCGACCGAGCCGCCGGGCAGTCGACCCAGCAGATCCCAGACCTGACTCTCGAGCCGATTGTAGAGTCGACCCGAAGTGATCTCCGTGAGGTAACGGTTGATCGCACCCACGTTCGGGCTGATCGACATTTCGTTGTCGTTCAGGATCACGACCATGTCGGTGCCAGTGTCTCCGACGTTGTTCAGGCCCTCGAAGGCGATCCCGCCGGTGATGGCACCGTCGCCGACCACGGCGACCACGCCGTGGCGTTCCTTCAACAGGTCACGGGCTTTCGCGTAGCCCAGGGCGGCGCTGATCGCGGTCGAAGAGTGCCCCACCCCGAAGGTGTCGTGCGAACTCTCGGACCGCTTCGGGAAGCCCGACAAACCGTCCCACTGACGGATCGTGTCGAATCGATCACGACGTCCGGTGAGCACCTTGTGGCCGTAGGCCTGGTGGCCGACGTCCCACACGATCTTGTCGCGCGGCGAGTCGTAGATGTGGTGCAGGGCGACGGTGAGTTCCACCACGCCCAGGCTGGCCCCCAGATGGCCTCCCACACTGCTGACCACGCCGATGATCTCCGCACGCAACTCGTCGACGAGCTGATGGAGTTCGACGGGGCTCAGGCCCGAGATCTGGTCGGGCGAATCGATCTGATCGAGAAGTCTCGGCGTAGACATGGTCTCTCCCTCGGACGCTTCGCCCCAGGATAACGAATTCGGGCCGATCAGCCGACCCCGAAGCGCGGATCGTTCGTTCGCGGATCCGCACGCGGCTGAAGGGGGTTCAGACCGGGGACCAGGTGAGGCCGATCAGCAGGCCCATGACCATCCCCAGCCCCACATGGAGCGGGCGGTGGCCTCGATCCCGCAGCAGACCGCCCGGCTTTCCGCCCAACCACTCGGCCGAGCGCTCGTTCTCGAAGCCTTTGGCCACCCAGGCGGTGGATTTCCAGCCCCGGTCGACCGAGCTCTGGACGCGTACCACATCGTGGAGCACGACGCCCGAGAACACCATGGCTGCCGCGAACAGAGGCGAGCCGGGGCCCTGGTCGAGGGCCACGACGGTGCACAGGCAGGACAATGTCACGGCGTAGAAGCTCGGCAGACCATTCGTCGTGACCAGAACCCGCAGAGAAGGTCGTTTGGTGGCAACACCATAGAGCACGAACTTCAGCAGTTGGGCGAAGGCGCCCGACATCACGACGAGCTCCCAGGGCTCCACCGAGAAACCAGTCATCGGCTACGCTCCACCAGACGCGTCGCCAACGCACGGACGCGATCGTCGAGAACCCCGGCCCGCGACCAGGATTCCAGGGCTCGGGCGAGATGGGCGCGCGCATCGCGCCAGGCACCGTCGATTCCCAGGCTCTGCACGGCCGTCACTTTTCCCTGCGCGGCGTCTTTTCCCGCACTCTTGCCGAGTTGCGCGCTGTCGACCGTGGCATCGAGCACGTCGTCGACCATCTGGAACGCCACTCCGACGTCCTCCCCTCCGCGGCGCACTGCCTCGATCCGTTCGTCGTCCAGTCCCGCGCAGGCGGCGCCCATTGCGGCGGCCGCGCCCAACAGGCGTCCGGTCTTCAACCGGTGGATGTCCAGGAGGTTCCCTTCGCCACCGGTTGCGTCGAGGTCGAGTTGCTGTCCCGCCGCCATGCCCTCGACGCCTGCCGCC
>JGI12109J20283_10061230_pt1 | contig 16206 bp, 19 predicted proteins | sample ElkSlonscriptome_12_FD_20283 | JGI IMG/M metagenome (IMG submission 20283)
GGTACATATCAGAGCTTGCTTCCGCCTCGCACTCGATCCGGTGGATTGCCCGATTGAGCGCATGATAGCGCTCGGCCAGGTTGCAAAAGTGAGCATCCGCCAGCTTTAACAGGTGGAGCACGCGTGCATCGCGCGGAAACTCATCGTGCAATTCGTGGGGCGTGTGAGCTGACATAGCGGCGTTCTCCTTTTTGGCCGGGACAACACCGTGCGCGTCTACGTCGCCATCGTCATTGACTTCGATCAAGCAAAAAGCAGCTCAAAACGCCAAGCCTTCGGGATCTCCCGCGGGCGCAGCAGCCGATCAATAGAACCCGCCGCCGCGCGTTGCCTTATTGGCATCCACATCCCTGCCGTTCACAGCCGCAGGTGGCTCTTCCGCACCCGAACCGACCTTCGTGTCTTCATCATAGGCACCGCGAGGCGTCTCAATGCCCGCTGCCGGGCCGCCCTCGACATAATCGTCAATCACGCCGTTTTCCGGATCATCGGCATCCACTGTCTTATTCGTCTCGTAAGGCGCTGTTCGGGGCAGGGTTGCTTCGGTTTCTTCAGCGGGCGAACACCCCGTTATGGCGGCGAAGGACAACGCTGTCGCAGCGGCGAGTAGGCGGCCGGGCATCGGAAATTGATCGAGCATTTTCGTATCCTGAAGTTACGGTTGCACAACCAAGTAACGAGGTTGCCGCAGGGTTGGATCAAAATTTTTTCCAAATATTTCTCGGAACCGGATGGTCCATCGATGCCGCCCTCCTCACAGTTCAAATCAGAGGGTGAGCACAAAAAGGGCGGCGAAACCGACGTTTCGCCGCCCTGATTGTGTGTCTGCGCGCTGGATTATTCCGCTGCTTGCACTTCGCCGAACATGTCCGGTCCATCATTAACGGCCTCGTCCACACCCGGCAGCTTCGCCTTCTGCCGGTTATCGAAGCTGGACCACACATCGTTCCAATTGCCGCGGGTTGCGCCCTTGGAATATTCGGTTGCGCGGGTTTCGAAGAAGTTGGCATGCTCCACGCCGTTCAGCAGCGGGGCGAGCCAGGGCAGGGGGTGATCCTCGATCATGTAGATCGGCTGAAGGCCAAGCTGGCCAAGACGCCAGTCCGCGATATATCGGATGTACTTCTTGATTTCCTTGGGTGTCATCCCTTCGACAGGGCCAAGCTCAAACGCGAGATCAATGAAGTTGTCTTCCAGCCGCACGACCTTCTGACAAATATCGATGATGTCTTCCTTCACCGCCTTTGTAAGACAGCCCCGCTCTTCGCAAAAAGCGTGAAACAGCTTGATGATACCTTCGCAGTGAAGGCTTTCATCGCGCACTGACCAGCTGACGATCTGGCCCATACCCTTCATCTTGTTGTGGCGCGGGAAGTTCATCAGCATTGCAAAGCTCGCGAACAGTTGCAGCCCTTCGGTGAAGCCGCCAAACATGGCGAGCGTGCGGGCAATATCCTGATCATTATCCACGCCGAACTGGTGAAGGTAATCGTGCTTGTCCTTCATTTCCTCATATTCGAGGAAAGCGGCGTATTCGCTTTCGGGCATGCCGATCGTGTCAAGCAGGTGCGAATAGGCTGCGATGTGCACCGTTTCCATGTTGGAAAAGGCGGTTAGCATCATCTTCACCTCGGTTGGCTTGAAGACGCGTCCGTAATTGTCGTGATAGCAATCCTGCACCTCGACATCGGCCTGCGTGAAAAAGCGGAAGATCTGGGTGAGCAGGTTGCGCTCATGCTCGGTGATCTTTTGCGCCCAGTCACGGCAATCCTCACCCAAGGGAACTTCTTCAGGCATCCAGTGGATCTGCTGCTGGCGTTTCCAGAAGTCGTACGCCCAAGGATATTCGAACGGCTTGTAGGTCTTGCGGGCTTCGAGCAACGACATCTTGTGGTTCCCTGTGTTTGAGTGAGCAGTCCTCTATAGAGAACAAACTACGATTCTGAAGGCAAGCACGTATGATTCGGCGGGGATAAACCGTGCAAATTCTGAGTCGAACCGAGTCGGCGCGCATAACGCCGTGCAACAATCTTGCAGCCAACGCTCCCTCGCCTTGCAGCCCATGCACGGGCTGCAACTATCTTGGAACTCTCACCAGCTTCTACCCATTGATATAGTGTAAGTTGAATAGAAAACGATAGGTGCCGACCATGGCCAAGAACGAACCCCTTACAGGACCTTTTCCCGATGGAGACAGCCGCAACCTCACGCTCGTAAAATCGGACAATCCGATTGAACTTGAACGCACCGGCCCGCAAGAACCGGAACATCGCCGCGAAGGTGCGCCGGAAAGCATTATGGGCGATCTTCCCATGGGTAAAAACGCAGAAGCCGGTCGTGAAGATGGCGCCGCTGACGCTGCATCGCGCAGCGATAGCGATAAGCAGGCTAGTGCGTCGGACGCGGCTGGTGACGCCGCTTCAGACGAAACACCGCAACCATACGAACTTGAAAAAGAGCCAGCGCCCAGCGCTGCAAAAACGGCCTTTGATCGGCCCACCGGTGATCTGGAAGAACCGGTTCTTCAAAAGGATTGGAACCCGGCAGAGCGCAATTCAGACGACCTTTCGCGCTAAAACGACAATTACTAGCTGACCAAAAAAGCCGCTCCCGCGCTCTCAATGCGTGCGGGGGCGGCTTTTGCGTGTGGATTTGCATCGTCTTCACCTTAGATGCGAGGCCTTAATCGCGCTTCTTTCTAGAGCTGAAAAAGCTACCGCCGCCCAGAACGGTGATCCCGAGGAAGAAGCCTGCATCATACGTCCATCCGCGATTGGGGACGCTATACACCGCGATTTCCTCGGAAAAGAGAGAGCCAATCCAGGCCCATGGGAAAATAAATCCGTGCCACAGCCCCCACAAAAAGCCGGGCGATCCTGCTTCGCGACTGACGCCGGCATCAATCTGGTTGGCACATGCACTTAGCAAGACAAGGACACTGCAAACAAACACACTGCCGACGATACGGGTGGATGGTCGTTTCAAAGGCGCAGCGATTAAAAAATCGGCGGCGCCCGTCTGAGCGATCGTCGTATTTTCCGGATCAGGCATATATCAGCATCACGATTATGGAGAATGGCAGAAACAAAGCCACCATCGCGACATGGATCATCGCTGCGTTGCGCGCATGGCCTTCTTTCCCCCGCTTCAACTCGCGCACCGCATTAAACAGGAACAGCAGCGAGACAGCCACGCCAAGCGCTCCCGCCCAGAACTCAACACTCATGTTATCTCCTCCCCGCAGCCGATCACGCCGCGTAAGCACAACGGTATGACACAGGTTTTCTAATCATGCGAGAGCCTGATATGTCGCCGCCAAGCTGGCCCGCCTACGATCTCACATAATGCGGCGCACAGGGAAGCGCGAGGCTTCGGCCCGGTTTTCCGCACCTTCAGCAGCGGCGCAAGCTGCCTCCCAATCGCCTTTTGAGATCAGTTCGAAAACGCGGGGCGTAATGGGGGTAATGAATTCCAGACCGACGCGGTCCCCTTGCCGCCATGCCACTTCGGCTGTGTAAGGGCCGACCTCGCCGACCATCAGCTGAATATGGCTGCCAAGCTCCAGGCCGTGGCGCGAATCATCCACACGGCAGCCGCCTTGGGACAGATCATCGATCTGAATATCCCAAACGAAGCCGCGCGTGCTCTTGCAAGAGCCTGTGGCAGTGAGGCGGACACGGGGCGTACGGCGCGTTTGCATTACGCGCTCAAGATTAGCGCCCCTTGGTTAAGAAACGGCCTATCATTTTCCAGCATCTTACGGCTGTCTTTCAAGTCATTTCGCCACGCAAAGCAGCACATGAATTGCGCAGAACCACGCTGAAATCAGGAAAAAGACCCCGCAAAGATCGTGTCGTTAAATCGGCACGATCCGCAGGGCCTTTTTCCATTAAGCCTGCCAAGGGCAGAATGCACAAGAGTTCACCGCCTTACTGGCAGCTCAAACATTCCTCGTAATCGGTCTGCTCACCAGCATTGGCGCTCAGCTCGATCTTTGCCGCATCAGCGGTGTTGTCCGCTTCCACGCCGCCAGCAAAACCAGCGCGCTGCACGCTCTTGGACCGCAGATAATAGAGCGACTTGATGCCTTTCTCCCATGCTTGGAAGTGCAGCATCATCAGATCCCACTTATCAACATCAGCCGGAATGAACAGGTTCAGCGACTGTGCCTGATCGATATAGGGCGAACGGTCGGCGGCAAATTCGAGCAGCCAGCGTTGATCGATCTCGAAGCTGGTCTTGAAGCTCGCCTTTTCTTCCGCGCTGAGGAAATCGAGGTGCTGGACACTGCCTCCGTTCTCGAGGATCGAGTTCCAGACATTGGTCGAGTTCTTGCTTTTCTTCGTCAGCAGCTTTTCAAGATAGGGGTTCTTGACGATAAAGCTGCCGGACAGCGTCTTGTGCGTGTAGATATTGGCCGGGATCGGCTCGATGCACGCCGAAGTGCCGCCGCAAATGATGCTGATCGAAGCGGTCGGCGCGATTGCCATCTTGCAGCTGAAACGCTCCATCGCCCCCATTTCGGCAGCATCGGGGCATGGTCCGCGCTCTTGCGCAAGCAGCATCGAGGCCTCGGACGCCTTCGCCTGAATGTGCTGGAACATCTTCATGTTGTACGCTTTTGCCATCGCGCTTTCAAAGCCGAGCCCCTTCGATTGCAGGAAGGAGTGGAAGCCCATCACGCCAAGGCCAACGCTGCGTTCGCGATCAGCAGAATATTTGGCGCGAGCCATCTCGTCAGGCGCACGGTCAATGTAATCCTGCAGCACGTTATCAAGGAAGCGCATTACGTCTTCGATGAAACGCTTGTCGCCATTCCACTCATCCCATTTTTCAAGATTGAGCGAAGAAAGGCAGCACACCGCTGTGCGATCATTGCCAAGGTGATCGATGCCGGTTGGCAGAGTGATTTCGCTGCACAGGTTGGAGGTGGACACCTTGAGGCCGAGATCGCGGTGGTGCTTGGGCATCATGCGGTTCACCGTATCGGCAAACACGATATAGGGCTCTCCGGTGGCAAGACGGGTTTCGACCAGTTTCTGGAACAGCGAGCGCGCATCCACATCGCCGCGCACCTCACCTGTCTTGGGCGATTTAAGCTCGAAGCGATCGCCATTGCGCACCGCTTCCATGAACTCATCGGTCAACAGCACGCCGTGATGCAGGTTCAGCGCCTTGCGGTTGAAGTCACCGGAAGGCTTACGGATTTCAAGGAATTCCTCGATTTCCGGGTGGCTCACATCAAGATAGCACGCCGCCGATCCGCGCCGCAGCGAACCTTGCGAAATGGCCAGCGTAAGGCTGTCCATCACCCGCACGAACGGAATGATGCCGCTGGTCTTGCCATTAAGGCCAACAGGCTCACCAATCCCGCGCACATTGCCCCAATAGGTGCCAATGCCGCCGCCCTTGGAGGCAAGCCAGACATTCTCGTTCCACGTGCCAACAATACCGCCAAGGCTGTCTTCCACGCTGTTGAGGTAACAGCTGATCGGCAGACCGCGGCCTGTACCGCCGTTCGATAGAACGGGGGTTGCCGGCATGAACCACAGGTTCGAGATGTAATCGTAAAGCCGCTGCGCATGCTCTTGGTCATCGGCATAGGCATCGGCTACGCGAGCGAACAGATCCTGAAACTTCTCATCGGGCAGCAGGTAGCGATCGATCAACGTTTCCTTGCCGAATTCGGTAAGGTTCGCATCGCGGGATTCGTCGATCTGGATTTTGAATCGGCGATCATTGATCTTCTTGCTGCCCGATGCGGCATCGCTGGCCGCCTCTTTGGCCAGTGCGGCCATGGCGTTGCCCATCGCCTCGGCGGTCTTTTCCGCGACAAGAGCTTCGCTGCCCTGATCCTGTGCTTCCATTGTCATCGCTGCTTTGCCTTGCGCCTTTTGAGGGGCTGTTGTTTCGTTTGTTTTCTGGCCGATTGCCTCACCGGTTTCGGCATCGCTCAGGATGTCGGCCGAATCTGTTTCGCTGTTCACGCTGTCACTCGCTTTGAAATCCATTTTCAGCCCCGTTTATCGCATGAGTTCCGCCTTCGTGGCAAACCCAATGTTCCATTTTCGTTCTCAACACCTAAGCGACAGGCTTATCCCCTGATCTATCCCCACGCGGCCACTTTCCACGCTGGATACACAGATTAACCACAAGGGTCTGCGCAGCCTTGTCCCCTTCGCGCGTCGCGTCGGATCGCCAAACCCCCGATACCGACAGTGACTCCTCACCCGTTTGCGCCATTGCCTTCAAAGATGCCCTCGAGAGGCGGCGGCGCAAGAGAAATCACCATTGCTTGTGGGGTCTTTACGAACCGGACCACTAGATCATGAATCGTCGCGCGTAACCCGTCAACGGGGTATTAACCGTGATTGGGCCGATTTTTCTGCCGTGCTGCAACGCACAATGTCTGCGACGCGCGGGGAAAGCTAGAGTCGCCGCTTGCGCAACCCCCAAATTGAATCTGTGAAGAAAAATTTGGTGATTGAATCATGTGAATCAATCGCTGAATCTTTCGCACGCCGCACCGCAACTTTGTTGCGTGAGCGGATTGTGCGAGCGAGCGCGCCGCTTCAGAAGGCCAGCGCCCAAACACCGGCCAACACCGCCAGAGCAAGCCCCCCATGAAGGGCTGTAAAGCTGCGTTTGATCGTGCGGATCGTTTTACGAAACGCGGCGGTGTCATTAACATGCGGAAAAGGCTGATCGGGCACCGGCTTGCGAAGAAAGGCACACAGCGGCTCCCAGCCCTGTTTCACTTCGTAGACCAGCAAACGCTCAGGCGGCAGTTCGGCCTGAACGCGGGCGTTATGCTCTTCGAATACGCGCTTGGCGTGCGCCTCTTCAAACTGGCGACTATCGAACATGCGGTGCCACACAGTGCCGTTTACCATTTCAGCATTCTGGCGGATCGGCGGAATGATCGCGCGCGCCCAGGCAGGTGGAGCCTTGCCGATGGGAATGATCGTGGAGCTGGCGCTTTTCCACCAGCTTTCGGCGCTGCGGGTGGTGAGGATCACCTTTGCATCCGGATAACGCGCAGCCAGTTCACGCCAATAGGCCGCAGTGGGAAAGTCGACCGCGGCAGGAAAGCCGGCATAGACTTCATCCCAATCAGGCTGCGGCCCGCGCCCGGTGCCGATGGCGTGCCACATCGCCACCTGCTCCTTGCTGGCCATCACCTCGAACATGTGGTGGGTTTTGGTGTAGCCCAGTATTTCCAGCGCCGCCTTGAGAGAGGCCGTGCCTGTGCGCCCGAAACCGGCGCCGATGACTTCTAGCGACATGATCCCCCCACCTTTTCCTGTCCCAGAATCGCCCCCGCTTGGACATGCTATTCCGCCGCCTGGCGCACTTTCGGACTGGCCTGACTGGTATGCTCTGCAATTTCGTCCGCGAGCCGATCGACCATTTCGAGGGGAAAATCATGCCCCCAGCCAGGGATCGTGACAAGCCGCGCACCGGGGATCGCCTTGGCTGTCGCTTCCCCTGCCGCCGGGCGCACCAGCGGATCGGCCTCGCCATGCAGCACCAGAGTGGGCGTGGTCACGCTGGCGAGGCGCTGGGTACGATCCCCATCGTTGATAATCGCGGCGAGCTGGCGCGGCAGGCCCTTGGGATAGACGCTGCGCTGAACGCTCGCCCGTGTGCGTTCGCGCGCACGCTCTTCATCGCGCGGGAAACCGGGGCTGCCGATGGCGCGCAGGATATTCATCCCGTGCTCAATCAGCACATCCTCCTCCATCGAGGCAGGCCGCGATGTCAGCGCCTTCATCGCATCACGCTTGGCTGCGGGCAGTTTGGGATCGCCCGTGGTGGACATGATCGAGGTGAGCGAGTGCAGCTTTTCGCCATGGTTGATCGCCAGAAGCTGTCCGATCATGCCGCCCATGGACGCACCCACAGCGTGCGCGCGATCAATCTCCAGCGCATCAAGCAGCCCCGCTGCATCTGCCGCCATCGCCTCGAGCGAATAGGGCACTTTTGGCAGCCATCCGATCCGCGCCCGCAGGATATGAAGCGGCAGGCTGGGCGGTTTGGCATCGCCCATCTTTTCGCTGAGGCCGATGTCGCGATTATCAAACCGCACCACGTGATGCCCGCGCTCAACCAGCGCCTCGATAAATTCATCGGGCCAGTGGATCATCTGCACACCCAGCCCCATGATCAACAGGATCGTCTCATTCGAGCGGTCCCCCGCCTCATCGTAGTGCAGCTGTATGCCGGTGTTGGGCACGGTGATTTCGGGCACTGCGTTCTCCGCTGACAGATTTGTGACTTGACACGCGAGACTAGGGGAGCGCGCGCCCGCGTCAAGCAGCGCGTCAGGGCAGGTCAGAAGAAAGCGCGCCTTTCCAGTCCGGCCCGTAGATAGTGAGCCCCTGTTCCTCCAGCAGATCAAGCACGCCAGCCTCTTCGGCAAGCACCCGCAATGGCACGACCGCGACGCTGGTGCCTTGCGCCGCGCGTGCCTCGCCGATCATGGAGAGCCATTGCGTGCGGATTTCCTCGCCCACTTGCGGGTCTGCCCAGGGCCAGCAGGTGCCCAACGCCTGTTCAAGCGGGTTTGCCATCACGCCTGCAACATCATAGCGCGTCCACGCCTTGCCACGCGCCTCGATGATGCCCGGCCCCGCTTCCACCGCGCTCATTGCCGCTTCAAGGCAAGGGATGTGGCTGGCAGGGTCAGCATCGCTGAGATCATCGAGCAGGTCTTCGCCGCGAAACCGCTCTGGCCGGATGATCGGAACGTCGGCCTTCTTTGCGGCCTTCCTGACAATATCGGTCGCATCGTCGTCGAGCGTATCATCGGTAAAATCGAGCCGGCGGGTGAGCAAATTATAGGCGGTGATGAGGAAGGATCCCCGATCATAATCCTTGTCATACTGTTCTTCTAGCGCGGCAAGGCGGGCGCGCTGCGCGTCATCGAGATAATCGCCCGCAACGGTCTTATCCGGCAGCTTGGTAAAGCGCCCGCCGCGAAAGATCAGGCGAAAGAAATCCCCCGGCGAAAATTTGGGCCGGGCGCGGATGATGACCCGGTCGGCCTCACGCGCGGCCTGTTCAAGCCGATCAGGGAACCACGGCGTTGCCTCCGGAACAGCGCGGATTTCCCCTACGAGGATAATGGTTGAGCCATTTTCGGCGTCAATCGTCCACATCGGCGCGCCTGCCGCTTGTGCAGTGACCACAATAGCGTTTTGGGGTCGGGGCTCGGCGGGGTCGTCGGGCTGTGCCGACACTGATGCCGCAAGCAGCACAATTGGGGCGGCGATAAGTTTGAGGCAGCGCATACGCTTAGTATCTGTCACTGTTACACTGCATCGCGCCTGAACGCTTTGTCTCCAATGTGCGCGAGGATTCTGGGCAGAACGATCACGGCACCAGCACTGTATCCTCAGGCTCAACCGTCTCGGGATAGTCGAGCGTGTAGTGCAGCCCCCGGCTTTCCTTGCGGTGCAGCGCGCTGCGCACAATTAGCTGGGCAGATTGCAGCAGATTTCTGAGTTCGATCAGATCCGTCGTCACGCGGAACTGGCCGTAATAATCGTCAACCTCTTTCATCAGCAGATCGATGCGGTTGCGCGCGCGCTCCAGCCTCTTCGTGGTGCGCACGATGCCGACATAATTCCACATGAAGCGGCGGATTTCAGTCCAGTTCTGCTTGATGACCACCTCTTCGTCCGAATCGGTCACGCGGCTTTCATCCCAGGGGAGGATTTCGGGCGGCTGCTCCAATTCCTCCCATCGCTCGAGGATGTCCGACGCCGCCGCTTCGCCATAGACGAAGCATTCGAGCAAACTGTTAGACGCCAGACGGTTGGCGCCGTGAAGGCCGCTTTCCGTGCATTCGCCTGCCGCCCAAAGGCCCGGCAGATCGGTGCGCGCAGCAAGATCAACCACCACGCCGCCGCAGGTGTAATGCTGGGCGGGCACGACCGGGATCGGCTCTTTCGTCATATCAATGCCGAGGCCAAGCAGCTTGTCATGGATCGTGGGGAAGTGCCCCTTCACAAAGTCCGGGCTTTCATGGCTGATATCAAGGTGCACGTAATCAAGGCCGAAGCGCTTGATCTCGGCATCGATCGCGCGGGCTACCACATCGCGCGGGGCCAACTCCATGCGCTCTTTATCGTAGCGTGCCATAAAGCGCTGGCCGGTGCGCGGGTTGATGAGACGCCCGCCCTCGCCCCGCACTGCTTCGGTGATGAGGAAGTTCTTGACCTCAAGATTGTACAGGCAGGTGGGGTGGAACTGCATCATCTCCATATTGGAAACGCGTGCGCCCGCACGCCACGCCATCGCGATCCCATCGCCCGTGGCGCCGCGCGGGGCAGTGGAAAACTGGTAGACGCGGCCCGCACCCCCGCTTGCGAGCACCGTCGCGCGCGCCACGTGAACTTCCACCCGGCCCGTTTCTTCGTTGAGCGCGTAGATGCCCCAGACACGCCCTGCGCCCGAATAGCTGATGCGGTGGCGATCGGTGATGAAATCGATAGCGGTACGCCCGCTGAGCATAGTGATGTTGGGAGATGCCTCGGCGGCGCGCAGCAGTGCGGATTGCACCGCCCAGCCGGTCGCATCATCGACATGCACGATCCGGCGGTGCGAATGCCCCCCCTCGCGCGTGAGATGCAAAGCATCGCCATCCGTCACCGCCTCGCGATTAAAAGGCACGCCAAGATCGCACAGCCGATCAATCGAGGAGGGCGCACGCTCGATCACGAACTCCACCGTCTTGCGATCATTCAGCCCTGCGCCCGCCACCATTGTATCACGCACATGATTTTCAAATGTATCGCCCGCATCCAGCACAGCAGCGATCCCGCCCTGCGCCCATGCAGTTGATCCGCCGGTAAGCGTGCCTTTGGCGAGCACCAGAACCCGTTTTGTCTCAGCCAATTCGAGCGCGGCAGTCAGGCCAGCCGCGCCGGAGCCGATCACGATCACATCATGAAGATGTGATGCGGGGTTGGAGCGCGTGTCGGATGGGTTTGCTTCGTTGTTGGTCATGGGATGCAAGCCCATGGACCGCCCGGCCCTCTCTCGCAAGTCTCAGACTCGGGCATCAATGCGTGCAGCGCGCATCTCTTGCTACCGCGCCCAGAGCGCCATCCACCGTATGGAGGAAAGCCCAGACCAGTTATTTTCTTCACGCTAAGTGAAATTGCGTATACACCATGCTTCTGAGGGAGTGGGATGCCGTGAATGGTGGCAGCCGATGCGAATGATCGTTGGCTGGTCTCGCCTTTGAATAGGATCAAGTTCCGATGACGCTCCTGATCTCTCTTAAGTGCAATCTTGGCATGTGCCGCCCAAGACGAGGCAGCCATCGCTGGGAACCCGAGAATTATCGCCATGTCAGCGTCTGCAAGCATTGCGAAAAGCAGTTGGTGCGCACCGGGTCTCAAAAATGGGAAAAATTGGGACCTAAAAGCGCCGAGCAGGGCATTTCGCGCAAAATGTCTCAAAAGCTTTCAAAGGACGATTGAAAGAAAGTCGCCGATTGAAGCGCTGCGCCGCGCTTAAGCGCCCGCGCCGGTCAACTGCACAAACACATCCTCAAGGTCTGCCTCGCGCGTGGTCACATCGACGATCGTGTGGCCGCGTGCCTGCACCATTGCGAGCACTTGGCCAGCGCTCATCGCATCGCGGTCATAAGTCACTTCAAGCACGCGCGGCGTGATAAGCTCGCAGGCATGGAACTCGTTTTCGCGCGGGGGTTTGTCCATGTCAGCATCAAGCTCGATGCGCACCACCTTGTCCCGCGCCATGCCGATCAGCTCTTGCGTGGGCTTGTTCGCAATCAATTGGCCGTGATTGATGATGGCAATGCGATCGCACAATTCCTCGGCTTCCTCGAGATAGTGAGTGGTAAGCACCACTGTCACGCCTTCGCGGTTCATCTCGATAACCAGATCCCACAATTGCCGCCGCAGTTCGACATCGACGCCAGCCGTTGGCTCGTCCAGCACGAGGATGGGCGGCGAATGAACCATCGCCTTGGCCACCAGCAAGCGCCGCTTCATCCCGCCTGAAAGCGTGCGCGCATAGGCATTGCGCTTGTCCGCCAGATGCACCGCTTCGAGCAGCGCCTCGCTGCGGCGGTCTTTTGACGCAATGCCATAAAATCCGCCCTGGTTTTCCAGCACTTCATAGGGTGTGAAGAAGGGATCAAAAACGATTTCCTGCGGCACGATCCCGATCGCGCGGCTGGCATTGCGGCGCTGGCGATCGATGTCAAAGCCCCAGATTTCGCACGCGCCACCAGTTTTGGTGACTAACCCTGCAAGGATATTGATCAGTGTGGATTTTCCCGCGCCATTGGGGCCGAGCAGCCCGAAGATCGATCCTTCAGGCACATCGAAGCTTACCCCGCCCAGCGCCAGCTTGCCTTCAGCCTCTGCACCTTTTGCCCCCTTGGGTGGAGCGTAGCGTTTGGTGAGGTTCTCGATACGGATGGCGGGGGGTGTGGTCATACGCCTCCCTGTGAAAGATGCATGCCCGGTGCGCAAGAGCGATTGAAAAGCAACGCGCACGGGGCTAATCCGCAAATCCCATGGATATTGCGCCACCCGAAGTCATCCTTGTCGACCAACGCCGTGTCAGCTGTGACGGCGCGAGCCAGATTCGCGGCGGCGCCTCCTATCGCGCTGCCAGCCTTGGCCATCCGCGCGTCTATCTTGAGATTGATGAGCACGGCTATATCGATTGCGGGTATTGTGATCGTCGCTTTGTGCTTCGTGGCGGTCCGGCAGACGGGGTGGATCAGGCGACACTGCCCGACATTTCCGAAGGCGCAGACCCCGGCCACCCGTAAACCCGGCCACCCGTAAAGGAGCGGGTTCGCCACGACGGCCCTACCACACTGCATATTGCCGCGCTCATCGCGGGTTCAGCCTGGTGTGGTAATCTTGCACCATGGAAAATGCTTGAAGGAGGCTGTCACCATGATCGCAACCCTGTCATTCAGAGCGCCGGCAAAATTGTTTGGCGCAGCGCTCAGCGCGCTCGCCGGGCTTTCGCTTGCCGTGGCCTCTCCCGCGCTCGCCCAGGATGAAGATCGGAACCTGTCGGCTGAAGAGACCGAAGAGCCCGCCAAGAAGCCGAGCAAATCCGCGATCAAGGGACAAAAGCGCCTCGAACGCATGCTCGACGGGCGCGTTGCGGGCGAGCCGCGCAATTGCATCCAGTCTCTGCCTACCCAGCGCTTTACGACCATAAATCGCACGGCGTATGTTTTTGGTCGCGGAGATACGATCTGGGTGCAGCGCACGAGGCGTCCCGATCAAATCAATGATCGCGAAACGCTGGTGATGCGCCGGTTTGGCGCGGCGACTCAAATCTGCAAACAGGACGTGGCGACGACGATCGATCCGCTTACGCGGATTTTCACTGGCGCTGTCTTCTTTGAAGAGTTTGTGCCTTACACGCGTGTCGAGGAAGACGACGGCTGACCGTTCGAGATCTGAACGCTCCCGCCGCCATTCCACGGCCAGTATCCTTTGATCAGTAGCCGCCGGCTACTATCTGCCAAGCACGCCCAGACTATCCATTAGGGACGATCTCGACCAGCAGAGCGTCTTCATCAAACTCGGCGTAGCCCAGGTCCGCGCTGGATACCTGAGCATCGAGGCGGCGTTCCTGTGCCGCTTTGCACAGAGCAAAAGATGCCGCAATTTCGAGCCGCTGGACACGGCGGCGCTCTGCCTCCGCGGCTTGTTCCGCAAATTTGTCAGGCGCGGAAAGACCCCGCCGGCTGCGCAAGGCGCGGTCGCTTTCGCTTGCCGGCCCGGTGTTGGCCGAACCGCCGTTGGATCGTTGTTCCAAAGAACCCGGTCCGGTGATGGATGCTGTGTGCAGTCCTGATCTCGACAAGTATTTCATAGGCTTTCCCTCGCCGCCTTGTCACAGGCGGTTGTCCAATATTGATATCCCCGTCCCGCCTTTCAGCAGCCTTAGACCGCTGTGTTAGATGAAGCTTTGCGTGCTCCCGATGCAATGCCCCGTTGGAACGATTTGACAAATATCTATTTTGTTCCCGTTTGTTTACTCGTGTTGGCTACGTAGCGCTACGTTAACCTTTCTGAACCGCCGCTTTTGATGCACCGCGCGATCGCTTTCGCCCGGTTCAGGCAGCCGCCGGCTCCTGCATGGCGGCCATGGCGTTCATCCGCGCAAGGATGGCATCGGCCTCGCCCATGATCCGGTCGATCAGTTCCTGGCAGGTCGGGATATCATCGATGAGGCCAGCCACCATACCGCAACTCCACGCGCCCTTGTCCATTTCGCCCTCCTGCATGATCGAGGGGTAAACGCCGGCAACCTCGGGCAGGATGTCCTGGATCGTCAGCTTATCGCCCAAGTCCTTTTCCTTTTGCAGCAAACGTTCCACCGCTTCGTTGTGCAGCACCCGCTCGGTGTTGCGCAGCGGGCGCATGACAAGGCGCGTGTCGAGCTCGCTGGCGGCAACGATCGCTTCCTTCACATTCTGGTGCACCGGCGCTTCCTTCGTGGCGATAAAGCGCGTGCCCATGTTCATACCTTGAGCGCCCATGGCAAGGCTGGCGACAAGGCTACGACCATCGGCCATGCCTCCGCTTGAGACGAAGGGAATTTCGAGCTCGTCGGCAGCGCGGGGCAACAGGATGAAATTGGGGATGTCGTCCTCGCCGGGGTGCCCGCCGCATTCAAACCCGTCAACGCTCACCGCATCGCAACCGATGGCCTGCGCCTTCAAGGAGTGCCGCACGCTGGTGCATTTGTGGATCACCTTGATCCCGGCGTCCTTCAATGCAGGCAGCACCTCCTGCGGGTTGCGGCCGGCTGTCTCCACCACTTTCACCCCGCCTTCGATGATCACTTTGACAAGCCCCGGATAATCGGGCGGGGTCAGACTGGGCAGGAAGGTGAGGTTCACACCGAACGGCTTGTCTGTCATGTCCTTGCAGCGCGCGATCTCATTGGCGAGCTTTTCGGGCGTGCCCTGTGTCAGCCCGGTGATGATGCCGAGCCCTCCCGCGTTTGACACCGCCGCCGCCATTTCGGCAAAGCCGACATAGTGCATGCCGCCTTGAATGATGGGGTGCTGGATGCCGAACATTTGCGTGATGGCTGTTTTCATAATTGCTCTCTCCGGATTCGTTTCTTGGTCATTAGACAAGCGCAGTTTGAGAGCGCTGGCAACCATGACGTTACGTTAGCTTCGCGCCGGTTGGCTTCGTGGAAGTTGGCTTCACATAGGTTCGCGCGAAGCGGATGGTCTGCGTGTGCGCTTGATAGCGCTTGCATTTAGATATTTTCCTATTTAGGAAAGTGTCTATGGAACGCGCGCTCGATAAATCGTTCAAAGCCCTCGCCTCCAATCCGCGCAGGCGTATCCTCAATCACCTGTCCACCGGGCCGATGACGGTTACCGAGATCGCCGCCAAGTTCGATATGGCGATGCCATCCATCTCCAAGCATATTGCGGTGCTGCACGAGGCGGGCCTCGTCCACCGGCAAAAGCGCGGGCAGGAAGTGATCTATTCGATCGCAGCGGATAACCTTGCCAACAGCCTCTATTCCTTCCTCACCCCCTTTTGCCCCGAGGCGCGCGATATCGCCAAGGCCCGCACGCTGGAGACGCTGGAGGACGATCATGTCGCAGACCGTTGATCTGCCGTCTATCGGCGCGCTTTACAAAACCGGGCTTATCGCGAGTTTTCTCGCCTTTTTCGGCATCCTCATGCTTATCGCTGGCACGACGCTGCTGGATGGCGGCTATGTGGAAGGCGCGATCGGCGTATTGCTGCTTGGCGGGATCTGGGGCCTGATCCCCGCTGCCTTCATCGCCTTTCTTATCACCGCGCCCTTGGGCTGCGCGATCGCGTTTGCACTCGCCAAATGGATGGAGCCGAGCCAGTGGCTGGGCGCGGTGACAGGCGGCGGTATTGCGGCGGCGTTTCTTGCCCTGTGGGGCGTGCTGAACTTTGTCAGCTTTGCAGACCTGCTCCACTTGGAAACCGTGTTCTTCTCAATTGCGCTGGTCGGAATATGCGCAGGCTCGGGCTGGCTGGCCCAGCGCAAATTTCTCGATTGGCCGCGCGCCTTTACCCGCAGCGATATCGAGGCGTTCGAGTAGGACGGCGTCAGTGACGTAAGGCGCCTGTTACCCACCCACCCCGAGGTTCTTTGTTTTGGACGCCCATATTAATGGGCGCGGAC
>JGI12109J20283_10308264_pt1 | contig 16205 bp, 12 predicted proteins | sample ElkSlonscriptome_12_FD_20283 | JGI IMG/M metagenome (IMG submission 20283)
CCGCCAGTCCCTGGGTCATCGGCTCGCCGCCAATGGAGCGAAGTTGTTCAAGTTTGCTGAGGATGGTCATGCTCGGTACTCCGATAAATTTAATTCGATACTCATTTGAAAGTATTTTAGCAGGCTCATGTATCTGCCCGAAAGAGGGGCGTAGTTGATTATTTTTAAGGTTATTGCGCGCGCTGACCGTGCTGCTTTAGAGCCCAGTTGACGTGTTCTCTGACCAGTTCGGACTGGTGATCTGCTCGCGCGTTTAACGCAGTGATGACTTCTTGCGTGCCTGGGGCGTTACCCAGGGCGACTGCGATATTTCTTAACCAGCGCTCGAAACCGATACGCCGAATTGCCGTGCCCTCGGTGCGTGCGAGAAAAGTCGGCTCATCCCAGCCGAACAGCTCGACCAGATCACCTGAATCCAGATCTTTTCTCGGTCGGAAGTCGTCGACTCTGGCATGTTGAGCATAGCGGTTCCATGGACAGACCATCTGGCAGTCATCGCAGCCGTAGATGCGATTGCCCATGGGCTTGCGAAATTCTTCCGGAATCGTGCCTTTCAACTCAATGGTGAGATAGGAGATACAGCGTCGGGCGTCCAGTTGATAGGGCGCGATGATGGCCTGGGTCGGGCAGATATCGATGCAGCGGCGGCAGGATCCGCAGTGGTCCTGAACCGGCGCATCCGGGGGCAAGTCCAGATCGACGTAAATTTCGCCGAGAAAGAACCAGGATCCAGCGTGGCGGTTGAGCAGGTTAGTGTGTTTCCCGATCCAGCCCAGCCCAGCTTTTTCAGCCAGCGGTTTTTCCAGCACAGGCGCTGAATCGGTGAATACCCGATGACCGAACGGCCCGATTGCCTTTTCAATCCGCTGCGTCAGCTTTTTCAGACGTTGGCGCATCACCTTGTGATAGTCGCGGCCCAGCGCATAGCGCGAGATCAGCGCTTTTTCTGGTTGTTCCAATAACTCCTCAGCTAGCGTGGCATCGGCATGCAAGTAGTCCATTCTTACGGTAATTACGCTGCGGGTGCCGGGATGCAGCTGATCAGGTTGAGACCGTTTTCGACCATGAGCCGCCATCCAGTCCATTTCGCCATGGTGGCCGGCGCTCAGCCAGGTATCGAGTTGTTTTTCGTAGTCGCTCAGTTCAATATCGGCAATACCGACCTGATCAAAGCCAAGCGCGCTCCCCCACCCACGAATTTGACGCACCAGGGCTGTGGTGTCGATCGTGGCTTGCCTATAATCAGTGGTATGCGACATATGACGGAATTATATAGGGCGACTAAGTTATACAGGGCCGATCAAGTGCGTGAGCTCGACCGGCAGGCTATTGAAGCGCATGGCATTCCCGGCTACACCCTGATGCAGCGGGCCGGGGCCAGTGCTTTCGCCTTAGTGCGCACGCGCTGGCCTGAGGTGCGTTCGCTGACGGTATTGTGCGGTGGCGGCAACAACGGCGGTGATGGCTATGTTGTGGCAAGTCTTGCAAAGCGAGCCGGCTTTGAGGTTCAAGTCATTGCGCTGAAGTCCCCAAATGAACTGTCTGGCGACGCCGATCAAGCGGCGCAGGACTGGCATGAGGCTGGGGGTACAGAAGCTGCCCCGGACGCCGACATTGTTGGTGATTTGATTGTTGATGCACTGTTGGGCACCGGGCTCGACCGACCCGCCTCAGGCGACTACGCAAGCTTGATCAAGCGGGCCAATGACTGCGCTAAACCAATACTGGCGATTGATGTGCCGTCCGGTCTGAGTGCAGATACCGGCCAGCCGCTGGGCGAGTGCATCGAGGCGGATATGACGATCAGCTTTATCGGCCGCAAGCGTGGCTTGTACACGGCGGCGGCCGGTGACTTGGCTGGCGAACTTGCCTTTGATGATCTCGATGTGCCGGAGGCGATCTATAGTAGCGTCGGCAGCGCCGCCGAATTATTGGGCAAGAATCTGCTTCCCGCGCGCCTGCCCTCACGCGCCAGACAAACCCACAAGGGCAAGCTTGGACGGGTGTTGGTGATTGGCGGCGACCACGGCTATTCCGGCGCGCCCATTTTGACCGGTCAAGCCGCGCTTCGAGCCGGCAGCGGACTGGTCACACTGGCCAGCCGCGCACGCACGGCTGCGGCAGCCGTAGTCGTTCAGCCGGAGTTGATGGCGCGCGATTTGGACGATCCCGAAGCGTTGACGGAGTGGCTCGAAGCATCCGATGTGGTGGCGCTGGGGCCCGGTTTGGGCCGCTCTTCCTGGTCGCTTGCGCTGTGGCGCAAAGCCGTCGCATGCAAGTGCCCGCTGGTGCTTGATGCCGACGGTCTTTTTTGGCTCGAGCGCGAGCCGCTCGAGCGCCAGAACTGGGTGCTGACTCCGCATCCGGGCGAGGCCGCCCGCTTGCTGGAGGCTTCAGTCGACGAAATTGAAGCGGATCGCTTTGCGGCGGCTCACGCACTGGCAGATCGCTATCAGGCCACGGTGGTCTTGAAAGGCTGGGGAAGTCTGATCGCCAGTCCAGATGCTCAGGTCAGAGTGTGTCCATTTGGTAACCCGGCCATGGCAACGGCTGGCATGGGCGATGCATTGACCGGCATTATTGCCAGCTTGATCGGGCAAGGTTTGAGCCCGGATCAGGCGACTGAAACCGGTGTGCTTCTGCATGCGCTGGCCGGTGATGCCGCAGCAAAAGGTCGTCGGCAGATTCTGGCCAGTGATCTGATCGACCATCTGGCCGAGGTACTGCCGGTATGAGCGAGGTCTTTTTGGCGGCCACCGAGTCTGACATGTTGGCATTGGGTCAAGTACTGGCCGACCGCTTCAAATCCGGCGCTTGCGTGTATCTGAGCGGCGATCTCGGCATGGGGAAGACAACCCTGGTGCGCGGCATCATTCGTGCAATTGGGTTTGAAGGTCGCGTCAAAAGTCCCAGCTACGGCTTGGTCGAGACCTACGAGCTGCCGGATTTGATGGTTCATCATCTCGATCTGTATCGCTTGAGCCACGGCGAGGAATTGGCATTTCTCGGCCTGGAAGACCTGATGACCAGCAGCGCGCTGGTGCTGATCGAATGGCCCGAAAGAGGTCAAGGGTTTCTGCCGCAGCCAGACTGGACCCTGACCATCACCGAGCCTGCCCAAGGCGGTCGTGAAATCGAGCTTGAACGCCAGGGTCAATAAATTCAAAAACGTAAAGCCGTTTTCTCGCGGAGGCGCGGAGACGCAGAGAAAAAAATAAATCCGGATTCGTAACTGCTGAATAAGTAATTCTCGTTTGTAAGAATAGGTTTATTCAAACTTCTCGTATTTTTTTATTCCCTCTGGGCCTCTACGCTTTGGCGAGTGTTTTTTTGACTCTGCTCTCAGCCTTCTAACCGATCGCCCAGCTCGTCGAGATAACGCTCAATGCGCGCAGCGTTGGCGCCGATGTCGCTGCCGCCGACGCGGGACTTGGAGCGAATATCGACGGCGCTGCCGTCATTGCGTGGCTGTATGCGGATTACCACGTCATCTTTGAAGCCGAACCAGAACGTGGTCTCGGTGGCCTCGATCCGACCGTCGGCGTCGACGGCGGCAATAATCTCCCAGCCCATCGCTTCAGCGGCTGAAAGCGCTCGGTCGAATACCTCAGAGGGGGGCTGCGTTGTGGTGAGGGTTTGAATGTCCGGGTAGCCGGCGCGCTGCAGCTCGGCCGTTTCCTGGCCAGGATAGTCAACCGGATTGGGTGCATCGGCCCTCAAAGGTGCAACGTCAACGAAAGCCGGCGGATTGACCGTGTCCGTCGTGACATCGTGAATAAACGGCAGCGTGCGCGCTTTAACCACCTGCAGGGCGATTGGGGTGACAGTGAATAATCCAGCGCCCAGCGCGAGCAAAACGGCTCCAAGGTGAGCTTTGCGTACCTTGGGGATCAAGACCGCAATAATGCCAAGCACAACGCTGGCACCTCCTAGATACAGTGCCCAGCGCATCAAACTGAAACCGTCTCGGAACTCCCAGAAACCAAGGCGCGTGCCGGGCCCGGCGATCAAAAGTAGAGCGAGCCCGATAAACGCAATGACGGGCAGAAAGCGAAAAATTTTCACTGTTGAAACTCCTGGTCAATAGTCATCTTTCAGTAGGCTTTTCAGCCGGTAAACCGCTTCGAGTGCATCTCTTGGCGTCAGCGCGTCGGGATCGATGTCGGACAGCGCGGCTTTCAATTCAATCAAGGCGTCTGCTTCCACCTCAGAGGCTGTATCTGCGGCCGCGGTGTGGTTCGATATCTGAGTTGAAAACAGCCCAAGCTGTGGTGATTGTGCCCTGGCAGCGTCGTCTTCCAGTCGATCCAGATGTTTTCGAGCCTGGCGAATCACCGGCCGTGGGACACCGGCAAGTTTAGCGACCTGAATGCCGTAGGACTGGCTGGCAGGTCCTTCGCGTACGCTATGAAGGAAGACGATTTTATCGCCGTGCTCGCGCGCATCCAGATGGACATTGGCGATGCCATCGTGATCTTCAGACAATCGGGTCAGCTCGAAATAGTGCGTTGCGAACAACGTCAGCGCGCGCAGATTGGTCGCCAGTTCGGTCGCCACAGCCCAGGCCAGTGCCAGGCCATCAAAGGTCGATGTACCGCGACCAATCTCATCCATTAAAACCAACGAACGCTCGGTTGCGTTGTGGAGAATATTGGCGGTTTCGACCATCTCGACCATAAATGTGGAGCGTCCCCGGGTGAGGTCATCACCGGCGCCGATGCGCGAGAAAATTCGGTCGATCGGGCCGATGCGGGCTTTGGATGCTGGAACGAAACTACCGGCGTGAGCCAGAATGACGATCAGCGCAGTCTGGCGCATAAACGTCGATTTACCGCCCATGTTCGGGCCAGTGATCACCAGCATGCGGCGCGCCGGATCCAGCTCGCAATCATTTGGGACGAACGCCTCGTCCTGAACCATCTCGACGACTGGATGGCGGCCGTCGGTAATCTGCAGTCCGGGCTGCTCATCGAGATCGGGGCGATCAAGATTGAGTGCTTCGGCACGTTCGGCAAACGTCGCCAGCACGTCGACCGAAGCGATAGCGTTGGCTAAGCTGGCCAGGCGCCGATGCTCCTCTGCCAGGTCATTGATAAGCTGTTCGTAAAGTGCTTTCTCTCGAGCCAGCGCGCGCTCGCGAGCCGAGAGCACTTTATCTTCGAAGCCCTTCAGCTCTTCGGTGATATAACGCTCGACATTTTTTAGCGTCTGGCGGCGGCTGTATTCGGTCGGCACTTGATCCGAGTGGAGCTTGCTTATTTCGATGTAGTAGCCGTGCACTCGGTTGTAGCCGACTTTGAGTTTCTCGATGCCGCTTCGCTCGCGCTCCTGTTCTTCATAGCGCAACAAAAAATCACCGGCATTCTGACTGAGTGAGCGCAACTCGTCGAGGTCAGCATCAAAACCGTCAGCAATGACACCGCCATCGCGAATAACCATTGGTGGCTGCTCCACCACAGCCCGGTCAAGCAGCTCGCTCAAGTCGGGGCAGGGCGCCAGTGAATGGCCAAGTTCGTTCAATAATTCATCGGCTGGGTCATTGAGTGCCTCGCTCAATTCAGGCAGGCGATGCAGGCCTTCGCGCAGAGTGGCCAGATCGCGCGGTCGCGCAGATTTCAGCGCGATTCGCGTCAGTACGCGCTCCAGGTCGCCAACACCGGAGAGTTGATCTCTAAGCTTTGCATGCAGGCCCTGTCTGATCATGGTTTCGATCGCCTGATGACGCGCTGATAGGGCGTTTCGTGATCGCAAGGGATTGGTGATCCAGCGTTTGAGCTTGCGGCTGCCCATTGGCGTGGCAGCCGTATCCATCAGGCCGACCAGGGTGTGCTCGGTCCTGCCGTCGGGATGGAAATCAATTTCAAGATGGCGTCGAGTGGCCGCATCAAGCACTAGGTGTTCGCTGGCCTGAACGGCTCGCACGCTTGTCAGGTGTGTCAGCTCGCCGGCTAACATATCGCTGGCGTAGCTCAATAAAGCGCCCGCCGCGCCTAATCCCGGCCCACGTGATTCGATGCCGAAGCCGGAGAGTTCAGCTACGCCAAGCTGGCGACAGAGCGCGCGCTCGCCTGACTCGACGTCAAAATTCCAAGGTGAGCTGGGGCGGAGTGCAGCGACCTGGCCACTCAACGATAGCTGCTGATCCTCAGGGAATAGAATCTCGGCCGGGCGCAAGCGCTCGAGCTCGGCAGTCAACTCAGAGACAGAATTCGGCTCGCTAAAGCTCAAGCGACCGCCGGCCAGGTCCAGCCAGGCCAGACCGAATGCAGATTTTGAATTGGCAGCCGGTGCGATCGAGGCCAGCAGCCGATCTTGTCGATCTTCCAGCAGTGCCTCTTCAGTAACCGTGCCAGGAGTGAGGATCCGCACCACCTTGCGCTCAACGGGTCCCTTGCTGGTTTCCGGGTCTCCGACTTGCTCACAGATCGCGATCGATTCGCCTTTCTTGATCAATCGGGCCAAGTAGCTGTCGACCGCATGATAAGGAACGCCGGCCATCGGAATGGGTTCGCCGGCTGACTTGCCGCGCGTTGTCAGCGTAATGTCGAGCAAGCGCGCAGCGGCTCGGGCATCGTCGTAGAACAGCTCATAAAAATCGCCCATGCGGAAAAACAGCAGGATCTCCGGGTAGTCGGCCTTGATGCGCAGATACTGCTGCATCAGCGGGGTGTGGGGGGTGGTTCCTGTGGGCATGGGCTGGGGTGGTGGAATTCGGGTTTTGTCAGGTTGTGAAGAAAAGGGTTTCAGGGTTCAGGTTTCAGGATTCAGGTAACTTGGGATTGTGGGCGTCATCTCGTCAGCATGAAGGTAGCAGGTAAAGCGAAGAAATCGATACAGTTCCAACGAAATCTGCCCTGAACGCTGAACCTTGCAACCTGAAACCTTTACGTCGTTGCGGCATTATAGAGGCCATGGAAAATCGATTTGACCAGCAACGATTCAACGACGATGGATTGGCTTCACTAGCGGCCGCCGTCGCGGCTGAACTTAAAGCCCACGGACGACGCCTGGCCACTGCAGAATCCTGCACTGGCGGCTGGATTGCGAAGCTTTGTACTGATTTGGCCGGCAGCTCGGAGTGGTTCGAGCGCGGCTTGGTCAGCTATTCCAATGAATCCAAGCACGAGCTGCTGGGCGTCCGGCAAGCTGATATTCATCGCTTTGGAGCGGTCAGCGAAGAAGTCGCGGCCGCCATGGCGCGCGGTGCACAGGCGTGCTCTGAAACCGACTATGCCATTTCCGTGTCCGGTGTAGCAGGCCCCGGTGGCGGTAGCCCCGACAAGCCGGTTGGCACGGTTTGTTTCGGCTGGGCCCTGCCCGAAGACAAGCTTGAAACGGAAACGCTTTTGTTTGTTGGTGATCGCGACGCGATTCGGCGCCAGACCGTAGCCCATTCTTTCAAGGGTTTGCTGGACAGGATTTCTAGCCGTTATCAGGTTTTGAGAAGCTGACCTGTAAACTGGCATCCGTGATCTCGGATAATCTACTCAATTTGGTCTAGGAAATCGTCTCGATTGAAGTTTGGGCCCTTGGCTCTGAGCGACCGTGTGAGATACTCCAGATCAAGCAAAAATCATCGCATTGACGAAGAGGAAATGACAGTGGACGACAATCGTAAACGCGCGCTTTCAGCAGCGCTTGGACAGATCGAAAAGCAGTACGGCAAGGGTGCCATCATGCGCATGGGCGACGATGCGCGCAACAAGGATGTGCCTGTCGTATCGACCGGTTCACTGGCCCTGGACCTGGCGTTGGGCATCGGTGGCCTGCCACGCGGTCGCGTGGTCGAGATTTACGGTCCGGAATCATCCGGTAAAACCACCCTGACGCTTCACGCCGTGGCTGAAGCGCAAAAAGTGGGTGGCACTGCGGCTTTCGTCGATGCCGAGCATGCGCTCGACCCCAGTTATGCCGAAAAATTGGGCGTCAACGTCGATGATTTACTGGTGTCCCAGCCCGACACCGGTGAACAAGCGTTGGAAATCACCGACATGCTGGTCCGCTCGGGCGCGGTCGACATCGTTGTTGTTGATTCGGTCGCGGCCCTGACGCCAAAAGCCGAAATTGAAGGCGACATGGGCGACTCACACGTCGGGCTTCAGGCGCGTTTGATGAGCCAGGCCCTGCGCAAACTGACCGGCAATATCAAGCGGACCAACTGCATGGTGGTCTTTATCAACCAGATCCGCATGAAAATTGGCGTGATGTTCGGCTCGCCCGAAACCACCACCGGCGGGAACGCGTTGAAGTTTTACTCTTCCGTGCGCCTGGACATCCGCCGCATCGGCGCGCTCAAGCGCGGTGATGAAGTGGTTGGAAATGAAACCCGCGTAAAAGTTGTCAAAAACAAAATGGCGCCGCCCTTCCGGCAGGCGGTGTTCGAGATTCTTTATGGCGAAGGCATTTCGCGCGAGGGTGAGCTGATCGAGTTGGGTGTAGAGCATGGTTTCGTCAAGAAATCCGGTGCCTGGTACAGCTATGGCGAAGATCGGATCGGACAGGGCAAGGAAAATGTCCGTCAATTCTTGAAAGACAATCCTGAAATGGCCGATAAGATCGAACGCCAGGTGCGCGGAAAGCTGATGCCTTCAGCTGAAGAGAAGGCTGAGGCCGAAGCAGAAGCCGAGGCTGCCGCTGCAGATGAGCAAAAGGCTGAAGCAGGCTGACTTTTTTGGTCGACGCGAGGGCCTGATCCACGGGTCAACTGATCCACGGGTCACCTGATCAACGGACGACCTGATTAATGGATGATCTGACAATGGACGATCTAACCAATGGACAAGAAGCCGCATCCGATCAAGCTATCCGACCTGCGCGACGCCGCGCTGCGCCTGCTGGCGCGGCGCGAGCATTCCTATAAAGAGCTCAGTCAGAAACTAAAACAGCGCGGTTGGCCCGAGCCCGAACTTGAAAACGTTCTCAGCGACCTGGCTGACCAGGGACTCCAATCCGATGAGCGTTTTGTTGAAACCTTTGTCCGCAATCGAGCCCAGAAAGCCTATGGGCCAGTGCGGATTCGCGCCGAGCTGGGCCAACGTGGCATCGACCGGGCTCAGGTCGACCGCGCCCTGAGAGAAACAGACGCGGACTGGCTGAAGCTGGCGAGTGGCTGGTATGAGCGTCGATACCGAGGCGACCTCCCTGCCGACATGAAAGATAAATCCCGACGCCAGCAGGCGCTGGCACGGCGTGGCTTCGATCATTCGATCGTGCGCGAACTGATTGACTGACGATAGCAATCCTTGCCGTCGCGTTTTGCCTGCCGGAGCGCGGTGTCGGCCCGGGATAACCAGGCATCCTGGCTTTCGCCAGGTGTGTATTCTGCAAGCCCTGTTGAAAATGTGACGGCATGCGCGTCAGCGGGCTGGTCTTGCTTGAATTGCCGACTCAAGTTTTTCAGAGCCACTTTCGCGCCTGCCAGCGGCGTTTCGGGTAGCAGCAGAACAAATTCTTCACCGCCATAGCGGTAAAAGCGATCAGCTCCTCGCGTGCCATCCATGGCAACTTTACACAGAAGCTTCAGCATGTGGTCTCCGCGCTCATGTCCGAGCTCATCGTTGAGCTTCTTGAAATCATCCAGGTCGATCATCGCCAGGCTGTGAGTCTGTCGCGAGCCTGTTTCGAGCAATTGCGTCAAATCATTGTCAAGTGAGCGTCGATTGAAGGCGCCGGTCAGGCCGTCGCGGGCAGCCAACTCATGGAGCTTGGCGCGCTGGGTCCTCACCCGAGAAGCGAAAATCAGGCTGAACAGGCTGGTCATGCCAACGACCGACACAAACGTCGCGTGTTCCGCGGTGTTCTGGAAAAGGTCCGGCTGCAGTGCAATGATGATGACCATCGAGGAATTGACCGCCAGGGCAACTCGACGCTCGGCCATGAGAAAGTTGCCCACCAGCGTGCTTAGTACCCACATGGGGCTCAAATCAAGGACCATGATCACGAGCACCACACCGAGGGCGGCGACTGCTGCCAGAACATTGGCTATCAGTCGTGTCCAGCGCGGGTTCCAGGCCAGAGCGGCAAGGGCGAGAAAACAAATCAGGATGAGACTGTCGGCGATGCCAATAACGATATCGCCATTAACTAGCCGATAAACCGCGAAGGGGCCGATGAAGACCAGTACACAAAGCGAGTAGAGCGTGATGATGGCCAGCTGGAGATCGTTTCGCATCCGCCCGCTCACGGCACTCAGCCTTCCCCTCCAGGTCAACTGATCGGGTGCTCGTGCGATTCCGTTGTGCGGTGGACTGATTAACATCGTTAGCAACCCTGTGGCCTCATGTTTTGCTGGCAATGCGAAGAATGTGCAGAAAAGGCATGCACATTTAATGCCAAATCAGTGACCCATGAGAACCTCTGAGATTCTGATGTTGATTGCACGAAGCATCGACGGTAGCGGTGACATTAAAAGTCGGACAACGCCGGAAATGTTGAGCAAGGCCGGCCCCCGGCCGTTCGGACAGGCAAGTCCCGCTCACCGTCGTGACCTCCAAAGCCTTAAACTATAATTTGAATTCTGAACTACTGATTGCAGATCGCCCCATGAAAACCACTGCCGATATTCGCCAGGCTTTCCTCGATTATTTCGAAAAACATGAGCACCGCGTTGTTCAATCTTCGCCGTTGGTGCCGGGCAATGATCCGACGCTGTTATTCACCAATGCCGGAATGGTTCAGTTCAAGGACGTGTTCCTGGGTTCAGAGCAGCGGTCTTATACGCGTGCGACCAGCTCGCAGCGCTGCGTTCGCGCCGGCGGCAAGCATAACGATCTCGAGAATGTCGGCTACACCGCTCGCCATCACACCTTTTTCGAGATGCTTGGAAACTTCAGCTTCGGTGACTACTTTAAACGCGAAGCGATTGAATTTGCTTGGGAATTTCTGACCAAGACTTGCGGCTTTCCGTCGCAAAAGCTGTGGGTCACGGTGTACGAGGATGATGAGGAAGCGCTTGAGATCTGGCTTAATCGGATCGGCGTGGACCCGACCCGATTGTCACGAATTGGCGATAAGCCCGGCAAACGCTACGAGAGCGATAACTTCTGGGCCATGGGCGACACTGGTCCCTGTGGGCCGTGCACTGAGATTTTCTACGATCACGGTGAGGACATCCCGGGCGGTCCGCCGGGCAGCCCGGATGAGGATGGCGATCGATATATCGAAATCTGGAATCTGGTGTTCATGCAGTACGATCGCGCCGAGGATGGCACGATGAGCTCGCTGCCGGCACCCTGTGTTGATACCGGCATGGGGCTGGAGCGCCTGGCAGCGATTCTTCAAGGCGGGCACTCCAATTACGATATTGACCTGTTTCAACATCTTATCAGCGCGGCCGCCACGTTAACGCACACTGAAGACCTGAATTCGCCGTCGCTGAAAGTCATCGCTGACCACATCCGTGCCTGCGCTTTTTTGATTGTTGATGGCGTGCTGCCGTCCAATGAAGGTCGCGGCTATGTATTGCGGCGAATCATTCGCCGCGCGATTCGGCATGGCTACAAACTGGACTGCAAGGCGTTGTTCTTCAGCCGCATGGTGACCCCACTGGCTGAGGTCATGGGTGAGGCCTATCCCGAGCTTGAAAACAAGAAGGCCTATGTGGCGGATGTTCTCGAACGTGAAGAAAAACGCTTCGGTGAAACGCTGGATCAAGGTATGAAGCTGCTTGAAGGCGCCATTGCTACCATTTCCGATAGCGAAATTCCTGGCGATGTTGCTTTCAAACTCTACGATACGTTCGGGTTTCCGATTGATTTAACGCGCGACATTGCCCGCGAGCGCGAGCTGAGTGTCGATGAAGAAGGTTTCGAGCTGGCGATGAGTCAACAGCGCGCCCGCGCCCGCTCAGCCGGTAGTTTCAGCGCAGCTGACGGTCTACCCGCCGAACTCATTACCAGCTTGCCGAAAACCGAATTTCTGGGATATGAGGAAAAATCGGTAGAGAAAGCGCGCGTGGTATCGATTGTTGTTGATGGTCAGGCGCAGGAACAACTCGATACTGGCACGGAAGCGATGATTATCCTGGATCGCACGCCGTTCTACGCAGAATCCGGGGGCCAAATGGGCGACACAGGTCAGCTAAGCTCGGATCAAGCGGCCTTTACGGTTGCCGACACCCGCAAGCTGGCCGGTGTATTCCATGCGCATCAGGGACAGTTGGAGCGAGGCCAGTTGAAGGTGGGTGATCAGGTCAATGCTGAAATTGCGCAGACGCGCCGCAGCGACATTGTTCGCCATCACTCGGCGACCCATTTGCTGCACGCGGCACTGCGTCAGGAACTGGGCGATCATGTTCAGCAAAAAGGCTCGCTGGTTGCACCTGACCGACTGCGCTTTGATTTCTCTCATCATGAGCCGGTCGATGAACAGCAGCTTGCCAGGATCGAGCGCATCGTCAATGAGCAAATTCAGGCCAACGTCAAGGCTGAAGCGAACGAAATGTCGTTTGACGATGCGATGGACGCGGGCGCTTTGGCTTTCTTTGGCGACAAGTACGGCGATGAAGTTCGGGTTCTTAAATTTGGTGAGTTCTCGACCGAGCTTTGCGGTGGCACCCACGTGAGTCGTATGGGCGATATAGGAACATTCAAAATCATCAGCGAAACCGGTATTTCTGCCGGGGTGCGTCGAATTGAGGCGGTCGCCGGTCAAGTCGCGGTCGACTGGCTGCAGCAACAAGATCAAACCTTGAAGTCCATTTCGGGCCGTCTCAAGACCTCACCAGAGCAGCTTGATGAGCGCGTTGATCAGTTACTCAGTCGTTCACGTGAGCTGGAGAAAGAACTGGAGCGCCTGAAATCAAAACTCGCCTCAGCGGCAGGCTCTGACTTGGCTGCGGACGCCGTTAAAATAGGCGAATTCAAGCTGATTGCCGCCAAGTTGGACGGCGTTGACCCGAATGGTCTGCGCGAGACTGTCGATCAGCTCAAAAACAAGCTCGGGTCTGGCATCGTTGTGCTGGGCACTCAGGTGGGCGAGGGTGTGCGCCTGGTCGCGGGCGTCACCCAAGATCTGACCAAGCGATTTAAGGCCGGCGAAATCGTCAATCATGTCGCGGCTCAGGTTGGTGGCAAGGGCGGAGGCAGACCGGATTTTGCCCAGGCCGGAGGTAGCGAGCCAGACGGGCTGCCGTTGGCGCTAGACTCAGTCGAGCAGTGGTTGAAAACTAAAATCTAGTCCGCGCCTACGACCGTGCAAATTGGCGCCGGATTAAAAATTGACGATTTTTTGACGGTTGTTCCGTTGTGCAAGACGCAGAGCTGCAGTACTGTGACGGAGGTCACGTTCCCCGGGTTTTGAGTTGGGCTGATGTGATTTTTTGTGGGGCTAACCCACAACACCAATAAACTACTTTCAACGCAGGGAACGCAAATGATTCAAATCAAGATCCGCAGAAGCGGACTAGGATCGCTCGGCTACGGGTTTCTTCTAGTTCTATTTCTATGTTCTTTTAGTGCATCCGCGCTAGCCGCACAGTTCACGATCAACGCTGAAGATTTCGGCGGGCTAGCGGAGGCGAGATCACAGATCACAGAACTAAACGTGGTTGATTTGCAGCTGGCTGATGAAGAGCAAGTGAGCTTGATTCTCAAGCGAGTCAACCCGTTCGCTCCTGATGCTTTTGTCAGCATTGATGGCGGCCCTCGCCAGCCACTGGTTTCAGAGCGCGCCTACTTTCGCGGCACAGCGGTGACGAATGACCGCGTTCAGACCAGCTTATCTCTTGGCGCTGATGGCTCCTTGCGAGGTGTTTTGGTCGATACCAGCGGCCAGTGGCGCTTGCTGAGCCGGGACGGACGAATTGAAGCGCGGTTGGTCAGCGATGAGGGCATTCACGACAGCGATGATCACGACCCTTTCCAATGCGGTTTGGATAATGAGATTCGTGAAACAAGTCGCCGGGCGCAGGAGGAGTTTGAGTTATCCAATCCGCAGTCGTCTCCAATCACGTTCGGTGATACCAATCGCTATCGAGTTCGGGTGGCTTATGACACCACGGCACGTTTCGTCAATCTTTTTGGCACGGGGCAGCAGGCGATTGATTACCTGGGTGATTTGACCAACTTCATCTCAACGCTCTACGTCAATGAGGTCAATACAGAGATTGTTATTTCAAGCACGACACTCAGGGGTGCAGACGAGCCCTGGAATCCGGATGGTGACCTTCTTCAGCAATTCGAGAATTACTGGAATGATCCAAATAACAATGTCGATCAAACTCGTACTCTAGCCCATATTGTCGATGCCGGTCCGAGTCAGGGCGTAGCTTACGTTGGTGCCTTGTGTGGTGACGGATTCGATTACGGCGTGAGCCAGGGTTTGGGCACTGAATTTGATCCAAACGATGATCCGCAGGATTGGAGCTTTACCGTAGTCGCCCATGAACTCGGCCATAATTTCGGCTCAGACCACACCCACTGCTACGCACCGGTCATTGATGAATGCCACAACGGTGAAGCTGGATTCGGATGCTGGGGAGGGGCGGAGAGTCTGCCGGGTCCGCTGGGTCAGCAGTCGGGGACGATCATGAGCTATTGCCACTTGCTCAACGGCGGCCTGAGCAACATCGCGGTCACTCTGGGCTTGAATCACAACTTTGGCGACCAGCCAGAACGGGTCCCGAATACGATGCGTGCGCACGTTCTGGCGCGGGCTGCTGTGAATAATCCGCGCTGTCCGCAGCTGGCTGGACCACCGACCAGCTACACCGTGACGCCGTCATCAGGAGCCAACGGCACCATCGCGCCGGATATCCCTCAAACGGTTGAAGAGGGGATGACAACTGCCTTTACCGTCACGCCAGAGGCAGGATTCACCGCGACGGTCGGAGGCACCTGTGGCGGCAATCTGGTTGGCAACACTTTCACGACTGCTCCGGTGAACCAGGACTGCACCGTTCAGGCTCAGTTCCAGGCGCAGCAGGCCGGATTTTGCGAACAAGCCGATCTGGCCATTCCTGACGATGATGCAAATGGTGTTGAAAGCACGCTGGCTCTGCCGGCCGACGGCAATATCGAAAAGCTCGAAGTCGTGCTTGATATTGAACATACCTGGATTCAAGACCTGATCGTTGAACTGAGGCACCCAGGCGGAGTATCCGTCAGTTTGGTGAATCAGCCGGGGTGCAGTGGTGACAATGTCGACGTTGTTCTCGACGATGACGCGACACTCAGCATTCAAACCGACTGTCAGGACGATCCTGATCCCGCCTATCCGGAAGCTCGTTATCGACCGGCAAACGCGTTAAGTACTTTTGACAACTTGCCAATGGCCGGCGTCTGGACACTCAGTGTCAGTGATAATTTCGAGGAGGACACTGGCGTATTAAGGCAATGGTGCTTGCAGCCGACCGCAGGAGGTGCTGAAATCTTCGAGGATCGCTTCGAACAACAGTAGAGGGTTGTCAAGCAAAGAGGTTTAAAAAAAAGCCCCGCGTTTGCGGGGCTTTTTATTAAATGACGGAAATTGAAATAACGTGCTCGGAGGGGCGCTAGAGCATTGAAAGTAGCGTGTTGCTCAATGCTCCGCAGCGTCAGCTTCTGCCTTGCTTTCGTGGCGTGTTCCAGTCGCGTGCTCGGGCGGCGCATAAATCGTATACAGTCGCAACGGCGCGCTGCCGGTGTTGATGAAATTATGCTCGACGCCGGCGTGGACAAACACCAGATCGTTGGCCGCGATATCACTTGCGCGCCCATCCAGCACCGCCTGGCCGTGGCCTTCGACAAAAACCAGAATCTGATCGTGATCTTCATGGACTTCAGAACCGATTTCTTCACCCGGCTCAAGCGTCATCAAGACCAACTGACACTCTTTGCCCGTGATAACTTCATCGCGAAACGCGTTGTTTTCCAGAGTGATTTTTTGAATGGGAACAATGTTCTTCTGATGATCCGACATGTTGTAGCTCCAAATACGAAGGAGACCTAGGATAACAATTCGGAATGGAAATTTCGGTCAGCAGCGATTTTCTGCAAAATAGCGGTTTTGTTGCCGATGAGAGCACCCAATAAAAGGCCCGCTAGGGGCGGGCCTTTTTATTGATGGCGGAGAAGGAGGGATTACTGCGCATCTTCGATGCTTGCCCTTCGGGCTCGTCGACCTTCGGCCGATCTCGTGAGCTCGCTTCGCTCGGTTCGAACAGGGTTCAAATCCGTGGTCCGCTTTTCCGTAATCAATAAAAAAGCCCGCACACGGCGGGCTTCCTT
>JGI12109J20283_10706544_pt1 | contig 16202 bp, 12 predicted proteins | sample ElkSlonscriptome_12_FD_20283 | JGI IMG/M metagenome (IMG submission 20283)
CTGAGTCGCTGTGATCAATTTCCGTAGCCTCCAACTCTTCAATACGGGATTCTACCTTTTCAATCTCTTTTTCCAAAGAGGTCATTCGCTTATTCAGTTTCCACTTCTCCTTCTCAGAAATTCCTGAATCTGCAGTATCTCGCTTAGATTTTTCCTTAGTTGTGCTCTTGGTATATTCATATTGCTTAATGCTGTCAGCACGTTTCCTCTCGAGAAATTCAGATATATTTCCAGGAAAAGTAGTGATGGACGAGTCATGCATTTCTATGACCGGATTGGCCAAACCTTGAAGGAAGTCTCTATCGTGAGAAACAACTAAAAGAGTACCGTCATAAGCCATTATCGCTTGCTTCAGTACCTCTTTTGAACGCATGTCCAAGTGATTGGTCGGCTCATCGAGAATCAAAAAGTTGTATTGATGCAGCATGAGTTTACAAAGTGCCAGTCGAGCTTTCTCACCCCCTGAAAGCACCTTAACTTTCTTAAATACATCATCTCCACTGAACATGAATGCTCCTAACAAGGAACGTACTTTTTTGCGGTATTCACCGGTAGCTTCATTTTCGATAACCTCAAGAGCCGTTAGATTCGGTGGAAGTTCGTCACTTTGATTTTGAGTGTAATAACCCACGTCAACATTATATCCCAACTGACATTCTCCTTCATAACTTGTTTCTCCGGCAATTACTTTGGTCATGGTGGTTTTACCCACCCCGTTTTTTCCAATGAGCGCTACTTTTTGTCCCCTCAATATCTCGAAGTCCAACCCCTTAAAGATCTCTTTGGACCCATACGATTTGGAAAGTCTCTGTCCTTTTACAACCACTTTCCCGGCTCTGGGTGCAGGTTGAAAGCGGAAATCCATGGAGGAGTCATCTTCATCATCCACCTCGATTCTATCCATCTTATCCAACTTCTTGATCAAACTTTGAGCAAAAGCTGCTTTATTGGCCTTTGCCCTGAATTTATTGATCAAGTCCTCGGTTTGTTTGATCTCACGCTCTTGGTTTTTCTTGGCTTCTATTTGTTTTTCGATGACATCTTTTCTAAGCTCTACGAACTTTGTATAAGGAGCATTGTAATCGAAAATAGATCCATTCAACAATTCGGCGGTGCGATTGGTCACATTATCCAAAAACAGTCGGTCGTGAGAAATGAGCATGACTGCGCCTGAATAATTCTTCAAATAATCCTCCAACCATTGAATCGACTCGATGTCCAAGTGATTGGTAGGCTCATCAAGCAACAATAAATCTGGCTTTTGAAGCAGAATTTTGGCAAGTGCTACCCGCATTTGCCAACCACCGCTAAATGACGCAAGAGGTCGTTGAAATTCTTCGGGTAAAAAACCTAATCCTAGCAAGACCACTTCAATTTGTTGGTCTTGAGAATCGACATCAAAAATTCCGAGTTGTGTGGAGATACGATTCAGATCCTCGGCTAAATCAAGGTAGCTTTGGGTTTCATAATCTTCCCTTTCGGTGAGCTCCTGCGAAATAGATTCAATTTTTTTCTCCAGATGCTGAGTGACCTCAAAAGCCTTGGATACCTCTTCTTTGACAGATAGGTTAGAATTAAAAATCAGTTCTTGTGGCAGGTAGCCAATCGTATACTCTTTGGGTTTGGAAATAGTTCCTTCATCCACACCTTGATCACCAATAATTACCTTGAACAAGGTTGTTTTACCTGCACCATTTTTTCCAACCAGACCAATTTTATCGTTTTCTCCAATAAACAAGTCAATCCCATCAAAAATAGGACGTTGAGCAAAATTCAAACGTATATTCTCTAGTCTAAACATAAAGCAAAAAAGCACCATGCGCTAGCATGATGCTTTTGAATTCAATTTGTAAAAGCAATTAGAAGCTCCAAAGGTCGTGTTCCATAATAAACAACTTCTCTTTCACCTCTTCTGCTTTGAGCAGTTGGTCGATACCGGAGTACACATCATCCAATTTACGATCGTAGACATTTGATTCCTTTACAATTGTTGAATTGTACATTCTTTTTTGAAACAAATCATCAAAGGACCTGCGCTCTGCGTCGTTAAAACGATTGAACGAATCCCAATTGGCAAAAACATAACGACATTCAGGGAAGTACAACCAAAATAGAACCTCGTATGAACCGGTGGCTTCCCCGTTTTGATCTCGATATTCCTTCAAGGGTGCTATACCGATTATTCGGATATACCTTTCTGATCTTTGTTTATCGAAAAACCAATCTTCCTTGATACGATACTTTTTAATGTCTTGCGAAGTGGTCTCCAAAACCTGAACGACCTCAACCAATTCGCCCGTATCAGGGTCTTCCGTACTCGTAGTATCCGGCGTTTCGAGCATGTTTTGAACATCACTTCTAAGCAAAGGTGTACGAAAGTCATCCTCTTTCCCCGTCGCTCCGGAACTGTAGGCCGTTATCGAACCTTCAACCAATAATGCATCCTTGATTACATCGAACAGACTTTTCATCCCACTCGACTCTTCCAAAGGATAATAGAGAGGCATATTTATCTTCTCACGAAGGTCAATATCCTGCCATATTCGTTTCGCAAACATTACATCTGCTTCTCGAATAAAAGGATACTGAATGACTTTCTTCGTTTTGTTGTGCTCCTTTATCCAAGCACCGTCCAAAACAGTTTGTGCTTGAATATCATTCTCAAAACAAAAAGCCGTTCCGACTATGATAGCGATGACAAGATGAAATTTCCTCTTCATAATTCTCGTATTAAATTACACGAAGGTTGATACTCCCAAGTTTTCTAATCGTGCCGTCAGGTGCCGTAGCTTTGATATTTTCTACAATAACCACCTGATTTCTTCTGACCTCTCGCAATAATTCTTTTTGATCGGCCGTCAGTCTATTACTTCCGGAAGATAAGGTTTTTACGTCACCTCCCATCACCACGGTGATATCAAATGAACGTATTGGATAGTTCAAGTCGAAAACAAAGTCCTTCAATTCTGCTATTACTCCCAATGAAGCGGTCAACTGATTTTTCTTAACCACATTGTCTACCGCCGTTTTGCCGGCAAACTTTGCTACAGGATCAGGAACGGACTTGAGACGAAATTTAAATTGCCCCATGCTTTTTCGCTCTCCCAAAATTTCTGCTGAGACGCTTACAATTGCTTCGGATCCGTTTTTCACCCGAGCAATATAAGATCCGTCAGGCCGCTTCGAAAGGCTTCCCGTGCTTATCGTAGCATTTAAAGCATCTTGAGGGATACCAGGCACTGAAATCTCAACCGGATTGTCTATACCTCGATACAAAACATTCATTTTGGTCGGTGATACAACCAAGCTGGGCTTGGCAACCTCATAGTCAACCACAAATTTGTACGGCTCTTCTTTCTTCGTAGCAGGGTTACGGAATTTAATTATTCCTTCCCAATGCTTGTCTCCGATACCACGTGCGGGTATAGCCAATCGACCAAACCCATCTGCACCAACATCCACAGTTGAAGCTTTACCATCAGGTATAGACATATCAGTGCTATCTAACTCCAAACCTTCAGGTCCTAAATCTATCGCCGGCAGATTGGTATTATCATAAGCTGCGAGAAACACTTTTGCCCTGAATGAGTCTCCTTCAAGAATGTAAGTCTTTTCGGGTATTACCACAGGTTCTAGTTGGGTAAACTTGTAAGATGCAGCCTCAACGTCGGCAAAGAGATGTCCCAGCACATCTGATTCCGCATTCCTAACATCAGCTTGAAGCTTACTCAAGAGAGTAGTGGTCGCCGCTAAAGGAACGTGAAAGAAATTTAAAGACTCCCAATTTGTTGTAGTCCCGGAAGCGTCCTTAACCTTTTCAGGGTAAGTGAATAGGCTATCCAAAGATGCTACAAGAACAGGGTTACCTCCTGCCATTGCTTTCAGATCCTCGCCATAGTCAATGAGTTTTTGTTTCAGAACCGTCGCGCGGTAATTGTTGCCATCGGGATTGTCTGTGTCTAACGGTGTATCAGGCTCGGCACCAATCATGATGTTTGTATTTACATCGTAGTTGTCCTTACTGCTGACATATTTAAGATTTAACACAGTATCTTTACCCGTCGACTGATCTTTCGCCAAGACATCTTCCATGGCCAAGCCCTCTGTTTCTGCGATGGTTTTAGCCTTGATCCTGTCAATGAATCCAACCAACTCATCAGCATCAGTTCGCAGTTCTTGAGCTTGAGCCCAAGCTGCACCGTATTTTTCTTTGTTTTCATTATAGGAAGCTGCAAATGCACCATACTGTCCATTTAGCTTTCCATCGAAAGTAACCATGGTAGTTTCCAAACCATTGTTGATGGTTATAAACGCATCCAAGATTTCCTTCGAAACGTTAAGGGCCAAAAGAGCTGTCAGTACGAGATACATCATACCGATCATCTTCTGCCTTGGGGTTTCTTTTCCTCCTGCCATGTCTTAAGACTTAGATTTAAAAGTTAATTAGACGTTCACAGAGGCAGGTGCATTCATTGCTGAAAGCATGTTGCCGTATACCGTATTGAGTCGAGAAAGATTAGATGCCAATTCAGAGATGTTCTCTTTGTACTTCTTGGTATCCTCTACAGAGTCAGTGAGGTTCTTCATCAATTCTGTGATGCCGCTGTACAGTTGAGATGAAGTCTGCAATTCTTGAAGCTGAGTTTCATACATATTGTTCAACTCGGCCAAGTTGGTACTCATTTTCTTCAAATGCTCTCCTGTTGAAGCTCCTTCGGCTTGGCCTTCCGTGAGACCAGTCAAGGCTTCAGAGGCTTTTGCATAAGTATCTGATAGCTCACCAACTTTAGCAGAAGCACCTTTCAAAGATGCTGCGTATTCATTCGTGGCGACAGATGCATCTGAAATTTCATTGAGTTTTTCGGCTTGACTACTTAAGCTGCGCAGGCCATTGCCTAAACTCGCAATCAACTCAGGTTCGATTTTTGCTTCTTCAAGCATGTGATCGAGCTGCTCAGTGATAGATTCATCATCTCCATGAGCCAATGACTCTTTTGCCGGTTCACCCGATCTTAGTTCCGGGTAAACGAGTGACCAGTCTAATTCTTCGTGAACAGGCTCGAAAGCCGAGAAAAAGAAGATGACTGCTTCAGTTGTTAGACCTACCACCAAAAGTGCACCTGCAAATGGCCAGTGTTGAATTTTAAATAATGCTCCGATAATTACTACAGCCGCTCCGATTCCGTAGAGCTTGGCCATAAACTTTTTCCATGATTTACTTCCTGGTTTCATTTTCCTTGCTTTTACAAATAGTTAATAATTCTTGCTGGTTTCAATAAGAAGAATTTGGGGGTGAATTAAGAAAAGGTTTTTAATTCCAATCCTCGGGATTTCCGGTTTTACCTCTTCCAAGGTAGCTCATTACTGAGCGGAAGCCGATATAGCATTTAGCCGTGTCTTGGTATTCATAAGAACGCGTACCATTCTGCAAGTAATACATCACGTCTTTCCAAGAGCCTCCGCGAATTACCTTGCGTTTTAGAGCGGGCGGGTCATCGGCTAATGCGTCGTATTGGTATTCCGGATTGAGATCGTGTGAAAACTCATACACTGATTCGTCGTAGGCGGTACTTGTCCATTCTGAAACATTTCCGGACATGCAGTATAACCCGTAGCCGTTAGGTTCATAAGAACGCACATCAACTGTAGTGCACCCATCGTCATCCACATAGTCACCCCTCTGAGGCTTAAAATTTGCCAACGGACAGCCAAGAATATTTCTGATGTAGGGTCCTCCCCATGGGTATGGATTTTTGTCCAAACCACCGCGTGCAGCGTACTCCCATTCCGCTTCGGTTGGCAATCTGAATCTCTGTACGAATGTTTCACCATTCTTCTGTTGCCAAGTACTTAGCAATTGAGACCTCCAAACGTTAAAGGCCTTCGCCTGCTGCCACGTGACACCAACTACCGGATAATTATCGTATGCGGGATGCCAAAAATAAGTCTCGGTCATAGGCTCATTAAAACCATATGTAAAGTCATGAACCCAAGCCAATGTATCGGGATACACATTGATAATTTCTCTAATAATAAACTTACTTCTGTCAGTATGACCGCGAATAGCATTATTCTGACCTTTGATATTTGTGTAGGATAGATCCAAGTCGCGTCCCGATTTGCTAGCAGCGGCTTTTAAATCAACCCAGAAATATTCAAACTTAAGTTTTCTAGTATCGATCTCTTTTCTTCGATAGAATCTTTCATACTCGGGCAAAAACAAGTCAGCGAGCTCTTCACGTTCATCCTCACCGTTCCAATTGATTTCTTCCTCCCAATTAATGAGGGGCGGGTCGATTATTTCACCGTATTCATCTTCTTCAATGACGTGTTCACCAATTCCCGCCTCACCAAGGTATTTGTGGGCAATTGAGTCCTTCACCCAATATACAAATTGTCGATATTCATTATTAGAAATCTCGGTGTCGTCCATGTAAAACGCAGAAACCGTCACTCGCTTGGTGTTATTCACTTGAGCGTAGGGTACGTCCTGATCATCGGATCCCATTACATAACTTCCGAAATGAATGTAATTCATTCCGTAAGGATTGTATTGAATCCAATCCTCTCTTGGAGCTACACCGACTAGCTCGCCTCGGTTTCCACCGACACAGCTGGCCAAGGTCGCGGCAACTAACAGAAATAATATGATTCTTTTCATGCCTTGCAGGTTATTAATCCTCAAAAATGAGTTTACAGCAACTACTTTACGGTAGTATGGTGTTAATGGTTTCAACAAATTGCTATAGGAATCGTGGGTTCTTGTAAACTCGTTTAGGTAAAGGTTTTTGCAATTTGTAGCAGTAGCCCAACATAAGTTCGTGACTCCCGCTACTATATGTATTCAGCTCTGAAGTGGTAAGGTCATATGAATAACCTATCCTTAAATTGCTTTTACCGTCAGGGAAATTGTAATTGTATCCCGCCATCGGCGCAATTGCGTCTTCGAGCCGGTAACTAACGCCAAGCCAAAAGGAATTATTGTAAGTAGCAGTTGCATTAACATCTACTTGAGTGGAAGAAAGATCAGTCTTCACCAAGGTATTCGGTGTTAAGGTTATCATTGGAGTCAATTCAAAGTTATATCCCCCCATGAAATATAAATGTCTTGCAACCTCAATATTGAGCTCCGATAAATCACCTTGGTTCAAATGCACGGCAGAAATTCCGACATAGTATTTCGGATTGTATAAATAGGCTCCAAAAGAAGCGTCAAACGTAGAAGCTTGTTGACTTTGCTGATTAATCGCTCTGTCACCTGCACCTGTGCCAAGACTTCCTCCAATTACATTGCCGTTGTCATCGTAATCAAAAGCTCTCCAATCGGAACTTAAAGAACTACTTAAAAGACCAAGACCTACGCCCAAACTTAATTTTGTCGTTCCTGAAATTTTAATGTGATACGCATACGAAAGCCTGAACGCCGTCGTGGATTGTGGGCCGATTTCGTCGAGATATACACTTGCACCAATCCCACTTTTGATGGATGAAATCGGCGCAGAAACATTTAGCAAACCCGTTGATGGCTGACCGGAAAGGCCCGACCATTGCTGTCTACCAAGTAAAGTTGCACAAATAGCGTCCTTACTGCCCGCAAAACCAGGGTTAATAGAAAGCCGGTCATACATAAATTGAGAAAATTGAGGATCTTGCTGTCCCCAAACCACAGTACTACCAATTAGCAGAGAAGCTATTAAAAGGCTAAGTTTTTTCATTCAGGTTTAGTTGGTTTTCTAACGAAAACAACCCCTTTTTGAGGGGTCATCGTTCGCTAAGAACGTGGCTAAAATAACTAAATAAGATTACTGACAAAAATTTTTAACGTCCACCCCTTTCGCCATAATGAGGTATAGAGGAATCCTAGAATTAAAAAATCAACCCAATTTACGATAAGTTTTCCACCAAATGTCGGGCATCTCTCCTTGGCTAGCTCTTTTGTAGTCATCGTACCCACAAGGCATAAGGTGGTGTCTTTCAGAAAACTTAGATCCATTCACCGCGTACGGAATTTTCATCCACCATTTATCGGTTCTCTTACTCTTGAAGAAAACCAGATCCTCTTTGTATTCCGGTAACTGAACTTTGTACTCTAAAAAATTCTGCTTTTTGACCAGTGGAAACTCCTTCACTCTTCCGAGAAAGCCTTCGATAAAGTACCATATCATCTGGGCAATCAGCGTAGCTTGCTGCCCATCCACGTCTCGATTCACGTTGTAGTTGAAAATGCCGAACGTCGAGACCTTATCACTCATACCTGAGTACCTGGCTATTCTACAAATTGTTTCTCCGTCAAAACCATTCGGCTCGAAAGTGCCCGGCGCAGACTCATTCTTTACGCTCATCATATCGATGGAAACCATATCTGAATTGCGAATCAGAGGCTCTGTAACGGAAGGATCCGCTTTGATTTCTCCGACTCTGAGGGCTTCGAAATACATCTTATCCATTAATTGCATCACTTCAGGATCTGCGTAGTAAGCGTGATAGCCCAAAACGGTAAGATTAAAAAGATAAGAAGGGTCGTGAAGAACTATCTTGCTCAGATAATTCTGTATCGAAAGTTGGTCGCGAAATTCCCCCAAGTCGATTCTGTTGTCAACTATAGTGTGATTTACGGGTACTTCTAATGCCTCATATCCTTGGTGAACGGCAAAGGTGAGCTCTTGGGTTCCACCCAAAACAATAACGGGAATTCGGCGTGTAGTTAAATTTGCGATTACCTGTTTTAATGCAGCATCAGTATCTTCGGGTGTCTCGCCTGGCTCAATATTCCCAAGATCTGCTCCAATGACCTGATCGGACGGAGCATATAGTTCATACAGTTTGAGTCTCACAGCATCAGGTGCAGCTGATTGATTCTGAAAATCAGACCTTCTGAATTCTTTAACGCCGACCACTGCAAATTTGATCTTTTCTAAATCAGGAAAAGAACTCTGACCGTGAATCCTCAGCAAATTTCCGATTTTGGTTCCGTGATTTGCGGAATAGTCGGAAAGAGACTCCTCCAATGGAGTGAAAAAATAAGAGATATCATCGACCCAAGACATGTATCGAAAATTTTACTTCGATTTCTTCTTAGACTTCGGAGCACCCTTCTTTGCCTTGGGTGCGGCTTTCTTCTTCGGAGCTGCTTTCTTTGCCCTGGTCGCACCGCCGCGCCCTTTTTTCTCAGGAGCTTCTTCGATCAGCTTTTGGCAATCCGCAAACGTCAAAGATTCAGGTTCTACATCTTTTGGAATCTTGATGTTCTTTTTTCCTGCCTTCAAATACGGCCCCCAGCGACCTTTCAGCACTTGAACGGTTTCATCTTCGTCAAAGGTCTTGATGATTCGCTCGAGATCTGCTTTTCTCTTTGCCTCGATCAGCTCAATTGCTCGATCAATTTTAATACTCAAAGGATCATCCCCATCAGCTTCTTTAATAGAAACGAAACTCCCTTTATGTCTGAGGTACGGGCCGAATCGACCAATGGCAGCCGTCACTTTCTCTCCTTCAAATTCCCCGACCTCTCGTGGAAGCTTGAAAAGCTCCAATGCATCTTCCAAGTTGATCGTAGTCATGCTCTGTTCGTGACGCAGTGATGCAAAGCGCGGCTTCTCCTCGTCTTCTGCATCGCCTATTTGCACCATCGGTCCGTAACGACCGATTTTCGCATAAACCGGCTTTCCCGATTTGGGATCCTTACCTAATTCTCTACCCGTGGGTCGATCGCCATGTTCAAGCGTTTCTTCAACATTTTCATGAAAAGGCTTGTAGAAGGTTCTGATCATATCCGTCCACTTCAGCATACCATCGGCTATGTCATCGAACTGCTTTTCTACGTTTGCCGTAAAGTCATAGCTCAATATTTTCTCGAAGTGCTCTACCAAAAAATCATTTACTACAATCCCTATATCCGTGGGAAATAGCTTTTGCTTTTCGGCACCCGTGTTCTCGGTCTTGGTTTTTTCTTCAACTTTATTTTGTTCAAGCTCGATAACGGTGTACTCTCTCGGATGGCCTTCGCGATCTTCTTTGACTACATAACCTCGTTTCTGCACCGTAGATATAGTAGGAGCATACGTACTCGGTCTTCCGATTCCCAATTCCTCCAATTTCTTTACCAAGCTAGCTTCCGTGTAACGTGGAGGATGATTTGAAAATCTTTGGGTGGCAGTAATCATTTTTCTATCCAGCGAATCACCGACATTCATCGACGGTAGCAATCCTTCTTCTTCTTTTTCATTGTCCTCGTCATCCGTTCCCTCTAAATACACTTTCAAGAAACCTTCGAATTTAATCACCTCTCCTCTGGCTACGAAATGCAAATTATCCGAGGGAGCATCGGACCCTTCAACCTTGATTCTGACGGTCGTCTTTTCCAATTTGGCGTCGGCCATTTGTGAAGCCAACGTCCGTTTATAAATTAAGTCATACAGTCTTTGACCGGCTGGATCTCCGCCAACTGAGGTCACCGACATATCTGCCGGACGAATTGCCTCGTGAGCTTCTTGTGCTCCTTTTGACTTCGAAGTAAACGTTCTTGGCTTTGAAAACTCCTCCCCGTAACTTGAAGTAATCTGTTTCTTCGCTCCATCCCTGGCGGTATCAGAGAGGTTGAGACTATCCGTCCTCATATAGGTTATCTTCCCTTCCTCGTATAGCTTTTGAGCCACAGACATTGTTCTGGCTACACTAAAACTTAACTTCCTACTCGCTTCTTGTTGCAGTGTAGAAGTAGTAAAAGGAGCGGCAGGACTTTTCTTTGCCGGCTTTACCTGAAGATCATCAACTCTGTAAGAGGAGCCATTACAAGCATTAACAAATTCTCGAGCTTCTTCTACCGTTTCAAACCTTTTGTTCAACTCGGCTTTGAAGGACTTTCCATTCGTAGAAAAAACCGCTGTAACTCGATAAGCGAACTTTTCTTCGAAATTATTGATCTCGCGTTCTCTCTCGACAATTAACCGAACCGTAACCGACTGAACGCGTCCAGCGCTTAATGAAGGTTTTACTTTTCGCCAGAGCACAGGAGATAATTCAAAACCGACCAAACGATCCAGTACTCTTCTAGCCTGCTGAGCATCAACCAATCGGTAATCCAACTTTCGCGGATTCTCAATGGCCTTGGAGATGGCTCCTTTAGTAATCTCGTGAAAAACGATTCGGCTCACGTCTTTCTTAGACAAGTCAAGCACTTGTTCCAAGTGCCAACTGATGGCTTCCCCCTCGCGGTCCTCGTCCGTCGCCAGCCATACCTTATCCGATTTAGCTACCAATTTCTTTAGTTCATCTATGACCTTTTTCTTGTCCGGTGAGATCTCGTATTCGGGCTCAAAACTATTCTCTACATCTACGGATAACCCCTTCTTTTTTAGATCTCTAACGTGTCCGTAACTCGACTTCACCACAAAGTCCTTTCCCAAAAACCCTTCGATGGTTTTTGCTTTTGCAGGAGACTCAACTATGACTAGATTCTTTGACATTCCTTCTTGTTTTGGGCACTAGGCCGTCGGATGCAAAGTAAAGCAATGAATTCTTAATTGATGGCTAAGACCGGCAAATTCAAAGTTTACGACTGCTTTCAAAGCATGTCATTTTGGCAGAAACACTTATTTTTTCGATAACTTTGCACCTATTTCAAAAAGGAGTTATCAAAATGAGTTCACAGAGCATGCTAGAGGAAGAACGACAAGGTGAAGCCACATTGCTGGAAAGCAACAAACTAAGTGAGAGCAGGAAACTCTATTTAGAGAGTTATGGCTGCGCCATGAATTTTTCGGACAGTGAAATCGTTGCATCAATCATGCAAAAGAATGGCTTCGAAACGACCAGCAATAGCGATGAGGCCGATTTGATTTTGATTAATACCTGCTCGATAAGAGACAATGCCGAAAAACGTATCAGGAAGCGTTTGATGCAATTCAATACTCGAAAAAAACAAAAGTCCGACTTGATGATCGGAGTACTGGGGTGCATGGCTGAGCGTCTCAAATCTCAGCTTTTAGAAGAAGAGAAATTGGTCGACCTGGTTGTTGGCCCGGACGCTTACCGCGAACTGCCTTCATTGGTGGAAGAGGTGACCGACGGAAGAAAAGCCGTCAACGTTCTTTTGTCGAGGGAGGAGACCTACGCCGAAATTAATCCCGTGAGATTGGATAAAAGCGGTGTGACCGCCTTTATTTCCATCATGAGAGGGTGCGACAACATGTGCTCTTTTTGTGTGGTGCCATTTACTCGGGGTCGAGAAAGAAGTCGCGACCCGGAAAGCATCGTTCACGAAGCAAAATATTTGTTTCAACAAGGCTACCGAGAAGTCACACTTCTAGGCCAGAATGTGGACTCTTACAGATGGAACATTTCTAAAAAAGGAGAAATTATTGACGCGGAGAAGGAGACGGTAAATTTTGCCCGGCTCATGGAAAAGGTGGCATTGGTAAACCCCGATTTGAGAATCAGATTTTCTACCTCCCACCCCAAGGATATGACCGATGACGTTCTTCATGTCATGGCGAAGTATGAAAATATTTGCAAATACATCCACCTCCCCGTACAAAGCGGTAATACCGAAATGCTGAAACGCATGAATCGCGGTTATTCGAGGGAATGGTACATGAATCGGATTGATGCCATCAGACGAATAATGCCAGACGCTGCCATCAGCACGGATATCATCACGGGTTTTTGCGGAGAAACGGAAGAGGAACACGCAGATACTATTTCTCTTATGAAGGATGTGGTCTATGAGTTTGCCTACATGTTCAAGTACTCGGAAAGACCGAAAACCTTGGCAGAAAGAAAATTTGAAGATGATGTTCCCGAAGCGGTAAAACAAAAAAGATTGGAGGAAGTCATTGCCGTCCAGCACGAAAGCAGTTTTGTGCGAAATAAGGCTTCTATTGGAAAAACGTTTAAGGTTTTGGTGGAAGGTGTTTCGAAAAAATCAGATCAAATGCTCTTCGGCAGAAACAGTCAAAATGCAGTAATCGTTTTCGATCGGGGAGATATTCAGCCAAAAACCTACGTGGATGTGAAGGTAACTGAATGCACCTCCGCGACTTTAATTGGTGAAGTAGTAGATCAGTAAATGGATATTCAACAAGTTAAACAACGTTTTGGAATTATCGGTAATTCTCGTTTGCTCAACCGAGCACTAGATATTGCCGTGCAGGTAGCCCCGACTGATATTTCTGTGTTAATTACGGGGGAGAGCGGAACAGGAAAAGAAACGATGCCCCAGATTATCCATGCCCTCAGCGCGAGGAAGCATGGGCAGTATATCGCGGTAAACTGCGGCGCCATTCCCGAAGGAACCATCGACTCCGAACTTTTCGGTCATGAAAAAGGAGCTTTTACGGGTGCCCACGACTCCAGAAAGGGATATTTCGAGGTTGCCAACGGAGGAACAATCTTTCTCGACGAGGTAGCAGAATTGCCATTACAAACCCAAGTGAGATTGCTCCGAGTTTTGGAAACAGGTGAATTCCTGCGGGTGGGATCATCCAAAAATATCAAAACGGACGTACGGATTATTGCTGCTACCAATGTCAATATGGACAAGGCCATTTCCAAAGGAACTTTTCGAGAGGACCTGTTCTACCGCTTGAATTCTGTACCGATTTATCTTCCTCCTTTGCGAGATCGGAAAGAAGACATCCACTTACTTTTTCGAAAGTTCGCAGTCGATTTTGCGGAAAAGTATAAAATGCCCGCCATCAGGCTGAATGAAGAAGCGATAATCCTATTGGAAAACTACAATTGGCCGGGAAACATCAGACAGCTGAAGAATATTACCGAGCAACTTTCCGTAATTGAAGAAGAGCGAAACATCACGGCTGAAATAATGCGCCAATATCTCCCCGAGATAGGAAATTCCAATTTGCCTGCTATCATCAGCCGGAAAGACGGGGCAGGAAGTGCAAATGACTTCAGCGAAAGAGAAATCCTTTATAAAGTCCTGTTCGAAATGCGCCAAGATGTGAGCGATCTCAAGTCTATCGTTCTGGAACTTGTCCAAAACCGAACGAATGCAGAGAGCTTAAGGACGAAAAATCCATCAGCCATCAAGCGCCTTTTTAACGAAAACCAAGAGTTTGAGCAAAATGAGGAAACGGATGTAGATCACGATTTTTCGCCCGTTGACTACAAAATTTCGAAGCCATCACCCACACAATACATAGATGAGCATGAAGAAGTAGAAGAAACGCTTTCCCTCGAGCAGACGGAAAGAGACCTGATCGAGCGCGCATTGAAAAAGCACAACAATCGGCGGAAGTGGGCAGCAAAAGAATTGGGAATTTCGGAACGAACCTTGTACCGCAAAATCAAGGAATACAACCTTAAATAAGCTTTGACAAGAAAACTCCTAACCGCGCTGCTTCTTAGCCTGACCGTGCTCTCGTCTTGCACCGTAAATTACTCATTCACGGGAGCGGATATTCCGGCTGATGCCAACACATTTTCCGTTCAGCAATTTCAAATTGCTACTCCTCAGGCCGGGCCTGATTATGGCTTGGTGCTCTCAGAATCGTTTAAGGATTTGATGCTGGCGCAAACCAGGCTTGACTTAGCCGACAAAAGAGGCGATCTGCAATTTGAAGGCGTAGTGACGGGCTACCAGATTGGTAACGCAGCCATTTCCAGCGAGGAATTCACCAGCCTCAACAGACTCACCATTACCGTTAAGGTGAAGTACACCAACACAATAGAAAAGGATAAAAGCTTTGAAAAGAATTTTTCACGGTTTGTCGATTACGACTCTCAGCAGAATTTTTCAGACATAGAGCCTGATCTGGTAGATGATGTGAACGGTCAACTCGTACAAGATATTTTCGACGCATCACTCGGAGCCTGGTAGGTATGGAAAGGACCAAGATCATAAAGATGATAGATTCCGGTCGCATTCCCGACGGATCCGATTTCAGTGAAATTCGAAATCTCTCGTTGAAATACCCATACTGCTCCACTTTCAAAGTCCTCTTGGCTATGGGAGCCAAAGAAAAGGATGATTTGGAGTTGAAGGAGTTCATCAACACCGCCTCTATTTACGTTCAAGATCGATCAAAACTTTACAATCACGTAGTTCGGGACGGCCTGCTGAGAAAGATTGAGGAAGACGAAAAAAGTTCCGAATCAATTGATGAGAACATTCCGGATGAGACCTTGTCCACTTTTCAACCCGAAGCAGAAGGACAATCTGAGGAGAAAGATATCGATCAAACTTCAACGTCTGATGAGTCTATCATTTCAAAAGATCCACTTGAAGAACAAATAATGGCTGCGGCGGTGGTGCAGCTGGGTCAGCTGGAAATGGAAAGAGAGTTTGATGAAAGTGAAGATGCTGACTCAAACCAAACAGAAGAAGAAAAAAAGACAGCTGACGAGACCGCAGAGGGTGGCTCAGCTTTTAGTCGCTTTTTGTCAAATATTGATCGTGGCTCCGAAAGGTCTCGACCAGAGAGAGAAATCATCGAGAAATTCACTTCGGAAGACCGGAAAATCACACCGGCCAAAAAAGCCTTCTTCTCTCCTACCCAGATGGGAAAGATGAGTTTGATGGAAGATGAATCATTTGTCACCGAGACATTGGCGAGTATTTACGAGCGCCAAGGAGACTATAAAAAGGCCGCTAGAGCTTATAAAAATCTGAGTTTGAAATATCCGGAAAAAAGACGTTATTTTGCCGCGCTTCAGAAAAGGGCTGAAGAAAAATCTTAAAAAAAATCACGAAGACATGCAGGTGTTCATTTTCGTACTTATCATTTTAGTTTGCGTTTTCTTAGCGCTCATCGTATTGATTCAAAACCCAAAAGGTGGAGGACTCGACTCAAGCTTTTCATCGGCAAACCAAATCGGAGGCGTTCAGCGTACGGCAGATTTCTTGGAAAAAGGAACCTGGAGTTTGGCGATAGTGCTATTTGTTCTTTGCTTGGCATCTGCCGGCTTGCAAGACAATGCAGCCGTAGCGCAGCCCGGACAATTTGAAGAAGCAGCTCCTCCTCAACAACAAGCACCGGCTGAAGAAGCTCCGGCTGAGGAAGCTCCGGTGGAAGAAAACCCTGCGGAAGGAGCGCAGTAAGCCCTACTTCATAAAACTGTTATAATGTCAGTGTGTCACGGATGCACTGACATTTTTTTTGCTCAAATCGGACTTCTTTACAGGTTCTGCCGTCCGGCACATTTTGTGACTAAGGGGAAATCACAAATCTTAAAAAGAAATCAAT
>JGI12109J20283_11291369_pt1 | contig 16182 bp, 10 predicted proteins | sample ElkSlonscriptome_12_FD_20283 | JGI IMG/M metagenome (IMG submission 20283)
GGATCGGGTCATCGGTGGCGTCGAGATCGAGCCAGATCTCGGCGGGCGGCGTGGGCGTTGAGGAAGCACTCCACCATCAGCCGATCGATGCCCTCGGGGTCGGCGACGATCTTCTTGTAGCGCGCCGCGCTGTTGGCGTCCTCGGGCGTGAGCTCCAGGGCGACGCGCGAGCCCGCGAAGAAACCCAGATGATACCTGGAGTCCATGAAGCCGGACTTGATCGCGGCCTCGCGCAGGGTGGTTCCTTCGTCGTTGGCCATGTGCGCGGTATGCGAGGCCTTGTCGCAGCTGATGACCGGCGACAGCGCCGTGATCAGCATGAGCGACTGGCTGACCATCGCATCGGTCTTCGCCCGGTTCAGCTCGGTGCCATCGACCGAGAAGGTGAGGAGTTTCTCGCAGGCGTCGCCGAGGATGCGCACCGAATGCAGCATCTTGTTGATGAGGGTCGGGCGCATGGCGTTGAGCTCGAAACTGCCCTGGCTGCCGGCGAAGGCCACGGCCGCGTCCAGCGAGTCCTGGGCGGCGCATTTGTTGGGCGCAGTGACGAAGGGTAGACCAGTGAGCCGGGCGATCTCGGCCGCGATAGCGGCGCTGCAGCCCTCTGGCGCGTTGAGCCCCGTTCCCACCGCCGTGCCGCCCGCCGAGAGCCGGTAGAGCCCCGCCTTCGAGGCCTCCAGCCCCGCCAGGGCATCCTCCAGCTGCGCCACGTATCCCGACCACTCCTGACCGACGGTCAGCGGCGTGGCATCCTGCAGATGCGTGCGCCCGGTTCGAGATCACCTCGTTGATGTTCGTGTTCGATTGCGTGCCCGATCCGGTCTGCCAGACATAGAGCGGGATTGGACAAAGATTGGCCCGGCTCCCGATCGATCTTCGCTGATACCTGCAAGGGCATCACTTTCGCCGCAGGACGGTTTCACACGGATCGTTGAATGCCGTGAGCCGCGTCAAGAGCTGGTCATACAGGATGCTGAGACCAGCCGTGGCCCAGGCGGCGCCGCCTTCGATCAAGAGTTGACCGGGATCGACGGCGATGTGCGGCTTGCGGAGCGTGCCATTGATGTAGATGAACTTGTCCGCGATCCCCAGCAGATTGAAGCCGAAGCCGTGGCGCTTTGCGGTCTTGAAGTGGAGTCTGATCTGCTCGGTGCGCAGGTTCAGCGCCCCGCTGCCGAGCACGTTGAGCGACGCGGTTCGCAGCGCAAGCCCGCGGTGGCTGGTGGCGATGCCATCTGCGATGTCGAACTGCAAGACCGCACACTGCAGATCCTGGAATGGACCCTGCTGACTCAGCGGGTTCACCGCGTCCAGCAGCGTCGCGATGATGGCGCCGAAGGGCAGCTTGGCGGCCTTCTTGTTGAACCGCCCGGCCCCCATGGCCAGTTCGACTCGCCCATTCGCGGACCCGAGCAACGCCTCGATAGAGTCACCAAGACCGCGCAGACGCAGCTCGATGGCAATCGGCAGTTTCGACAGTGCGCGCATGCGTTCGTCCTCAATGAGCCACGCCAAATCGAGCTTCCCGCTATGGCTGAGATCAAGCTGCCATTGGGCCGCTGTCGGGCGCAGCGCCACGGTCAAGTTCAGGCGTTCCTGCCCGGCCTTGGTCGACAGATGCAGGTAGCCATCGTCCAGGATTGCGTTCAGGCTGGCGTCGTCAACTCCGAAGTCCCCGACGCGCAGATGGTCCGCCCTGAGGTCGAGCGTGCCGTCGAGGGTGTGCAGCAACGCCAACGGCAACTGGTCGGAAAGGCTCAGAGTGCCCCGCGCTGGTCCGCCATTGCCGCGAGTCAGATAGGGGGTGAGGTCCAAGGCGCTCGCGGCAACCGTCGCGACGACCTGGGGCTTGCCCCCGAAACGGAGCCGAATATCCCCGCGCAGGTCGCTGTCGCCGACGGTGGCGGTCAGCGCCTGAATATCCAGGCGTCGGGCACCGACCGCGAGACGCGCGCGGACATCGAAGGGCTGATCGCCCGGCAGCTCCAATCCCGCCAACCGCCCCAGCGCCGAGAGATCCCGCCCGGAGGCATCGACCGCGAGCTTGCTGCCGTTGAAGTGATCGAGCGCGGTCAGGCCGCCCTGCACGCTGGCCGTGACGTCAGGATGCCGCAGGCTCAGATCGATGCCGAGATCGCGCGCCGCGAGCAAAGCACCGAGGGGGCCGACATGCCCACGAACCACCAACGCCTCGTTAAACAACTCGCCGCTCACGGCGACCTCGATCTTCGGCCAAGGCTGCGCTTGGGTGAGCAAGTCGGCAAGCCTTCCACCGGTGAGATCGATACTGAGGCTTTGCCCTTCGACCGTTAGATTGGTCCGCAGCCTGACGGGCTGGCCAGCGTCGACGGCGAGGGACGGCTGGTCGATGCTGATCTCGGTGAATTGATCGTCTTGGGGGTCGCTTTGGGGGTCACCTTTTTGGACTGCCAGCCGCAGCCTTGCCCCGTTGGCGGTCAGTTCGCCGGTCAGGGTCTCGATGAGCCCGGCGGGCGTTGCGCCCCGCGCCTTTGCGCTGAGCGCGATCGCGGCGACCGATCCGTCGATGGCCGGCGGCTTGGGCAGGAATGAGAGCGCCCGCGGCAGATCGATGCGCTCGGCGGCCAACGCCAGCCTCATGGTCGGCACGGCCACGGCGGCGCTCGTATCGACGCTCGCCTCGCTGGTGATGGTCGTGCCCGGTAACGCGAGGCGCAGGCGTTCCAGTTGTAGGCGACCGTTGTCGAGCAATGCACGCAGCGCAAGGTCCCTTACCCGGATCGGCTCGGTCTTGATCAGGTCGGCCTGCAGGGTGAGGTCGGCATCGAACTGCCGCAGGGCGGTGAGTGGCAATGGCGTCTGCATCCAAGCTCCGGCGTCGGCAGCGGTTGCGCTGGGAGCGCGGGCGGACTGAAGCATCGTCAGGTCAAGGGAGCGCGACCTGAGCGTCGCCCGGATGCGGGGTCGTGCACCGAAGGAAAGCCGCAGATTGCCGGCGAGATCGCTGCCGGCGATATTGGCCTTCAGCTCCTGCACCGCCAGGCTGCGATCGCCGCCCTCAAGCCGGGCGGAGAGTTCGAATCCCTGATCGCTCGACCAACCGGCGCCGATGAGCGGCCGCAGCGCCGACAAGCTCGGCCCCGCCGCCTTGACGACGGCCCGACTGTCGCGCAGATCGGTCAATGCAGCGAGCGTGCCCGCCAGCGTGGCGGTCGCCTGGCGATAGTTGGCGGTCAGGTCGACCCGCACATTGCGACCCGCGAGCAGCGCGCTCAGCGGGCCAACTTCACCGCGGAGCCGCGCAGCATCTCCCTGGAGGTCTCCGGCCACGACGAACTCGATGCTCGGCCAGCCCCCCTCCTCCCTGATCAGATCGGGTAGCAGATCGGGCAGCAGATCGGCCAGCAGACCTCCAACAATGTCCGCACTGAATGTCTGGTGCCCGATCGCGACCTCGGCCCGCAAGCGCATCGGCGCGCCGGGCGCGCTGGAGAGCTTGATCCCATTCAGCACAACCTGATCCGCCGCCCCGCCGGGCTGTCTCAGCCTCGCCACCGCGGCCGTGATCTCGGCGCCGAGTGATGCGATCAGCACAGCCGGCGTATGACCTCGCGCCTCGGCCTCGAGCGCGACGGCCTGCAGCCCACCCTCGATCTTCGGCGGCGCGGAGAGAAACGAGAGCGCTTGCGGAAGCTGCACCCGCTCCGCTGCCAGCACGAGATCGATCCTCGGCGGGTCGTCCGCCAGATCGGCGGTGGCTTCACCAGTCAGCACAGCACCGGGCAGCGAGACCGCGAGGTCTTCGAGCCTCAGGCGCCCGTCGTCGAGCAGGACATGGCCCTGTAGGCCCGTCGCCACGACCGGCCCGGCCGCAATCCGCTCGAAGTTGAGCCAGAGATCGGCATCGAAGGTCTGGAGAAACGCGAGCGACAATGGCCGCTCCATCCATGTCGGGGGCGTGCCTTCATCAGACCTGCCTGAATCGCGCGCGGGCGCTGCCCGCGCGTCTGCGGGTGCAGAGGGGGGTGCAGTTGAGGGTTCAGATAGGGGCAACGCATCGCCGTTGTGCAACAACCGGGTCAGGTCGATCGGCGTCAGGCGCAGATCGGCGGTGATTCGCGGCCGCGGCTCGGTACGCCCCCATTGCAAGCTGCCCTCCGCCTGCAACCTAGCGTCGTTGCCCGCCACCTGGAGCTTGAACGGCCTGCGCCCCCGACGCGGGTGGTCCCCCGCGTCGGACTCCGCGATGATCGCCATCCGGGTGTTGTCCGCGGTGACGGCGGCGGTCAGACTCAACGCTGGGCTTCCCAAGCCCTCAAGATCGAACCGACTGATCGCAACGGACCGCGGCGCACCCTCAGCAGGTTGGAAGGAGATGGCCGAATCGCGTATCTCAAGGGTATCCAGACGAAAGTCGAAGGCGCTTGATCCGCCCGCGCCAAGTCCGCCAAAGCTCCAGTTGTTCCGGTCCTGCGCTCCGGCCTCCAGATGCAGCTCGGCCCGTTCCACGACGATGCGCGCAAGCTCGATGCGCCGCTGCAACAGCGCGGCGAGATCGAGCTGTACCTTGACACGGCCAACGGTCAGGAAGGCATCCCCCGTTGCCCAGCTTGGGTTCTCGATGCGCAGCCCGTCCACGGCGATGGAGGGCCCCGGCGACCAAACCAATGCCACGGGACCCGCGATGCTGACGGGCCGACCCAAGGCTTCGCCAGCAGCCGCCGCCAGCGCCGCCCGATGGCTCTCCAAATAGCCGGGCAGGAACGCGGTCACGGCGCCCAACAGAAGACCGACCAGCACGGCGGCCCAGAGCAGGATTCTGATTGGTTTCATGAACGAGAACGACTGGAGGCGGTCCGCAAAGAAAAACGCAAAGCAATCGGCCCTCCTGACATGCTATACATGGTGGTGGCGCAACCGTTGCGGGCTCCCGTTGCCCCCGCGCATTAGCGATTGGGTTGCGCCCCGCGCCATGCTCGAGAAGACTCTCAGATCTGATCCGAACCACGAGCCATGGATCACAAGTCGCGTGCTTTGCGATAGCGTCTATTTCCTCGGGCAGAGCAGCCATTCGATGAAAGCACAAATACAGGCATTAAGCGACCTCATTGAGGCGATCTACGCCGCAGGCCCAAGCCCAGAACGATGGCCGGACGCCCTGGAAAAGATCGGAGACTATTTCGATGCAAAAGGCAGCATCATCCTGTTCTACGAGTCGCAGTCGACGTCCACCTTTATTTATCCGGAAAAGCTGCGTCAAGCAGTGCAACTCTACCTGGATGAGCAATGGTGGGAGCGGGATCTGCACGCGCAGCGCGCCATCAGCTTCAACCTGAACGGCTTCGATGTCATGAGCGATCAAACCATCGCAAGTGAATCGGAGATAGCAAACCATCCGATCTACACGGACTTTTTCCACCGCGTGGGATTCGGTTGGCTAATGTCCTGTGTCATCCTCCCGGATTGGGATGACCTGGTCGTCGTATCGGTTCCCAGAGCCAAGGCCAAGGGGCCCTTTACGTCCGAAGAAATGGAAACCTTGGGCCTTCTCGGACGGCACGTCGAGCAGTCCTTGCGCATCTCGTTGCGCCTGGCGAACCTGGGAAGCATGGAAGTGGCACTGAAACAGGCGCTCGACGCCGTCGATACAGGCGTGCATGTGCTGAGCGCGGATGGCCGCATCCTCTTCAGCAACAGATCGGCCCAATCGCAGTTCGATGACTATTTCGAGAATTCCGACGGATACTTCACGGCGAAGGTCGACGCGGCGCGAGACAAGTTCGAGCATTACCTAGCAACGGCTCACCAAGCGATCTTGGCGTGCGAAACACCGAAGGCCTGCGTGCTGATCGGCACCAACGGAACCCAACTGGCCGTCTGGGCAAGTCCGGTCGGCGATGCCGCGCAGGCCGGATTCGGGCGCTGGTCCAGTGCGGAGGTCGTCGTGCTTACCGCGCCCTTTATGCGCGACGCGCAGGTCGATCCCTCGGTGCTTCGAGACTGCATGGACTTGACCGTTAGCGAGGCGAGGCTCGCATCCCTCATCGGCAGCGGCATGCAAATAAAACAGGCCGCCGACAGACTGGGTATTACGGTCGGCACAGCTCGAAATGTACTCAAGGCCGTCTTTCGCAAAGCCGGGGTCAATCGGCAAGCGCAGCTTGCCCTGCAGATTTCCAATCTCGGGCGAGTGTCTTTGCAGTGACGCCCGCGCGGTGCGCGAGCGAGCCGACAGACGCTCAGTCATGGCCAGCCTCGGGTGACACCTTGCCCCGAAATATCCAGTAGACCGCCGCCGTGTAGACCATGATCACCGGCAGTACCACCAGGCCAATGCCATAGAACAGGAAGCTCAGCGAGGCCGCTGGCGCCGCGGCCTGCTCGACCGTCAGGTGATAGGGGACGATCCAGGGCCAGAAACTGCCGGCGAGCATCGCGAACGCGGTGACGAACTGCGCCGAGGCCATCAGCCAGGGCTGCCAGTCCCGCCGCGCCTTGACCCCACGCCACAGACCCCAGGCCGCGACGCCGGCGAGTAGCGGAAACAGGAACAGCCACGGCTGCTCGAGCCAGCGGCGGACGACCTCAAAGTCCCCGATGAGCGTCGCGACCAGGGCCAGGACGACGGCGCCGATCACCCCCGCCAAGAGCCGCGGCAACCAAGCATAGGCCCAATCGCGCAACCCGCCCTCGGTCTTCAGCACCAGCCAACCGGCGCCGAGCAGTGCGTATCCGACCACTAACCCAAGACCGCAGAGGACCGCAAAGGGCGTGAGCCAATCGAAGGGGCCACCGACGAAGCGGCCGTCCTCGACCGCGATCCCGGCCACCATGGCGCCAATCGCCGCACCCTGTACGAACGCGGCGACGATGGAGCCGAAGACGAAACCCAGATCCCAGAGCCAGCGGTGGCCCTTGTCTTTAGAGCGGAACTCGAAGGCGACGCCGCGCAGGATCAGGGCCACGAGCAGGAGCGCGACCGGCAGGTAAAAGGCGGCGAGGAAGATCGCATAGACCACCGGAAAGGCGCCGAAGAGGGTGGTGCCGATGAGCACGAGCCAGGTCTCATTGCCGTCCCAGACCGGCGCAATGGAGCCCATCATCTGCTGGCGGTGCGTCTCGTCGCGGTTGAGCGCAAAGAGGATGCCGACCCCCAGATCGAAGCCATCGAGCAACACATAGACCAAGATCGCAAAGGCCAGCACCGCGCTCCAGAACAAGGGCAGCGAGAAGGAGAACTGTTCGATCATGCCGCGCCTCCGTCGAGGCCGGGTTTATGGCGACGTTGTGCGGGCCGGGTGGTCGGGGCTGATGTCTTCTTTGTCGCCTGCGGCTCGGCTGCTGGAAGCGGGCCACCAACCGCTAATGGCCGACCGGGATTGAAGTCGCTGCGTGCTGCCGGCCGAGCGGCCGCCGGGGGGCCGCCCTCCGACCCGGACCCATCGTCGAGCGGTCCCTCGCGCAACAGGCGATACAGGTAGAGGGTGCCCGCCGAGAAGATCAGCGCGTAGACCAGGAAATAGGCAGTCAAGGAGGTCAACGCGGCGCCACTCGACAGGCTCGGCGTGACCGCCTCCGCGGTGTGCATGGCCTCAAAGACAACCCAGGGCTGCCGACCGACCTCGGCGGTGAGCCAACCAGTGAGCACGGCGATGAAACCGCTTGGCCAGGCGAGAAAGGTCGCCCAGAGGAACCAACGCGGCCCCGGCCGCGGCCTGCGGAATCGACCTCGGAGCGTCAGCAAGACGCCGCCCCAGGACAACACCAGCATCACCAAGCCCAGGCCGACCATAATCCGGAAGCCGTAGAAGGGAATTAAAAAGGGCGGGCGATCCTCCGCGGGCACCGTCACGATGCCGGGCTCTTTTGCGGTGAAGTTACCCTGATCGACGAAGCTACCGAGATAGGGCAACGCGATCTCGAAGCGGTTGCGCTCTTCGGCACTATCCGGCCAGGCGAACAGAATCAGTCGAGCCGGCTGTTCGGTCTGCCAGCGCCCCTCAATGGTGGTGAACTTGCTGAGCTGATGCTCGGCCGTGTATTCGCCGTTGAGGTGGCCGAAGAGGATCTGGACGGGGATCAGCACCGCGGCGATGCCAAGCCCCATGCCGAGCATCACGCGCGCCTCGCCGAGGTGTCGGTCGCGCAACAGATACCAGGCGCCGGTGGCCGCGACACAGAAGGCCGTGGTCAGGTAGGCGCCCAGCAGCATGTGCGGGAAACGCACCCAGAGCACCGGGTCGAGCAGGATCTCCGCCCAGTCTCGCGGCGTAAAGATGCCGTCGACCAGCTCGTATCCCACCGGCACCTGCATCCAACTGTTGTTGGCCATAATCCAGAATGCCGAGAAGGTCGTGCCCAGTGCGACCATCAGGGTCGAAAGAAAGTAGGCCCATCCCGGCACCCGGTCGCGGCCGAACAGCAAGACGCCGAAAAAGGTCGCCTCCAGCAGGAAAGCGGTGAAGGATTCGTAGGCCAGCAACGGCCCCTGAATCGGACCCGCGCGAGTCGCCAGTTCGCCCCAGTTGGTGCCGAACTGAAAGGCCATCACCAACCCGGAGACAACGCCGAGGCCGAAGGCAACGGCAAAGACCTTGAGCCAGAAGTCGAACAGGCGCCGGTAGATGGTGCGACCGGTGACGAGCGACAGCCCTTCCAGCGTCGCCAACCAGGCCGCGAGGCCGATGGTGAAGGCGGGAAAGATGATGTGAAAGGAGACGGTGAAGGCGAACTGCAGCCGCGAGATCGAAACGGGATCGATGTCCACTATGTCACCTCGAGAAGTGGATTGGCAGAAGTCATCCCCTCACATGCGTTGTCCAGTCGCCTCACGATCAATCACGGTGATCTCGACCGAGTCGCCGGCGCTGTCCCGGATTTTCTGGGCTGCACCGAGCCCTGCGAAGTTGCCGCCGAAGATTAACACATGTGGTCTATTTGCCATCGCCACCGACTCCCAGTTGACTCAGATCCAACCCAAGACTGCGGAATATCCTCCGGTGTGCAGCGGCGCGCGTCAATGTCCTATATTGGACGGAGATCCACGCCATCGCCCCAAGTCGGACAGGCTCCTAGGCTTGCAGAGACGGGAAGGCCGTGCGCGCACCTCGCTAACATCAGCGCTCCGGCGCGTCGTAGTAGGTGAGATCGAGCCAGCCTGCCTCGTCACCACGCTCGCTGAAGTTCCAACCGTTCAGCCAGTCGTAGAATGGCCAGAATCTCTTGCTGTTGCGCAGGATGGCGTAGCGCTCCTGGAAGCGCCTCCACCCATCGTCGGTCGAAACGGCTGCGAGGTCGCTTAGAAAGCTCGGCGCCTGAGCTAGGTCCAGGTCGAGGAACAGGTTCGGAAAGCCGTTCACCAGGGTCGGATAAACACTCATGGTGTCTTCGTTCGGCCGCGCCGCGCCGTTCTGGAACAGCAGTGTCCACTGCGAGGCGAAGACGCGGTTGGCCACCAGCGAATAGACGCGCTGTTCGCCGCCGTGGTTCAGACGCAGCACCATGACACTGGGCAGAAAACGTAAGAATCGACGCTGGTCCACCGCGGTCAAGGTTGAGATGGCACGCTCGAAGTCGTCGAAGCCCTGCATGGGCGCGCTCAGTTTGACACTGGGCTTGAGCTCGGGGTTGAGCGCGTCCGGCAAACCGCTGATCGACGGACCGAGGCGCTCATTGATCCGCGCGACGATCTCGGCCCGTGGTCGGTCCCCGGTCATCTCAACGCGGGTCGGCTGGTCGGAACCAGCGAAGGGTATGCCAGCCAGGGCGATGGCGCCGATACCACGGGTCCAGTCGTCGCGGATGCTCTGCCGATAGCGCGGCGGCAACAGCAGCAGGAAATGGTCCTCGAAGCTCTGGCGCAGCATGTTGAAGAACAACAGGGTCTCGAGCTTTTGCGGATCACCTTCCCAATAGGCAAAGCCGGCCACGGTGTCATAGTACATGCGCTCGAAGCCTGCATAGCTGATCAGCCAAAGGCTGCGCGGCAGGCCGCCCTGAGCGCCCTTCAGCACCGAGACATTGGTCTCGTGCCGCAATACCGTGAGCCAGGCATTGCCGCGATCGACGGAATCGGCGCCTGCACCGTCCCAAATGGCCTCTAATGGCCAGCCCTCTGGTGACAGTCGGGCCTTGGTCTCGGCAAAGGCATTTAGGTAGGCCGTATTGCCGATCACCGAGCGGTCCATCAGCGTCGCCTCGCTGTCCAAACCCAGCTGCGGCTCCTGCACCGATGGATCATAGGCCGGGTCGAGGAAGAACACCCAGAACTGATCCTTGACGGCGTAGGTGGCGGTCTGTCCGTTGCAGACCGGACCATAGGTAATCCCGCCGACCATCACCTCGGCATTCTCAAGGATGAAGCGATAGCGCGATTCGGCTGGGATCGCCGCGAACTGGACAAACGGACTCTCGATGCCGTACGGAGGGTCCAGATCGGCATCCTTATCCCAACCAGCCCCGCTGTCGATGGCGAAGAGCCGCGTGAAATGGTCGATGTCTTCGCGCCCGAGGCGGAGAATGAAGTGGTTCTTCTGCACCGGCGGCTCGGTAAGTTTCTGCAGCCGATACCAGAACTTGTCGATTCCGGCATAGCGATAGGGATCATCGTAGGGCAGGCCGGTGCCGATGACCTGTACCGGTGGATGCTCGACCCGCGTCCGACCATCGGCGTCCTCGTTGATCCGCGTCGGCGGCGTGCTGGAGCGCACCAGGCGGAACTGATCGCCGGGGCTGTCCGTCAGCACGATTGTTGCAAGAAAGACATGCTGAAAGATGAAGCGGCTAACCAGCTTGGTGCGCGGATCATCGGCGTTGAAAAAGGCCTCCCAGGCGGCAACTGCCTCAGGACTGGCTGCCGCCTGAGCCTGCTGCTGTGCGGTTGCATCCGGACCGGGGGCGCCGGCGGCCACCCAGGCCTGCAACGTGGCGAAATCTTCGTTGGAGATGGCGGGCAACCCGAACGGCATCCCCACCGCCGGGTGTTGCTCCAGTTGCGCCGCCAGCGCCGCCGGGGTCGCCGCACAACTGGCCCGGTAGCGCTCGGGCCGCAACCCGTCCAGCGCATCGCGACTGAAGTCGGGACCGTTGTGGCGCATCCCCGCGGCGACCATTTGGTACAGCAGCGAGCCATCGAGGTTCTTATCCGCGGCGCCGTCGCGGGACAGGATTGGATAAAAGCCGCGCTGACGCCAGGCCTGCGTGCTCTCCGCGGCGTCCATATCGGTGCGTGGGTAAGCGCCCAAATGATTCGAGTAGGCGTTGAGCCCGAAGCCGCCGCGATCGACTCCCCGGAATGAATCGAGCTTGACGTTGCAAGGAGAGCCGAGGCAGCCGTGACAGGCGATGCAACGGCGGTTGAAGATCGGCTGAATTGCCTTGGCGTAGTCGGGAACCACGCCGGCGCTCGACATGGGCAACGGATCATCCGCCGCCGCTACCGCGCAGGCGCCGCCTAGATAGCCAAGAACAAGGCCAAGTAGCAGCCACGCGAGGCATGGCGGGTGGTTGATCGAAAACCCTGGCATTCAAATCTCCTCGGAAAGATGGCGTGCTCGTGGCCTTGGCCACTTGCCCTGACCGAACATCCCGGTCCGACGCAACCCGGTCCGTGGCGGTCCGAGAATTTACCACGTTGCGCTTCCTGTGATCGAGCGCCTGCTTGGCCGATGAGCCGCTAGGGAAGCGCTGAATTATTCAGCGTTTCCCTTGAGCGCAATTGCGTGGAACATGGCATCAACGGAAGAGAGCGGAGGCGGCTGTGTTCGATAAGGCAAGCCCAACGCTGGCCACTACATTGCCCGCGGTGAAAATCATGAGAAGCTTTACGGGGGAGCAGGAACGGCGTAATCGCCATCAAAAGCGATTTCGACGCCAGGCCGCCCAGTTTATCCCGTCGAGTGCCGCGGCAAGATCGTGCAACGCATTAGACCTGCTGCGGCTCAAGGTTGAGCAGCAGGGTCATGACGATGCCGATGCGCAGGAACACAAGTTGATAGGGTGGTGACAGCGCGTGCAAGAAGTACGTGATCGCGCAATAGACCGGGAATAGCAAGAGCGCAAGTTGGAAGTAACCCGTTAGCCGCGGCATCACCAGCAAATAGAGCGGGGCCGCGCTGATGATGCCGATGAGGAAGCCGATCAGGGACAGTTTGACTGGCTCCAGCATCGTGGTTTTCTGCAGCGTCTGCCCGCCGATGATGACCAGCGCCATCACCACCGCGAGCAGCCCCCGCGGCGGCCATTGAACTTGAATCCAGATGAGCACCAGCACCCAGAATGCTAGCCCCATCGCCAGGGCGTTAGCCAAAGAACGAAGGCACCAGCGTCGAGCCAATCAGCAGCGTGCAGACGACGACCAGCGCGGTGAAGAACAGCGGCGGATGCCAGACCCACCGGCTGATGCCGGTGAGGTCACTTTTAGTGACTTGAGGTCCGGATTCCAACCAGGCGGGCGAGGAACACGGCAACGAACATCGGGCCGACAACGGCCTCGATCATCGCGAACGACTTGGCCGGCGGCGTCAGTGGCGTAATGTCGCCGAAGCCAACGGTGGTTAAGGTCGAGAAGCTGAAATAGATCAGCTGACTCTCGATCTGGACGATGCCAACCGGGGCCGCATGCGCGTAATAAAACGAACCCGGTGAGAGTAGCTCCAGCAGCATGAACACCTGCGCAAAGCAGTAGCCGACCAGGATGTAGACGCAGATGCCGCCGTAGACCGTGTCGTTGGTTGGTGATCCACGGCGCTGGATGTAAACGAATAGGGCGCCAGCATTGAACGCGATAAACAGCAGCGAGAACAGGATCGAAACCGGCGCCAGCGCCGAGGCTTGGAGCCAGAAAAAGGTCCACCGGGCGGCAAGTGCCGGCACCAAGAGCACGATGCCGACAACGAGCAGTATCCGTTTCTTGTACATCGAGGCCAGTCCGGCGAGCAGGACCGCTGATGCAGCGATGTTGCCCAGTAATTCCCCGATGCTCGTGGTCGCAAAGCCGCTGGTGGCGCCAAGAACGAGCAGGCTGAAGAGCAGTATGGCGAAGCGGATCGGACGCTTATGGGGTGCGGAGTCCGGCATTAAACCGCTGGGTGCTCGATTCCCGTGATGGATCTTGAGCATGCGATGAACCTCAAGCTTGGCGCTTATGACAAGGAGATACTGAAAAAATGCCGTCCTGGCATTTTTCAGCTCGCAAAGCGAAAATGCGGTTTCCGCTTTGCTTAATTTTTCAACTGCTTGGGCAGTTGAGAAATGCCTGGGCATCCTGCCCGGCGGGAAACGCTGAAGAATTCAGCGTTTCCCTAATCGGCAATTGGCGTTGCCGCGGTCATGAACGCGCATCTTAGAGGCGCCGCGAGCATCTCCACGCAATATTCGGGCAGGACGCACTAGGGCAAAGGCTCTTGCGAGGTCAGCGAGCCGACGACGAAGGCGAGGTTCACCGCGCCGATCAGCGCCGCCGCATGCGCGTCTGCCTGTGCCTGGCGAGCATCGAGCAGCGCGGTGTCCGCCGCTGTCGCCGCGTCGACCGTGCCGACGCCACTACGGTAGGCCGCCAAGGCTGCATCATAGGTGGTGGAGGCGGCAGCAACGAGGGCCGTAGCGGCGCGGTATGATTCGAGCGCGGTGCGCAGCGCGTTGCGGGCCGCGACGATCTCGGTCACCGCGGCGGTCCGCACCCGTTGAAACTCATCCGCGGCCCCCTCGGCCTGAGACTTGGCTTTGCTGACCTGAGCATCCCGCAGACCGGCATCGTAGAGTGGCACGGTCACCCCGACCAGCAAGCCAGTGCCCGAGCCTTGCTGGCCGATCGAGGGCAGGCCGGAAACATTGAAATTCCCGGAGCCTGAAGCGAGGTTGCCGCCAGCATAGACCTTAGGCAGATAGCCTGCCTGCGCTGCTTTGACACCTGCCTTGCTGGCTTGCATTGCCGCATAGCTCGCCGCAACGTCGGGTCGCTGCGACAGCGCCAGTCGGATCGTCGCCTCAAGCGGTGCCGAGGCCGGCGCCGGGAGCGACCGGCGCGCGGCGCTCTGCGCATCGACCTGCAATGCAGCATTTACACCCACGGCGGCGAGCAGATTCTGGTAGGCATCGCGCTCCTCCCCGTCCGCTTGCACCCGACGTAACTCGGCCTGTGCCACGGCTTGGCGCGCCTGCGCCGTCTCCATGCTGGTGGCGAGCCCCTGAGCCTTACGTGCTTCAACAGCAGCCCGAACCGCTTCGGCGTTGCGCAACGCCCCTTCGGCAAAACCACGTCGCTGGAGTGCGGCACCATAGACGTAGTAGGCCTGCGACACGTCGAAGATCAGCTTTTGATGCGTGCCATTGAAGAGGATGTTCGCTGCGATCGCCCTGTGCTTCGCCGCGGTCGCGAGTGCCTGGCGCTGGCCGAAGTCAAACAGCAGCCACTGCAGCGCGAGAATCTGTACCGTTCCCTCTTCGGTGGTGTCGTAACTGAGGCGTTCGCCCAGCAGGTCCGGCAGCGGGGTTGTCAGTTCCTGATACCCGCCGATCACACTCGCGGTGATGACCGGCAGGTAGGTCGCCTCCACCATGCCGACCGCCAGCGCCGCCTGCCGGGCCTGTTGCCAGGCGGCTCGGGTCGCCGGGTTGGTCCGCTGTGCGAGATCGATGAGTTCAGGCAGGCGATACCTGCGGCCCGGCTCGGCCCCCTCGGTCAGCGCGAGCTGTGCGCGGGCTGAATCCGCGGGGATGCTGAAGTTTGCAGTCCCGTCCCCTGCACCTGACGCTGGCTGATTCGCGCGCGCGAGACTCCACAGGCCTGTCTCCTCGTCGCCCCGAGGCGTCCAGGGCTGATCCGGCGAAGCTGAGGTCATGTTCTCCGCGTTGGAGGCGCAGCCAGCCAGCACCAGCACCAGCACCAGCACCAGAACCAGCACCAATGCCAGGACGAACGCGAGCACCGAGGCACCGGCGCGGTGCAACAAGGCCTGATGGTCCCTCATCCCGCGGCTCCCTGCAGTTGGTCGAGTTGGCGGCCGAAGGGGCCGGCGATCGGCGCTGGACCGGCATGCAGCGCCGGCGACGCGGAAGGACCGGGGTCGGGGTCGGAATAGGGATCGGGATGGCGCCCGGGTTCTCCGGCGGGTCCGTGAAACCGTTCCGCGAGGAGGTCGAGCCGCTCGGCGGTCTGCGCGAGATTCGCGTCACGGCTCAGCCAGATGGCGCGATTGAGCGCCTCGATCTCGGCGACCGCGCCATGGAGCGCCGCCTCGCTCGCGGGCGGCGGGCGCAGCTCGCGGGGCTCGAAGGGCAGCAGGCGCAGCACCTCCTCCCCCTTGCCGACCAGCGCCTCGACCGCGGCGGCGCTGCTCACGGCGTTGGGTCGACTGGCGGGCGCAAGCCGGGCCATCCCGGCCAGCCCTGAGAGCGCACGCGCGAACAGTGCACGGGCCTCGCCGACGACGGGCGCCGGCCAGATGCGCGTGAAGATCAGGTAGACGACGAGATTGCCGAGCAGAATGCCAAAGATGCGGCCCTGTGCCGTATCCAAACTCGTACTCGGGCCGAAACCCTGCAACACCGTCAACAGAAACGCGAGCGCCACCTGCACCCCCGCATAGGAAAGACGCTCGGGACCTGTCGAGACCCAGGCACCGACCAGGCAGCCGAGGAAAACCAGCACCATCAGCGCGCCGACTCCGTCGATATGGGGAATGACCCAGAAGATCGCCGCAACACCGATGGCAGCCCCGATCAGGCACCCGGTGATGCGCAGCGCGAGCTTGTGTACGGTCTCTCCGGTGGTGCCGAGCGCGGCGACATAGCAGGTGATCATCGCCGTATGAATGCCCTGCCAGTCGATCGCGGTATAGATGAGAAAGCAGATGACCGCCGCCGCCGTGGTCTTGAGCGCAAAGCGGATGTAGGCCGGATTGCGCAACGCATCCGGGGCGACGAAGGGGATCGTCGGGGCCGGCACCACTGCTGGTTCAGGCGCGCCGGCGAGCACGCCGAGCGCGTTCCATGCCGCGCGCTCGGCGGGGTCTGCGTCCGCGGGCGGACCATTGAGCCCGGTGGGTGGCGGCGGCGGAGCCTCGCCCTTGCCGAGCGCGTCATTGGCCGCGCGGACCTGTTCCGCGAGCGCGGCGCGACGGGCCGGGGCGAGATCCGCGGGCAGCGCCGACACCGCGAGCATCAGCGCAAAGCCTGCGCGCAGGTCCGCGGCGATTTGGCGTG
>JGI12109J20283_10006303_pt1 | contig 16180 bp, 13 predicted proteins | sample ElkSlonscriptome_12_FD_20283 | JGI IMG/M metagenome (IMG submission 20283)
GAACGCTCTCGTCTGCCATTTCCGCCGGCATCGGCTCCGGATCCGGCAACTCGGCCGGCGCGGCGTCGGTCGGACGCATCGTGGCCGCGCTGTGCCCTTCGGCCAGCAGAAACTCGAGCCACTTCAAGAGCGCACGATTCATCCGCCAGCTGCGCTCCACCAGCCCCCGCACCGGTAGATCCGGTCCGGCAAGCCGCTCGATGCCCTGCTCCGGCGAAAACGAGGTCGCTTCGGCCATGCGGGCGTCGTGGTAGACGCGGATGTGGGCATTCGGATGCTGCTGGCGCTCGGGGCCAAGCAGGTAGGTCAATTGGAGGAACGTCGTGTAGTTGTGCCGCTCCAGTACCCGCATATAGAGTTCCGGCGCGTCCTCGATCGACGATACCAGCACGTCGCTGCGGCCGAGATCTTTCGGCATCAGCCCGCTCAGCGCGTGGAAAACGCCCGAGTGAAGCGACGGCAGACGGCGTGCGATGACGCGCGACAAGGAGTTGGGATTGCGCAATTGTGTCAGCATTTCAGCAGCCTAGCACATAGATTCCGAAATTCCGATTCTTGACAAATCGAAATTTTAGTGATTCAAAATCGATCTCGATCCAGTTCAAGTTCGAGCACGATTCGGCTCGCAAGTTCCTCAACCGACGCCGTTGTCGAACTCAGCGTCGGGACGCCCTCGCTGCGAAGAAGCGCTTCGGCAGCTTCCACCTCGTAACGACACTGCTTCAGCGATGCGTACCGACTGTCCGGACGCCGTGTCTGACGTATCTCCGACAGCCGCTCGGCCTCGATGCTCAGGCCGAACAACTTGGATTTGTGCTTTCGCAGGAAATCCGGGAGGCGCGGTTTTTCGAGATCTTCTTCCGTCAGCGGATAGTTTGCGGCTTTTAGCCCAAAATGCAAGGCCATATACAGGCAGGTCGGCGTTTTCCCCGATCTGGACACCCCGATCAGGATCACATCGGCGTTTTCCAGGCGTTTCGAAATGCCGTCGTCGTGCGCCAGCGCGTAGTTCGTCGCCTCCATCCGGTCTTCGTAATGGTGCGTGTTCTGGATCCCGTGCGCGCGCCCTACCGCGTGCGAGCCGGTGGTGCCGAGCACCTCCTCCAGTCGGGGCATGAAGGTCGCGAACATATCGAAGACCTGTGCCTTGCCCTTTCCCAGCACCGAGCCGACCTCGGGATCGACGATGGTACTGAACACCAGCGGTTCGACTTCGTCCGAGCGCGCCGCGCGGTCGATCAGGTCCACCGCATCCTGCGCCTTGTCCGGCGTGTCGACGAACGGCAGACGAATCTGGCGGAATTCCTGACTGCCGAACTGCGTCAGCAGGCTATGCCCGAAAGTCTCGGCGGTGATGGCGGTGCCGTCGGAAATGAAAAGCACGGTGCGGCGGGTCGAAGCCATTCAATCCTCCCCGCCGGCTTGCACACGCCGGTGCTGGCACACCGGGTCGGGCGCGGCGGCGAGGAGCCGGAAAGGACTGCGTCGAGACGCTGCAAGGAGGCGTCTCGGTGCAAACGAATCCGGGGCGTTTCCGATCGGGCCAGGCCGGCTCGCGACGGGTTCGGTCATGGGGACTCCGGGGTTACAATAATGGGCTGGGACAGGGACAAGGAAATCGACGCATCGTGAGCGAGTATATCCGCTGGCTCGACCAGCTAGGAATGGACGACCTCGAACAGGTCGGCGGCAAGAACGCTTCCCTCGGGGAAATGATCGGAAACCTTGCCGCGCTGGGGGTGAACGTCCCGGGCGGCTTCGCCACGACGGCCGAGGCCTATCGGGATTTTCTCTCCGAAACGGGCCTGGATCGACGCATCGTCGAGCGGCTCAGCGACCTGGATGTCGACGACGTGCGCGAGCTGGCGTCCGCGGGGCAAGACATTCGCGGGTGGATCATCGATACCCCGCTCCCTGAAGCCCTGAGCGACGCGATCCGGGGAGCCTGGGGCGAGCTGCAGCAGCGCTTCGGCGACGACATCGAAGTCGCCGTCCGGTCCTCGGCAACGGCCGAAGACCTGCCCGACGCATCGTTCGCCGGCCAGCAGGAATCGTTCCTCAACGTGCGCGGTCTTGACGCGGTCGCGCGCAAGATTCACGAGGTATTCGCCAGCCTCTACAACGACCGGGCGATCGCCTATCGCGTGCACCACGGCTTCGAGCACGCCGACGTCGCGCTTTCGGCCGGAATCCAGCTGATGGTGCGATCCGACACCGGTGCGGCTGGCGTGCTGTTCACGCTCGATACCGAGTCCGGCTATCGCGGCGTGGTGTTCATCACCTCCAGCTACGGGCTCGGGGAAAGCGTGGTTCAGGGCGCGGTCAACCCGGACGAGTTCTACCTGTTCAAGGCCAATCTCGAAGACCAGCATCCGGCGATGCTGCGCCGCTCGCTGGGCACCAAGGCCACTCGCATGATCTACGCCGACGGCGGCGGGGTCACCACCGAAGACACGCCGGAAGCGCTGCGCAACGCGTTTTCGATCTCGGACTCGGATGCCGAAAAGCTCGGCCGAATGGCACTGACGATCGAAAAGCACTACGGCCGGCCGATGGATATCGAATGGGGCAAGGACGGGCAGACCGGAGAGCTTTACATCCTCCAGGCCCGTCCCGAAACCGTCAAGAGTCGCTCCGGCCAGGTCATGGAGCGCTTCAAGCTGACCCAATCGGGCGATGTGCTGGTCGAAGGACGCGCGATCGGACAGCGCATCGGGCGCGGCCGCGCGCGCGTCGTCGACGACATCGCCGACATGCACGAAGTGGAATCGGGCGACGTCCTGGTCACCGACATGACCGACCCGGACTGGGAGCCGGTAATGAAAAAAGCCGCCGCGATCGTGACCAATCGCGGCGGCCGGACCTGCCACGCGGCGATCATCGCCCGCGAGCTGGGAATCCCGGCCGTGGTGGGCTGCTCCGACGCCACTGACCGGGTGCGGCACGGCGACGAGGTGACCGTCTCCTGCGCCGAAGGGGACACCGGGCGGGTTTATGCCGGTGCGCTGGAATTCAGCGTCTCGGAGGACCGGCTTGACGAAATGCCCGAAGCGCCGGTCAAACTGATGATGAACGTCGCCAATCCCGATCGCGCGTTCGACTTTGCGCAAATCCCGAACCACGGGATCGGGCTGGCGCGGCTGGAGTTCATCATCAACCGGATGATCGGCATCCATCCACGCGCGCTGCTCGAGTATGACGATCAGAGCCCTGAACTCAAGGCCGAGATCGATCGGCGCATCGCCGGTTACGACTCGCCGGTGACGTTCTACGTCGAGCGACTGGTCGAGGGCATCGCAACGATCGCGGCGCCGTTCGGGCCGAACCCGGTGATCGTCCGCCTTTCCGACTTCAAGTCCAATGAATACGCCAACCTGATCGGCGGGGAAGCCTTCGAGCCGGACGAAGAAAACCCGATGATCGGATGGCGCGGCGCCTCGCGGTACGTCGACGACCAGTTCAAGCCGGCCTTCGAGCTCGAATGCAGAGCGCTGCGCAAGGTGCGCGATGAACTCGGACTGAGGCACGTCTGGGCCATGGTTCCTTTCGTACGGACGATCGGAGAGGCTCGCGACGTGGTCGAAGTGATGGAGCGATTCGGTCTCAAGCGCGGCGAAAACGGCTTGAAGATCATCATGATGTGCGAACTTCCTTCGAATGCACTGCTGGCCGACCAGTTCCTCGAATTCTTCGACGGTTTTTCCATCGGATCCAACGACATGACCCAGCTCACGCTCGGCCTGGATCGCGATTCCGGCCTGGTGGCCCATCGCTTCGACGAGCGCGACGGCGCGGTCAAGGCGCTGCTGGAGATGGCGATCCGTGCCTGCCGGAAACACGACAAGTACATCGGCATCTGCGGACAGGGACCTTCGGACTACCCGGACCTTGCGCAGTGGCTGGTCGACCAGGGAATCGAGTCGATGTCGCTGAATCCGGACACCGTCGTGGACACCTGGCGCCGATTGGCGGGGGAATAGGGGGAAAACAGGGCTGAGTTTTCAGTTTGAAGTTTTCAGTTTCAAGGACGCAGTGCGCTCGATTTTCGCAAAGCGGCTGGCGCGCGGGTGCCGAGCCTTCTGTCTTCACGCATACCAAGAAAACCGAAGCAAAAACATTGCGTTGCAACAGTAACCTAATGCTTTCTTGGAACTAAAAACTGAGAACTGAAAACTGAAAACTGAAAACTGGACCCTACAACGTCATCCTGGTTTTCGCCTATTCCCGACCCTTCGCGATGGATTCGCTGGGGCGGCCGGTTCCGGCGAGTTCTCCCATGTACTGCCGGTAATACTTGAGCTCGGCAATCGAATCCCGGACGTCGGCCAGCGCCTCGTGACCCGAATCCTTCACCATCCCGTCGGCAATCTCCGGCGCCCAGCGACGCGCCAGTTCCTTGAGCGTGCTGACGTCGAGGTTGCGGTAGTGGAAGAACGCCTCCAGCTCCGGCATCAGTCGGGCCAGAAAGCGTCGATCCTGACAGATCGAATTGCCGCACATCGGCGAGTCGCCCGGCGCGACCTGCTCGGCAAGAAAATCCAGCGTCCGGCGTTCGGCCGTGCGCGTGTCGATATGGCTCTCCAGACAACGCTGCACCAGGCCGGAAGCCGTGTGCGTGCGCGTGTTCCACTCGTCCATGTCGGCGAGCTCGTCGTCGGTCGCGCGGATCGCGAGATTCGGGCCGACGGCCACTTCCTGAAGATCGGCATCGGTCACGATCGTGGCGATCTCGATGATCCGGTCACGTCGCACATCAAGGCCGGTCATCTCGAGATCGATCCAGATCAGCCTGCTCTGGTTCATGTCGCAATCCCTGGTTCGTGAATCCACTATAACAGTCGTATACTCCGCTGCCATGGCAGCCCACGCACGCGTCGTAACCGCACTGGGAAATCACGGCCTTGCCGTTTTCGAGGCCGTCGAAGGCGGCCGGGCAAGCGAGCCCTTCGAGATCCGTTTCCGCCGCGGCGTCGGTCGCCCACTCCCCGGAGACCGGGTGGCGCTGGACCGCGATCGGGCGGTCACCGAGATCTCGCCGCGGCACGGCCTGTTCGGCCGCGGGGTGCGCGGCCAGTTTCGTGCAATGGCGGCCAACCTCGACCGCTTGTCGGTTGTGATCGCGCCGGAGCCGGCGCCCAGCAGGACGTTGTTGTACCGCTATCTCGCGGCGGCCCGGATGTTCGGGATCGAGCCGTCCATCGTCATCAACAAGAACGATATTTCGATTCCGGATCGCCCGCCGTTCAGCGAGCTCGACCGACTCAGCGTGCCGATATTCCGCACGCGTGCTCGGGCACCGGCGCTGCTGGACGCGCTGCCCGAGTCGTTGACCGGCGGCATTCACCTGCTTGCTGGTCAATCCGGAGTGGGCAAGACCTCGCTGGCCAACGCGCTGATTCCCGACCTCTCGGCCCAGACCCGCATGCTATCCCAGACCACCGGAAAGGGCCGCCATACCACCACATCGGCCCGGTTGCTGCAGCTTCCCCACGGCGGCTGGCTGGTCGACACCCCGGGGGTCTGGGAGTACTCGCTGTGGAAGATGACGCCGGAGGAGCTGGCGCGCGGTTTTCCCGAGCTCGCCGAGGCTTCCCGACGCTGCCGCTTCCGCAACTGTCTGCATCGAACCGAGCCTGGCTGCGAAGTTCAGCGGGCCGTTCGAAGCGACGAAATGCCGGAATTTCTGCTTGCTGCATGGCACGCGTTGCTCGACGAACAGGAACGCCTCGGAGCCGGCTGAGCGGCCGATGACGCCGGCGCGCTCGCCGGTCCGGCTACCAGGGCAGCTTCTCCCCGTTGGCGTGATAAAAGCTTCCGCTATTCTGCGCCGAAAGCGCATCGATTCGATCGACGAGTCCGGCCGCCGACTCATCGGCGTCGACCAGGCCGTTGTTACCGGTCATGCCGGTGCGCACGAATCCCGGATGCAGCAGACCGACCGAGATGCCCCTGGGCGCCAGATCGACGGCCAGCGAGGCGCCGGCCATGTTGACCGCGGCCTTCGACATCCGATACCCGTAGTGGCCCCCGGAGTCGTTGTCGGCGATCGAACCCATCCTGCTGGTGACGATCGCCACTTTCGATCCCTCGGCCAGGCTCTCGGACAGCGCCCGCGTGACGCGGATCGGCGCCAGCGCGTTGACCTCGAACTGGAGGCGGAATTCATCGAGCTGATCTTCCAGCTCATCGAACCCGGTGGCGCGCATGACGCCGGCGTTGTTGATCAGGATATCGATGTCGACACCGGACAGCCGATCGGCGAGTCGGTCCAGCGAGTCGCGTTCGGTTACCTCGATGCCCGACTCGATCCGGACTCCGAGCGCATCCAGCGCGCTGGAGCTTTCTCTACAGACCGCGATCACGGTGTCGCCTCTTGCTGCGAAGCGTTCCGCCAGGGCCAGACCGATGCCACGATTCGCACCGGTGATGACGACATTGCTCATCGATTGTCCCGCATTCGAAGGTGCCCGAATTCTACCGACCCGCGAACCGAGTTGCCGACCCGGCAAGCAGACCCTTACCGGACTGCCGAAGGTGCGTCGACGAGACGATCCTGGACGCGGCCGATTGCCCAGCCGATCGTCAGGCTCCAGGCGCTGACGCACCAGACGATCAACGGGAAACCGAAGAAGAGCAGCAGCCATTGCCAGAATGGACCCTCGAAGGACTCGCTGCCGAAGAAGTAGGCGAAAAGGAACAGCGCCGAGCAGACAAGCCCGGCCAGGCCGGCCCGAACCAGCTTGCGTCCCAATGACGCGCGCGGCCGCTGCCCGAACAGCAGACGCGAGACCATGCCCAGCAGCCAGCCGGCTGCCGCCAGCAAGCCCCAGATCCGGATCATCAGCGGCTTGAAATCGTCCTCTGTCCAGGTCACCGGTTGGGGTTCAGCGGACGCTTGCGGTTGTTCGACCGGCTCGACCGGTCCGAGGATTCGCTCATAAAGCCGAACGCTCGAATCAATCAGGTCGAACGATTGCTGCTGGAAATTGACCAGGAGCATCGCCGCAACCATGATCAACAGGAAGCCCCAGGCGGTGATCATCGGGATCAGCTGCGTCCAGCGCAGGTAGTCCAGTGCCACGCTGACCAGAACACGCGCCAACGACGGAGAGAAATTCGGGTTCACGAAGTCGATCGGTGTCTTCAATCCGCGGCGCTTGCGCGCTCAGGACGCCACTTTCCACTGGTAGGCATACCAGAAAAAATCACCGCTGCCGTCGCTGGCCGGCGCCGTGCAGTTGACCTTGTTGCGCCCCGGGCGGCCGACGCCCTCGACGTCGATTGAAATCACCAGCGGATCAGCGCGCTCTCGCTCGATGGATAGCGACTGGCCCGAACCCGAGAAACAACCGATCTGGCCCGACCGATATCCACCCTCCTCGAGGATCAGCCGGATCCGCTCGAGGCCCCCCTTCCGGCCATCGGCGCGGGTTCGCACTTGAACGACGGGCAGCGGTCGGGAGCGAAGCGCGAGTTCGAGCCGGTCCATCGAGGCAAAACCCGTGGCCATCGGAAAGCGCGGCATGGATAGCGGATCGGTCAGCGGCCCGATCGGGCCGGATCGCTGCGCCAGTCCCCAGCGGTATCGTTCTCCAACGATCTCGGCCAGCTCGGGAGAATCCTCGCCATAGGGATAGGCAAAGGCCTCAGGAGCGCGACCGATTTCTCGTGTGATGCGATCGTGCGCTTTTCCAATATCCTCGGCCACCCGATGCCGCCAGTCAGCCTGCGACTCTTCGCTCTCGGGCGCCGCAAGGTGTCCATGCGTAGCGCTGTGGTTGCCGAGCTCCACGCCCTCGTCTGACAACCGACGGAGCTGATCCCAGGTCATGTACGGCGAATGCCCGGCATCGATCGCATCGGTGTTGACGAACACGCTGTACGGCAAACCCCTGGAATCCAGTCGCGGCCGCGCCTCGGAAAACACCGATTCGTAAGCATCGTCGAAAGTGATCGCAACGACGTCTTCCGGCAGCGCTTCGGCATCGTCGTAGATCGCGGCAAGCACGCGCGACAGCGGCCAGACCCGATAGCCCGCCGATTCGATGTAATCGAGATGACGCTCGAACTGGTCCGGGCTCACGCTGGTGGAGGCCGGCGTTTCGGTGCTGACATGATGGTAGATCAGAATCACTGCATGATCGACTTCGGTGCGCGCCGGCAGGACGGAGACCCACAGCAGCGCAGCGAGGCACAGCCCGCAAACTGCGGCTCTCATCAAAGCGTGCCTCCGACGCGCTCCAGCAGCGAGCGGTTCACGCGGAGCACGGTCTTGATTTCCTCAACGTAGGCCTCGCGTCGTTCGGAATAACGAATCAGACCGTCGGCAAGGGCCATTGCCGTCACCGGCTGATCGGACTGCCGCAGGCCAGCGCGAATCTCGCGAACCGGCTCGTAGGCCTCGTGCGTATTCAGATTGAGGAGATACCGGCGCACCGATTCGCGAACCGAATCGAACGCCGCCACTTCATGCGCCGCACCCGATACCCGCTGAGCCGGCACGATACCGCAGCCGCGGACATAGCACCATTGCCCGAACAGGTTGTTTCCTTCGACGGCAAACCTGGATCGCCCCCAGCCCGATTCGGTAGCCGCCTGAACCAAGGCCAACGGGACCGGCACGACATCCACCCTTTCGCGTAGCGCCGAAAGCCGCGCCAGCGGCTGTTCGGGATTCCATTCAACCTCGTATCGCTCGGACAAGCGGCCAAGCCAGCGACGGTCGAACATTCCCGGCGGATCGCCCTGCTCCGCCGCGGCGGCGATCTGCAGCAGCCTTTCGCGCTGCTCGCGAATTCGCTGGTTGGCGTCAAACACCTCGGGCGCGAGGAAATCGAAAAACGCCTGCTTGCGCTCCGGTACCTGCTCGATCGCGGAAAAATCCGGCAGCGGATCAGGGCGGTCACCGAGCCGGGTCGCTACCAGTACGGTAAGCAAGACGCCAAAAACCACGAGCGCCGTAAGCAACAGGCGCCCGAGGGGCTTTTGCGCGATTCGGTTCAATGGGTCAAAGAGTCTCTGCATGGCACCTGCCGTCTGGTCTTTGTTCAACGTGTCATTCCGATCCCGGGTCATTGGACCCCCAGCAGTTCGAGCGTTGTTTCATCCGGATAACCGTCAGCCACTCTGCCGTTGGCCGATTGCCAGGATCTCAGCGCAGCTCGAGTGGCCGGCCCGATCAATCCGTCCGGTGCCCCCGGATCGAACCCCGAATCGGCCAATCGTCGCTGGAGCTCCAGAACCTGAGCCTTTGCCAGACGCTTTTCAACATCAGGCAGGTCGCCGACCAGTTCACCGCCGCCGGCAATGCGATCCGCGAGGTAGCCCACCGACAGGGCATAGGATTGCGAACGATTCCATTCGAGGATCACGTCGAAATTGGAATAGACCAGAAACGCCGGACCCCGGTGGCCCATCGGCACGATCACCGCCGCATCGAGATCACCGGCGGGCAGCGGTTGCCCGGTCGCAGTCTGCACGCCCATCTCGCGCCAGGCCTCGAGCGACCGCCGCTGGTCGTGACCGGTGAGCTCATAAGCAAAATCGTCGGGGAGCAGAACTTCGCGGCCCCAGCGTTCCCCGCGTTGCCAACCCATCCCCTGAAGGTAGTCAGCCGCCGAGGTCAGCGCATCTACCACGCTGTTCCAGAGATCGATTCGACCGTCGCCGTCGCCGTCGACGGCGTGCTTCGCGTAAGTTGACGGCATGAATTGCGTGTGTCCGACCGCACCGGCCCAGGAGCCGCGCAAGGTCGCTTCATCCAGACGCTCGCGCTCGAGAACCCGAAGTGCGATGAGCAACTCAGCGGTAAAGAAATCACGCCGACGCTCATCGCAGGCCAGCGTCGCCAGTGCATCCAGCGTGGGTATACGGCCGAGATACCCGCCGTAATTGGTCTCCAGCCCCCAGAACGCGACCAGGTAGCGCCCCGGCACGCCGTATTCGCGGGTCAGGCGATCAAGCAGCGGCCGGTAACTGGCGAACATCAATCGACCCGTGGTCACCCGCGTCGGCGAGACCCGCCCGGTCAGGTAGGCAGAGAACGTCTGCTGAAACTCCGGTTGCCGCCGATCCAGCTCGATCACCCGCGGCAGTCGCTCGACCTGTCCCAGCGCATCCAGCCCGCGCGCCCCGACGCCCTCGGCTCGCGCCTTTTCGCTCAGTAATTCGATGCAGGCCGTAAATTCATCGGCCTGTGCCGGAGTTGCCGTGAACGCTGCAATTGCAAGAAGCACAGCTATCGGACGCAGCGGGCGGCGAAGACGATTTTGGAAACTCATGGCCGGCAAGTGTAGCGCGAAGCCGTCAGCGGTCTCCAGCGAGTCGAATGCAGTGCGTCTGCCGGGTCGGATGGACGGCGTGGCGCGTTATCATCCCGGCGTTTGCATTTCGGGTTGATTGGATGGATATTCAGAAAGCGGTTTCGGCCGCCGCAGATACTGCGCGCGTCGCCGCGAAGCGAGGGCGCGTTGCGGATTATATTCCCCAGTTGCGCGAGCTCGACCCCAATCATTTCGGGCTCGCGGTCGTCACGCTGGACGGTCGGGAATACGTCGACGGAGACGTCGACCATCCGTTCGCCATCCAGAGCATCTCCAAGGTCTTTGCGCTGATTCTCGCCATGCGGCAGTGCCGGGGCGAAAGCGCGGTGCAACGAGAAATCTGGGAGCGCGTGGGCCGCGAACCGTCGGGCGATCCGTTCAACTCGCTGGTCCAGCTCGAACACGAGTGCGGCATCCCGCGCAACCCGATGATCAACGCCGGAGCGCTGGTCATTGCCGACCTGCTGCTGGAGCGATGCGACGATCCGATTGCCGAAATGCTGACATTGCTCGCTTCACTGACCGGCGAGACGGTCGAACTCGATCCGGCCACGGCGGCCGCCGAAGAAGCATCTTCCCATCGCAACCGCGCGATGGGCAGCCTGATGGCGGCTTTCGACAATCTGCATCATTCAATCGACGATGTCATCGACATCTACAACCGCCAGTGTTCGATCACGATGACGGCGCGCCAGCTGGCGCGGGCGGTGCGCTTTCTGTCCAACGACGGCATCGATCCGCTCAGCGGTTCCACGGTGCTTTCAGCCCCGCTCGCCAAGCGAGTGATGGCGGTCATGCTCACCTGCGGCACTTACGACGCGGCCGGTGAATTCGCTTTCAGCGTCGGGCTGCCGTGCAAGAGCGGCGTTGCCGGCGGCATTCTGGCAGCCGCACCGGATCACTCCGGCATCTGCGCCTGGTCGCCACCGCTGGACCCCGCCGGAAACTCACTTGCCGGGCGGATTGCGCTGGACAAGCTGACCGAACGACTGGATCTGTCGATCTTCTAGGGGCAACGCGGCGCAATGACGGCGCGGTTCACACGGTCCGTATACTTGCGCTTCGATACCGGATTCAGAAATTCGATGAAATCGATCCTGCTCGCGATTGCGGCCTGGCTTTGTGCAGCGGTTCCGACGGCGCTTGCTCAGCAGAGCGGTCCGGTCCAACGAGACCACGTCGTTGTGGAACTCCTCAGCGAGACCCGATCCATCCAGCCCGGTATCGCATTCCGGGTCGGGCTTTTGATCGAGCACGAGCCGGAATGGCACACCTACTGGCGAAACCCGGGCGATTCGGGCCTCGAAACCCGCTTCAGCTGGACGCTGCCCGAAGGGTTCGAGGCTGGACCGATCCAGTGGCCGTGGCCCGAGCGTCACGAAATCGGGCACCTGGTCAATTACGGCTACTCGGACACGATTCTGCTGCCGGTACGGATCGAGCCGCCCGCCGACTTGGAGCCGGGACAGGACGTAACGCTGACACTCAAGGCCGACTGGCTGGTGTGCCGGATCGAGTGCATTCCCGGCAGTGCCGAGTTGGCGCTCACACTGCCCGTCGGCCGCGATGCAGGCGGCGCATCCGCGCACGCCGCGGCATTCGATGCCGCCGATCGCCGACGTCCGACTACAGTCGAGTGGCCAGCTGTTTTTTCGGTCGACGGAGATCGGGTCGGAGTGCAGGTGCAGGAAATCAGCGGCATTGCGGCAGCCGATTCGCTGGTTTTTTTCCCGGCCCATCCGACGCTGGTCGAACACGCCGACGACGCATTCTTTGCCGTCGACGGCGACACGCTCCAGGTTTCGCAGAAGCGTTCGCCGTTCTTCTCGTCGCTGCCGGAAACGCTTGAATTCGTTGTCGTCGACACCCGGAGAGATACGGCATGGCAAATTTCGGCCAAGGCCGGATCGCTGCAGACGGCCGCCCCTGAGGTCGCCCGCGACAGTCCGCGTTCGCTGGCCGTGATCCTGCTGATGGCACTGGCCGGCGGAATCCTGCTGAACCTGATGCCGTGCGTATTTCCGGTGCTTTCGCTGAAAGCGCTCAACCTGGTATCGGGGAGCGTGGCCCGTCCGCGCGCACACGCCGGCGCCTACGCATTCGGTGTTCTGGCCTCGTTCGGCCTGCTGGCCGCTGTGCTGCTCGGCCTGAGGGCGGCCGGTGAGGCGATCGGCTGGGGATTCCAGCTGCAGTCGCCGTGGTTTGTCGGCGCGCTGGCCTACCTGCTGTTCACCATGGCGCTGTCGCTGTCCGGGCTGTTCGAAATCGGTATTCGATGGATGGGAGCCGGTCAGGCGTTGACCGAGCGTCCGGGATTACGCGGATCGTTCTTCACCGGCGTGCTGGCCACGCTGGTCGCGAGCCCGTGCACGGCGCCTTTCATGGGAACGGCACTCGGACTGGCCGTCACGCTGCCGACCGCGCAGGCGATGACGGTCTTCCTTGCGCTCGGCGCCGGCCTGGCGCTGCCGCTGACCGCCATCGGCATGGTGCCTGCGCTGGCGCAACTGCTGCCGAAACCCGGGCCGTGGATGGATACTTTCCGGCAGGTCATGGCCTTCCCGCTTTACCTCACCGTCGTCTGGCTGATCTGGGTGTTCGCCAACCAGACCGGGCCGGACGGCATGGCGTCGCTGCTGGTCGGGCTGGTCGCGCTTTCCTTCGCACTCTGGTTGGGTGCTCGCCCAACGGTAAACCGCCCGAGCGCCTGGCTGGCGCACACGGCAACCGCGGCCGCCATCATCGTTTCGCTGGCAGCGCTGGCCGGCGCTGCGGGAATGCAGGGCGGATCGAATCAAAGTCCATCGGAGGATTTCACGCCGTTCACCAGCGAGCGTCTTGCAGAAATCAACGCCGACCCGGAGCGGGCCGCGTTCGTCAACATGACCGCAGACTGGTGCGTTACCTGCCTGGTCAACGAACGAGTGGCGTTGTCGACCGAGGCGGTCCGGGCCGGTTTTCGTGAGCAAGGCGTGGTGTACCTGAAGGGAGACTGGACGCGCCGGGACCCGGAAATCACGCGCTACCTGGAGCAATACGGACGCAACGGCGTTCCGCTTTACGTATTCTATCCGGCAGACGAGCCGACGAATCCCGTGGTGCTGCCGCAGATTCTCACACCGGGCACGGTCCTGGAAATTCTGGATTGATGCCTTCGAACCCGACCGAAAAGGAGTACGACATGCGCAACCTGGTGCTTTCTGCTTTCATCATGCTGCTCGCAGCCGGCCCGCTATTTGCGGCGCCCGAAATCGGCGGACCCGCGCCGGAATTCGAGCTCACCGACACCGCCGGCAATCGTCACAGCCTTTCGGACTTCGCCGGCAGCAAGGTCATTCTCGAATGGACCAACCATGAATGTCCGTTCGTCGTGAAGCACTACGGCGCCGGCAATATGCAGGATCAGCAGCGCACCGCGACCAACGACCACGACGCGATCTGGCTGACGATCATCTCGTCGAAGCCCGGCGCCCAGGGACACGTCTCGCCGGAACGCGCCGACGAGTTGACGGCCAGCCGCAATGCCTCGCCGACCGCGGTCCTGCTGGACGAATCGGGCGACGTGGGTCGAATGTTCGGCGCGCAGGTCACACCGCATATGTACATCATCGACGAGCAGGGAATGCTGGTTTACAAGGGCGGCATCGACTCCAACCCCAGTGCGGATCCCGCCGACATTCCCGACGCAACCCAATACGTGATGGCGGCGTTGAACGACCTTGCGGACGGGCGCGCTATTGCCGAGCCGGTGACCCGGCCGTATGGGTGCACGATCAAGTACTGAGCTCGAGGCGGCGATGCGCGTGGCCGTCGCCTGCACATCAGTGCGGTACCGTCGTGGCCGAACTCGAAGGAGGAATTGCCAATGACGCATGCAGAGGAAGCACTCGCATCGCCGCTTTTTTCCACGCTCGCCGGAATCGGTTTCGATTCGATCATGGTGACGAAGGCAACCGATCAGCACGGCGCTTCGGAGGTCGTTTTCGTCAACGACCAGTTCAGCGAGCTCACCGGTTATTCGTCCGATGAGGTGGTCGGCAAAACGCCGGGCATGCTTCAGGGGAGCGACACCGATCAGGCCGTTCTCGATCAGTTGGAAAACGATCTGGCCCATGACCGCACTTTCCACGGCAAAACCGTCAATTACCGCAAAAACGGTGAGCCGTTCGAAATGGAGTGGAAAGTCGGAAAAGTCATGGACCTGGACGGCGAGCGATACTATGTCGCGGTCCAGCGCGAAGCGGCTTGACCGCATAGGAAGATCGATCGGCCCGCCGCTGCAGAGCCAGGCAGGGCGGGCCGTTTCCATTCTGCGTGCGATGCCGCGGAGTCCTGTTTCGAGTCGACAAACGGGCGTCGCATTCCACTTCAACGACTGTCCGATCCCGCGCCGCGTGTTCCTCGATTATTGCGTTGAAGCTTAGATCGGCGCTCAACCCATCCGGCGGGTTGGGTCGTTTCGGCCGTACTGATCATGACTGGATACCCAGTCCAGCGACGAAATCGCGGCGGCCAGCGAAATCTCTCCGGCCAGAACAGTACCGGCAACGATTTCGGCAAACTTGTGAACACGGTCCAGGCCCGCACAATCCATGATCTTCAACGCCTCCTGCTGCGTTGGGAGACCGGTACCGCCGCCGACGGTTCCGACGATCAGCGACGGCAGCGTAATCGAAAGATACAGGTCCTTGTCTTCGGTCAGATCGCCGTAAAGAATGCCGGTCGAAGACTCCGATACATTGGCGGCATCCTGTCCGGTGGCGATGAAAATCGCGGTGATGCCGTTGGCCGCATGACAGCCGTTGTTGTTTGCGCCCGACATCATCGTACCGACGTTGGCGACCTTCCCGTGCTTGTACAGCTGGACGGTATCGGCATCCATGATGTCTCTCAGCGCTTCACGCTTGACCACGCACTCGGCGACCACACGCTTCCCGCGTGAACGCATGGTGTTGATCTGTGAGGCCTTCTTGTCGGTGGCGAAATTCGCTTCGAGGAAGAAATCCTGGATTTCCGCGTCGTGGAAGTTCTGAAGAATCCAATTGCAGGCCGCGAAGGTCGCCTTGCTGACCATGTTCATGCCGGCTGCATCCCCGGTCGTGAAATTGAATCGGGTGAAGCAGAACCGGGTCGACAGGTAATAGTCGATGTACTTCAAATGCACGAACGGATCGGACTCGGCGCACACCTGGCGGATGTCGTCCAGATTTGCATTCAACCAATCGGCCAGGCTGCGAGCGCCGCGCGCGTCGTCGAACAGGAATACCGGCGCACGCTGCATGTTGTCGCCCACGACCGTGCACTTGACACCGCCGCTTGCATGGATGACCTTCATACCCCGGTTGTATGACGCCACCAGCGTTCCCTCGGTGGTGGCCAGCGGGACGTAGAATTCTCCTTTGGCGTGCTGCCCATCGACCAGCAGCGGCCCGGCGATTCCCAGGGGAATCTGGGCGACACCGGTAAAATGCTCGATATTGCCTTGCGTTCTGTGCGGATCGAACGACGGCTGGGCAATGTGCTCGAGTTCAACGCCGGTCCGCTCACGGATGAATTCGCGCCGCGTATCGATCGCGGCTTCACTGTAGTCGTCGGCCGGGTCGCGCGGCACGGTGCCCGGCGCCTGCTCTCCGGTGTACAGGCGATCGGTCACTTCGAATTCCAGACTCCCGAACGGATCGACGTCGAAAGCAAGTTGCAGCGAGTGCTGCCCGTCGGACAGGGGCTCGATATCCAGCTCGAAAGTCAGCAGCGTTCCGAGCGGAAATGCCATGGGCAAATTCTCGGCAAACTTTTCCGACGATTCCGGCGGTGCGCCATCCACGCCGATCCGGACTCGCTCCGCGGCGATAGTCTGC
>JGI12109J20283_10200063_pt1 | contig 16171 bp, 15 predicted proteins | sample ElkSlonscriptome_12_FD_20283 | JGI IMG/M metagenome (IMG submission 20283)
TCCGCGGTTCCGCGGTTCCGTGTGTCGTTAAGCTATTAAACTATTAGTGTCCCGGTTCCGCGGTTCTGGTTCTTGCTGTTTTCGTTAGAGTTTCCTGATTTGCACCTTGCGAAAGCGTAGTTCACCTCTTCCCCACTGCAGGGCGAAAGGTCCGCTGGCCAATTTGTCGTCGCGGACGTTCACTGTTCTTTGGCCGTTGAGTTCAACGATCAGATGGTCGCCATTCATGATGAGTTTGTATACGTTCCAGTGATCGCCGGCTTTGGGTAACGGCTCTGACACTGGCGCCACGTGCACAATGGCACCGGTACCGTAAGCCGCCTCCGGGCGCTGGTCGAAAATATTGGCCTCGTAGCAGTCCCGATCGGTGATGCGCTCCGGGTTCTGGCAGCGCATATAGACGCCACTGTTAGCATCGTGGGATGCCCAGAACTCAACCCGTAATTCAAAGTCGCTGTAGCTTTGCTTGCTCACCAGCCAGGAAGCGCCGCTGCCCTCAGTGGCACGAATGGAAGCCATTTCGGCGGTCCAGTTGGCGTCGCCCAGGACATTAAAATTCTCGAGGCCGTCGGTGCCATCTATAAGCGTAACCCAGTTACCTTGTGCCAGTGCGCTTAGCGGGGTCAGAATGGCCAGTCCTAGGAATAGGGTCAGCGAAGTGGAACGGTTTCTGTGTCTGGATTTGATCATGAAGGCTTCTCCTGGTTGCCTGGACTCGGTATCTCGGGTAACAGCGGGAATACAATAATGTACATTGAGGAGAACCACAATGAGGTCAGGTCAGGCTCCGATGGTGGATTTGCCGAAAATTGACTGCTCGAGAGGCAGTGTACTGCGCAGTCATCTCGAACTCACGGCTCCTTAACATTGCAGTCAGCAGGGCAGTGCAGTTCGCAGCCGTTTAATCCGCCTGTGTTGCGTCTTTTCGCGACGCCATTGGCAGCCACTGACGAAGGCGGGAATACAGCAGAATCTGACCGCAGCAATGCCTCCGACGGAAGTTGCTATTCAGTCGCGTACATGAAGCTATAGCCATACTCCTGGGCCCGGGTCGCAGCCATGACTCCAGCAGGAACGATGTGGCTGGAAGGGATTTTATTGGCTACCAGTTCGGTATAGATCTCATCAGACGAGCCAGCGCCGGCGCGAGCCAGCATACCTGCCATGCCCCGGGTCGAGAGATTACAAATTGCAAAGCGAATGCCGCGATTGCTCATTCGCTCAATGGTATTGGAACGATTACCGTAGGTTCTTTCCAGATTGAGCGGGTTCACCGCAACCGCTTCATCTTCAGCGCTGCGCACGCCAGTGCGTCCTGAAAACAGTTCCCCATACTTTTCCCACATCGCATCGTTAAAGCCAAAGGGCGCAGAACCATGGCGGAAGCAAATGATCAGGCCATAGTCTCCATCACTGCCACCGTAACCCTGGGCGTGGGCCAAGAGGATATTGGCCGCGAAATTCATCGCCCCAATACCTCCGGGGCCGTTGGAAGAGTCAACAAAGGCGCGGTGATCTCGGCCCAGTTCGTCCATCCAACTGTCTTCGGCGTGGCGCGCTGGAGTAAATCTCGGTTTGTTCTGTTGGCTCTGCGCCGTCGCTCTTGTGCTGGCGGTGACGGTGGCACCGGCCGCGACCAGGCCGGCCCCGACAAGAAAATTGCGTCTACTGCTGCTTTGTTGCTCACTCATGGCTCGTGTTCCCTTCATTTGGCATAGTATCGAGTAGATGTTATCAATATATCTCAAAAATCGGTGTAAAAACCCGGCTGTGGATATCCTTTCCAAATCAGTGTGCTGGAGCCGGAAATCGGCGCCGCTCAAGCGAATTCCCCAGAATCCATTGATTTGTCATAAGGCATCGGGTGCATAATTACTCCACACTGATTGGTCCATCGCTACCCAAACTGACTATTGGAGATCCAAAAAATGAGAATCCTGCAATTTCTGCTTTCCACCGCCTTGATTTTTACCTTGATCGGGCCAGCACAGGCGGCCGATGAACTGCCTATACCCGGCTATGCTGCCAGCAGGGACTATCCGGGGTCGCAGCTGCAACCGGACCCGAATACCGAGTATAAAGTCCTCTTCGATCTGGTGGTGACCGACAATGATCTGGACGATCCCTATCCGCTGCTGCCGCTGATTGCGCGCTACGTGAACACGCTCGCACATTTGGGGGTTGCAAAAGAGAACCGCAAGATCGCGGTGGTGATGCATCAGGGATCTGGCCTGATCGGGTTGAAAAACGAGGAATTCAGGGCGAGAAACAACGGCAAAGACAATCCCAATATTGAGCTGATTCAGCAACTGCACGCTGCCGGTGTGACGTTTCACCTCTGTGGGCAGGGGGTCCTTTCAAGAGAGATCGCAGAGGCAGACTTGCTTGACGAGATTCAGATCGACTACTGGGCTCTGACCACTCTCATTGAGCTTGGCCGCCAGGGCTACGTGAAAATAGGTGGTTAGCTAATAGGTGGGGCGGCGTGCTCTAGGGAATCCTGACCGAGGTCGGGGCTGAGACCTTGCAACAATTGGTCTCAGCAAGAGCGGGTGACCCGCGCAAGGCTGTTGTGGTCACCTGGCTTTGGTCAGCTAATGAATAGTGAGCACGGAAGAACGGTTGCGATGGACTAGAACGTGTGTCGTACTCGAAAGGCATAGCGGATGCCCTCGGTACGGCAGAAGTCTTCGATCTCTTCGATTACTCCACTGGTGATGCGGCCGTCATAGCGGGTCCGCGTGCGGCACTCCTCCTGGTCGTTGGCGTTTTGCAAATCAAAACGAAAAGTGACGCCGTTGAATGCTCTTTTCTCGAGAAACAGGGACAGGTTGTACTCTTCGAAATCGCGCTCGGTATCGAAGAGGTCATAGGTCACATTTTGTTCACCCTGCTGATCAGACCAGCGATAATCAAAGCCGTAGGCAAAACTCCAGGGCTGGTAGTCATGACGAAAGCTGGCTCGCGTTGACCACCGACTGGGAAAGCGCATACGTCGCTGCTGATCAAGGAATGGGTCAGTGACAGAGGAATCGCCGACGCCCACCCGCATGGTGGCCAGGGCGTTGGGCAGGCCGAAGTAGCTGAGTCTGGAACTTGCCTCTACATTGACACCATAGCGCACGCCATCACCTATATTGCCCCGCGCAGAGAGCAGGTTGTCCTCTGATGGGGAGACATCGATGCGGCCGATCACATCCTCGATATCCCGATAGTAAAGTTGGGTGTTGACGACACCGAGGCCCTCGGGCAGTCGATACTCGAGATTTAGGTCATAGCGCCAGGTCTGTTCCTGAACGACGTCTGGATTGCCACCCTGAATATTCTGGTCGTCGTCGCTGTTGTCCTGGGTAACGCTGAAGTCGGAGAAGCTCAGCTGCGAGACGTCTTTCTCAACGGTCGCCCGCACCTGCATGGTTGGCGTGACGTCGAAACGATAGTCGACACGCGGGCGCAGGAAGCCGAAGCTGCGAGCATTATTGACGTCGCCCGACTGCTCAATGGTTGAATCCTCGTATATCAGCTGACTTTCCAGGGCCATGCGATCACTGAGCTGCCAGTTATGAATTCCGAAATACTCGAAGCGCATCTCTTCGACCTCGGAAAACGCATTATCGATCTGCGTGGGGGGAAGGCCCCCGGTTTCGTCTGAAGGCGCACCTTCGTTGCTGCTAGAGCCAACGAGAAGGCCATTATTGCGAATGGTCTGGGCGCCTTCGACGCCCACTTCCAGCGCCTGGTCTGAGACCACATTCCAAGTATAGGAAGTACGCACGATGCGTTCGCGATCGCGTCCGAGGCTGCGAATAAACAGATCCTTGTCGTCACCGCTGTCCAGTACGTCGAAGCGCTCACGGACAAACTCGCTGTCCTCGTCGTTGACCAGGAAAAGCACGCGATACTTGGCGCCGGCATCAAATGCATACTCATAGTCGCCGCCAATCTCCCAATTGTTCTGATCGAACTGGTTCCCTTCTCGCACATTACGCTCATCGGGCTCGTTGCCGCGGAAATCAGTGATGGATCTGCTCACATCGGTAGGGGGGTTGGTGCGCCCGACCAGGGCATTCATTTGCACGATGCTATTTTGAAACTGGTAGCCGAGGTTCATGCTCGCCTGCAGTTCGTTTTGGTCGCGGGTGATGCTTTCTTCGCGAACCTCGAGCAAACGGCCTGAAGCGTCGCGACTGGCTTCAAAGGTTTCGTTGCTGCGGTATCTGGGTTCGGACTCTACAGCGAAGAGGTAATTGAAATCGTCGGTCTGTCCGGTGTAGGAGAATCGACCACCTGGCGCGATAGTACCGTCCTGGACCAAATCGGCATTGATCTCAGCGGCGATACTGGACCGCGAGGCAGCCTCAATAAGAACAATATTGACGACCTGGCCGCCTCCGCGTACATCGATTTCTTCGGAGGTGCCGCGAATAATTTCGATGTAGTCAACCTGGCTAGCGGCAATCCGCTGAAGCTGATCGCGGCTGTCGTTGGACTTACCGGTAATACGTTGGCCGTTGATAAGAATTTCATTGCCGCCACCGCCAAGGCCGCGGCGTCCGCCACCGCCTCCATTACCAAGCGCCAACCCGATGCCGGGGATGCGTTCGATCATGTCGTTGACGGAGACTGGCTGGAACTGGTCGAAAAAATCTGCCTGGTAAACGACGGTGGAGTCTTCCAGAGCGGCATCATCCGAGTTCTGGGCTACGGCCGTGCAGGTGCTGGCTGTGATGATCAGGCCCGTGATCGCTGCGAGGAACAGGTCTCGCATGGGATAAGGTAGATGTCGCGGCATGACGAAATACTCCAGCGGATACCCGCAATTTTGGTTGTGCCTGTGAACGGCTGCTACTGACTTATGCTCGCCTATATTCGCACTTCGGCTGTATTCAGATCCTGACGCATCCAAATCTGCGGTGCACCACGCCGTAAGAACGTCTGTTTTAAGGTTACGGATTACTGTTCGAGAGGCGCTAAACAGGCAACTTCATGGCCACTTTTGCCGGGCCGTTTTGCATGCTGGGCCGCTCCTCACCGACATTCAACTATAATTCAGGCAGGCGACCGCTTCTGTGACATTTTGTTTAGTAAATGTGGAAGTTCTGCCACAATTCGGTCCGTAGGATGCTGCCAATTCATGAGCTTCAGAAAGGAAGGTCCGGTGGCCGCTCATTCAAATCGACGCGAGACAGGATCCACTCATAATTGGTGTTAGGAAAGCGCGGGTCGGAAGCTGCCATGCCCAGTGACTGGCGACCCATTTCGCGCAGAGCCTTTGCTACCGGTGGAGCACACTCCGAGATCATGCAACGGGCTCCGTGTCGGTAACACAGTGCACGTACTGCGAGCCCCAAAACCTTGAATATTCCCCTGCGCTTGTAATCGCTGTCCACAACCAGACGCTCCGGAGTTGCCACCGGTGAAGGTATCGACACACAACTGAGATTAAAGCTGGAAGCATTGGGACAGTCCGCCAGTTGCTCATACTGGTAGTAGCGTATGGCGCCCACCAGCCGATCATTATCGGTCACTACTACCTGGATTGCCTTGCTGTCGATGAGCTCCAGGCAGCAGCCATCTGTGAAGCAGGTATCACTCAACATGCCCTCGGCTCGCCACACCGATACCCGGAAACGCGCTATACGCTCCAGCCAGTCATCTCCGCTCACAATTATTGGCTTGCTGAGACTGTTCATCGGTCTGCCTCCGGGGTAAAAGCTGAGATGAAGTTCTGAAACTTGCGTTGGCCGGCGCCGATGAATTGAGCTGATGCTTTTAGGGTCAATTTGGGGTGCGTGGCTCCTGCTACCGCTTCGACGAAAGCCTTGCGCAAGTCGGCTGTCAATGCCTGCAGAGTCTCTTCCGCGCAGTCGATACAAAGCAAGAAGTCGCCCTGATCGTCCTGCACGGCCTGATACTGGCGAATCGATCCTGGGTTGGCCCGGGCGAATCGGCCGAGTGAGAGCTGAATGGCACCCCAACGCTGAAAGGTTCCCTCCGGCAGGTAGGCAGTTCGCCGATAGCGGCCAATGATTGCATCGAAAGAGGGTAACTGCCTGCCGCAGGGACACGGATCTGCAGCCACCTCCGCCATATCGTCGGCATCATAGCGCAGCAGCGGCATTAACGAGTTGTTCAGTCCAGTCACCAGCAGGCGTCCGGTTTCACCGGGTGTGCAGACCTGGCCCTGCTCATCGACGATTTCCACCAAACAATGTTCGCTGTGTACGTGGTAACGCCCAACTTCGGGACAACGGCTGGCCACCAGGCCGATCTCGTTCAGGCCATAATTCTGCGCAACAGGAATGCCCATGGCACTCTCCACCTGATCGCGCATGGCCGGCGTCAGGGTCTGAGAGATAGCCAGTGCTCCGCTTAGCCGGCTGCGCGCAGTGGCGTCCAGGGCCTGCAGAGAGAGATGTTCCAGACCGGCGGCTTGCATCAGCAGGTAGTCTGGCTGCAGTGAGTTCAGCAATTCTGCCTGCGCATCAATTGAATTAGTATGACTGAAACCCCAGGCCCGGCCGGTTTCAAAAAGATCACCGAGAAGTGGCCAGTTGGCTAGATTCTGGACGGCGCCATTTGGCAGAGACTCCCCCTCGTCTTGCGGCGACAGTTCGACCGCCGGGCGGATGCTCAATAGCGAACCTCTTGGCCGCCAGCGAAACCAACGCAACTCTCTCTGTTTCAACCAGGTGAACATGGAGAAACTTAGATTGCTGTGCACCACCACGACGGGCTCGCCGGTGCTACCGGAAGTCCTGGTGTGGCCGGCGAAGCTCTGGCCTTGCATTGGCTGCTGCGCACGGAGCTGGTCTCCAGCGGCAACCACATCACTTTTTGCCAGTACCGGCAATTCATGCAGGATTGTGCCATCACGCAGATGTTTGCGCCGGATTCCTCGCTCCAGGAATTGATTCCGGTAATAGAGGACCGAGTCATAGCAATGTTCAAGCAGCGCTCGTAGTCGGTGGTCCCGCTGTTGTCGCAAACTTTCCTGCGACGTAAATTCGTTCTTCAGCAGTTGGTTGTGGAACTGTCTGCTGCGATATTCAACCCGCAGTCGCCACTGCTTCTGCATGTTAGCTTCCCGGTCAAGGGTCGTAGCCAGGTCAGTCTTGATGCTCAACACCCTCAGTACCGTCTGTGCTCATTATTAGTCCCGATAGCCTCAGTCAGAAATTCTGCCGAATTATGGCCACCTGTTGATTGCTTCGATTCGCTGCGCTCATTTTTTACACTTTTGCTGCAGCAGCCTCAGCCCTATGGTCATAGGTGGCAATGATAGTTCTATCCGCAATCGTTAGGGCCCGCAAAAGCTGTCATTCTCGAAGACCTTGGGGACGATTGCCAGCCCCGGTGTGTGCAGTTAGCAGTTTACTGGTCGCCGTCCCAAGCCTGCCTCAGACTGAGCTGAGAAAGGCGGTTGGCAGTAATACTTGACTGAAATAGTCGGGTATGAAACGATGCCATAGCTCGAGCCAAAAACTGAAGTTATCCAGGACGTTCAATTAGGACAGAACCAGGACGAAAGCCCATGCGTTTAACCGCCAAAGGCCGCTATGCCGTTACCTCGCTGCTGGATGTGGCTCTGCATCAGGTGCAGGGACCGATTTCCCTGGCCAGCGTCTCTGGTCGTCAGGACATCTCTCTTTCCTACCTGGAGCAGCTTTTCTGCAAACTTCGCAAGCGCGGTCTCGTCGAGAGCGTGCGCGGGCCAGGCGGCGGCTACCGGCTGGGAAGAGGCGCTGACGCCATCAGCGTCGCCGAAGTAATCGAGGCGGTTGACGAGACATCGGACGCGACCCGCTGCGGTGGCAATGAGAATTGTCAAAAAGGCGAGACTTGCCTGACTCACCACTTGTGGATGGACTTGAGTGATCAGATTCACGGCTTTCTTGACGGCATTTCCCTGTCGGATCTGATGCAGCGTCGAGAAATTATGGCAATTTCACACACCCAGGATTGTCGCCAGGGTGCCGCAGACGATCTCGAGGCGGTAGCGCTGACGTTACGGTAGCGCTCAAATTGACGAAGCGGGCCTGAGTCTGACGCATCGAAAGTCGGTGTCGATACCAAGCCCGTCTGGGGCTGTCCCGGGCAATCGATCAAGTACATAAGCACAACGGAGTAACGATGTCACAAGAGAGGATCGACGAGGCCATCACGCGCGAGTATGCCGCCGGCTTTCACACCGCCATTGAGGCGGACACGCTGCCTCCGGGCCTTAGCGAGGAAACCGTACGATTCATCTCGGCGCGTAAGAATGAGCCAGACTGGATGTTGGAGTGGCGCCTGGAAGCCCTGCGAGCCTGGCAGCAAATGCCAGAGCCCCAGTGGGCGCACGTCGACTTCCCGAAGATCGATTTTCAATCTATCTCTTATTTTTCCCGACCCAAGAGCATGGAGGAGCGACCCAAGAGCCTGGACGAGGTTGACCCGGAGCTTCTGGCTACCTATGCGAAGCTCGGCATACCGCTGCACGAGCAGGAAATGCTGGCGGGCGTCGCCGTCGACGTGGTCTTCGACTCGGTATCCGTCACCACGACGTTCCGCCAGAAACTGGCCGAGGCCGGGGTCCTGTTCTGCTCGATTTCCGAGGCGATACAGGAATACCCGGATCTGGTTCGCAAGTATCTGGGAACGGTCGTGCCGCGCAAGGACAATTATTTTGCCGCCCTGAACAGTGCCGTTTTCAGTGACGGCTCCTTTGTCTACATTCCCAAGGGCGTGCGCTGTCCCATGGAGCTGTCCACCTACTTCCGCATTAACGAAGCCAACACCGGTCAGTTCGAGCGCACCTTAATCGTTGCCGATGAAGCCAGTCACGTGAGCTATCTTGAGGGCTGCACAGCGCCCATGCGCGATGAGAATCAGCTTCATGCTGCAGTAGTGGAGCTGGTGGCGCTGGACGACGCGGAGATCAAGTACTCCACGGTCCAGAACTGGTATCCCGGCGACGCTGAAGGTAAGGGCGGTATCTACAATTTCGTGACCAAGCGTGGCCTGGCCCATCGCAATTCGAAAATTGCCTGGACTCAGGTGGAAACCGGTTCGGCTATCACCTGGAAGTACCCAAGCTGTATTCTGCGCGGCGACAACAGTGTCGGCGAGTTCTACTCGGTGGCGCTGACCAACAACCGGCAGCAGGCGGATACCGGCACTAAGATGATACATCTGGGAAAGAACACTCGTTCAACAATTATTTCAAAGGGCATTTCTGCAGGTCACAGTAGCAATGCCTACCGCGGGCTGGTGCGTATCTCGCCCACCGCCAGCGGCGCCAGAAATTACACCCAGTGTGATTCCCTGCTGATTGGAGACGTTAGTGCAGCGCACACATTTCCCTACATCGAATGCAAGCAGCCCGATGCGGTAATCGAGCACGAGGCTACCACGTCCAAGGTGAGTGAGGACCAGCTTTATCTGTGTCAGCAGCGCGGGTTGGACGAGGAAAAGGCTGTGTCCATGATTGTGAATGGTTTCTGCAAAGAAGTATTCCGGGAACTGCCCATGGAGTTTGCGGTTGAAGCGGGCAAGCTCCTGGAAGTGAGTCTGGAGGGAGCGGTTGGCTAGTTGCCACCGCACCTGCAGGAATTATCGAAAACAACCGATCGGATTAAATTATCAGCATGTTGAAGATCAAAGAGTTACACGCGAACGTCGACAACAAACCCATCCTCAAGGGCATTGACCTCGAAATCAAAGCCGGCGAAGTGCATGCCATCATGGGGCCGAACGGGTCCGGAAAGAGCACTCTGGGTCACGTGCTTTCGGGGCGGCCGGGCTACGAAGTCACTGCCGGCAGCGTCGAGTTTCTCGGTAAGGACCTGCTGGCTATGGACACGGAAGAGCGGGCGCATCTGGGTTTATTCCTGGCCTTTCAGTACCCGGTGGAAATTCCCGGCGTCAGCAACATGGAATTTCTCAAGGCCGCCGTCGATGCGGTGCGTGAGAGCCGCGAATTGGATGCGCTGGACACCGTGACCTTCATGAAACAAGCGCGGGAAGCCTGCTCAGCCGTTGATTTGGATCAGGCCTTCCTTAAACGGGGCGTGAACGAGGGTTTCTCCGGCGGCGAAAAGAAGCGCAACGAACTCCTGCAGATGATTCTGCTACAACCAACTCTCTGTGTCATGGATGAGACCGATAGTGGTCTCGATATCGATGCGCTGCAGGTCGTAGCGAAGGGCGTCAATGACCTGCGTAATTCAGAGCGCTCCTTCCTGCTGGTCACCCATTATCAGCGCCTGCTCAACTTTATCGAACCGGACCATGTTCACGTTCTGTCCGCCGGGCGCATCGTGCGTTCCGGAGACAAGTCTCTGGCCCTGGAACTGGAGGACAAGGGTTACGGTTGGCTTGTTGATGAGGTCGCCTGATGCCCGAACTGTTGACTCCTTTAAAGGAACAAGGCTCCCCCGGCTGGCTGCGCGAACGCCAGCAGGCCGGCCAGAAGGCCTGGCAGGCATCGCCCTGGCCCACGCGCAAGACCGAGGCCTGGAAGTACACCAGTCTGCACGCCCTGGATCAGGACTTCTCGGCAGCCACCCAAAGCCAGGCCAACCGCGAGCAATTGAAGCTCGACGTGCCGCAGCTCGGCGGCAATATGCTGGTATTCGTCGACGGCTTTTTTCGTGATGACCTTTCGAACTGGAGCGAAACGACTGGCCTGGAAGTGGCGCGCTTCAGCGCCGCCAGCGACGAGCAGGCGGAAGTAATTCGCTCGCGTCTCGGCAGCGTCGTAGATCAAGGCAGCCACCTGTTCAGCAGTCTCAATGACGCCAATCTGGACGAGGGTGTCTTTGTGCGCCTGGCGGCGAACCAGCGGGTTGAGGAGCCCATTCAGCTCGTATGGCATAGCACCAGCAAAGACCAGGCCTTCGCGGTCAACCAACGCTTGTTACTGCTGCTCGAGCCCAACAGTGAAATGAGTCTTATGGAGCACTTCAGCGGTCAGGGGCTCGCCTTCACCAACGGCATCAGTGAATTGATCCTGGAAGAAGGCGCCAGGTTGACCCACTACCGCCTGCAGATGGAGCGGGAGGACGCCATGCACATCGGTGGTGTGCATGTGCAGTTGGGGCGCAATAGTGTACTGGACGGTTTTCATCTGGCCTTGGGCAGTGCGCTCAAGCGACTGGACCTGGTGATCAACCATCGCGGGGAGGGCGCCGAATGCAGGCTCAATGGTATCTACCTGCTGCGAAATCAAGAGCATGCGGATTATCACACCTGCATCGAGCACGCGGTGCCCCACTGCAGCACGGATGAAAACTTCCGCGGCATAGTCGGCGGTAAGGCGCGGGCAGTTTTCAACGGCCGCATACACATCCATCCCCAGGCACAGAAAACCCGTGCCGAACTCAACAACAGGAACCTGCTCACCAGTACTGGAGCCGAGGTCAATACCAAGCCTGAACTGGAAATCTACGCCGACGACGTTCAGTGCGCCCACGGCGCCACCGTCGCGCAGCTGGATGAAGGCATGCTGCATTATCTGCGGACCCGGGGTATTGGCGCTGACGAGGCGCAGGTTCTCCTCAGCTATGGTTTTATCAACACCCTGGTGGACGCTCTCGCCCTGGCGGAACTCAGAGACTATTTGAAGACTTTTCTGGCGGAATATTTCAGTGCCGAATACGAAGACAAGGCCAGGCTGATGAGGCATCTGAAGTGACCCTGAATTCCTTGGAAAAAGTAAGCGCGGCGGAAACTGTCGCGCCGGTCTTCGATGTGGAGCGGGTACGGGCGGATTTTCCTATCCTGCAGCAGCAGATCAATGGCCATCCGCTGGTCTATCTGGACAACGCCGCGACTACCCAGAAACCTGAGGCGGTGATCAGCGCCATCAGCGATTATTATCGCCATGACAATGCCAATGTGCATCGCGCCGCCCACAGCCTGAGTGAACGTGCCACCCTTGCCTTCGAAGACGCGCGCCAGGCGGTGGCGCAGTTTCTCAATAGCCCCTCGGAGCGGGAAGTCATCTGGGTTCGTGGTGTTACCGAAGCCATCAACCTGGTGGCCCAGAGTTGGGGCGGCAGCGAACTTCGACCCGGCGATAGGGTACTGGCATCGACGCTGGAACATCACTCGGACATCGTTCCCTGGCAACTGATTTGCGCCCGTCAGGGCGCGGAGCTGGTAGAGATTCCGGTGCTCGACAGCGGCGAGATTGATCAAGAGGCCTATCGTGCCTTGTTGGATGAACGCGTCAGACTAGTGGCGGTTAACCACGTTTCCAACGCCGTCGGCACCATCAATCCGATACGCCAGATGGCTGCCGATGCTCACGCGGCTGGCGCCTTAATACTGGTGGACGGGGCCCAGTCTGTGGCGCACTGGCCGGTTGATGTGCAGGCCCTGGATTGTGATTTCTTTGCCTTTTCCGCGCACAAGCTGTTCGGGCCCACCGGCATCGGGGCGCTGTGGGGAAAGGAATCACTGCTGGAAGCCATGCCGCCGTTTATGGGTGGCGGCGAGATGATCGAAAGCGTCAGTTTCGCCGGCACTACCTTTAACCAGTTGCCCTTCAAGTTCGAAGCCGGTACCCCGGATATTGCCGGTGCCATCGGTCTCGCAGCCGCAATCCGATATCTACAGACCGTGGACCGGGCCGGGGCCGCCCAGCACGAGGATCGCCTGCTGCAGTACTGCCTGGAACTGGCGGCGGACTTTCCTGGCCTGACCCGTGTTGGTGCCGCAGCCGACTGCGTCGGTATCTTCAGTTTTCTGTTGGAAGGTACCCATCCCGCCGACCTGGGCACACTGCTGGATCAGCAGGGCATTGCCATCCGCACCGGGCACCACTGCGCCCAGCCTTTGATGCAGCGTTTTGAGATTCCGGGCAGCGCCCGCGCTTCATTCAGCATTTACAATACACTGGAAGAGGTAGACGTGTTGTTTGCCGGCCTGCGCAAGGCCAGGGCATTGTTCTCCTAGCGCCCGGCTAAGCGAATCAAGATATTTGGAATGATGTATCTCGAATAAATGTGGTAAGAATCAGTCTATAAAGCAATAAGACCCGGCGTAGCGTCCGGGCCCCATCCCTAACGGGGAGGTTTACAGAAATGACAGTAGAAGTTTTTGACGTCAAGGATAAACTGATTACGGTGACCGATGCCGCCGCTGGACACCTGCAAGCACAGCTCGATAGCCTGGGCAAGGAAGCGCTCCGGCTCAGCGTCAAGGAGAGCGGCTGCACCGGCTATATGTATGTACTGGAAGAGGTGGCTGCAGGTAAGGCCGAAGATATCATCGTGACGCTCGAAAACGGCATGCAGGTTTTTATCGACATCGGGTCCGTGCCCTATCTGCGCGGAACCGAGCTGGATATTGTGCAGCAGGGTGTGAATCGCGTGCTGCAGTTTAATAACCCCAATGTCAGTGTCGCCTGTGGTTGTGGCGAGAGCTTCGACATTGAGGCGCATTCTTAAGGCTCGCCAGGCACAGCTATGACTTCACAGGAACGGACTCTCTTAACCACAAATCGCGATGTTTCCGGCCGGCTGGTTCCGGTAGGTGATCCTCTAACCATTCCATCCGGCACCTTTGTCACTCTGGTGCAGTCGCTGGGTGGTAGCTACACCGTGGTCCATAACGGCAACATGGTGCGGGTCGATGGAACCGATGCGGACGCTCTGGGGCTGGAGCCACTAAAGCTGGAATTCGAGCCGCCGGCTGATGGCCAGATCAGCGAAGAGCAGGTGTGGCAGGCACTACACACCGTGTTTGATCCCGAGATACCGGTGGACCTGGTCAATCTGGGTTTGATCTATAAAATGCAGGTGGATCAGGCGCAGGGTAGGGTAGACATTGCCATGACTCTGACCGCGCCCGGCTGCGGTATGGGCCCGGTGCTGGTGGGAGACGTCGAACACCGGGTCGCCCTGGTTCCCAATGTAACAGTGGTGGCGGTGGAACTGGTGCTGGATCCGCCCTGGAATCGCGACATGATGTCGGAAGAAGCTCAGCTCGAAACCGGCATGTATTCTTGAGCCCACTATTCAAGCGCTGGCTAGGCCGGTGCAGTCTTCCTAATCCGCTTTTTACTTTGCTGTTGCCATGAATACTCAACCCGCTACTGAAAACCCTTTCGGTCACCGCATCAGCAGTGACGACATCCGCGACACCCTGGGTTTTTTCGACACCTGGGAAGAGCGCTACAAATACCTCATCGACCTCGGCAAGGAGTTGCCGACGCTCTCGGATAACCTGCACACCGAAGAGCGGCTGGTGCGCGGATGCCAGAGTCAGGTCTGGGTGGATAGCTGGGTCGAAGACGATAAGGTGCAGTTAGCAGTAGACAGCGACGCATTCATCGTCAAGGGGCTGCTGGGGGTAGTGCTGTCCGCCTATAACAATAAGACGCCGCAGCAAATCCTAGAATTCGATATAGACGCGTATTTCGAGGAATTGGACCTGCTGCGCCATCTTTCCCCGACACGGGGCAACGGGCTTCGCGCCATGGTAGCCAGAATCCAGGACATCGCCCGCTCGGCTGATGGCTGAATCTCGAATCACCGCTTCAAAGCTGGGCGTCTCGAGACTGCAGAGTCTTTGAATTCTCGATCGGTTGCAGATTAACTGGCAGTTGGCGACTGTCAGTCTGAAGGCGACTACGGTTTGTGATCAACAGCTATGGATTGAAGAGTCACGGTTCGTCTTTCCACTAGCCCCCACGCCAATGCCATTTACAAGCCCACGGCCCTTCGGGTTACATTCACTGTGAAAACTGCCCTGAAAAGCGGTCATTTTTCGCCGTTAAGCGTAGGTCGTTGATTGCATCGACACAAGCTGACTGCCGACCGTCCCTGGTTTGGTGCAAGGGCCATAGTTAACCCATAGTTAACCCATAGTTAACCCATAGTTAACTCATAGGTAACTGGCCTCGAAGTTCGCTGCAGTGAACATAATTGCCTTGTTGCATAGCCTACCCCATTTATTTCGGAAGCGCTCGAAACACTGGGGATGCTCTGATTACTGCAGGCGCGCCTCTGGCCTTCAGGCGCGCCTCTGGCCTTCAGGCGCGCCGACCGGAAGCCAGAGTCATTTCGGCATTATTCAGAGTACCCGTGGTAAGAAATGTTTTATCGTGCGACTGTCGAGCCGCCGTCATGATCCGGGATTTGGCGCTGAAAAACGCGCCAGAAATGCCTGATTCCCGTGATCTTCTCGCTGCCGTTTGCATCGACTTCGCGGCTAACCGGATCGCGGCCAAATAATTCGATAATCTTGTTGCGATCGGCAATATGCACAACCGTCATCTCGTAGATCTTGCCATCGATCTTCATGCGCACGCGCGGATCCCGTTCGATGTTTGCCCACCACCGTTTCGACTGCGGAAACGGCTTCTCGAGCCGAAAATCCTGTTCGCTGCCACTGAAATAGAGCTCTTCGCCGCGGGGAATGGCGTTGATCACGACCGAATGGGGAATCCCGTACCAGCTGCGAGTCTCGAGCATTATGGTGTTGCCGCGGATGGGGTCATTCACCTGACCGATCCAGTCCCAGTTCGTGACCGGTTCCCGCACCACCTCACCCGAGAGCCACAATCCCGGGTAGCCAGTACGGCCCCGCTCCCGAAACTCGGCGCTGGAGGCATCCAGGTAAGGAGGGTCCAAGCCGACCACACGCAAGGTCAGCAGTGAAAGCACGAGAAGGACTACGATTACCAGTGAGCCAATTTTCAGTGCCCTCATCATTGCGAGTTCCCCAAGCTAGAGCCAATTGACTTCGACTGTACGTTAGAGTCTTAAGGCAAGCAAATCTCCCTGGGGTGTCAGATCTCGAGTGGCGGCTCGGTCGGCGTCTCAATTGGGGTCGGAACAAATTGTTTAGACCCCCACCGACTCCGACCCTCCCCAGCGCCGACCCCATTTTTCCCGACCTCACCAGCATGCCTGACGAGCGCTGTTATCCCTCAGGGTTGACCTTGACTAGACTCGGACGCCTGGGTTTGGGTTGATTGCGTGCTTTCTCCACTGCGACTTCGGCCCGGGAAAGAGCTAACGTGGACTCGTTTACGTCGAGTGTGCCGGTGATGGCAATGGCAATGGCAATGGCAATGGCATGGGTATGGCGGGTGTTCGTGGCCTTCAGAGAGTCAAGTGTCACAGTTCTTAGTTCAATGGGCTTTGATTTGCGGTTGCCCAGAGTGAGTATTTCGCTT
>JGI12109J20283_11245333_pt1 | contig 16165 bp, 16 predicted proteins | sample ElkSlonscriptome_12_FD_20283 | JGI IMG/M metagenome (IMG submission 20283)
TGCTTCGCATTCTTTCGGCTCCAGCCGCAGCATCGAGAAGGTGCGACTGATGTCGGAGCTGTGATTGTTAAGCGAGGCCCAGATGCGCCGGGTAAAGCCGTGTTTTCCGTTGTCGCACGGGCTTCTGCGGGTCTATCATCGGCAGATATCGCCACCGGCATCATTTTCGTGATCTGGAATGGCCTTGTGGGCGCGAGAAGCCTGTCCCAATGGCCCGCACAGTACGATCTACGGCCAGCTGATCCACTAGAGCGGCTGGGCGTCTTCAACCCCATCTCCGCTGAGCTAACGGCAAGGGTAGTAAGCCGAATCGGCTGATGATCGACGCCACCCATCTGAAGGCCCATCGCACGGCCGCAAGCCTGCCATGAAGGAGGCTCTATCCCGACGCATCGGGCGCACCGATTGTGGCTTGAACTCCAAGCTTCACGCTGTTTGCGACGGCAAGGGCACCCGCTAATCATGCTGCTCAGCGAAGGGCAGGTGAGTGACTACAAGGGCGGTGCGCTGATGATCGATGCCCTCCCCAAGGCCAAGGCGTTGCTCGCCCGCCGGGGCTATGATGCCGACGGGTTCCGCCATGCCCCGGGCGAGCGTGGCACTGCCGCCTGCATCCCGCCAAAGGCAAGGTGCCCATCCCGCATGGCAGTCTTCCGCGCCATTATAATGTGAATTGTTTGCTTTCGAGCGTCCAGCTTACCATCCCCAAGCGTCGTCCGTCCGGCCGAGGGCGTATGATCTACGTGTTCGTGGCGAGCTCGTAGAAGCGCAGGCTTACCTGAAGCGCAGTCTCCGCATTGTCTACAAGGCTCCGCCTCGCTGAGTGCGCGCACCCTGCACACATTCAATCTCGGCTACATTTGCTGTGCGAGTACGGAGCACGCGTACCGGATGGTCTGCAAGTTTCGCCAGATCGGTTTGGCCGAAATTCGCAGTGCCGCATCTCTGCCTCGGCGAATGGGTTGTCTTTGAGCTTTACGCCCGGTTTGGGGACAGTTGACGTCTCAGATTTGCCATCTCGAACGGTAATCGTTTCCCACGCATGGTTCCGTTCTCAAGCGATCCGGCGACCCACGATTCCACACCGGATCTAGTGGTTCCTGGGCCGATCGGCCACTAGCTTTGCGCAGAATAGACTGCATCTTCCCGAGGACGGGTGCGGGCCTTCTTTCGTAGGTCTACAAAACTTCAACTAAGACCGCCGCTAGGCAGTCTTTTCCCGGTTGGTTTTTCGGCACCTCCGTCGTAATCGCTTGGAGGGCTTTTCGGTTGGTCATTGACCCCCGCTTGCCATACTGCGATGCGGTGGTTCGCGCTCGGACTTCGGGGATATCGAAGACGTGAAAAACGAAGCTATCACTAAGAAAAGACGCGGTATTATTCTCGCGGGTGGTTCGGGAACCCGGCTTTATCCGCTTACTCGCGGCGTCTCGAAGCAACTGATGCCCGTCTTCGACAAGCCAATGATTTATTATCCCCTGAGTACCTTGATGCTGGCTGGTATCAGGGATGTCCTCATCATCACGACACCGGAGGACGCGGACCAGTTTCAAAGGGTGCTCGGCAACGGTTCGGACTTGGGGGTTTGCCTGAGCTATGCGGTACAGCCGAAGCCAGAAGGGTTGGCTCAGGCCTTTCACATCGGAGCGGATTTCGTTTCAGGAGGGCCAAGCACGCTGATCCTCGGTGACAACATCTTCTATGGTCATGGACTTCCCGAGCTGCTCAGACGCGCAGGATCCAGCGACCGTGGTGCCAGCATTTTCGCCTACCGTGTCACCAATCCGCAAGCCTTCGGGATCGTAGAGTTCGACTCCTCGGGCCGGGCCGTTTCGATCGAAGAAAAGCCATCCCGGCCCAAATCCAATTATGCCGTTACGGGCCTCTATTTCTACGACGAAACCGTTGTCGACCGCGCGCGAGAACTCAAGCCCTCGGCTCGTGGGGAGCTGGAGATTACCGACCTCAACCGGCTCTATCTCGATGACGATGCGATGTCCGTGGAACTCATGGGGCGCGGGTTCGCGTGGCTCGATACGGGCACGCATGCATCTCTTCTTGATGCTGCCACCTATGTCAGGATCACGGAAGAGAGGCAGGGCTTCAAGATTGCCTGTCCGGAAGAGATCGCCTGGCGACAGGGTTTCATCGATGATGCTCAGCTCGAAGAAATCGCCCAGCCTCTGCGCAAGTCTGGCTATGGCGAATACCTGATGCAATTACTTCGTGAGCCGCGCCCGGCATGAAAGTTGTGGCGACCGCCATATCTGGACCTCTTATCCTCGAACCTCGCGTCTTCGGTGACGATCGCGGCTTCTTCATGGAAACCTGGAAAGAGTCCGCTTTTCGTGAAGCAGGTCTTGCTATGCACTGGGTGCAGGACAATCACAGCCGCTCGCAGAAAGGCGTCCTGCGCGGGCTGCATTTCCAGAATCCGGGCGCTCAGGGCAAGCTGGTGCGGGTGACTCACGGCGCGGTATTCGATGTCGCGGTTGATTTGCGCGTCTCATCTCCGCATTTTGGGAAATGGGTCGGGGTCGAACTCAGCGCTGAGAACAAGCGCATGTTCTGGGTGCCCGAGGGTTTTGCTCACGGGTTTCTAACGCTCGAAGACGACACTGATTTTCTCTACAAGTGTACGGCACCCTATTCGCCTGATGCCGAATATACGCTTGCATGGGATGACCCCGAGGTCGGGGTCGAATGGCCAGTTGAGGGCCTGGATCCCATCATCTCTGAAAAGGACGCGCGGGGCCTCCCGCTTGCCGATCTAGCGGTGTATTCATGAAAGTCTTGATTACTGGTGCCAATGGCCAACTCGGTGGCGCATTGACGCGGCTTGCCCCAGCATGGGCGGAGGTCAACGCAATCGACGCCGATGATTGCGACTTTACCGATGCTTCGATGCTGACCGCTCGGCTGGTAGTAGAAGCGCCTGATGTGATTCTCAACGCAGCAGCCTATACAGCGGTCGACAAGGCCGAGAGCGAGGAAGACGTCGCCCACGCTGTCAATGCAGCGGCCGTCCACGCGATGGTTAACGCGATGGCTGATACGGGCGGAAAGCTCGTCCATGTCTCGACCGATTTCGTGTTCGACGGCATGACGAACCGTCCTTACCGACCCGACGATGAACGCAATCCGCTGTCGGCTTATGGCCGCACCAAGGCAGAGGGCGAGGATCACCTGCGACCTGAAGACCTGCTGGTGCGCACGGCCTGGGTCTATGAAGCAGGCGGCGCGAATTTCGTGCGCACCATGATCCGGCTGATGAAAGAGCGCGCAGAGCTTTCTGTCGTCGCGGACCAGATAGGCGCTCCGACCTGGGCGACTGGCCTTGCGCGTACCATCTGGGCGCTGGTGGAAAAGGGAGCAACTGGCAGGTTCCACCACTGCGATGAGGGAACCACTAGCTGGCACCAATTCGCCGTCGCGATCGCGGAGGAAGCCCTTGAGCGTGGCCTCATCCCTCGCGCCCCTTCGATACGACCGATCACCACAGCCGATTACCCCACCCCGGCGCGGCGGCCAGCTTTTTCGGTGCTTGATTGCAGCGCAACCCGCGCATTTCTGGGAGATACGCCGTGTCATTGGCGCGATAATCTGCGTCTGATGCTCGATGAGGAGGCGAAACTTGGCTAATCTGCTCGTCACCGGTGGCGCCGGCTTCATCGGTGGCAATTTCGTGCACTACTGGAATGCGAACCACCCCGGTGACGGGGTAATCGTGCTCGATGCTCTGACCTATGCCGGAAACCGTTCGACCATCGAAGGCGTGCCCAATGTCGAGCTAGTGGTAGGCGACATCCGCGACATCGATCTGGTCGAAAGTCTACTGCGCGATTACGATATCAGCACGGTAGTCCATTTCGCCGCCGAGAGCCATGTGGACCGTTCGATCAGCGGGCCGGATGCTTTCATTGATACCAATATCCTCGGGACCAATAGCCTGCTCAAGGCGGCGCGAGCAGTTTGGCTTTCAGGCTGCGGCCAGCCGCATCGTTTCCATCACATTTCAACCGATGAGGTGTTCGGTTCTCTCGGCCCCGATGATCCGGCCTTTACCGAGACCACTCCCTATGCGCCTAATTCGCCGTATTCGGCGTCAAAGGCTGCCTCCGATCACCTGGTGCGAGCTTATCACCACACCTATGGGTTGGACGTGACCACGAGCAATTGTTCGAACAATTACGGGCCCTACCAATATCCCGAAAAGCTGATTCCGCTTTTCCTCCTGAACGCGCTGCATGGGCGCAACCTGCCCATTTATGGCGACGGGATGAATGTGCGCGACTGGCTGCATGTCGAAGATCATTGCCGCGGGATCGAGGCCTGTCTTTTGCGCGGGAAGCCTGGCGAGACATACAATATCGGTGGGGGCGCCGAATTGCCGAACCTTGACGTCATCGCGGCAATCTGCCGAGAGGTCGATCGCGCTTTCGAAGAAGTCGATGGATTGGCTGCTCGCTTCCCGGAAGCGCCCGCCGCCCGCGGGCAAAAGACGGACAGCCTTCTCACTTATGTGACCGATCGCGCCGGACATGATCGTCGCTATTCGATCGACGACCGAAAGGTCCGGACCGAACTGAATTACGCCGCTCAACGCAGTTTTGATGAGGGATTGCGGCAAACCCTTCATTGGTATCTCGACAGTGAGCATTGGTGGCGCTCGATCCTCTCGGCCAATTGACCGGCCAGACCATTGGCACCCCGCAAGATTATGATTCAAAGTTTCGCCGAGACATCGTCCACCTTGTGCCAACGAGCGACCGCCTGCTTGACATAGGTCGCGAATCCGGTGCGACCGCGCGCTATCCACAAGGTAATCGGCTGAGCCAAGTCGGTCGGCGTTCTGGATGCGGTTGTCGAGGAGCATCAGGAAGGCCTCCATCTTGCCTCTTCTGTTGACGTGAAGAGGCCTCCAGAAGTGGCTGCGCCTTCAACCTTCCGTCGTGTGCTGCTTGATTATGGTTCTTTTGATCGTGCTAGTCATGATTTCGCTTCATTCGATAGACTCGCTTTTGTAGTTTCCAAGAAAGTTCCGATATCTGATCGTCATCCGGAACTTTTGGATCGTCCCTATCATTGCAGACTGCCAAATCCGGAACCTCCCCAGAAGAAGGAGGAGCGTGGGTTCGCAGACTGGTAAGAGCGAGCCCATCAAGCGAGAGCACATCTTGGGCGCCCTAGCTCAAGAGGCGGCTTGTGCGTCCTTGACCTGTAGCCCTGACTGCTGCGCGAGGACCTCTGCTATTCTTTGGCTTGCAGTGCCGTCTCCGTATGGATTGTGCGTCAAGGACATGGCCTTGTAGGCGGAAGGGCAATCCAGCAGCCGAGAAGCTTCGGAGACAATCCTGGCGCTATCGGTGCCGACCAGCTTGGCCGTGCCCAAACTTATTCCTTCGGGCCGCTCGGTCGTCTCGCGCAGCACAAGCACCGGTTTGCCGAGGCTGGGCGCTTCCTCCTGAATGCCACCCGAATCCGTGATTATGATCTCGCTCGCTTCCAACATGGCCACGAATTCGGGATAGTCGAGTGGATCAATCAGGGCGATGTTAGCGATCTGCGAAAGCTCTGACCGCATGATCTTTTTCACGTTCGGATTGGGGTGGAGCGGATAGATGATTGCAACGTCACCGCGTTGAGCCAGCTGTCGCATGGCCGCGCTGATCTGGCGCATGCCCTCGCCAAAATTTTCACGCCGATGGGCTGTGACTGCGATGATCTTTCGATCCGCGTACTGATCCCTTAGTGCATTGATTATTGGTGCGAGACCCGGTTTTTTGGCTAGCCTGTTGCGAGTTGCCAGAAGCGCATCGACCACCGTGTTGCCGGTGACATGAATCGCGTCTTCAGGAACATTTTCGGCACGAAGCGCATCCGCCGCAGACTCGGTCGGTGCAAAATGCAGGTCGGCTACCACTCCCGTCACCCTGCGGTTGACCTCTTCTGGCCATGGCGCGTAAATATTCCCGCTCCGCAGCCCAGCCTCGACATGGCCGACCGGTATGCGCCGGAAATAGCAGGCAAGCGTGGCCATCATGGTCGTCAGCGTGTCGCCATGGACAAGCACACGGTCGGGCTTTTCCGTATCGAGCGCTGCGCCGAAGCGGGTGACGATGCGTGCCGAAAGTTCGTCGAGGCTTTGCCCATGCTGCATGAGGTCGAGATCAAGGTCGGGCACAATCCCGAAGATTTCGAGGACTTGGTCGAGCATTTCGCGGTGCTGGGCAGTCACAACCACGCGCACGTCGAACCGCCCGTCCATGCGCAGCGCATCGACAACCGGGGCCATCTTAATCGCCTCAGGCCGCGTGCCGAAGGTCACGAGCATGCGAGGGCGGCCGGTTTCGGCGCTCATCTTTTGAGCATGCCCCTGGTGTCGAACACGATGCGCCCGGCGAGGTCCTCGGGTGTGAGATGTCTGAAGGCGGTATGGTCAACGAGCACGACGACGATTTCCGCTTCCCTGAGCGCCTCATCAAGCGTTGCGAGCCTGACGCCCGTCCCTGAGAGTTCCTCAGGAAGCTCCGCGGTGAAAGGTTCGACCACGAGGATCCGGTCCCCCTGGTCGCGGGCAAGCGAAACGGCAATCTCTAGCGCTGGGCTTTCGCGGAAATCATCAATGTCCGGCTTGAAGGCGATGCCGAGCAGGGCGACCTTGCCACCGGGCGCGGCATCGAGCAGGGCGCGGATCCGGTGCTCAGCGTGCACGGCCTTGCTGTCATTGACCTCCCGCGCGGTGCGCACCAGCCGGGCCCTGTCTGGCGCGGCGGCGACGAGGAACCACGGGTCGACCGCGATGCAGTGCCCGCCCACGCCCGGCCCGGGTTGGAGGATGCGGACGCGCGGGTGGCGATTGGCGAGGCGGATGACCTCCCACACGTCGATCTCCATCGCGTCCGCGATCATCGACAGTTCGTTGGCGAAGGCGATGTTGACGTCGCGAAAGCTGTTTTCGACCAGCTTCACCATTTCGGCGGTTCGCACATTGGTGACAAGACAGTCGCCCTTGACAAAGCTGTGATAGAGCGCCGCGGCGCGTTCGGCGCAGGCCGCGGTCATTCCGCCGATGACGCGGTCGTTGTAGACCAGCTCGGTGACGATCTTGCCTGGCAGCACGCGCTCGGGACAGTAGGCGAGCGCGATGTCGCCGCCTTCATCGTCCCCGAATTCGGGCACGGCGAGATCGGGGCGCTCCTTGGAGATTATTTCCGCTACGCGCTCGGTCGTCCCGATCGGCGAGGTGCTTTCGATGATGACGCATGCACCGGGCAGGATCCGGTGCGCGATCGCGCGCGCTGCCGCTTCCACGAAGGATATGTCGGGCGTCTTGTCCGGCCCGAGCGGGGTCGGAACCGCGATCATATAGAAATGCGCCGTTGGCACCTCGGTCGATGCGACAAGCAGCTCGGCCTTTGTCGCGCTGCGCACGAGCCTGTCGAGATCGCGCTCCTCGATATGGACGGCGCCCGCATTTACGGTCTCGACGACCCGCTCCGAAATGTCGACGCCGCACACGCTCCAGCCATGGCTGGCCAACACCGCCGCGGTCGGCAGGCCGATATAGCCGAGCCCGATCACGGCCACCTCGTGTTCGATCCGCACGCCCGGTGTCGCATCAGGGTCCAGCGCCTTGGCTGTCTCGAAGGGTGCGTTCATCGGTCCATCGCTTCCGTCTTGTGCGAACGCAATGGACCGGCAGGGCTTAAGATCGCGTTAGGCTTGTCGCGGCTTTGACCATCGCGCATAGACAGCGAACCGGCGATTCACTCTAAGTGAGAGCGTTTTCCGATCACTCCGGTTCATAGCCGCATGATCTGGAGTAGTTCGTGCATTCGTCTGGATGGAAGATGTCGACTAGCCTGCCGATTAGATCCCACGGCCCTGACGGTGCGCTCTCCAGCATTTGGCAGCATTGCCTTGAGACGGGAGAACGCCTTCTCGATCGGAATGAAGTCGGAGCTGTAGTGCGGAAGGAAGTGCAGGGTTTCCTCGACCGTTTCGATCTTCTCCTGCACGATTGCCCGCTTGTGGTTCGAGAGGCTTTGCATGATGACGATGTCACTGGGGCGCAGCTAGGGCACGATCACCTGGGTGACGTAGGCTTCGAACCAGTCGTCGTTGATCGGTCCGTAGAGCGCTCTTGGCGCGGCCATGCCGGTCATACGCAGGGCTGGCGACTAGCTTGCGATGCCCGCGCGGCAAGCCCGTGCGCAGACGCGCGCCTTTCTGGCAGCGGCCATGGCTGCGGGTCATGTTGATGGCTGTCCACGTTGGTTGCCTTCCGCGTCAGCTTCTCATCCATTGATGAAAGCCACGCGGCGGCTTGCTCAAACGCCGGCTTAGGCTCAGGAACCATCGAAGTACTTGCGATGAGGGCCGTCCACTGATTCAAGGCCAGTATCGAGCAGGTGCCGCTGGTGCACGAATGACTAATTTGAAACGGTATTCTCTACGGTGGAACATCGATTTCTTAACGAACCCAATCGAATGGGTCCTGCCACCGGGCATGGCTTGTAGCCGGTTGCAAATAGGCTCTGGCTGCTTCGTTCTTGCGGGCTTGAAAACATCAGCAAGCCGTTCAGGAATGGCCTAGCAGAACCCCTTGCCCTACCTCTTGCCACGCGCCAAAACGCCGTCCACGAGAGGAGAGTATCTGAATGAGCGCAGCAAAGGGGCCGCTTTCCGGCCTGAAAGTCATTGAGTTCAGCGGGATCGGTCCGGGTCCGCATGTCGCCATGCTGCTCGCCGATCTGGGCGCGGAGGTTGTGAAGATCGAGCGGCCCGGCAGCGCGGCGTCGAACCCGGTCGTAGAGCGCGCCCGGCACCGAGTCCAAGTCGATTTGAAGAGCGGGGAGGGTACGGCCTTCTGCCGCGAGGCGGCGGCTAAGGCGGACGTCCTGATCGAAGGTTTCCGCCCCGGCGTGATGGAGCGGCTCGGGCTCGGTCCCGATGAACTGCTCGCCGCCAGTCCGCGTCTTGTCTACGCCCGGATGACCGGCTGGGGGCAGGACGGCCCGCTAGCCCACGCGGCGGGCCACGACATCAATTACATCGCCCTGACCGGCGCGCTCTCGGCGGTGGGGAAAGCGGGCGAACCGCCGGTCCCGCCGCAGAACCTCGTTGGCGATTTCGGAGGCGGGTCAATGTATTGCGCCTTCGGGATCATGGCCGCGCTCTACGAGCGCGAACGTTCGGGCAAGGGGCAGGTGGTCGATGCGGCGATCGTCGACGGTGCGACCAGCCTGATGAGTTTCTTCTTCGGAGTACGCGGACGGCCCTTCATTACCACTGAAAGGGGCAAGGGTATGCTCGGCGGGGCGGCGCATTTCTACCGCTGCTTCACCTGCGCCGACGGGAAGGACATCTCATTGGGCTCGATCGAGCCGCAATTCTATGCCGAGATGCTGGCGAAAGCGGGTGCGCCAGCCGAGCTTGCCGAGGGGCAGATGGACTTGTCGAAATGGGACGAAAACGCCGAGAAACTCGCTGTGCTGTTCAGGACGAAGACCCGTGACGAATGGTGCGAACTTCTCGAAGGGACGGATGCCTGCTTCGCCCCGGTGCTCGACATGGACGAGGCGCGCGAACATCCCCACATGAAGGCGCGCGAGACCTTCGTCGAACATGAAGGCGAATGGCACACCGCCCCCGCCCCGCGTTTCAGCCGGACGCCGGGCGCGGTCCGGTCGAGCGCCGAGGACGGGGCCGAGGTGGTCGCCCGCTGGAAGGCGGGCACCTGATGGCGGGTAAGTACTTCGACGAATGGCAGGTGGGCGAACGGATCGAGCATCCGATCCGCCGCACCGTGACGGAAACCGACAATCTCCTGTTCTCGACCATGACCCACAATCCGCAGCCGCTCCACCTCGATGCCGAGGCGGCGAAGGCCAGCGGGTTCGGGCAGGTCCTCGTCAATTCGACCTTCACCTTCGCGCTGTTGGTCGGCCTGTCGGTGGGCGAAACGACATTGGGCACGCTGGTCGCCAATCTCGGCTTCACCGATGTCGTGACGCCCAAGCCGGTGTTCATCGGCGACACTCTGCACGCCGTGACCGAGGTGAAGGAATTGCGCGACAGCAAGTCGCGACCCGATGCGGGGATCGTCACTTTCGTCCACGAGATGATCAACCAGCGCGGCGAGACCGTGTGCCGCTGCGAGCGCACGGCGCTGCTCCAGCGCACACCTTCGGGGACCTAACCGTGCCGCGTTCGTTCCTTTTTCGGAAGGAACGCGCATGGCCGAGGATCAAAGTCGCAGCGTCAGGTCGATCGGCGACGTCGTCGACGGCATCGAGGATGTCGCTGAGCGCGAGGATGCGGTCGGCGTGGGCGATCTCGCCCGCGAATTCGGCAGCCGCAGCTTCGCGCCTTTCATGCTCATCCTCGCGCTGGTCGGGATCACGCCGGTCGGGACGATCCCCAGTGTTCCAACCTTCATCGCGCTTTCGATCGCCCTGGTCGCCGGGCAGCAGGCCTTCGGGCGCGAGGCGATCTGGCTGCCGGGCTTCATCCGGAGCCGCTCGGTCGGGTCGGGCAGGCTGAGCAAGGGCGAAAGCAAGCTCCACAAGGTTGCGGGTGTGCTCGACCGTCTTGCAAAAAAGCGCCTCATCGCGTTCGCCAGCGGGCCGGCGCTGCGCGTCGTCGCCGGGCTGATCGTCGTGCTGTGCTGTTTTGTGCCGGTGCTCGAGCTCGTGCCCTTCGCCGCCGCCGGGCCTTTCCTTGCCATCGCTCTCCTGTCGCTCGCCATGCTGGTGCGCGACGGGCTAGTGATGCTGATCGGAGGCGCGCTTGCAATCGCGGCGCTATTCTACAGCGGCACCACCCTCGCTTGGTGATGCGGCCGGCGGATCGCCGCCCAGCGCCTGCCACAGCAGCACCCGCGCGCGCCGGGCCCGTCCGATCGCCGCCGCCGCGCGTTCGCCGCTCGCATCGGCGGCGCGGCGCGCTTCCAGCACCGTGAGGAAATCGGCCAGCCCTGCGCGGTAACGCACATCGGCGAGCGCGGCGGCGCGATCGAGCTGGTCACGCTCGCGGATCGCCTTCTGCGCCTCTTCATCGCTCGCTTCGATCAGGCCGTAGGCGGCCTCGGCATCGCCCAGTGCCTGGAACACCGCGCCGCGATAGGCCGCGAAGGCGGCGCGCTTGCCCGCTGCGGCGCTGTCGATTTCGGCCTCGATCCGCCCGAAATCGAGCAGCGGCCCGGCCACTCCGGCAGTAAGGTTGCCGACGATCGAATTGCTGTCGAACAGGTCCTCGGGGTCGAAGGCGAGCAGGCCGATGACCGCCGAAAGGGTGAGCCGCGGAAACCGCGCGCGCGCCGCGGCGGCGAGATCGGCATCGCTCGCGGCCAGTTCCGCGCTCGCGGCGAGTACGTCGGGGCGGTTGGCGAGCAATTCGGAGGGCAGCGCCATCGGCGCTTCGGGGACTTCGGCGACGGGTCCGGTGGCAGCGAGGGCCGAGGAGACGCCCGCAGCGTCCATGCCCGTCAGCGCCACCAGCCGCCCGACGATCCGCACCCGCTCGCTTTCGAGAGCAGCGAGCCGCGATCCCGAGGCGCTCGCCTGCGCCTCGGCACGGACCCGGTCGAAGCCAGGGGCGAGTCCAGCCATCTCGCGCGTGGCGGCAAGCGCGGCGAGCCGCGACGCTGCCGCTTCGTCCGCCTCGAGCGCGGCGCGGCGCGCATCGAGCGTGCGCCAGTCGATCACGCTCGCGGCGATCTCGGCCAGCAGCGCGTTGCGCACCGCTGCTGCCTGCGCGCTCGAAGCGTCGATCCGGGCGAGCGCAGCGCGTTCCTGCGCGCGCAGCTGGCCGAAAAGGTCCGGGTCCCAGCTTGCCGCGACATTCGCGCCATATTGCGTGAGATTGCGCGGGATCAGGCCGCTTGCTCCAGCTTCGCCGAACTGCGCAGGGTTGATGCGCTGTTCGCGCAGGCTCGCATCGGCGGTGACATTGGGCAGGCGTTCCGCCCCGGCGCGTGCCGCGCGACCGCGCGCCAGATCGATCCGGGCGAGCGCTTCGGCAAGGCTCGGAGCGCGTTCCATCGCCGTTTCGGCAAGGGCGGCGAAGGCTTGGTCCTCGCGTGGCAGCAGGCTCGCCAGCGATGCGCCCGTCTCGCCCGTGGGAGCGTGGAAGAAAGCGCCGGGAAGCTCGGGCGGCGGCGTCGCGATCTCGGGCGCAGGCTTGAGACCGCAGGCGCCGAGCGCAAGAGGCAGCGCGAGCGCGAGCGCAAGCCGGGGGGAGGGGCGCGGCGTCACTCCTGGCCGCCCTTTGCCGGGATGAAGGCATCGACCTGTTGCCCGACCCGGAATGCTTCGGCTTCGGGCACATCGGAGGGAAGCGCATAGATCAGCTGGAGCACGCGCACATCGACCCTCTCGGCTGCGCTGTTCGTCAACTGGCGCTTGGGCACGACCTGCGGTTCGGCGCGCACGAAATTCGCACGCACCTGGATTTCTGCCGCCCCGCGCGGGGAGATGATCGCGGGCGCTCCGATCCTCACCCGCACCGCCTCGTTCTCGTCGATATCGACGCGGACGTGAAGCGGGTCCGTCCGGCCCATCTGGATGAAGGGCACGCTGCTGCCTCCGCCCTGCGTGGAGACGAATTCGCCCGGGCGGATATTGACGGCGAGGATCTCGCCCGCGATTGGCGCGCGCACGGTTAGGCGGTCGAGGTCGGTGCGCACGCTCTGGGCGCGAGCCTGAGCAGCGGAAAGCCGCGCGCGGGCGAGTTGGAGCCGGCTGGCCGCGGCGGCTTCCTCGCCCTCGGCGCGGATCACCTCAGAGCGGCTGACGGCGGCCGGGTCGTCGATCTCGCGGTAGAGCGCGAGCTGTTCGCGCGCCGTCGCCCGTGCGGCGCTTGCCTCGGCGATGGCGGCATGCGCCTCGCGGATCGCTGCTTCGGCTTCGGCGAGCTGGGCCCGTGCGGCGCGCGGATCGACGGTGAACAGCGTCTCGCCCGCCGTCACCATATCGCCCGGCTCGACCCGGACGGATGTGACGAGGCCGGACAGGGCCGAGCCGATATCGATGATTTCGCTCGCCGGTTCGACGAGACCGGTGCCTGCGACGCGCGGACCTTCGGCAAGTGCGCCGGCGGGCTTGGGCGGCTGTTCAGCAGGCTCGCTGGTGGTGCGGTCGGGAAGGATCGAGGCGATGTAGAGTACGCCGAAGATGATGCCTACAAGCGCGAGCAGCGGCAGCACCTGGCGGGAGAAGCTCACATTAGCGGGAAGAAGGGACATGCGTTTCTCGGCGGATGGGGGACTGGAAAAAGCGGCGGGGCATCACTGATCCTCGGGCATGTCGGCGCCGTCATGAATGACGCGTCCGTCCTCGAGCACGAGGATGCGGTCGGCGAGATCGAAGATGCGGTTGTCATGTGTCACGATGATGCAGGCCCGGTCCTCGGTCACTGCGACTTCGCGAAGCAGGTCCATTACCCGCCTGCCGGAGCGTGCATCGAGCGCGGCGGTCGGCTCGTCGCACACGACGAGGCGCGGTTCGTGGACAAGCGCGCGGGCGATCGCGACGCGCTGCTGCTGGCCGCCCGAAAGCTGGTTGGGCAGCTTGTCGGCCTGGTCGGCGATGTTGAGCTTGTCGAGCAGCGCCTTCGCCCGCTCGCGCGCCTCGCTCACACCCATCCCGCCCGCGATCAGCGGCACGGCGGCATTGGCGGCGACATCGATCGAGGGGATGAGATTGTACTGCTGGAATATGAAGCCGATGTTCTTCAGGCGAAAATTGACGAGTTCCGTATCGGAAAGGGCGTAGATGTCGGTGCCGAAGACCCGCACCTCTCCTTCGGTCGGCCAGAGGATGCCGCACATGATCGAGATCAGCGTCGTCTTGCCCGACCCGCTTTCGCCCACGACGTAGGTCATCTCGCCCGAACGGATGTCGGTGTCGATCCCGTGGAGGACTCGGGTCGTCGTTTGTCCCGCCTCGAAATCGCGCACTATGCCGCGCGCGCTGATCGCGGCTTCGTGCGTGCGTGCAGCTGCGGGCGCGGACGCGCTCAACGGAACACCGCCGCCGGTTCGGTGCTTAGCACGCTGCGCAGGCCCAGCCAGCCGGTAAGCGCGAGGATCAGCACCACCGCCGCCAGGCTTAGGAGCGGGATCTGCCAGGGGATGTAGAAACCCTTGAAGGTCGGATTGCCCGAAAAGGCCCAGATGAAGGCGACCGTGCCGACCACGCCGAGCGCATAGCCGATCGACCCCACCATCGCCGCCTGCGCGGCGACCATCCGCACGATCTTGGCATTGGTGACGCCGATCGCCTTCAGCGCGCCGAACTGTCTGATATTGTCGCGGATGAAGAGGCTGAAAGTCAGTCCCACGATTGCCACGCCGACAATGAAGCCCAACGCCACGGTGATCCCGAAATTGAGCGGGATGCCGGTGTTCTCGATGATGAAGTCGATCCCGCTCTGCGCGAATTGGGGGCGGGTCACCGCCTTTAGCCCGGTCTGTCGCTCGATCCGTGCGGCGACCGCCTGTGCCGTTTCGCCTTCGCCTACCCCGGCGAGTACGAAAGTAAGCCGGTTGCGCGTCCCGGGGACATAGTTCAGCGCGCGGCTGTAGGTCGTGTAGAGCGTGACCTGGCTCGTGAAGGTTGGGATCGAATCCGTCACGCCCCTTATGACGGCGCGCTGGTCGTTTAGTTCTAGCCGGGCGCCGATCGGCTCCTCTTCGGGGCCGAACAGGTTGAAGACGCCGAAATCGTCGATCAACACCGTGTCCGGCTGATAGAGAATGCGCTTGTCGCCGATGACCAGCCGTTCGGGCAGGCCGATTAGCGTGGCATCGTCCACCCCGATGATCTGGACCCCTTCGAGATCGCCCGTGCTGGTGCGCACCGAGGCCGGCGCGCGCAGGTGGGGAACGGCCCATTCGACGCCTTCGACCGAGCGCACCTCGTCGAGCGCGGTCGAGGGCATGGCATAGTTCACCTCGGTCGTGCGGCTGACCGGGTCCATCACCCAGATTTCCGCCTCGGGAGCGTTGTAGACCCCGCTCGCCCCGCGTTCGACCAGATTGACGAAGATCGTCAGCTGCTGAGTGATGAGCAGCGTCGAGAAGGCGATGCCGAACAGCAGGCCGTAGAATTTCTGGGCATCGCCGGTCAGCATTCGGATGGCGATCCAGAGCATGCGAGGAACCTTCTGTCCGTGGCGGGCTTGTGTGATGGAGCGACTCGCGCCATTATTGAACGGCATCGTTTAATTGAACGGGGTCGTTCATTTTGTCAATCGCTTCTCCGCCACCTGCATCGAAAAGGATCGGTCGCCCGTCCGACAGGGCGAAGCGCGCGGCGATTCTCGAGGCTGCGACCGACAGCTTCTTCGAACATGGTTTCGCCGCCACTTCGATCGAACAGGTCGCCGCCCATGCAGGCGTTTCCAAGGTCACCATCTACAATCATTTCGGCGACAAACGCGCATTGTTCGCCGCCTCGGTCGAGTGTGAATGCGAAAAGATACGGGGCCATTTCTCGATCGAGCAGGCGAGGGAGGGCACCATCCGCCAGCGCCTCGAAGCGATCGGCAAGGCGATGGTCGCCTTCCTTTCGCGCCCCGAGATGATCCAGTTCGAACGGCGGATCGCGGCGGAGACCGAAACCGATCCGGACATCGGGCGCGCCTTTCTCGAGGCCGGGCCCTGGCGCATGAAAAGCGCCTGCGCGGCGTTTCTGCAACATGCGTCGCAGGCGGGCGAACTTGCTATCGACGATCCGGCGAGCGCTGCAGAGCAATTCGTCTCGATGTGCAAGGGCATGGGCGATCTCGACCGCCGTTTCGGCGCGCCTGCCGACCCCGGCGAAAGCCTTCGGCGGATCGAACGGGCGGTCGATGTCTTCCTGGCGGCCTACGGCGCGCGCTAGCGTCGCCGGAGGCATCATCGAAAATCCGCAACCGAGCCCGCGAAAAAGCGCACGTTGCACGCGGTCACGCATTGTCTTGCCATTCATTCGCGCGGACCTACATTATCAGTTGAGAAAGGAATCCAGCCGATGGCCGACCAGAACGATCCCAACCAGCAGCCTCCCGAGGGGCCGAACCCCTGGGTGAAGCAATTGATGATCTGGGGCGGGATCTTTCTCGCCCTGCTGCTGGTCGTCTCCCTGTTTGGCAATGCCGGCCAGCCTTCGGGCACGCA
>JGI12109J20283_10754804_pt1 | contig 16160 bp, 14 predicted proteins | sample ElkSlonscriptome_12_FD_20283 | JGI IMG/M metagenome (IMG submission 20283)
GCCGACCACCTGGTCGGCTTCCAGGTCGACTCGGCGCAGGCTGCGCTCGGCCAAGCTGGCAATAAGAAGATCGCCATTCCACTCTGGAAATTGTGTTCCCAAATACAAGGCCATCCCGGCCGGTGCAATCGACGGCGTCCATACCCACTCCGGATTGCGCGCTTCAGACCAATTTTCAAACGGCGAAATGAGCGCGCCCGAGTAATCGATGCCCTGAGTCGCAACAGGCCAACCGTAGTTTTCGCCGGCAACAATTTGATTAAGCTCGTCTCCGCCGCGTGGGCCGTGTTCATGCGACCAGACGATGTCATTAACCGGATCGACAACAATGCCTTGCGGATTGCGATGGCCATAACTGTAGATCGCGTCTAAAGCATCGTTCTGATCGGTAAAGGGATTGTCTCCTGGTATATCGCCATTGGGCAACAGACGAACAATGGTGCCTATATGGTTGCCCAGGTTCTGCGCTTGTTCACGTAAATCAAAACCGTCGCCCAAGGTCAGCAGAAGACTGCCGTCAGGCAAAAAAAGAATTCGACCGCCATAGTGAACGGGACGATTGCGGCGCGGCTGGGCCGTGAAAAGTACTTCGAAACCACGCAGGCTCTCATTATCCAGGGTCGCCCGCGCTAATTCGGTGGTATTGGCCTCGGCGGTTCCAACAGCGTAGCTGAAATAAATCATCCTGGTCTGTTCAAAGTCCGGGGCGAGCACCAGGTCCATCAGGCCGCCCTGGCTTTTTACAAAAATATCAGGCAATCCAGCGATTGGTTCAGACAATTCGCCATCTGGCGAAATTTTGCGCAAACGCCCAACCCGCTCGGTCACTAGATACCCGCTTTCGGGTAAAAAAGCGAGCGCCCAGGGATGCTCCAGACCCTCAGCCACCAGCTCAGTCTCGAACTGAGCCCAGCATTTTGTGCTACCAGAGAGAGCAAAAGCCAGCGCACAAAGAAAAAATGCAGGCCCGCAACAAACACGCCGAAAATCAAACATTGCAGTCAGAACTCATAAGTTAAAGTCACAACCCAAATAGTAACGGGTTGATGGCGAAGATTGGTTAAACTTGGGTTTGTAGCGGACTGTCTGAAAGCTTGCTACAAAGTGTTTTTTGTTTTTGACTTTGAGAGCTCGAGCCAAGACGACAGTGAAAACGTCTGATACGTCCGAAAAATCACTAGAATTCACTGGGTCAACCCAACAGAGATAAACCATGAGTATCGTTCGCTGGTTAATGGCTTTTTTGCTGGCCGTGGTGGTTACTGCCGTGCTCGGCAGCATTATTCAGAGCCAGTTCAATCTGGCTTCAATCACGGCGTTAGGGCTGAGCGTTCCGGTTTCGACCCGGTTTGAAGTCATTCTGTTCGACTTGCTGAGTTTCGCTCCGACCTACGGCATTATTGCTGCATTTGCGCTGCTGATCGCACTGCTGGTCGCGGCATGGCCGGCATCGGTGTTCCCTGCTTTGAAACAGTTTTGGTATGGCCTGGCCGGATTTTTGGCCATCTACACCGCGCTGGTGATCATGAACGCGATGCTACCGGTTACCGTCATTGGGGCCGCTAGAAGCACAGCCGGCATGATGTCGCTATCGATGGCCGGTGCGTTGGGAGGCTGGCTCTATGGCCTGCTTTGGGCTCAGCGACAGAACGGCCAGAATTGATACCAGCGCGCGCAGCCTAATCGATGCTCGCATTGTTCGAGCTGGCGCCGGTAGCGAAGACTGGTCTGGTCAACTCGGCTGGCGATCTGGCGTAGCTGCGGCTTGTTGATAAACGAGCTTCTGGAATAGCCGCCATGGCCTTCGTGATAGGCCAGATAGAGGTCGTAGGCATTCGATTTGGCCAAGCCCAGCCGACGGTAGCTGACGTCGTTGTACCAGCCAATAAAATCCAACGCATCTTTCATGTCAGAACGACTGGCAAAGCGACGTCCGGTGGCCGCCCGATAATCTGACCAGGCCGGGTCCTGAACTTGCGCAAAGCCTTGTGCCGAAGAGCGTCTTGGAAGCGGAATGAAGCCCAACAGCCAGCGACGTTGGGGTTTGGCACGGGCCCGAAACGAAGATTCCTGTTGGACAAACGCCATCTGAACCGAAATCGGCGTGCCCCAGGCGCGCTCACTGTCTCGGGCGTAGTCATACCAGCTTGGATGCTGATCAAAAACAGCGCAAACGTTGTCCTGATTGCGCGGCGGTGTCGAAGCGCAGCCACTCATTGCCAACGCTAGGGCGACGATGAGAATGAGATTTACACTTCGGGTGAGAGGCATGGCTGCAGTTTAGCAAACGAGTCGTTCAAATCGCTTTGGCGTCAGATTTTTTGGATGCTTCTTTTGGATCGTCTGCCAAAAGATGCTCGCCCAGAAAGCGCAAAGCGCAGGTGAGAACGAAAGGGCGGTTTGCGTGAAACGCAAGAAGCCCTCTAGTGAAGCCGTAGCGCGTGCGTGGGCGAAACGCCTTTGACTTTGACGTTGGCTTCCGTCCTGAGTCACAGCGCTAATCAGGAAGATTGATCGGTAAAAAGTGGTTGTTGAAAATTCAATGCTTACCAAGCGTTTCCAACCACTCGTCATCAGACCCATCATGCACATCTTCGAGCAAGAACGTCGATAAATAGCGCTCACCGGTGTCCGGCAGCATGGCCAGAAGGCTGCTGCCTTTTGGTGCATCTTCTGCCACCTTGAGCGCGGCGGCTACGGTGCCGCCGGCCGACAGACCGCAAAAAATACCTTCTTGGCGAGCCAGTGCTACGGCCGTGTCACGCGAGAACTCATCAGAAACGGGCACAATTTGATCGGCAATGTCTTGATTCATGACTTCAGGCAGGAAATCTGGCGTCCAGCCCTGAATTTTGTGCGGCGTCCAATCCTTTCCGGCCATCATTGAGGCGCCTTCCGGTTCAGTTGCGACGATTTTCAGGTCGGGTCGGGCCAGTTTCAGCATTTCGCCTGCGCCGGTCAGGGTGCCGCCCGTGCCCCAGCCAGTGACGAAGTAATCCAATCGTCGACCGGCAAAATCACGCAAAATTTCAGGGCCTGTGGTGTTTCGGTGATAGGCCGGGTTGGCTGGATTCTCGAACTGTCGCGATAAAAACCAGCCATGTTCTTCTGCCAGCTCGCGGGCGCGCTTGACCATGCCGCTGCCGCGCTCAGCCGCCGGAGTCAGAATGACTTTGGCACCCAGCGCCCGCATCAATTTACGCCGTTCGACTGAAAAAGATTCGGCCATGCAGGCTACAAACGGATAACCTTTGGCCGCGCAAACCATGGCCAGCGCAATACCGGTGTTACCGGAGGTCGCCTCGACCACGGTCTGACCAGGTTGGAGCTTGCCGCGTTGCTCCGCATCTTCAATGATCGCAATCGCCAAGCGGTCTTTGACCGAGCTGAGCGGATTGAACGCCTCGACTTTGACGAACAAGTCAACGTGTGCTGGAGCGATTCGATTGAGTCGAACCACCGGCGTATTGCCGATGGTGTCAAGAATGCTGTCATAAATCATTTGTTTGATCCTTGGCCAAGAGTTGTATGTGGACGACTGTTTATAGACCTGATCCACCGGGAATTGATTGCATCATGACGCTAGCTTGCGCCGATGCTTGTGAATGACGGGATTGATTGTTGTCCTGAGCGTAACGCACGATTATCGGGGCACTAAGATCAAAAAATTATCAAGCGCATCGTGTTCTCGTCGAGAGACAGGGTTTGAAACGACGACTCGGCTTTAATGCGATAAGGTAGTGGGTGTTGTATTCACTTCATTGGGAGAAGGGTTGATGCTTTGGCAAGCCCTCAGCGCGGCGCGCGATTTAGGCCGAGTACAGGACATTGCAACCGTCCTGATCAAATATGGTTTCAGTGACCTGGTGCGCCGAGTCGGCATGGCCGGTGCCTTGGAGCAGGCGGGTAAAGTGCTGCATCTGAAGCGCGCTGAAGAAATGGCTCGACTTCGGCCATCCGAGCGCGTCCGGCGTGTCATGGAGGAACTTGGCCCCACTTTTGTCAAACTGGGGCAGCTGCTAGCCACGCGTGTGGACTTATTCAACGACGACTGGGTGGCTGAATTTTCACGTCTGCAGGACAAGGCGCCGAAAGTCGACTGGTCAGAAATAGAAGCTCAACTGGTCGAGGACCTGGGTTGCTCGACTGAACAAGCTTTTCTTGAAGTCGAACACGAAGCGCTGGCGGCGGCGTCGCTGGGCCAGGTTCACAGAGCGCGACTTGAAGATGGCCGATGGGTGGTGCTTAAAGTTCGTCGGCCGGGGATTCGACCGGTGGTAGAGGCCGACCTGCGCTTGCTCGCTCGCTTGGCGGATATTATCGAGTCGGAGGTCCCAGAGCTGGCCCAATATCGTCCGCGTGAGCTGGTTCGCCATTTTACTCAGTCGTTGCGTCGTGAGATGGATTTTGCCGCAGAATGCCGCAATGCCGAGCGGATCGCTGCCAACCTGGACGATGACAGCGGCATTGTGGTTCCAAAAGTGCATTGGGAATGGAGCGGCGAACGGCTCAACGTTCAAGATTACATCGAAGGCGTCAGTGGCTCTGATCTGGCGGCCGTTCGAGCCGCAGGCCTGAATGGCCACCGCATCGCCCAGCGTGGCACGGCGGGTATTCTGAACATGATTCTCGAGCATGGTTTTTTCCATGCCGATCCGCATCCGGGCAACGTCAAGTATTTGCCTGGCGATCGAATTGCGCTTCTGGATTTCGGCATGGTCGGGCGCTTGAGTGACGATCGTCGACACGAAGTCGCAGAGCTATTGCACGGTCTGGTCGCGCGAGACGGCGCCCAGGTGTCTCGTATTTTGCTTGAATGGAGCGCTGATAGTCAGACCCATCCCGACCGTCTTGAAGATGACTTGAACGAGTTCATTGATCGCTATCACGGCGTGCCGCTGGAGCAACTGGATTTGACCGATATGATCAGCGACATGACCGGCGTGCTGCGGCGGCATCACCTGTTGTTGCCGGCTGATCTGGTGTTGATGCTGAAAGCTTTCATCACGCTCGAAGGCATGGGGCGGGGGCTGGACCCGAATTTTGACATGGCCTCAGAGGCCAAACCCATCGTCGAAGGCATCCTGCGCCGACATTATTCGCCCACGGCGGTGGCGCAAAGAGCCCAGCGCGCAGTATTTGATATCGCCAGAACCTTGGGGTCATTGCCGGATGATCTGAGTCGATTACTGCGTACCGCTCGCCGCGGACGCATCGAAGTACAGGTTGATGTCAACGAACTCAAAGAGGTCAGTCACCGCTTGGACAGCGCCGCAAGCCGGCTGACTCTGGGCATCGTGACAGCGGCGCTGATCATCGGCTCAGCCATTGTGATGAACGTTCAACCGGGCGAGGACGGCCTGTCTATTTTTGGTCTGCTTGGCTTTGCCGGGGCCGCGCTAGGCGGCGTTTGGCTGCTGTTATCAATTTGGCGCAGCAGTCGCGGCGATTGATCGGCGTATTAATAAAAAAAATAACTTGAACCAGGCCGAGAACTTAGCCGTGTTCAATGCTGGTTTCGTGGTACCTCATCAGATCGGCGGCGCTGAGTTCTCTGGCGAATAGCCAGCCTTGGACCATGATCGGCTCGAGTTCAGCTATGGCCTCGCGCTGCGCTTCGGTTTCTATGCCTTCAATGATCACTTCCAAGCCAAGGTCGCGAGCCATGTCGGTTACTCTAGGAACCAGGCTGGCTTTAGGGCTGTCGGTGGCGACTGCAGCTGTTATCTGCTGGCTGATCTTGATGCCGTGAATATCGAGCTCATTCAGGTATGCCAGCCCGCAATAGCCAACGCCGAAATCGTCGGCATAGATCGTCAACCCCATAGCGGTGATTTTTTCGATTATCCGCTGTGCTGCTTCGGTTTCGATCATGGTTCGTTCAGTGATTTCGAGCACAATCTGCTGTGGAGCAATACCGCGCTTGATTAGCTGGCGGTCAATTTGATCGATCAGGCATGGATCACAGAACTCTTCGGGTGAAACATTCAGCGTCAGGCGCAACCCTGGCCTGTCAGCCAGCCATTTGCCGACCTCTTCGCCTATGGCTTTAATCATCAGGCTGCTGATGTCGCTGATCATGCCGTTTTTCTCGGCCAGAGCGATGAATTTTTCCGTCGAGACAGTCCGGCCGTTATCATCGACCCAGCGAGCCAGAGCCTCGAAGCCAACTAAAGCACCGCCTGGTAACTGCACGATGGGCTGATAGTAGGGCTTGATAGAGTGCGCTCGAATGGCCTGCGCCAGTGCTTTATCCGGCGTGTATTTTTGGCGCCGCACACCGGCACCAATCAAAAAAAGACTGGCGCCCAGGGCAGCGCCCAGACCGCCAATAACGACATGTTGCGGCTGGACAGTACCTGCTCGCGTTTGATTCAGCCGAACACGCGCGCACAGCGACGTTGCATTGCTGCACTGCCCACGTGCGCTGGGGGCATCTTTGAGTTTGGTTTTCTGTGCTACGTTCAACAGCGAAAAAGGATGCCAGTCGCGCTGCTCGGGGTGATCAACGGCGAGCTCGATATGGGCGTGATCAAAGCCGGTCACCAGGTCGATGACCTGACGCGAGTCGATAAGCGCGTTGTAGGCGCTATATTCAACCACCATTGTTCGCAACCGTTGGGAGGCGAGCACGCTCCGATCGGTTCGTATTCCGGTTCCATCGGGCAATCGAATCGGCGGTGGGCCGCTGTGATACGGATTGCTGAGGACGCCCAAGGCGGTGCTGCAATACAGGGAAAATCCGCGAACGCCGCCGATGTCGCGCAAATAGCGTGCCTCAAACAATTGCCTGCGCATCTCCTGCAGCTGGGCCGCGCTGCATTGAGGGTTGCCGGTTGCGTCGATGGCAGCAAACGCCTGGTGAGCTTCGCCGATAATGTCGTCCAGGCGAGTCAGAACACGCGACGTTGATGCGTCTAATTCAGCTCTGGTTTGCGCACGCTCCAATCCCTCGGAAACCGACCAACCCAAGACTCCGCCAAGCAGGAGCAGGGTGGCCAAAACAAGGGTTGAAAGCCATGGGACTCGTGATATTTGCTCCCGTTGCCCAAGCAAAATATCCGATTCAGGTCGAACCAGCTCGCCCGCAGTTGCCGATGCAGTGCTTGGCTCAGCGCTGATGGTCAAACGGGCGTCCCCCTAATGAATTGATATCTAGCAAATTAAAAAGCAGTTAGTTGACAACTCGTTAATTGACAGCTAGTAAATTGAACTCTAGTTAATTGATATCTGTTGGATTGATGAATTTTTCGTCCATTGAGCATAGACCTTTGGGGCGGCGCTTTCAAAGTTAGTTTCAGTCGTAAGCATCTTGGTCAAATTCAGCGGTCAATTTGGCAAATCGGCGCGTGTAGTCTGGCCACAAGGTTGTGTTGCGGCCACTGACCGGATGCAAGTACCAGCTGCCGCAGCCGCCCCTTGACCACACAGAGCGATCTAGAGTCTGATCAAGGCGTTGGTTCCAGGCTAGTTGCAGATCGCGTTTGACTTCCAACGATTCCCGGCCATTTTCCAGGGACTGCAAAGCACCGAGGACATAATTGATTTGAGCCTCGATCATCAGTAATACCGAATTATGTCCCAAGGCCGTGTTGGGGCCGAGCAAAGTGAAAAAATTCGGGAACCCGGCCACCGCAGAGCCCTTGTAAGCACTGGGTCCAATCGCCCATACATCGGCAAGATCCTTTCCCTCACGCCCAAAAATCATGCCTCCGGGGAGGGGGCGGGTGGCTTGAAAACCGGTCGCAAGAATCAGAATATCAGCGGGACGAGGCACGTTGTCGGCACCGACAATGCCATCCGCTCGAATTTCGTTGATCGTGCCTGCCAATACGTTGACGTTGGCCCTGTTGAGCGCGGGGTAAAAGTCATTGCTCATCAGCACCCGCTTGCAGCCCATGGCATAACCCGGCGTCAGTTTCTGGCGTAGCGCTGGATTATCGATTTGCTTACGCAGCAGGCCCAGGGCCTTTCTGCGATGCAGAAAAGTCAGCCGTGATGACCAGCCAGGTGACAGGTTGAACGCCGGCAGGCGCGACTCCAGCAGCAGATAGTGCCCAAGTCGCCGGAGCAGGCGCAGCGGCGTTAGGCGCCGGTACAGACGGCGCTTCCAGGGTCTGATCGGCCGGTCAGGCTTGGGCAGAATCCACTGCGGCGTGCGCTGATAAAAATCGAGCTGCTCGACTTGGCTGGCGATTTTCGGAACAAATTGAATCGCCGACGCGCCACCCCCGATCACCGCCACACGCTTGTTGGCAAGGTCCAGATTGTCCGGCCATTGTTGAGAATGAAAGCAATGACCTTTGAATTTGCTCAGGCCCGGAATGTCTGGGATCATCGGGCGTGACAGCCCGCCGATTGCGCTGATCAAAAGCCGCGCACGATAGCGATTTCCGTGCTGATCCCAAACGTGCCACCGCGCATCTTCCTCCTGCCACTTCGCACGGTCAATCCTGGTGTCCAGGCGCAGATGCTCTGACAAATCGAATCGCGTGATGCAATCGTCCAGATAACTCTGGATTTCCGACCGGGGGGCAAACTGGCGCGTCCAGTTGGGGTTGGGAGCAAAAGACAGCGAATATAAATGTGACTGAACATCACAGGCGCAACCGGGATAGCGATTAGCCCACCACGTGCCGCCCACTCCGCTCGCCGCCTCCGCGATCAAAAAATTCGAATAGCCTTGCTGTTTGAGTCGAATGCCCAATCCGATGCCAGAAAACCCGGCACCAATAATCAGCACGTCAAGATCAGATTCCGGCACGACATCAGCCCTAATGAGTTAAACCATTGCCATAGTTTAGCTTGAGCAGGTATTCAACGAAGTCGCTCAATGACTTTCATGCGCTGGATCGTCCGCGCTCGACCATGCCTGCTCGACCAAGCTCGCTCGATCAAGCCCGCGAGTCGAAGGCAGCAGCGGGTTATTAGATGATAGGCTTGCCTGCATGGGCCGACAGCTAAGAATGTTTCTGGTGACGATGCGCGGCAGCGCGCGTGATCTGTCGCCGATTTTTCTGGTCGTGGCGTTTTTCCAGCTGATCGTACTTGGACAGCCAATTCCTGATTTTGGTAATTTATTAGTTGGTGCGCTGCTGGTCATGGTCGGCCTCACTTTGTTCGTGATGGGATTGGAGCTAGGGCTTTTCCCGATCGGAGAAACCATGGCCCATGATTTTGCCCAGAAAGGCAGCGTATTCTGGCTGCTGGTGTTTGGTTTTGCGCTGGGTTTTGGGACCACAGTCGCTGAACCGGCTCTGATTGCAGTTGCCGATGAGGCGTCGCGAGTGGCCGCAGCCAGTGAATTTATCGCAGCTGATGCCGACAGTATGGCTTCCTATGCCAATGGGCTGAGACTAAGCGTTGCTCTGTCGGTCGGTCTGGCCATCATGGTTGGCGTATTGCGAATCATAAAAGGCTGGCCGCTGCATTGGCTGATTATCAGTGGCTACCTCGCTGTGGTGATTATGACCAGCTTTGCGCCGAAAGAGATTATCGGTATCGCCTACGACTCTGGCGGGGTTACCACCTCGACGATTACCGTGCCGTTGGTGGCCGCGCTCGGCGTTGGTTTGGCGGCCAGCATCAAAGGTCGAAATCCGGTTGTCGACGGATTCGGCTTGATCGCTTTCGCTTCACTCACACCGATGTTTTTCGTTATGGCCTACGGAATAGCTTTGAGTTGATGTCCATTCAGGCGCTACTCGCTATGCTCGGCCAGACTTTAATCGATGTGGTCCCTATCGCGGCCGTATTGATCGGCTTTCAGGTGCTGATCCTGCGCCGCCGGATTCCTGACCTTGGCCGAGTTCTACTTGGCTTTGTCTACGTGATTGTTGGCTTGAGTCTGTTCCTGCAGGGCCTGGAGCAAGCCCTGTTCCCGCTCGGAAAACTCATGGCCGCGCAGTTAACCGACCCGGCGTTTATCGCATCGTCTGCCAGCAATTTAATCAACTCAGTGCGCTGGCAGGATTATCTCTGGGTTTATGTGTTCGCATTCATGATCGGGTTTGCTACGACTATCGCAGAACCGTCTTTGATCGCGGTTTCAATGAAAGCTGAAGATGTATCGGGCGGTGCAATCAACAGCACTGGTTTGCGGCTATCAGTGGCCCTGGGCGTGGCGGTCGGAATTGCTTTGGGCACGTGGCGAATTGTGATTGGCGCGCCGCTGCAGAATTTCATCATTGCAGGGTACGTCGTGGTCATTATTCAAACCATATTCGCACCACGCATCATAATCGCCCTGGCTTACGACTCAGGCGGAGTGACTACCTCAACGGTGACCGTGCCTCTGGTGGCTGCGCTGGGATTGGGCTTGGCTTCAAACGTGCCAGGACGTAGTCCGATGCTGGACGGTTTCGGCTTGATCGCCTTTGCCAGTGTATTTCCAATTATTGCCGTGCTGGCGTATGCTCAGATTATTGACTGGTGGTCACGTCGAGCGCGCCGTTTTAATACCGCGTTGGACGATACGGCGTGAGAGTGATTGTGCCGAACACGCTGGATTTTTCGATGCAGGGCTTTCCCACAATCAGCGAGGCTGTAAATACGTGAAGCGTAAATTGTTGATCGCATTTATTGAGGATGAATACGTGGTTGACGTCATGGACGCTGCTAGAGCTGCCGGCGCGACCGGTTCGACGCTGATTCGAGAGGCCCGCGGCGAAGGGCTGCGCGCCCGGTCAGGTTTGTTCGGGCTTAATTTCGACGCCTGTCGAAGCGTTCTCATGCTTGTTGTGCTTGCCGAACACAGTGATCAAATCATCAAGGCGATGGCCGATGCCGGGAATTTTGATGGATCTCAGCGCGGAGGATTGGTCTTTCAGGTCGACGTTGAGCGGCATGTTGGCCTGGAACGCCAGTCGCAGGCGATCTCGTCTGAGGAATTGAGCGGTAGTCCAAGCGATGGGTCGACGCTTGATCGAGGACCTTTGCAATGAATTTAAAATGCATTCTGGCAGTCGTTGAAGACAGTCTGACCAAGAAACTTCTCAAAGCGGCGCGTGAAGCAGGTGCTACCGGGTCCACGGTGGTTACCAACGTGCGCGGTGAAGGACTTCATCGCTCCTTCGGTATTCTGGGTCTGGAAATCACCGACGTGCGCGATCTCTTATTGTTTTTAGTCGAAGAAAGTCGAGCGCAGCCCGTGCTGGAAACGCTTGCCAGGGTTGGGAAATTCGAGCAAGATTCCGGAACTGGTATAGCGATGCAAATCGATGTGGAAGATGCTCTTGGAATAGAGAATCAGATGCGCCAAATAAGCGATCAGCCGGATCCATCAGACTGATTAAATCACGCCCAGCTTTTTCCCCACTCGCACAAAGGCATCAACGGCCTGATCCAAGTGATCTTTCGTGTGCGCGGCCGAGATTTGCGTTCGAATACGAGCCTCGCCTTTAGGCACGACTGGGTAGAAGAAGCCGATGACGTAGATACCTTCGTCGAGCAAGGCGTCGGCCATTTTCTGGGCCAGCGGCGCGTCGTAGAGCATGACCGGAACGATCGGGTGATCGCCAGGCTTGATATCGAAGCCGGCATCGGTCATTGCTTGACGGAAATAAGTGGTGTTCTTCGCAACTCGTTCAATCAATTCGGTCGAATGAGTGATCATGTCGAACACTTTCATTGACGCCGCAACCAGCGATGGGGTCAGTGAATTGGAAAATAGATACGGCCGCGAGCGCTGGCGCAGCATGTCGATGACCGGCTGCGCCGCCACAGTGAAGCCGCCCATGCCGCCGCCCATGGCTTTACCCAGTGTCGAGGTGAAAATATCGACCTGATCGAGCACGCCGTGATACTCGGCCGATCCGCGCCCGGTGGGGCCGAAAAAGCCGGTTGCATGACAATCGTCAACCATCACCAGGGCATCGTATTTATCAGCCAGCGCGGTAATTTCATCAAGCTTGGCAACATAGCCATCCATTGAAAATATACCGTCAGTGGCAATCATTCGGGTGCGTTTGCCCTGGGTGGCCTTCAGTATATCTTCGAGCGCATCCATGTCTGAATTGGCATATCGATGGCGCTCGGCTTTGCACAAACGAATGCCGTCGATAATCGAGGCATGATTGAGCTGATCAGAAATAATGGCATCTTCTGGTCCGAGTAACGGTTCGAACAAGCCACCGTTGGCGTCAAAACAGGCGGCATAGAGAATGGCGTCATCTTTGCCGAAAAATTCGGCGATTTTTGATTCCAGCGCCTGGTGCAGATCTTGAGTGCCGCAGATAAAGCGCACTGAGGCCAGGCCAAAGCCATAGTCGTCCAGTGCTTGTTTGGCGGCGGCCATGACGTCGGGGTGATCGGCAAGACCCAGGTAATTGTTTGCGCAAAAATTAAGAACTTGACCACCGCCGCTGGTCTCGATCTCCACCCGCTGCGGCGTGGTGATCGCCCGCTCGCGTTTGTACAGGCCGTCGGCTTTAATCTGGTCCAACTCGCTTTCAAGCCGGTTTAGCAGGTCAACTGCGCTCATGCCGCAACTCCCGTCATTTTTGCTGCTTTCATATTGCTGTTCTTGCTGTCGTTCTTGCTGTCGTTTTTGCTGTCGCTCTTGATATCGCTTTTCTCGATATCACCGGTCCAGTCGCACACTACTTTGCCGCAATCACCCCGCGCCATCAGCTGAAATCCATACTCAAAATGCTCGATAGGAATTTGATGGGTAAGCGCTTTGTGCAGTGGAAAACCGGTCAATACCATCTGGGTTGTTTTGTACCAGGTCTCGTACATTCGTCGTCCATAGATTCCGTGAATTTCCAGACCCTTGAAGATAACCTGATCCCAGTCGATGCCAGTGCCTTTTGGCATCAGGCCGAGCAGAGCGACTTTGCCGCCGTGATACATGCAGTGCAGCATGTCATTGAACGCCTGCGGGTGGCCTGACATTTCCATCGCCACGTCAAATCCGTCGATCTCGAGCTCGTCAATAATGTCGGTCAATTTTTCGCTCTGGACATTGATCGTGCGGGTCGCTCCCATGTCGGCGGCAAGCTTCAAGCGGTAATCATTGATGTCGCTGATCACGACGTGGCGGGCGCCTACATGGCGCGCGATGCCGGCGGCGATAATGCCGATCGGGCCGGCACCTGTAATCAATACATCTTCTCCGACCAAGTCAAATTCAAGGGCGCAGTGGGCAGCGTTCCCGAACGGGTCAAAGAATGCCGCGACTTCAGAAGGAATGGAGTCAGGGATAGGCCAAAGATTGGTCGCCGGAACGACCACGTATTCGGCAAAGCCACCGTCGCGATCAACGCCGATGCCCTCGGTGTGTGGGCATAAGTGAGTCTTGCCCGCGCGGCAGTTCCTGCACACGCCGCAGACTACGTGGCCTTCAGCAGAGACGCGCTGGCCGAGCTCATAGCCCCGCACTGAATCGCCCATCTCGACGATGGCCCCGACAAACTCATGTCCTATCACCAGCGGCGGTCGAATCGCCCGCTGCGCCCAGTCGTCCCACTGATAGATGTGTAAGTCAGTGCCGCAAATTGCGGTCTTTTCAATTTTGACCAGCACTTCGTCAGCACGTGGCGAAGGCACTTCGACCTCACATAGCTCAACGCCGGGACCGGCCGAACCTTTGACCAACGCGCGCATCATTTTGGCCATGACATTATTCCTGAAAAGACAGTCGCTAAGTATAAAGGATCCAGATCGGGCGGCTACTTCGGCGCCCGCACAGAGTGATTCAGAGGTTCCCAGCTCAACTCGCGAGCGAATCGTCATTCAAGACGGCCCGATGCTATAGTTGAGCCAATAATTTTTTATTGGAAATCCAAGGCGGTGGATGAACAAACGATCGATCGGTTGATCGAAAATGGACGCGCTTTTCTCGAGCTCTCGATTGCTTATCTGAGCTCGCCGGGGATTTTGTTCCAAATTGCAATCATTGCGATTGTGGTTATACCAGCATGGTTCTTGTCAGGCTTCATCGAGAAGAAGCTCGAAGGTGCGGTGCGTCGAATCCACGGAATGCCGGGCTTGCTGCGGGTGATCGCGGCGTTTCTTCGGCGGCTACATTGGCTGTTTATTGCGCTCCTTCTAGGCGTCGCTTTCGTCGCTACCCGGATGACCGAATGGCCCGGGAGCAATTACCTGATTTATGCCACCATGCTGTTGTCAGCCGCCTGGCTGGTGATTTCGGCCATGTCGCGCATTCTTCGGCCCCGTTCTTTTGCCAAAGTGTTTGCTTTCTTTGCCTGGCTGTATGTGGCGGCCGCGCTGCTGGGCATTACTGACGATATAAAAGCGCTGTTAGAGGGTGCTTCCATTCCGGTGCTCGATATTTCGGTGTGGCAGGTCATTACCGCGCTGTTTGGCGTTGGCGTCCTGTTGTGGGTTGCTCAGAAGCTCGGCAATCTTCTTGATGGCCGAATTCAGAAAGTCGATGACTTGACGCCATCGCTGCGCGTGCTGTTGGGCAAGGTATCGCGTATTTCTCTGATGATCTTTGCGGTGCTGCTCGGCATGCAAATCCTCAATATCAACTTGACCGCCCTGACCGTTTTGTCTGGTGCGGTTGGTGTGGGCATTGGGTTCGGGTTGCAAAAAGTGGTGTCGAATTTTATCTCCGGGATCATTATTCTGATGGATCAATCGATCAAGCCGGGCGACACGATCACGCTCGGCGAGACCTTTGGTTGGATTCGTGAGCTCAGGGCTCGCTTCGTTTCGGTCATTACGCGTGACGGACGTGAGTATCTGATTCCAAATGAAGATTTCATCACCACTCAGGTTGTCAACTGGTCGTTCTCCGATAAATACGTCCGCCTTGATGTGCCTTTCGGCGTGTCCTACGATTCGGACCCGCATGAGGTGATTCGATTGGCCAAGGAAGCGGCCAGCTCGGTTGAACGCGTCGACTCCAGGTTCAATCCGCCGGTTTGCTGGATGACTGAGTTTGGCGACAGTTCACTCAACTTTTTGCTGCGTTTCTGGATCGATGACCCGCAGCGCGGGCTGACGAATATTCGTGGAAAGGTCTTGCTTGCGCTATGGGACGCTTTCCATGAAAACGATATCAATATCCCGTTCCCGCATCGGGAAGTGATTATGCGCACGCCGGTATCAGTAGAGCAACGTCAGGCCGGCACATCAGAAAACGGCAAGTCAGAAGTTCCAAGGCCCGATCCCGGGGCATCGCCTCCCGAGTCTACGTTTTGACAGCATTAGGGGGGGAAGAGGCTGTCGATCAGCGCGGGAAGCGCGGTTGCGGCCGTTTGAAGCCAGTGCCAGTCGACCAGCGCGCTCAGCGCCGTCGATTGTGGATTGATTTCAAGCAGCCGAGCCCCGTGATCCTGAGCCAGAACGGGCAAGCTCGCTGCCGGGTGCACCAGGCCGGAGGTTCCGACCACCAACATCAGATCACAATTCTGGCTGACATTGATGCTTTGATTTAGCGTTGCTGACTCGAGTGATTCGCCAAACCAGACCACGTCAGGCCTTGCAAGACCCTCAGGGTGGTGTGGCGATGCCGGTGGCTGATCGCAGCGATCGCGCAGCCAGGCCGGGTCAATGGGTTTGCGGGTGCGCGAACAGATGTTGCGTTCAATATTGCCGTGCAGCTCAAGAACGTGTTCCGAGATTGAGCCAGCGCGCTGCTGGAGTCCATCCACGTTTTGCGTAATGATCGAAGTGGAAGGCCGTTTGCTTTGCAGCTCGGCAAGGGCGAGGTGGCCAGCATTGGGCGCTGTTTCAGCGATTAGTGATCGCCGCCATTGGTACCACTGCCAGACCAGCTGGGGATTCCGGGCAAAGCCTTCTGGCGAGGCTAGATCCATCGGGTCATGCTTGCTCCACAGGCCGGCTTGTGAATCACGAAAGGTCGGGATGCCTGATTCCGCCGACAGACCCGCGCCGCACAACACGGCAATGGTAGTGGCATCGCGCAGCGCTGTAATCAGGTCGTCAGGTAGTGCCTGACCAGTAATTTGTCTAGGCATGGTCAGTGTTTAGCAATCAGTTGCCTCTGCTCTGGCTTCTTTGATCAATTCATTCAAAATTGGATGGTTGAGCGAATAATCGACCGGCAGATCAATTAATTTAACGCCGGGCTGGCTCAGGCACTGATCAAGAATCGCGCCGAAATCCTGATCGCTTTCTGGTCGATACCCTTTGGCACCGTAGCTGTTTGCGTAGGCGACGAAATCGGG